>Ga0065711_1001425_pt1 | contig 52502 bp, 27 predicted proteins | sample Hoacrofraction12_FD_59098 | JGI IMG/M metagenome (GOLD analysis project Ga0065711, IMG submission 59098) | Hoatzin crop microbial communities from Cojedes, Venezuela - Epithelial fraction 12 v2 (version 2) | ecosystem: Host-associated > Birds > Digestive system > Esophagus > Crop | place... | reverse complement strand
GGGAAGTTGTGGAGTCTCCTTCTCTGGAGATATTCAAGACCCGCCTGGACAAGGTCCTGTGCAGCCTGCTGTAGGTGACCCTGCTTCGTCAGGAGGGCTGGACTAGATGACCCACAGAGGTCCCTTCCAACCCCTACCATTCTGTGATTCTGTGATTCCTGAGGGACTGTACCCCATGAAAAAGACCCACAAAGATCATGAACGGCTATCTGCCATGGGACGTCCCCCACACTGGAGCAGGGAATGAGCATAAGGAAGAAAGAGCAGCAGAGACAAAGTGTTATGAACAGACTGCAGCCCCCATTCCCCATACCCCTGCGCTGCTGGAGGGGGAAAGATGTAGAGAAGTTGGGAGTGAAGCTGAGCCTCAGAAGAATGCAGGGGCAGGGGAAAGATGCTTTTAGATTTACTGTTATTTCTTACTGTCTTACTCTGTTTCCTTGGCAATAAATTAAATTATTTTCCCCAAGTCAAGTCTGTTTTGCCTACAATGGTGATTGCTGAGTCATCTCCTTGTCTTTATCTCGACTCACAAGCTTTCTGTTATCTTTTTATTATATCCCCTGTCTTGTTGAGAGGGGGCGGTGACAGATCCATTTGGTGGGTGGCTGGCAGCTAGCCAAGGTCAACCCACTCCAAGTGCAAAATGCTGGTCTGTGTTTTATGGAAACTAAATATAAGTTCCACCTATATCTCCTTTTACATTGTCAAGCCCTTCATACAATTTTGGGCCTGATACTAAATGTTCATTTTTGTTGACATGGGTGGTGTCATTACCTTCTAAAGATTGAATTTTCTAAGCCAATGGTGTCATAATTTGACTGCCTTTTGTGTATCAAGCTGAGTGACAATCTGTAACATTATCTTATGGTGAATTTTTTTGTATGCCTTTGACTTGACCTGGTGTCTTACCCCTTAGGTCAGATTCTCATTTTGGTTGCATCAATATGAATTTAGAGCATCTCGTGGGAAGTCAGTTGAGTTATTACAAATTAATGCTGATGTAAATTAACCCAGAACTCGGCAGTTCACATAAGAAATACAAGTTTAAAGAAGTTTATTTAATTACTGTATGCTGAACAGGTTGTATAGAGAATTCTTACTTACTTGCAGTCTTATCTGGTCACTTTTAGCAGAGAGCTTGCAGCAACAAATGTAAGTTTTCTTTTAAAATTTTAAAAAATACTTGCACTAGCAGAAATATGTTGGTTACCTAGCACTCCAGCATGGCCTGTAGCTCTACTTTCCTTATATCTAGTTAATAATTTCTGTATAACTGGGTCACCACTCCTAGAGGGTAATGCAATACCAGGAGGAAAACTGATGGATGAGTCTCTGTTTCTTCTGTTGTGTGATTTGGTTTGTGACTAGTGGAATACTATTTCTTTTTTCTTTGTTTATTTATATATTGCAGTACCAGGTTCACGCCAGGGAGTCAGAGGTTGGATAAAGCTCAGTATTACTTGTGTTTTTTTTGTAGCAATACTATTTGTTACATATGTGTGACTTGCCTGCAAGATTTTATATGATGGACTTAACATGCAGAACCTGTATTTTTTCAGACATGCTTTTTTTTTTTAAGTTTTGGATGGACGTTTCAGTCAGTAGATAAGATACTTTGTTGCAATAACTGGAAGCTGATACATTGTAATAAATTGGCCAGTGTGTAAATATAAACTTGTAAATAAATGGTTATAGTATGGTACTCATCTCTACTATGTCAGAATCTGACCAGTATTAAAAACTACTATTGATTCTCCTTTATCATATGTGAAGGGATCTTTTGAGGCAGTACCATAATCTTTGTGAAATACTGAGTGGCATCTACTTGACGAGCAGTGACAACCACCCTGATTCCTGTAGCCAGAGATTGCATACAATATGATCATTAATTTTGTTTATAGGATAACTTAAAATTGATCTAGAAGTGATCTAGTTCATCTCACTGCTGTCAAATATGATTGCTGTGGATTATGTCATTTCCTGACAGAAGTTTGTCCAGACTACTCTTAGTCCACCACTGACAAAGATAGATCCCCAAAAATTCTAGACTATCCATGCTAGCGTTTAACAGTCTTTACCTATAGAAAGTGATTTTCAATTTAAACTCACTGTTTTGGGGGGTTTAGATGTACTTAGTCTGTAGGTGTTTCTAACATTGGTAGTTATGAGTATTTCTTTGCAGTGTGCTGTCCTAGCTAAGCATCCTCCAAACTGTTTGCAAAAAGTTGTATCATGAGTTTTAGACTGTAGATATTCAGCATTTGCTGGACTGTGGTTATCTGACTATCTAAATGATACAAAGATTAATTTTGTCCTTTAAAATGTATTCTCAATATTTTCCTTCTGAAATAAATATTTATTTAGCAACCATTCTTCCGGATTCTGACAAATACTGGCATGCAACTGCCAAAATTCTGGTAGCTCCTCTCACTTAAACAGATGCAGTAATTGCTAGAAATTTCCTTAGAGAATCAGTTCTCTTGAGATTTCCTACACATTTGCCAATTAATATGGACAGCTGGAGAACAGGCCAAATTTTTGTGATGTTTATCTGAAGCAAATCATTGAGCCTATGGTGGTTGATCCATTGCTAATGAAAAAAATAAATTTCAGCTTGTGTATGTGTACTGCTGAGAATATTGTGGATAAAATCTGCACCCCTCAGAAATTAGGGTCCAATTTATCATTAATTTCAATGGGGCCAGAAATTAATCTGTTGTATAACAGCACTGTATAAAGCAGGTGGTTCAAAATGATGCTACAGTCTGTTTCCTATACTAGAATTCTGCAGTCCTGCAAGAAGATACAGTGCATAAAAGGAACACAAGAGTAAAGAATATGGAATTCGTTACTACCTTACACATTGGGGAAGTCATATATAACATGTAGATTTGACAACTGCAGAGAAATTCTGTTCTACTCAAATAATGTCAACAGCAGGTGTAAATAAAACCAAGATTTGGACCTGCCTAGTAACCAATTGTAAACAAAGTTTTTTCTTTATTCCTCCCACATCAGTAATTTTTTATCTTTCATCATAAAGATACAAGCTCTATTATTCAAGCCTTTGGCATTTTGATCCTCTTGTCCTTATTCAGCTTCCACAAATTAATTAATGTGACCAGCTGCTATCCAGATTTTCCTAAACATCTCAAAATTTCATCTTGGGCATTTAAGCTATTTTATTAACTTGGCCTTGGAGATTTATTTTGTCTTGGTTTTTGTCATATCAGTTGATATTGTACTGAAGATTTATATAGCCTGTTCTCATTATGTAGTGATAATGTGGCTTCATCTTCAAATCTTTTCCTCCTAACCAGATTGATTCCACTAGTTCAAAGACTTTCAACTACTACATGCCTTTGAAATGTCCTTCTGTGTGAGATCATGAACAGTATGTTGACAGCATTTTCCAGTCAAAATTAAAACCCCATTCATTTAGCTTGACTTATACTTAGTGACAGCTTTGTGTATTTCTCACTGTGATGTGAATATGTGAAGGACACAGTACAAAGATGCACTGAATTATATTGCGTTGTGTGATAAACGTGATTGGAGTAACTAACAATGTCCAAGTTTTTATCATTTTTTTCATGAAATTTGCTATTATGCCAATGACAGATATAAATAATAGAACTGTTTCATTAGTGTCTGTCTTGTCTAAAATGTGAATGACAAAAAAGCGATAAAGAAGTCAGTAAAAAACCCCACAGCTTTTTTTAAAAAAAGCACTTCTTCACTGTGCAGGTGTAAATGTCACTAATGAAGAAAGAACAAGTATGTGATGTTAATTATCCTGGCTTACTTAAATGCGAAAAGAATATAAAAAGTGGGGAATGCTTGCAGAAAAGATAATCAGACAAGTTAACCATTATATTATGGCATACACTCTGTTCAACACCATTCATTTTGCTTTAAAACATAGCACTTTAAAGTATGGTACACTGCATGGACCAACTTTGATTAAAATATTCCAAATATAAGTGGGAATTTTTTTTCTATGGTGTTTACAGGGGTTATGTTTTTGAAGAAACCTGTCTGAACCAGTCTCAGACAAACTTTGGGTACTCTCAGACTATATATCGCATTGGTACAATTATTATTGTTTACAATTAGTTACCATTATTTTTAGTATTGTTAACATTTTTTCCCCCCAAATGGGTAAACCTCAAAATCTGGACTGTAGACTGATTATTCCAGTCTGGGAATGTAATATTCTTTTAAGGGGAGTGCAACTATAATTCACAACCAAGCACAGATCACAAAGTTTCATTAAGTACTCTATCCACAGATGTGCTGTGTAGGGTGGTCACCTTGTTATTTATGCTATTTGTAGCTATTTCAAAATCTTCTCCATGTCCTGTTAGGAAAATCTGTAGAATCATAGAATGAATTGGGTTGCAACGGACTTGTAGAGGTCATGTAGCCCAGCCCCCTTGCACTGAACAGGGACATCTTCAACTAGACCAGGTTGCTCAGAGCCCCATCCAACCTGGCCTTGAATGTTTCCAGGGATGGGGTCTCCACTACCTCTCTGGGCAACTCATGCCAGTGTTTCACCACCCTCATTGTAAAAGAATTCTTCCTTATATGTAGTCTAAATCTACCCTCCCTTAGTTTAAAACCATTACTGCTTGTCCTGTCACAACAGGCCCTGCTAAATAGATTGTCCCCCTCTTTCCTATAGGCCCCTTCCGGTACTGAAATGATAATTCCTGAAGTGTTTTTTTGCTTATACACATGTCTTGATTCAATATTTTTTGCTGACTCAACTAAGTGTTTAAATGAGTTCTTTTAGGCTTTTCCAAACTGAGGCTAATGTGAAATTTATGTTAGTTTTTAACTGGTCTACCTGTGTGGAAGTGAGTGGAGCAAGGTTAACTTACATCAGCTCAGAATATGTCCGTAATACTTATGATCTCATTCACTAAATTATCATCGTAGCATGTTGATTATGTGGAGTGACTAAAGTTACATGTTAATAAATTTTGACAAGAAAAGGAGAAAAGAACCTTTTGAAAGTTTGAAATCAGTATTTCACTTTAAAGCAACTCAGCAAGGACCACCTGCTGCAAGAAAGCACTAAGAACTGCTCTTATCATATAAAATCATTTTCTGAGATGCACAAAAAGGTCAATACCTAAAGCCTGTTGTTCATTAATGTAATTGTTTAATGAAGGTGGCAGTAATGAGTCGTGTGGAGCACCCTTCACACTGAATGGCAGTAGTGATAGAAGAGTCACAGGACAAAATACTGATACTGTCAAAATACTCAAGTTCTTCTCTAACTAGCAATAACACTGGCAGAGACATTATCAGAACATCTTAATCTGGGAGTGACATATTTTGAAATAACAGTTTCTTAGACTATTGATGCAGCATAATTAATTTCGTAGTTTACTCGCTCCAAAGTCAGTTTAAAAAGCAATGATCAAATACTGGTAACACAATACAGATTAATTGCAAACATTTAGTTAATATTATTTGGCTTATTTCTCACTGTGTTTCTAGAAGAAAAATCTTCAATTTAATGTCTCTCAACTATGACATGGGATCATCTGACAGGATTTCAATAACCATGTTTTAGTAATTTTTAACATAGGTTGATTTGCAAAGGTGTAAAACATTTAAAGCCCTATTAAAGACGTGCAACTGCTCAATAACTTCACTCTGAGATCATTCACATAGGTTAAATACAGACTTCTTTGCCAAATTAAGCCTTGGTCATACAGATCTCCAAGACTTTGACACCAAAGTGTCAAAACAATCAGAAATTACTTGGTCATGGTCCCAATGTTCTAAAAATAACATTGCAGCTGTTTAAAATGTAAAATATTGGTAACATTTTCCCATTAACACTTTTGTTTTAATGAGAAGAAACACTCATGAAAACAAATTAAAATCATGTTTTTCTTTTCATTTGATAGGAAAAAGTAAAAAGAACACAATTCTCAGAAATAATGAATAATATAAAACTATATTTTAGATACATATCTAAACTATGCTAGAAGAAAAAAGGGTAAATTCTTTATAATCACTCCAACAAGTGATCTGAATATTGAGAGACTCAGAAGCTTTAATCCCTTGAGCCTTTGAGAATTTCATACCCTCTTACATGTCTGCATCACATTTGCAAACTTCCCTTACCTTTAGGTCTCTTAAGGAAATTAATTTCTAAATCATTTAGATGTGTTTGAAAATGCCACCTCCCTCTAAAGAAGTTAGTGGTGCTGTTTCATTACAAAATTTCTTCTTTAACTTCTTCTTTTTTTATGGTATTCTTAGGTAGTAAAAAAAAAGCAGAGGGAAAATGTAGGTCTCCAAGATAATTTCAAAGTTAAAAGGTGGATTTTCTGTTCCTTATCAGCTAGACACACAAATGTCTACTGATCTTTGACAATGTGTTTCTTTGAAGTATCTTGGCTGCTATTTTGTTCATTCACAGTAAAAACAGAAAAGTGCATTAACCAGTGCTTTGATTTTCAGTATGTGATTCCGAGTGCAGAACTCTGCCTTATAAAGATCTATAGATGTTGACAAGAATTAACAGTGTAAAAGATATGCTTGCCCTGCAGTTATGTAGCTTTTTATACTTGAATAATATACATGAATGTTCATTCAAGTATTAGATTGCTAGGCTGAAAAGCTGTTAATTTAATATGAAAGGTAAATGATAAGATTCAGGCCTTCATAGTGAACAGAGGAAAAGAAAGAATCGAAACAAACAGCAGGCTGCATATCTTTCCAAACCACACCAAAAAGAAAAAAGCCACATATATGTTAGTACAAATCCAATGTAGACTGATAAACACATAACCCCAGTAGACAAGATATCACCTTTATTTTAGGGTTAAGGATGCAGAGAAGGGAAAAAAAGAACAATAGCATAGATTACATGGTGTTCAGCACCTTTAGATACACATAGCTGGAGTTAAGCAGAGCAAACATGGGTAAAAGCTACTCTCTTTTGTGGCAGGCATATTTTCTTTGCTGATTTCAGACCACAGAATCATAGAATGGTAGGGGTTGGAAGGGACCTTTGTGGGTTATCTGGTCCAACCTCCTCGCCAAAGCAGGGTCATCTACAGCAGGTTGCACAGGACTTTGTCCAGGCAGGTTTTGAATATCACCAGAGAAGGAGACTCCACAACCTCTCTGGGCAGCCAGTTCCAGTGCTCCATCACCCTCAGAGTGAAGAAGTTCTTCCTCATGTTCAGCTGGAACTTCTTGTGCTTCAGTTTGTGCCCATTGCTTCTTGTCCCTTCGCCGGGCACCGCTGAAAAGAGTCTGGCCCTGTCCTCTTGACAATTTGGTTCATGTTCAACTGATTGATGTTTAAAACATAATGAAGTTGATTCTACTCTCCTCTTCCCAGAAAGTAAAAACAACCTCCTTCCAAACATTGTAAAATACCTTTTTTAGTGACTCAACTTCTTTGAATGTTAGGACTTGTTTTCTTTCCCACTGATCTACATGGAACACCAGATTTCAATGACAGATATTCACAGAACAAGCTACTAGTAGGCCAGGACACATGACAATGCACTGTCCACCTCCCAGCACTTTTCCAGACCGTGCTTCACGCTGTAGGACTGAACACATGCTCACTGTTACTGGGAAAGCCTTAATCTGGTATAATTTCCTACTTTCTGAAAGCTCAGGCTGTGCCATCAGAAAGTAAACACAGAGTCATTCCTGCAGTTGAACAACTGAGGCAACAGAAAGATGAGAGTCATATATATGGCTGTCTTGACTAGTTGTAGAAAAGAAGCAGGTGATGCCCCAAAGGAAAGATGCAAATCTTCTCAAATGTTTCTTGTCTGAAGAAGCCAAACTGATCAGAAATTTCTTTTCATTGGGAGAAGTTCAATATTGGAATACAGCTTACTCAAATCGGGACAGGTAGCTGACAAGGGCATTGTTCTCTTGTTTCAGAGGAACATAAAACAAAAGTTGAAGAAAAGATAAAAGGAAAAGTTTGAGATATGTAAGGAAATCCTATATTCCTCTGCGTTTGTATTAATATCTTAATATTTTCCTTAATATTTTCCCTCCCAGTTTCCAGAACTTTTGTCCAGATTCAAGACAAATAGAGCCAGTACAGGTCTGTCGTGGTTTAGCAGCTCATGCGTCCCCATGACAAAAGAAGTGGAGATGGAGAAATGTTTTTTGTAATTAAATAAAGTTCTGACATATGGTCAAACATGCTTGCACATGAACACGTAAAGTACAAAGGAGGAAATTTCTTTCATCTTCTGTCAGTGCTGGAGGATTTTTGGCACTTAAGGGCTATCAAGAAAACCTTGCTCTGGAGTGCAGTTATGCCTTAGTATGTACATCATAGGAACTGAGTCCTCAATGCTGAGAAACGGATTCTTCAATAAAGACCTGCAACAGGTCCGTTCATTGCATGAAGCATTCTATCAACAGATTCTGAGGTGCAGATCAAAGGCTTCAAAGGTAACCAGTGAGGGACCAGACCCTCAAGGTGATGACTTTGAGATACCTGAAAAATCAGATTTTCAGCAGGTGGCAAGCACAGTCCTTTAAAACCCTGGATTATTTAAGGCCTTTATTTCCTTTCCTTAAATTAGAAAATCAGAGAGAGAAAGAGAGGACAGATCATTCTCTTAAGTTGGGGAACAGGTGAAAGCTTCGCGGTGGGGTACGACTGGAAGAATTTTATTGCTGCATTATGATATAGAATGTCACATCTACATTAGAAAATGAAGCTCAGGCAGGATAAGTATCTTACCAAAGTAAGAGAATTGTTGACTAAATAGATTGCTAGTGTCTTCCCCACTCCCTTATCTTTAAACATTGTACCACGTTTCTTTTATGGCTAAAGCAAAGCAACAAAACCATTATATACTGGAAAAGTAGGAGCCAGCAGTTCATAATTGTTTATGACTGTTACAACCATAAAAAAAATCCCTATTGTACTTCTGATTCATTTTCATGATCCATTGACCAGCTGGTATGAGAAGCATCATTAACAAACCATGAGATTTCATGCAGTTTGGCCACCCAGCAGGAGATACGCTTCACCTTATGCTGATTCTCTTATTACCAGCTCCTAGAGCCAGGAAAGTCAAAGTGTTAAGGACACACTGAAAGTAAGATATGTATATATTATTCAGTCTTCTTTGGATATCACTGACAACTATCACACTGCTTCTTAGAATGACAGCTTTCAACAGAGCATTGCCCTGTGAAATAGAATACAGAGCCACACACTGTGAAAGGAAAAATGTAAAATCAAAGGAGTTTTTTAACAGCTACTATTCAGAAAGTTTTTAGATATTTTCAACAAAAGCAAATCAGGACCTTTTCTCTCTCATAGGAAGTCACTAGTGGAAACAAATTAGATTTTATGTATCAAGCAAGTAATAGCATTAATAATACATAAAGAACAGTCTCATATGTACATGAACATGAATGCATGAACATACACAATGGAGTTTTTTAGGCATGCTGTTGCACATGTTACTTACCTATCTTGTCTTCCTAAACCAATCTTATTACAGAAAAAAAAACTCTGATGCCTTTCTACAACAGCTATAAAATAATGACTAAGCTCCCAAATCTAGTTCAGCCTCCAAGACTCTGTTAAGTATTTCACTACTATCCTCTGCATGTCCTGGTCACTTAAGATGAAGGATGGACCAAAGACTTTTGCTGAACTACATCTGAAAATTATCAAATGGTGTCACAGTAAATTCTTATTCAGTTTTGGCATTCATTTCCATTTTAACACCCCAAACTTGAATTTTCAGAATGCTGCTGAATTACTGTACTGAAAGTGAAGTAGAAAAATTGACAGAGGAAATCACCGAGGTGGGACGAGACATTTGGGGGACACATGGAAACAGCTATACCTCCCCAAGCTTACATGTCAGATTGCAAAGTCAGAAAGGCATCACTGATACTCTGTTCATTGCAGTGGGAAGAGATGATGTTCACCACTTTGTAGGATGGGGTTTTATTAGTTCAAAGAGGATTACAAAGGTATAATTTGGTTATAATAAGAGGTACTAAATATATCTTACGTTATTTCAAAGATTCTTGTAAATAGCTTATGTTATTACAGAGATTCATGTATGAGGGCTTTGGGTGGGTCAAAAGGAATCCAAGCAATAAGCAGTGAGAAACTTCGTAAAATAGTGTTAACAAATAATATGGGGAGACATAGATGGCCTACTAAAAAGTAAATGTATTCTTTCTATTACTGTTATTCTCCAGACTCAGTTTGTTCACTTTATACCAGAAATGACCAATCTATTTCTACAGAAATCTTCACTGCTTGAGATAATTTATGAAGGGTCAGATGGTCTGAGAAAAAAAAAATACGATAAGTCAAAACAACTCCCTTTTCACTTTGAGATGCCAAAATTGTGCGTTTTGTCTTCACCTCTTTCAGCTTTGCTGTGAGATATAGAACAAGCTTAAGGCAAAAGGAAAAACTGGAAAAAAAAAACCATCCCAAATTCTGGTTAGGCAGAACAGAAAGACAGAGAAATTTAAAACAACAAAAATAAACGAACCTCAAAAAACAACAAATTTTAATTCACAGAGTAACTGAAAATGGATGAAGTGAAATTATTTCCTGAAATTGTTTTATCTGCCTGCTAAAGAATGTTTAATGTATTTAAAGTGTGTGGACTAAATATTACATTAAAACATGTCTGTGTCATAAGGAAATCATGAGGCCATATTAGGTAAGTAGAATCATAAATGTTTTTTGCTGAACCACAGAAATAAATGGTGATAATTTATGTCATAATCTCAGCTAAAGATGTCTGAAAAGTTTAGTATTAGTGACAGTACTGTTCCTGATACAGTTTTGCACTTCTACCAGTCCCTCTTCCTGTCTAAAAATGCAGTAGTGCCAGAAGACTTCTAAGTTCGTTACCTGCTGAGTGCAACCCACTCACAGGCTGGCTACAACTTGTCTCTCTATTTGCAGGTGTCACTCACCACTCTAATGTGTTAAACAAACTATTGAATCAGCAGGTATACAAAGAAGTCTAACATATTTTTTTCCACAATGAAATACCAGCGGAAAGAAAATGTATCTTGGAATCTTGGGTGGAGCATAAGACAAAAGTTATATTATATGGATTTACATATATAAATAGTAATTAATTTTCTAATGAAAGTTAAATAAGAAGAACACGGCATGAATCAATTCAGATACTTTCTTTAGACCGCAATGAATGAATCTTCTGCAGTGCTGAGGTGAAGCACAGTGAAGGTTTAGAAGTGTGTATAATTATGAATAGGACACCTGCTAAAACCTCTTATTTTAAACATCTAATCCTTAAAAATCTACCTCGGTAACATTTTCAGAACATCTGGCATAAAGCCAAGCATATCAAGTTTAGTGTTGTAATGAAAATTTTCAAATTTCAGAACTCCAATAATGTAGAAGTCTTTAAAATATGAGATTCACTGTAGTGCTACTTTGGATAACAAAGGCAGAGGTAACAGCTCTGCAAGGTGATAGAATGAGCTATGGAATATATAACATCATACACAAAGAGTTCTGTGAGTTGTGAAATACCCCAGACAACTCCCCAGAGTCTTCATGTAATCAGGAGAATATTCTGGTCTGTCCTTTTAATTTCAAATGTTTCTGTTCTTCAAAGAGAAGAAAGTTCCACAAATGACATTTTTTAAATGAAACAGTCTTTATCTGAAAAATTATCAACCAATTCAGTTAATATCTTCATGGAAGGCCACCTTAAAAGACATCACTGACTGAATCAGGTAAGAAGGAATGAAGGCTACTCAGTCCATTTCTTATCCAGACACAAGTGAAATAATAATGAGACAAACAGTAGAAAATATTCCCATTCTTTCTTCTGTAGATACAGACAACAAAGAAAAGGAATTTTGGTCTGGTTATTCTTTGAAGGAATAAACGCTTGCAGTGGGGACAGAGGGAGAAAGGATGCACATTGCTACAGAAAAGCGACAGACAACTACTCCTAATACAGATATTTAGACTGACCTTACCATGGAAAAACAAAAAGGAGAAAAAATTAGCAAGAGATAAAAAATAGCCAATTATCCCCCTGCATGAAGTTACTCTAGTACATCTGTGACAGACCCTGGAGGAATCCAGTTTTTTGAGAGAAACTTCCCTCCCATGTGTCCATGCAAGGCTCCCTGTTTTGTAGCGACAAGGAGTATTCCACAGCAGCAGAGGGTGCTATTTAGAAGTTAGCCAAGAGGAAACAACAATTTTGTTATATATTTTCCTAAAATATTCACAGACATTGAGCTAAAGAACATGGAAAGATGTTATGGAGATACCCAAGTTCCAAATGTCTCTAAAATTTGGCATGTGGAAATGAAGGATGTGTGCCTCTTCAGCGAAAAAGCTTTGGCTGCCTGTAACAAACACCCTTGCTTACATATGAATGCTTTGTTTTTTAACGAGGTGACAAAAGGACACTTAGCTCTACTTGTGTAGCAAAAGCGGGTCAAAATCTTGGGCTCCTGGTTCACTACAAATATCATATTTATAGGTATTTTTCTAATTTGTGGTGAATGAAGGGGTCCTGGATCTCTCTTCATTGATGACATAAGGGTTTTTTGTGTGCTAAGGAAAATGTCTATTTCATTAAACTCTAGGTTAAGAGTGTAGATCTGCATTTACTAATATGCCACAAATCCTTCAGAGGCCTCCTTAAAGGCTGGGAAGAAAGTCGTCAGATGCAAAACCTTTCAAACAGATGTAGAAGCTTGAGAGACCCACATTGTTTGAACCAAATGTCCCAGTGGATACTCTATAGTCATCTTTATTCATCAAAGACTGAACATCTCAACTATTACAGAAATAATTTTTTTTAAAAAAGAAGGAAACTTATTGAACAGATATTGAATATAGAAATGTTATATATTTTTAATATGATATTTTTCTTGAGAGCTGAGACTAGACACAGTATTCAGATGGGATCTCATAAGTGCGGAGCAGAGGGCAGTAATTCCTCCCTCTGATGTCCTGGCTGTGCCCCTATGAATATCTCCCAGGGTGCTTGCTGTCTCTGCAGCCAGGACGCACAGCTAGCTTATGCTGCGCTTATGTTTGCCAAGGCCCCCAGGTCCCTTCCTGAAGAGCTGCTCCCAGCCAGGCAGTCCCCAGTCTGTGTCCTTGCAGCAGTGCTTCCTGCCCAGGGGTATTGCTTGGCTTTATCCTGGCCAAAATACATGAGGTTCCTGTTGCTCTCTTCCTCCGTCTTGTCTAGGTCCCTCTGCACGGCAACAAAGCAAGCTTGTATTGTATTTATTTCAGTGGCACCTCATCTTAGGAGCAACGGTCTCATGAGAGAGATTTCAAGATCCTTGTTTAATAAGTAACATCGAGTGAGAACTTTATTTGTAACAGTTACTAATTTTTCTAGAATTTATTGGTTTTAAGCACTCAAAGTTTAGTGACTTCAATGACAAAACTTTATTCCCTCTCTTTTTGTCTGGGCATTATGATGCACTTTTTAAGACTGGTTCACAGATTATTTTTTTCCATAGGTAACTTCCCTGCTTCGTTCCCAAGCTATTTGATACTGCTTCACATAGATCGGTACGTCACCTTAGATCTGTTTGCTAATGAAACCATGCTGGAAGAAATAGCCACACCTCTTTCTCTCTGAAGTTCATCACAAAAATTAATCATGACCTTTCTGAACACAAAAAAATTTATTTTCTTGTGACTCCTGTCAGATTGCTCATTTTACAAACAGATAACTGAAAGACTAAGGCCAAATGTAGTCTTCAAAGCACCCAACCTGAGATGCGTACACCCAGCTTCTCAGGGCAGGTAGCTCAATACAGCATTTTATATGTTCCTACTGACATCAGCCGCTGTTCAAAGAGTTCTGCTTTTTTGCATGCTGGACTGGAAGGTCTTAAGCACAGCACGTAGAGAAAAAGGGTGCCCTGCGATTCCTCAAAACATTTCCATTTAAATCTCTGGTGCAGCCTAATGTATGATATACACTGCACAGATAAAAACAGGGGTTTTTCACCGTGACTTCCATTTACCTGTTCTCTGAGATAGTTTTTGTTCCTCTCATCTTTAACCTCATTCAACATGCATCTTATATATTAAAAACATGCAAATTAGTGAACACATGAAAAAGGCCAGTATGTGTAGTAGTGTCAGATATGAAGTTTCTGGACTCTGTCTGGTTTTAGTCTACTCTGCTCAGCAAGATAATTTCTCCTCTCCTGCTACAAAGCCTCATGACATTTGTCTCACAAACTCCTCTTCCTCTTTTTATTGTTTCCACTGGCTCATGCTGATGTTTTCACCCAGGCAGCTTCTGTCATACCCCAGTCAGCTCCCACTTGGTCCCTACATTTTTTTCTTCCTTTTTCAGTCACAGTCCTAATCTACTGTAATACTTTCATGGACGATTTCAGTGCTTCCTTCCCTTTCTCATGAGCCTCCAGTCATCATCATTTATTTTTATCTCCTCAGGTTTTTTACTACAATGTAGTTCAATTTTCTCTGCACTCTTCTCAGACTGGTCTTTTTCCTTCATTTCCTTTAGCGGTGTTGCATTCAGTCACAGGAAATACAGTTTTCCTGGCTTCACTGAGAGCCTACATCTCAGCAGACAAACAAAACTGAGACATAGGTGTTAAGGAGAATAGACATGTCTGTTGAAGGGCATGATTGTGGTTATACTTCAGATATATCTCCTCCACGTCCTAAAGAGGATATTATGCCCCTGAAGGAAGAAGGTGATCCAAGAAGCCATAAAAAGCTGGCCACAGTATTTGTCAGATGATTAAGGCAGGACAGGCTGAGTATGCTTTAGAAATGCTTTCTTATCTATACTAGTTTCATAGAAGAAACCAAACGACTAAACTGACAACATATACTTGAGATGAATCTCCCCTGTAAAGTCCCTCTCAGTTTTGGAGAAATACCTGCATGACTATATTAGTGTCAGGTCACATTGCTCTTAACCCTCTCAGTTCTGGAGAAATATCTGTATGACTACATTAGTGTCAGGTTATGTTGCCCTTAACCCTGGGAAGACATGGAATAATTAAACCTTCCTTTGTGTCTCATGCTTTGAGGAGATTTATTTAGATGTGAGTCAGCTTACATATTTTACGTGATGACATACTGATAGCAACATATGCCACTGTGACCTCAAAGCTGGTTTATTAAGATTTCTTCTTCACTGAAGTATTATCAAGACTCATCTGCTGCTTGCAGCTTGTTCAGGACGTAGTGTCATGATTGCCTATGAGTTTGAAACACTGTGATAATATCCCCCCCCAACCTTGAAACAAGTTTTTTTATGAACATTGGAACTAATGTATAAAATTTATGTCTTGAAGTTAATTTACTTTTGTGTCTGGGTTGCACGCCCCGGTTGAAGCTTTTTACTGCCAATGAGGTGAGCAGAAACATTCGTTCTAACAGATATTAAAGATATTTATAAAACACACACAGCTGGAAAATCATGTTCTAAAATTCCCTTTTTGAAATTCTGGCTACGTCAGCTGCATTATCCCTCCATTTAATTTCCTCAAGGATTCACACATCTGAAATTTCTTTCCTTCGAAGATCTGATAGGGTGCTGTATGTCTTTTGAGAGTTACACTGTGACTCTGATTTATGAAATATTTTAAGGTTTCCTAAACACTTACACTTATAATTTCTTTCCTCCTGACTTGAATTCATGATATTAAGAACATCACTATTTCAGAGGCAAAAGAAAACAACAAAAAGAGCATTACCTCTTAAAAATTAATTTTATTTATTGGTTTGTTTTTTTGTTATGTGGGCTCTGTGTACTGGGTCTGGTTGGGATGGAAGTAACTTACTTCATAGCAGACTGTGTGGTCCTGTGTTTTAGATCTGTGAATAAAAAAGTGTTGATAAGTGACTTGTGTTTTAGCTATTACTGAACAGTGCTTGCACAGCATTAAGACCTTCTCTGTTTCCCACTCTGCCCCTCAAGCAAGAAGGCTAAGTATCCGCAAGAGTTTAGGAGGGGACATAGCTGGGACAGCAGACTCAAACTGACTGAAGGGATATACCATACAATATAACATCATGCTCACTAATAAAAATTGGGGGGGGTGGAGTTTATCCGAGATAGACATAGCTCAGACACCTTTGCATCACTTCTTGTCTTTGTTGGGGTTTTTTTCATTCAATTATTAAACTGTCTTTGCCGCAACCTATGAGTTTTTCTTGCATTTGCCCTTCTGATTCTCTTCCCCAACCTGCTGGGACTGGGGAGCGAAAAAATGAGTGGTAGGTGCTCAGTTGCTAGAAGGGGTCAATCCACCACACTCTGGAACTGAACAAGTTCTATTTGTGTAAGATGAGATGTATATGCAAAACAGAAGATGTTATCATTCCACACACTAATTTTTATGATGCAGCTAGCTTGACTTGTTCTGGATAATTTTGAATGCTACTTCATTTTTCAGATATAGTGTCATTTTTTTTCCATAGTCATAGAGAATATTTTTTGTTTTCTCTAAGGTATTGTCCTGGTTTTGGCTCGGATAGGATTAATTTTCCTCCTAGTAGCTGCTGTGTTCAGGATTTAGTATGAGAAGAATGTTGATAATACACTGATGTTTTTAGTTGTTGCTAAAGAAATTAAGGAATTTTTCCAGTTTCACATATTCAGCTAATGAGCAGGTGTACAAGAGCTGGGAGGGAGCACAGCCAAGCAGGTAACCCAAGCTGACCAAAGGAAATATTCCATAGCATAGACGTCATGCTCAGTTTATGAGTAACAGTTGGCCAGGGGGCAGGAGATCTACCTCTTTTCCAAGTCTTAAAATATCTTTTTTTTGTGAGTTCAATCTTTTCTGTGAGTTCAAAATTTTTCCATGAATTTGGTCTGTTTTCCATGAATCTGGGAAATCCATGGGTTCCGTGATTGCTGTTCAGGGACTAGCCATGCAATTGGTTGTCAGGTGGTGAGAAAAATCGTATTTTGTATAGCTTGTTTTGCATATTCATTAGTGTTGTTATTAGTATTAGAATTTCCTTTGTTGTCTTATTTAACTGTCTTTATCTTAACCTATGAGATTTATCTTTTTTGCATTCCCCTCCGCATCCCACTGCAGGGGGAGAAGTGAGCGAGCAGCTGCATGGTCCTAGTTGCCAGCTGCCAGACTGAATCATGACAAGTATCTATGTACTAGTTTCAGTCACCTATGTAGTCAGAAAAATGGTATTCTTGATCTCCCAAGTACCATAGTAATTTCTGCAAATAGGAGTTCCACTTCTGTATCTTATAGGTATATTAAAAAATACTCCATCTATATAGAAAATTAATCAACATGTTGAAGCCTTGATTATGAACTTCTTTCAACTTCTGGAGAATGGAAAGAACATTTAAAAATAAGGCTAAACTTGAAGCAAGTGATGTTTTATAGTTTTATGGTCATTTGAATTGGAAATGGAAATATTTATTTTCCAGCTTGGAAAGAGTGTGTGAAGAGGAGATGTTCATTTCTAAGTGTTCTTAACTTTAGAGGTTTGAAATGTCATGAAAGTAGTAGCTTTCATAAGCTTTCCACTAGTGGAGAAAATTAATCTTATGATATCTATTGACATGGGATCTAGCTGTCAGCCAGGGTTGAAGTCAGATAAGAACAATTCTCCACAGCTAAATCTTAGTCTTGCTTTTCATTTGTGTTCAGATTTTCTCTAAAGTTTCACATCCCTGACCAGAGTGACATGACTGAAATTTAATGATAGGTCAAATTATAGAGCTTTCAAAATGAGATTTTAAAAATCTCATGGAACAGTCAAAACACTTTTTGAATGTTTTCCAGGGCTGTTGATCACACAAAAGGTGACAGATCCCTCTAATACATTTTCAGATCAACTGAATTTTGTAAGACAGCTTGACCTTTATTTCAACAGTAAGAAGAACAGAATTTACATGGTAATCTTGTTCATCTTTCTTACCAACGAAATACTGATTTGATGTAAATCCAGGCTAATTTATTCTTCTGTAAACTTAGTATCCAAATAAACTATATATATATGTCTTCAGACTAGATTCTTCCCTGTTTAAATTCTGATCTACTTGAATGCTCATCGACATAATTTGCACACATTTGGCAATTCACTGAATTGTCCTGTTTATTCAGCATCAGAGTTCAGAGATATTTCATACGAACGGGAATTTTCTTCAAAGTCGTATTTTAACTTTTAACAACTCCAGGTACGAAACAGCAAGTTGGATCATTTATTATGAAAATATGTAACTTTATAAATTAAACAATAACTACCACAAAGTCAAACTAACAGAAGAATTTAAGTAACACAGGCTAAAAAAAGCACAAATTTTATTATCCATTTCATGCATATGGCCAAAATCATAACCTTTATGAAAGCCAGAGTCAATCTGCCTTTCAACTGACTCAAATATGGTGCAGTAATATACATGTACAGGAAAAACAAGCAAACAAAAAAATAACAAAATAAAACACTTGTTACTGTGTTTTGTCATAGCAATGTAGCAGCAGGCTTATGCAATTTGTGCATGTATGTGTGAGGTCTGCATGCACATCTATACGAGTGCAGTGAAATCATACATTCTGGATACTCTGGAGACAGAAATGCAAGACAGAGGGAATATATAGTATTTTAGTTAGAATTGAAATCTGTTGATGCATCTACAGATGATGATTGTGGCCTGGCATTCATTATTGTTAACCTTAGTTAGGGTCACAGACAAAGCTAGTTTCTGGGAAACTAGCTGAAATTCCTCCCGCAAATTTTTTCTGTATTCAGAGGTCTTGCTGATACCACCTGACAGAGGAATAATGCTTGTCCAAGTGAGAAGTATTACAGTTTAAAAGACCATATATATCAGCAGTAGACTTTTAGGATGATATTGGGAAGTCTTCTCTTCTGAAAGTGGACATTGTCATAATAGCAAAAACAGTGTAAATGAAGAGAACTTCCTGAGCTGAAAGGATCATATCAGAAGGCTTCACCTTACCTGATAGCAGGTGTCATTGTGGGTTTCAGGCAGGACTTCTCCTTCTGAAAATAGCCAGGGAAGTGCCTGAAAATAATCCTCATTGACATCTAGATTTAGGAATAAAAAACTGTGAAGCCGTAAGAAGCTGGAGTGTGGGGAAAACCTGGGGGACCTGGAAAAGCTCAAGAAGCGTGCCCATGTGAACCCCATGAGGTTCTACAAGTGCAGGGTCCTTCACGTGGGTCAGGGCAACCCTTGGTAGCAATACTGGCTGGGAGATCAAGGGATTGAGAGCAGCCCCAAGGGGAAGGACTTGTGGGTGTTGGTTGATGAGAAGCTCATCATGAGCTGTCAGTGTGAGCTCACAGCCCAGAAAGCCAACCTTGTCCTGGGCTGCTCCAAAAGTGTCCAGCAGTTCGATGGAAGTGATTCTACCCCTCTACTCCCCTCTGGTGAGACTCCACCTGGAGTACTGCATCCAGCTCTGGAGCCCTCAGCAAAGGAAAGACATGGACCTGTTGGAGTGGGTCCAGAGGAGGGCCACAAAAATGATCAGAGGGATGGAACACATCTCCTATTGAGGAAAGGCTGGCAGAGTTAGGTTTCTTTAAGGTAGTTCTAGGGAGACCTCATTGCGGCCTTTCAATACTTAAAGGGAGATTATTAGAAAGAATGGGACAAGTATTTAGCACGGCCTGTTGCGATAGGACAAGGGGTAATGGTTTTAAACTAGAAGAGGGTAGATTTAGACCAGATACAACAAAGAAATTTTTTACAATTAGGGTCATGAAACACTGGAACAGGATTCCCAGAATCACACAGAAACACAGAATCGTACAGTACCCCACCAAAGAAAATCATAGCTTTCATATTTTACAGAAAAACATTGTACTAATCTTCCTGAAAACAATGTAGAAAAAAAATAAATAGAAAACCCCAGATGTAAATGTGAATAGAACATTTCTGGGGCTGTGTCAAGACAAGGGATAGATGTAAAGCTTTCATCACAAATGTAAATCAAATAACAGCTAAAGTTTTGGGACATTTCACCTTCTTCAGGCTGAAGGGAATCCTGTGAGACATCTCCCCAGTTGGGGAAAAGATACTGGATTAGATAACCTTTTGGTCTGACCTATTAGGGCTCTTAAATTCTTATTCTAGGAACTAAAATCCCTGGGGTTTTGACTTTGTAACAGGTTGGCTACCATAAAGGCCAACCAAGGACATTGGTGAGTATAACGTTGCTTTTTTTGCTGCAGAAAAAAATATCATTGATTTCTCTTGACTGTTTATAATGTTTATATTACTTTAATGTCACAGTTCTGAACCAGCATCAAAGGACGCAGTGCTGCACAGGTATAAAATAGTTTAAAATTTGTATACCACAGAACTTGCACTCCAGTTCTAAAATAAGAAGTATGAGGTAAATAAGGCAAAAATTATAGATGTATTGCCCTGGCACGCAGTGATTTTGAAACATTAACAGCCTAAATACAGTCAAATTTTCTGTAGATATTTTTGACAAATGAAAAAAAAGAAGGTTTTGACAAGTAACGCAATACCTGGACTTGTACTCCTCTTAAGTTAGAGGACAAGCATTATAAAGTATTCTGAAGTGGTTTATTTCAATGTTTAGCAAATAACAATGGCGGCTAATGTTTGGTCTTATCAGGGGTTCCAGGTAACTTTTCTGTAGAGAATAAAGAATGATAAGCACAGGGAAAAATTGTGATTGATGATGTTAAAAACAATGTCTTTTTAGATAAGGTATAGAAAAGTAAGCCAGAGGAAGGAGACAAAAGCAAGGAAGCATTTATGGCCTTGATAAAAGAGAATATAGATAAACTTTGCAGCAGGATTTTATATGAATCGCAGAAAAAAGGTTTCTGATTTATTTATTTATATATTTATCAAGGATAGGCAGTATGATGTTGTAGTAGCTGAAACAGGAGTTTAGCTTTGCGAGTAGCCATCAAAGGAGTTGTCTTAGAGACATTATACAGAACAAACTGAAAGACTTAATACCTTGTAAATTTCTGTAGTAACGGTGATGTCCAGATGGACCTGAGTGCCATTCAGAATGATGATGTTGTCAACAAAAAATAAGAATACTCTTAGTAGATAAGAACAGTTCAGGAAGACCTTCTGGATAAAGAGGAATGTGATAAGACAAGCTCTGCAAAATACTATTTATCCACTGACTTTATTGGTGGAAGAGCAAATGGACAGCAGAATTGGAAAAGAAAAAAGGTTACTGGAGGACTTTTTGAGGGGAAAGAATGCATGATTTATCACAAAAAAAAGAGCAAGGAAAGAACTGACAATCAAGAAGATTTAGAGATCAAAATAGAATTGTCATGAGAGAGATCAGGGGAAGAAAGAGGATGATGTAAAAGGAGAAAATGGAGGAATTAGAGGGAAGAACAGAGGAGTAGAAGATGGCTGATGAATCAGGCTGTACAAACATTGCAGCAAGTGATAAATGAAAAAAAAACCCAAATTAAAAAAAACTTATGAAATGTGTAAGAGGGTGACTCAATACATGAAACAGCATTTTTCAAGTGCAAACCTTTCCCAAAACACCTTCCAACTGATTCTCTACAAACAGGCAACATAAAAATCTCTATTCAGTTTTGAAGTCTTACAAAATTTTCTGACTCATGATCTTTGAAATTGTGTGATGGGTAATGCTACTTCCCACAGTACCAAAACATTCATTTGATGACTCTGTCTGCATAGCTGACCAAACCCATACTTTTAAGATCATTTTGATAGAGTAGCATTGCTGCTGAAGAAAAGCAAAATGAAAATGCTGGAGGGCAATGTCCAAGTACAATTAGACTAATTAGTCAGGTTCCTAGTCAAGGCTTACTTCAGCTTTCACTGAAGTCAAGAGCAAGCCTGGTACTGATTACAGCGGAATTGGATCAAAGGTGCATGTCAAGATGAAGATTCTGTGAGTTCTTAGTCCTCAACTTTTTTTAATAGAGAGGTCAAAAATCGTAATTTTCTTTGTGGGATATATTAAGATTTGGACTCTTTTTCATACATTTTATAAAGCAAACAATAAAAGTAAAAGGCAAAATGGTTTGGTTGTCTTTCCTCTGCTTTGTCAGTTTTTTGCTTCTAGTTTTTCGACTGCACTAGAAAAGACAGAAGGAAAACAATTAGAAAAGTCTTCAACAAAGAGATACTTAAACGCCCTTTTTAAAAAATGTTTTCCTCTGCCTTTTATACTTCTCTCCCTCTAGTAAGTATTTTTCTGGTCTATTGCCTGATAGGAAGTTGGTTTAAATTGTTGCAGTACTTTCCCTGCATGTGAAGAAGCAGGGATTTTGTGACCTCCTTGCCCTCTCTGTTGGGTTAAGGAGAAGTCCCCTATTCTCTGCCTATTACTATTTCCTGAAACAACCTGCTTCTGTAGGTAGCTGGATATAAATGAAAGCAACCTTTTCAATAAACTAGTGTTAATCAAAAAATTAACAGTTATTTGGCAATGTCAGAATGGATGGCCAGAAAATTTGCCATTATCACACATATCAAGGAACAGGTATTTAAATACAGTTATAGAGAGATTAAATTTAAAGGCTGATACAATAACTGGTATGTGTGAAGAAACCACAGCTGCACTACAAAGCCTACACATATCTCTAGTGAAATAATTATCAAGAAAACTATACAATATTTTAAAAATTTGAACTCATTTCAGTAAGTTTATAAGCCACAAGTTTGTCAGTTGACCAATCACATCCGTATAGGATTCCAGCTTTCACTTTTTTCTAACATTCCAAAATTTAAACACATTCCTTGGATTTATTCCCATGAAACTGATCTTGTAGTCACCAAGTTGAAGAGGATATTCTGAAAACACCTCCACTCCAAGAAGAGGACGAATTAAGAATCACAGAGTACCTGAAAGAGGAATACTGTGTAGGAATTACCGTGCATAATCATTAGTAATATGAGGCACAGGTAAACTTTAACACACAGGGAAGTGACCTTCTTTACAGAAATCCACGAGTGAGTGAGATGACATTTATCAATGGTTTGACAAAGAGTCATAACAGAATAAGAAGGCACTTGCAGAGCCTTTTAGCATTACCTTATAAAAACAGATTAAAAATAAAGTAACAACAGAGTGAACAATAGCACTGCATTTCCACTTTTGACATACACATAGAAAATTAATATCCCAAGAAGACACCAATCAGTGTGAAAGCATCCATCACTGGAGCAAGAATCTAAGTAAGGAAGTGAACAATTTCTACAAACCTGTTAGTATTTTCAAAATAAAAAATGTATTTCACTAAATAATTCTCAAATGAGAATAAAGTATAATGTGAAGAATGATTGGATCTTACTTCATCCTTGCTTCCCTTCTAGCAAGCACTATGCAGCTTCACTACACAGTTCAACTATTGTGAGGATGACAAGCTAACTTGTAATTTTCACATGAGTAAACATGTCAAAGTAAACTCTTGTCTCCCTCATGACTTTAACTTGCACTAATAACTCAGATTAAAACAATAAACCACTTTGTTTTCATTGAATTTTTGTTGTAATTTGATTCCTTAGAACTGAAAAAGAAGCACAATGCATTTTATATTAGTTGTGTGAAGGTTAGACTTCACCTGAGAGGAGAGCTTCAGGGCTGTCTTGAAGGGATTAAAGTATTCCTGGGTCACTTGTTTCTTAACTTTTACTGTGTTTCCAGCCTATATTTATCTCCTTCTTTAGAAAAAGAAATAGTAAGTGTTATTTATTGCCACCCAAACTATCATAACCCTAAGTTAAGCATTACACCTTTGTTCAAATAACAGCTGAAACGAGCAGAAAATCATACTACAGAATATATTCAGTTATGAGATGGTGCTTTACAAAACACAGGTTGCCAGCTCTGTCCTTTAGCTACATTTGAACTCAAGCAGATGAAGAAATAAGAAGGACAAAGGAAAAGTAGGTTAAAATAGGAACAAATAGAATGCAATCTAGGATTGTATAGAACCAAGTAATTTCTATGAAAGCAAAGATCATTTTTTCTAATAATACAAAATAATTTAGCATAGGAGAGTAGTTTTTTAAAACCCTTTTGTCAACTGACAGCAAAGTCTTAAACCCTGGCAGTACAGATAATAATAATGCCCCATAATTATTTAAGTAAGTAGGATTCTTTCTCTAATCATCCTGACCTGAGACAACTTATAGCAGTAAACCCTTTTAATTAATTCCTAGAATAGGATTGCTTTCACCTGACAGAGTAAACTGACATTTTAAATTCCTTTTTTACAATATAACTAGATGCATTCTGTTCAATACTACATTTCTAATGTCCCAGTGTCTGTCAGAAGCATATTATGAATTTCATTCAAAACACTAAGGCAGGTGTTTAAATAGATATCCCAGGCTCCAAAGAAAACACAACAAAAGCCAGCATTTAACTTTCAATGAGGAAGGAGAGACAAGAAAACATGTCAACATGTGCAACCCTTAAGAAACAGAATAACACAGAAGCTATTTAGACTTGCATCAAATTAATCTACCTGGTATGCAAACTTAGTCCCAAACTAATTTTATTTCTTTGGAGTCATATTTTGTATGACAAATCAGACACTGACTGCAGGAATTGGCTCTGCTGAATGAACACCCTGAGATGCAATTCCTGATATTACTGGAGTGGTAACAGTCAAATTCAGTAAAAAATAGAAGGACCAGACCTGGTGACATATGCAACAGTTGTTTATAGCTGGATATAGTGTAGGTGAGGAATACAGAACACTTTTCACATACTTCTCAACAATGCAACTCAATTACAATTACTGAAAATGACTTTGAAATTTAGAATTTGGTCTGATTATTCAAATACATAAAGACAATGACTTTTCCCACAAAATTACTTTTCAAGAATGAATATTATTGAGGAATTTGGAATATAAAGTAGAGCAAAAGAGCTCGGCATTATCAGTTTAGCAAGCATACATGAGACTAACTTTCTATAGCTGAGACATCTCAAAAAGTCAAAGCCTAATATTTGAGATTAAAAATGTTAGTCATACGCAATTTAGCCAACTTCCCTCCTGTAGTTCCTCATTCAAAAATTTATTTCAAAATATCTGAAATATTTTCTGGAGGAGCTTTTGTAGAAACTGTAATACCTCCAAATTCTTCCAGTGAAACCCATTGGCTTCAAAAGATTGAGTCCAGAGAAAACACAGAAGGAAAGAAAAAATTATTTGCAAAAGAAATGTTATTTTCATATGAGACTAGGCTATACTAAATTTCTTCCCAAACCCAGAACACGTGCCCCGTAGTGACATACAGATGTCACCAAGTTGGATGGGAATGTCGGTCTGCTCGAGGGTAGGAAGGCTCTGCAGAGGGATCTGGACAGACTGGATTAATGGGCTGAGGCCAACTTGTACGAAGTTCAACAAGGTCAAATGCTGGGTTCTGCGCTTCGGTCACAACGCCATGCAATGCTACAGGCCTGGGGAGGAGTAGCTGGAAAGCTGCCCAGCAGAAAAGGACCTTGGAGTGTTGGTTGATAGCTGGTTGATGAGCCAGCAGTGTGCCCAGGTGGCCAAGAAGGCCAACGGCATCCTGGCTTGTCTCAGGAATAGTGTGGCCAGCAGGAGCAGGGAGGTGATCGTGCCCCTGTACTCAGCACTGGTGAGGACACACCCAGAGTACTGTGTTCAGTTTTGAGCCTCTCACTACAAGCAGGACATTGAGGTGCTGGAGCGTGTCCAGAGAAGGGCAATGAAGCTTGTGAGGGGTCTAGAACACAAGTCTTATGAGGAGGGACTGAGGGAGCTGGGGCTGTTTAGTCTGGAGAAGAGGAGGCTGAGGGGGGGACCTTATTGCCCTCTACAACTACCTGAAAGGAGGGTGTAGTGAGGCAGGTGTTGGTCTCTTCTCCCAAGTAACTAGCGATAGGACGACAGGCAATGGCCTCAAGTTGCATCAGGGGGGGTTTAGATTGGATATTAGGAAAAATTTCTTTACTGAAGGAGTGGTCAGGCATTAGAACAGGCTGCCCAGGGAAGTGCTGGAGTCATCATCCCTGGAGGTGTTTAAAAAATGTATAGATGTGGCACTTCAGGATACGGTTTAGCAGGTATGGTTTTGTTGGATGGATGGTTGGACTTGATGATCTTAGAGGTCTTTTCCAACCTATGATTCTGTGGTATAATCCACATGTTTAAAGAGTGTTAAAACAAGCTGAAAGCACTAATCTGTAATCTGTGATTTAAATGAAAACAACTCCAAAACATCCTTAGAAATTGGAGGTTAATACAGAAGAAAGAGGTGAAATCTTGGCTCTGTAGTAGTGATTATATGAAATGTCATGAGCTCCAATGGATGAAGGATTTCAGTCAGGAAGTTTGAATGTCCTTCAGAAGATTTTCAGAATTAATTATGATCTTAAAAAAATGAAACATATTATTACATATAAATGTATAATCAAGACCACTAAACAACATTATTTTTTAAATTATGCAGCAGGAAACAAAATTAGGGGTAAGGAATATGTTTGATGGGGTCTTTTCTTGAGACATCCATTAAAATTTTTGCCCTCTAGCATCGTTGCAGAAGAGCTTTGAGAGTTTTAGAATTTCAACATGTATATTTTAACAGCAGTTTGAATTTCTTTTAAAGTAAATTTTAGCACTACATTTTCTGAATGTGTTGTGCTTGATTTTATGATAATTATATCACCATAATCCTTTCTGCTCTGGAAGTATAAATGTGTACTTCTAACTTTTCCTACTTTTCTTTGAGAACTCCCCATGAAAGTGTTTTAATCATAGACAAATACAAATCAAATACATTCTGGAAGAAAATGTCGCTCTCAAATATGGCAATTTAAGGATTTGCATTAGAAAACTTGAAGCTAAACTGAACATCAGAAAAGGCCTTGCTGCTTTTGGCTTTTAGTTTACATGTATCATCTGGATCTTTTGTTTAACTCAGAAAAATAAAAACAATGGAAGCATCCTGACCAAATTAAAATTTACAGCTGATTTAGATTTCCAATTGTCAGTTTAGACAATTGGAAATCTAAATTACATTTCCTTGTCAGTTCAAGGCTAAAAAATCTAATATACTGTACTAGAAAAAACTCACAAAGGGGTATTTCTCCAGACAATGGAGATTGCACTACATGGCCATTACAAGGTGATTTACATTGCAACCACATATAACAGGGAACAGCTCCCTCTGTTTATCTAAAATCTGGGATATTACATCTAATTCAGACAAAGAGATGGTCTCTTCTACAAAAACATTCAGTTCTGTGAGTTCTGCAATTCTATCCCAGTTATAAGCAACTGTTATGTGGAGTAGATGGAGTTTTCCATGGAGAGAACATCAGCTGATTTCCAAATTGATTATAGGGAAACTGGGCTAATGAAGTGGTTGCTGAAGGCAGTGTCACAGATGCTGTGAGAGGATCAGAAAAAAAAAATGGTTTGCTGGTGAGATGGGAAAATATATGCCTCTCGCATCACAAGATTAATCAGAGTCCTATTGCAAGCAGAGCCCCATCTGTCTGTCTCTTGATTCATCTGCCAATGGGATGTCAAACCAGAGGGAAGGGCAGCATCATTGCAAAGGTATCATGGCATTTGATAGCATGTTAGGGAATCTGACATCTCTGTAAACAAGATATTTACATGTTTGTGAAGAGGTGAACTGTTGAATTGTTTAGCTAACCTAACCAAAACTTTCAGACATTGTAAAGGTAGATGGTTCATATAATCAGGATCTTGAAAACGTTCTATGTTAGTTTAGAATCTGCGATGTCTTTGTGCTATGGACAGCTGAAATTCTTGTATCAGTTTTGCCTGACATGTAAAATTTATTTTGAATCAAAAGTGGTTTCCATGGAGAGGTTATGGCTTCTGGATTCTCATTTTAGTTTTAATTTAAAGAAATTAAAAACCTAGGAAACAAAAAAATAAAGGACCTTCAGAAATATGACAGGATTGCTTTGTTAAATAGTTTTCTATTTTTAAATTAAAGCAAAAAGTCCTTATTTGGCTTGTCACTTAAACCTTCCATCAAAACATAAGTAATTTTCAGATTACTTTTTGATCATGCTATTTTTCACTCAAAAAGGACTTATTTGGGTACATTTTTTGCAGAAAGAAGTAACATATGTTCTGGTACCTAAATGAATGTGTCTTCCATATTTCTGTTCGTGATTAAGAACAAACTAATGCGTGTGAATGCCAGGGCAGCAGAGAGACCAACCAGAAGCCGGCAGCTTTCACAAGAGAAGTCACCGAGGCCTGGGCGATGCCAGAGCAACGGCAACCACTCTGATGCCTATAGAAAGCAGCCCGGGGAGCGCAGTGACCAGAGTGGGTAAACAGAGCTTGGCATGACACCCAAGGCATGATGCAGCAGTTTGTGCGGCACTTTGTAAAGGTTGGCACCTCTCCGATGGAGGGGCACTCTACTGTCTGAGTGGGAGACCTGAAGTACATGTAAACCAGCAACTGGGCACAGTTCTGTGACCATCTGCACAGGCCAAGGGCACTCATCCTGCCTGGCCCTCAAGGCAGAACGGTGGGCACTGATCTGAGAGCAAAGGCTGCAGCTCTGGCTGGCGGTCTGCACCATGTACCCCAGCGGTGGCCGATGCCTCCACCCAGACGAAGCTGCTGAAGGGAGAGGCTGCACTGCTGACCTCAGACTGCAGAAAGCACCTAGACCTTCCTCCTGGGGCAGGGACTGGAGGCAGACCTGCCTACAAAAGTTGTGCCCAGGTGGAGGATTTCCTGCAGCAGGTAGCTGAGCTGCAGGAGACGGTGAGGAGATAGATAGTTAGTCCTAAGTGCAGTTTGCAGTGGACCCATAGCCACAGCCAAAAAGCCAAAGACTCCCCCACTGGCCCACACACAAGGGAGGGAGGGCAATAGTGCATAGGAATGGAAGCTTGCAAAGGCAAGGACCAGCAGGAGGAAGAGACTTCCCCTGAACCCTGAGGTGCACTTTCAAAGCTGCTGTACTACTCTGCAGACAGAAGAGGAAAGAGCCATCACATCAGGAGAGATGCTGGAGCTGTGTAAGGCAGTCCGAGCTGCTCCCTATATAACAACCAGTATTGGTGGATAATGGAAGAGCAATTGACGTCACCTACCTGGACTTGAGCAAAGCATCAACACTGTCCGGCATGACAGCCTTGTCTCTAAGTTGGAGAGACATGGATTTGATGGATGGACCACTCGGAGGATAAGGAATTGGCTGGAGAGTCGCACTCACATGGTTGTGGTCAATGGCTCAATGTCCTAAGTGGAGACCAGTAACAAGTGGCATTCCTCAGGGGTCAGTACTGAGACTGGTGCCATTTAACATCTATGTTGGTGACATGGACAGTGGGATTGAGTGCACCCTCAGCAAATTTGCTGATGACACCAAGCTGTGTGGTGCAGTTGATGTACTGGAGTGAAGGGATGCTATCCAGAAGGACCTTGACAGGCTTGAGAGGTGGGCCTGTGTGAAGCTCATGAAGTTCCACAAGGCCAAGTGCAAGGTCCTGCACATGGGTCAGGGCAATCCCAAGCACAGATACAGGCTGGGTGGAGAGTGGATTGAGGGCAGCCCTGAGGAGAAGGACTTGGGGTGTTGGCTGATGAGAAGCTCAACATGACCCAGCAATGTGTGCTCAGCCCAGAAGGCCAACTGGCTGCATCAAAAGAAAAGTGGCCAGCAGGTTGAGGGAGGTGATTCTACCCTTCTGCTCTGGTCTGGAGAGGCCCCACCTGGAGTCCTGCGTGCAGGTGTGGAGCCCTCAGCATAGGAAAGACATGGACGTGTTGGAGTGGTTCCAGTGGAGGGCCACAAAATGATCAGAGGGATGGAGAACCTTTCCTATGAGGAAAGGCTGAGAAAGTTGGAGTTGTTCAGCCTGGAGAAGGAAAAGCTCCAGGAATACCTTATAGCAGCCTTCCAGTATCTGAAGGGGCCCTACAAGAAAGCTGGAGAGAAACTTTTTACAAAGACATGTAGTGACAGGACAAGCGGTAATGCCGTTAAACTGAAAGAGGGTAGGTTTAGATTAGATATAAGAAAGAAATTATTTACTCTGAGGGCAGTGAGGCACTGGAAGAGGTTACCCAGAGAAGTTGTGGATGCCCCCTCTCTGGAAGTGTTCAAGGCCAGTTTGGATGGGTCTTTGAGCAACCTGGTCTATTGGAAGGTGTCCCTACCCATAGCAGGGGGGTTGGGTCCCTTCCAACCCTAACCATTCTATGATTCTACAGAAGTTAAGTAAAGGAAACATATATATCTGTCTGTCTCCCACAAAGAGGCACCAAATTTCCCGTTATCACAAATATCATGCACTCCAGTCCAGACAATGACACTTCAACTGCTATCATTATGGTTTATAGTTTCTCAGGCTTTATATTCCTAACATTAGGAATATTACAGATTATTTCCTCTAGTGTTTGGCAAAAAGAAAGGGTGGTTTGAACATGGATTCAGTACAGGAATGTGATTACTGATGGAAAAGAGCAGGCTCCAACACTGTTATTTCAAAGAATCTGGAACTGCTCTGCCCATTGCGGTCAGAGTACACATCAAAGCTTTTGAGAAAGTTTCCAACTTCTTTAATGGGGAATGCACTTCTCTTATCACCCTGTAATCCAGGGCAGTGCTACAAGGTACTAATGTGCTTAGGCAATAAAGTATTAACCAGTGACTATTCAAGAAATAATTGGGTGTCAAGTTGCCTCTTTAAAAGTTTAGTCAGTAAGTATCAAGTTTCCACTGATTTATTAATAAATTAATGGTTCTTGAAGTGCATGGACTGCTTTCTTTGTCCACTGTGAAGGATGGCCTCTTCTGGCATGTCTCTGCTCATTCTATTTGCTGTATTTGCAGTGTGATCTTGCAGAGTTCTTCGATTTCCTTCTTTTCTTTATACACGCTTGCCATCCTTGAGGGGTGTTCTTACCATGAGCATCCAGAAAGCCAAATCGGGTAGTATACATCACAACATCATCACATCTTCAGACACCTCCCCAAATGCTGTTTGAAACATGCCACCTGATTTGCTGAAGTACTAGAAGAATGAAAAAACACAGAAAAACAAACAAGCGATCCACCATATACACATATTCCAAAACTTCTGAATTTTGTCACCGAGACCTGAAAGTATGATTTGCTTGCTTACCATGCAGAACACGGCTCAGTCTGTCTTCACAAGCATGCCTGAATTCCTCTTTTGAAGCTCATGCTGTGTTAAAAGGTTGCTTTGCGTGTAAAAAGGAAATAAATCATAATATATTTGTATGTGAAATCCCAGTTTTATTATTGTCTTGAACAAGTAATTACTTGGAAAGCAATGATAATGACACACTGGCAGCACTGGTGTGTATAAGAAAGAGAATGAGTTAATCTTTCAGTGGCAAAGAAAAACATTACTGTATTGCCTTATCCCATAGGCTTAAATAATAGCACTGTCATGACATGAAATTTATGTTCAATATTAAACATATACTTTATTTAAAATATCATATTTGTTTAGTGTGAATATGCTTATTCTTTTTCCATGCTACTTTGAAAAATATTCTGTCGTATTCTGCCATACATCAGTTTCAATGTTGTGCAAGAATATCTTAATTTATAGTCTGAAGCTGAACAACCTTGATCATATCAGTACAGATATCAGGAAATGCTTTTCCTGTCCTTTGAGAATTTTTGACATATTTAAATATTTTCCCATTTGAAATGAGGCCAGAAAAGGCAAAATACCCAGAACAAACCAGTGAGATCTGATTAATCCTTCAGTCCATACCCAGTTTAGCTTCATATATTGTGTTTTGCAAACAAAAAAACGCACTGGTGGTTTTAAAGTACAGTAGGTTACATCGGAAATTTTCTTTTAAACTATTCATTGCCTTTTAATTAAGATACTTTTGACATTAAAAAAATGGTTAAAATATTAGAGTCAGCTCTATTAGAGTCAGCTCTATTTACTAGATCCCCAAATCTACACGGAGAACAACCATGGCAAACTGATGACTTCTCAGTAGGAGGATGATAAGCTTGCTTCTGTGAATGTGCTTGAAGGCAATTTTTTAATTTAAGAAACACCACACACAAGCTAAAGACACCAGAATTCCCCTGAAAAGTAACAAAAAAATGAAAATCAAAAGATCAGTAAATTCTTGTCTGGTTACTAAAAATCTGCTTTGACTCTACGTTTTTGTGAAGTGCAACTCATTTATGTCCTTGGGTTTGTAATTCTAAAAAACACACTCATTATGAGAAATATGGGAGGAGCAATACCATACATTCAGTACATGACTAGTAAACACTGATCAAGGTAATCCTAAAGAAATTGTTTCTTAAGTGTATTTTAGACAAACATAACCATATTATTTTTTTATAAAAGTGGACATCTGTTGACAGTTATTTGCATGTTTAGCCCTTGTTAGTTGTTTACATTTTGTACATGAAAATTTATTTATTAAAAAGGAATTAATGAATGCAAAACTTCTGTCAACAGAGGAACACAACAGAACGAAGCAGAAACTGTCAGAAAAAAGCAAATTTGCCCTGAAACCCTATTAGTCTGAGGGTTTATGATTGCCTACTGCTTGTGCTAAGAAGTCAACAACTGAAGTGTTGCAGGTTTTACACATTTTTAATCTCTAAATACAACAGCTGTCGGTCAGAGGCGAAATTACATTTGAGTAAATGAGAGTGGCTCTGCTTTGGGGTAAAGGGAAATGTGTCAGAATTATCACAGCAAGGCTGGCATAGCATCTGGGCTGAATTAATCTATCATGGAGGTTGTTAATGTCTCCGGAACAGTAGTGCACACAGACCACATGCTTCTTCTGACACATCGAGCGATTTCCCAGGAGACCTCCCTTTGGTCTACAGTGCCACAAACAGTTTTAGGCAGCCTGAGACAGACTGGGGTTCAGCAGTGGTCTCATTTCCCTAGGATTTACCTTCCCCTTAGTGCAAACAACAGTGTTTGTCCCTGGGGAAAACTGCACATAGATGTACTGCTTTTTTTCATTTTGTCATTAGGATTATGAATGGCACAGTGGTTAATAACAGTGATAATACATAGTTTAAAGCTAATCAGTGACATGTAGACTATAATCAAATTCCTTTCTCACTCTCACTGCCTCCCTAACTGGAAAGGGGAGGAAATTCAGTTTAATCTTTTAAGAAGCTTGGCAAAAGGTATATAAACTGAAAGACTAATAATTTAGAATTTATAAAGGAGAAGGGAGTCTTGAAAAAAATCCCAGAGGTAGTTTTAAAAGAATGCAACTTACAGTTGAGGAAATCCAGCAGCACTGGTAAGCTAGTCCCAATATCGATTCTGACCACAGGTCTGAGAGATAAAAGATCATTGCATCTTCCCTGACATGAAGGACCCTTTGGCTGCACTAGTTTTGTAGCTTAGCAGGAGAGAATTAATTTTATGATACAAGCTCTTCAGAGTCATACCGCTGAGGAAATTCTTTTACTTCAGAGCCCCCTTTTTATCAGCCCTCCAACTGTTTGTTTTTGTCTGCTGTAAAACATCCAGTTTCAAGCTAAAGGGCAGCAAAGTGGTTCTTAGGGCTCAGATACTGAGGAAGAGCATGAAAATCCTTCTGTTACTTCTCAGATGAACGAGGAAAAGAGCAAAGAAGTAACAGGAAAGCAAGTGTTGAGGCAGGATCGCCCCAGGGCTCTGTTCTGCAGGGGCCAACAGAAGGGTGGCTGCTCTGTTTCAGTCTTCCCAGCAGTGCCCATATCCGTCCCTGAAGAGAAGAATTGTGACTGGCAATGTGGTAAGATCAGGTCATTGACTGAATCTGGAGATTTTATACCAAGACAATTGTTAATGGTGCACTGTGGCTGAAGCTGAATGCACTGAGATTAAAACATAAGCATTTCTTTTATTCTGCTGAGTTCTTGCACTTAAACTAAGTATTACTCAGAGTCATTTTTCCAAACAACTGGGTAAGCTTGCAAAATTATACTTGCAATAGAAAAGTTAGCAAATGCTACATTGAAACTGTAAAATGACATCACTATAGCAAAGACATACATTCTTTGTTACATATTTGATCAGCTGTGAGGGCCTCTAACCTGCAGATTTCCTTACTACAGTGGCCTCAGCTCTGCTTGACGTGGCTTGAGAGAATAGAAAAGAATTCACTGTTAATAACAACCTATATACTGAATAGCTAAGCTTGTGCTCAAGGCAATAAATTAATTTTTATGCATACAATAAAGACGGTTCTTGGTAGAAACTGGACAACATTGAAGTTTTGTAAAAAAATTCTTACTGAAATTTGAGACATAATGATTCCTAGTCAAGAGTCTTAATATTTGAATTGACCACAATACATTTCTACAATCAAAATTACAGACTCAGTACTCAGAAATAACTAAGGCTAATGGAAAATGATGTCCTCTTGTAGGAGAAATAAATTACTTGCTAAGCAAATGTGGAAAAACTGAGGAAAAAATATTACTGGCAGCTTAATTATTGCAATACATAATTTTGGGTTTGCATTGTTTATTCCCATACTTTACTTCAGACTTTCAAGAAAGATGACTTGATTTGGGTTTTTTTGTTTTAATTTTCCCAACTGCTACAGCTGACATAGCTATAATTTTTTCTTTTTTATTTGCTCCAAAATAAAGTTTTAAAAGTTATGTGCACAGCAGAGAAGCTCAGAAGTACTACCACTTAGTTTGTCTGGCTCGTCTTTTCAGAGTGATTACTTTGGATGTGGTTTTTTTTAATTCCAGTATCTGACTTCAAGAGCTTTGATCTTGGTGGGTGGGAGTGCTTCTGAGCACTCTTTTTGTTCTATAACTAATAATTATTTCTAAGAAAGAAGGGCTCCAAAAGGAAAGAAATGGCAAGCTGGTAGGATTTGTATATATTCATGTGGTTGCTGTGATTTGCAACTGGCCAAAATGTGCAAGCAGATGGAACCGTGTCATCCCTAAGTTAGCTTCCTGGATAACATGTGCTATAGTCATTTGGCCAATAAATGCAATGGTTAGAGCTGAGAAATACTGAATGTCTCCTGACGAGACAGGAGATAGCTCAACATTGTCACAGGTATGCTACATTTTTGAAGATGGTGATCTGAAGACCTATGGCCATTTGAGGAAAGCCCCCTCATCTAGGTGCAGGTGGTCGTTGAATTGTACCGCAAAAATACACACTACACCACCCCCCCCCCAACAACAACACCAACAACACCACAGAAAAATCCAAAAGCTATCCATGGCAAAAACTGCTGCTGCTCGGCTGGCAGGCAGTGCACTACTGAAGAGCTGACTGCTGTGTCTGAGAGCAAAGGGTGCATATTCCATTCCCATTAACATGGGCAATGTGGCCTCAATTAAGCTTTGCACAAGTTGCTGTAAAGTGGTGTGAAATCAGTATTAAGGTCTAGAGGAGACAAAGCACTCAAGGGGGAATGTGGAGAGCTGAGTCCTCCCATCCCTTTCCTAAGCTGCTATATGACTGAGAGGAGTCATTTCAGCACAGTTTCGTATGTATTGTTCCTTCGCATCCCTTCCACTCACATCAAGAGGTCTTTTGCTATTTAAACTGTATGCTCTGTAATGCAAAAGCACTGTCTTACAACATGCTTTCAAAGCATCTAGAACATTATGTTCCCAAGTTCTACAAAAGCCCTCTATTCACCATAAAAATAGAAACAGATAATAATAAGAAAGACCGACTGTCACAACATAGTGTTGGAGACCCATTCAAACACAAGTGTATAAAGCCGGCCACATCTAAATCACTGTGTTTTCTGTCTGCTGGAGTAACCTGACTATTTTGCTGTTAGGGGGAACTCAGCAACAAAATACTCCACTACTCCATCTGGCCTTCATCTTAAGAGGATACCTATACACTCCAGGATAATATTTTGAAACTTGAGCTGTTCTGTACCTCAAAGGATAATGCATTTTTAGAGCACTGTATACAGTTTTTCACCAGCATGCAAGTATCTTTTGGATTTTGAATAAAATGTGATTCTGAATAAATTTTGAATGCTATACTAGACAACAGTATAAACAGATGATGAGGCCTCAAATTTGGATGCATTTTCCTCTCATTGTTTCCTTTCTTTTATCCTTATTTTGAGATATGCTCCCTCCTGCTATTTTTTCCCATCTCCATACCTAACTTCAGGTGCTTAGAAAATAGCAGAAAACAGTCACTGATTTCAGGTAATGTAAAAACAATAAGTAAATAACAAGTATAGCATTTTTATGCTAACCTTTACAAGTTCAAGAGTCACTGTGTGAACACTTAGAAAATATGGTTGTGGGCTTTCCATTAACCTCCTGGTAATATCCAGGAATTCAATGTAATTTAGACAGCATTGCTTCTAATATTTAAAAAGAAAGGTTGATCTTACACAGAGCCTCCCATAAGGGCCTTTCATTTTAAATTATCTTGCTGTGGTTAGAGTAATATTTACCAAAAATGTGTGTAGTTTAGAGAAAACTGATTGTGTGGGACTTGAAATCACATAATTTTTCTAGTTAACATGATTTCACATTAAACCAATCACAGCTTTATGAAAATAAGGGCCAGGAGACTAAACACTCTGTAGATGATAGTTCCATAAAACAGGGCATAGGGTTCACATAAGAAAATAGGAGGCATATAAACATAAGAGCACAATAATACTGCTCTCTCTTCCACTCCTCCTATTAGAGAGAGCAATGCTATTAGAGTTGACTGGAACAGAATTTGTTAAGCAGTTCAGGGTGTGGTTTTTTTCAAATCAAAATTAAAGACCAAAATGCTAGTAATTAAAAAAAAATCAAGAGGATGAAATATTCAGAAAAAAAATCTCACGCTCTTCAGAATATCAAAATGGCCTGATTTTTTCAAAAAACATGAGCCAGCTGGTTTCCCCATGTACTTTGAACTGTATTCTTGTTGGGGAAGCCTAGACAAGGCACCAAGAAGATTTGCCCACAGAGAATACTGCTTGTCACTCGAGCCACATATTCTAGCTCAAGGGATGGACACTGCCTTCAGCACCACAACTCCAGACTGGGGTTCTTAGGTGTTGCTGCCGCCAAGGCTATTGCTGAGTCCTCAAATCTGAATCAGCTACCAAAGCCCAGGAACTCTGATTGCCTTAAGAAGTACCCAAAGGCCAAACCAGGTCCCATTGACTTCCTGATTGTGCTTCAGTAAAGTCTTGAACAATTCAAAATGTTTCCTTGAAATCTTCTGCTATTGACAAACTGGACTTATTGTTGTTTGCTTGTTTTTCTACTCTAAAATATTTTGAATTGGAAAAATTTTAGTCATCTGTGCACTTCCTGTGCATGCAAGACTAACAGAATCTATCTATAAATTCATTTAATCTAATTGGTTTGACCGGGTCAAGCTAGTCCATAGCATTGCTTATTCTTTCAGTACTGCTACATCTATACATCTATATAGATATCTATTTGTAACTGAGCAGCATGGCAAAGCCAAGCTCTGAGGAAACAGTGAGAGGCCATCATATTCTTGAACAAATGTTAATGTGCTAAAATCTTTCTTGCCCTATTTTTCAGTTGCACTTTCATTCTTTCCTCCTATTCATGACGACTAGAAACGTACTTTAATAACAAGTTAGGCAGAAAGAGGAATCTTGAATACTTGACAACATGAATCATAGACATTTCAGAACTCCATGAGCTGGAACTTCAGGACAGGATTCATCTCACCTATCATCAGCAGCTGAAAATTAGGCAAACAGTTGAGCTTCTCAGCAGGGTTCCCTCCACAGTAAGCTGAGAGGATAAAAAAAAAATACATATGAGGTTGCTTAGCAACTCCAATTTTCTTCAGATATCTTAGACAGCTATCTTAAAATGGGATGAACCTTCCTCTGGAGACCTCCTTCTCCTTCCAATGATTATAGATGAAATAATAGCTTAAAGTGACTGCCTAACTTCTGGACCAGTAAAACAGGTGAAATTAATTCCATCTCAAGATCCAATTACGGCACAATTACAGATTTTGGTTGTGCTCCAAGGACTGTAGTGGAAGGGAACTTGAGCAGTACCACACAGAAGATGAACAAGTTCATTTAAGTAACCTAAGGTAAAAAGAATAGAGATTAGCCGAATGATGGACAGCAATGACATGTGCTGTGAAGAATATGCATTTATGCATTATTTGACATCCTTCAGCAAAGAGCAACATGGCAGAGGTCTGAGAATATTCTACACGGAAAAACGAAGATCCCTGTTAATAGACATATTTAGGCATGTATAATTATCCCAATATAGAAAGAATGAAAGTTAGTTTATTCAGTTTGTGGATCATTCTTTACCTTTGATAAAGGTGCAGAATGTCACCTGACAGAGCTTTATTTCTTTTTAAAAAAAGCTGTTTCTTCTGCTATTTTCTTTATTCTAAACCAGCTTCTTCTTCAACATTAGAGGAAAACAACTCTCCTCCAACGACTTTCTTCAGTAACTCTTCACAACTTTCACAAATCACACATTGTAAGCTAAGAATTTAGTGATCAAGCTTATGAAGCAATGGCAGCTGAAGGGTTAACAGTGCATCTTGATAAATTTTTTAATGCACCTACAAAGCTTGTGTGGACTCTAGCTATGGAATTAAGGATGGAAATTTCATGTGAAGCTAAAGTACTTTCTAGCTGCTCCTTAGCAAGTCAGAAACATCAAAATATCTATTTTTATTTTCATAAAATAAAGTGGGGTTTTTTTAATCGATATTTTTATTGATATTCTAAAATTCCACTTAAATTCGTTATTTTCTAGATTTTTCAATTTTATTATTTTAAGGGTCATATTTGCAAATTAATTTTAATAATTTAAGATATGGCCCTACAAATAAGTAGTAAGTCCAAATACCATAGATGTGTGCATCTGCACTGCCTAGGGTTCGTTGTTTCTGTAGCAAGCAGGTGGCGTTCACACTGCAGAGCACTTGGCTTGTGTTTCTCTGAGCCACAAAGTCTGTCACTGTTGCCTTGAAACAGTTAGGTAGGTAGTGTATGTGTGTATGTGTGAGGTCTTTGCTGTGGCCCATCAGTGTGATGTTTCTAGTCCATGAAAATAAGGGTGGGTTATGTCTGACCATGGGAGTGGCACAGTTTCTAAAAGGAATTACATGCTTTATTTATACACTGATTTTCTCTAGAAGGTACTTAAATACGATTTTAGATCTGATCTTCTGTTCTGTAAGTAGTGTATATGGAGGTCCACATATGGTCCAAGATACGGTCTGTTGGGCTGGTCAGGGATCTTGTATACTTTTATTAATATTTAAGAAGCCCTATTTTCTTAAGGTTTGGAGGTAAGGCTGATGCTGCTTTGAGTAGAAAGTAGATTCAGGATATCCAAATCAAATTACAGCCTTTACTTTACCTCCTGTACCAAAATAGTATTTAACTTGATTATTTCACCCCTGCAGATGAAACTAATTTTTTTGCAAGTACATCATATAAAAGTGTATTACCATGCAATTAATTGGATAATTACTGTAAAGGGGACAAGTAATTTTCCATTCAATTTGATTTTTCAAATTTCTGAGAAATAGGAAGTCCTATCCCCAAGTAAAAGAGTTTCAAAATATTTTACAGACTGAGATACCAAAAAAAAAAAATCCTCCAGAAAATCTATTTCAATTAGGTCAATCAAAACAATGCATACAAATGGAAAGGTTTCTTTTCAAGCAGAAATTGTATGCTCATAATTTTCTCTCTAAAGAACTGCTAGAGGAAGTAAACAGGAAGAAACAGGTATTCGTCATCAGTGCCAGTAAACCAGTATTTCCAAGAAAAAAATCTCTGTTAAACATTGTGACCAGGTCTAATTATCCATGTAAATTTTTTTTATATAGAACTTAAAAATAAAGTGCTAAATAAGTCAGTTTGTGAAAGAGTTATTGTTTGAAACTCAACCTGGTACTCATGCTTTCATGTACATGACTTTCTCTTCACTTTCTCTTCATGTATTAGCATCTTCCATCCAATATTTGTCATTTCTACTTGAGTATACTGAATTTTACTTTTTGTATGTGCAATAAATCGTGCCTTGGTGATCATTTTGGTCAATTGATTGAAAATTTGAGTATTTTAATTTTTATAACTAGTTACATTGGTTACTATGTACTTTCAAAATCTTCACCTGCTTTGAACTGATTCAATATTAAGAGAATATTAAAGCCTTGCTGTTTTAAAATCTGGCCTGATGTTTTAAAATTTAACTTCAGCAAACCCTAATCCGATTTATTGTATTTTAGTGTTCAAAAAAATTGTATCTGCAGACCAAGAAAAGAAAGTAAGATAGAAGTGATCAATATGACTAATTTATGATTGAAAAAAAAAAAATTTTCAAAATAAATAAATAAATTTGAAACTGCTAGTGATTTCTAAAAATGTTTTTGTACCCATTTAACCCATGAAATCAAGTTAATTCAATATTTCTTTTGAATCTTGACTTACTGAGATAAATATTCTCACAGAAATAAATGGAGATGTGCGTATATGTAAATATGCACATGCGTGCATTTGTTTGTGTATGCAAACAACTCTAGTCATTTTGTGACATCTATCTAAAAAAACTCACTGAGTTTTTATCAAGCTGGGAAAAAATCAAATTTAGGGATTTAATTTACTTAAAAATGCTGTAAACAGAGTATACAGATTAAGCTATGAAACTGATTATTGCATATGTTCTTAACCACAGCTTTTACTCCTATGTTTCTCAAAATGGAAGCACAAATAAGGCAGGAAGTGTTAGCCTAATCCAATGGTCTTTGTGGCACAGGGTTGCCTTACATACATGTTTTAACTATGCTTTTTTTCAAACAGCTCAAAGTTTAGCAATGTCTAATTGTTCTTACCATGTTTTGGTCTTGTTACATGTTCTTCCCGCTTCTCACACACAAGTCTTCCCTCCTTTCATGTCGTCTTTGGGAACTTGGAGCCATATACAGAAATGTAATTCTCCTCAGAGAAGACACAGTGGCTGTTCCTTCCATAATCGTACCAAAGGAAGAGGTTCAAAAGTGGGAAAGGAGCAGAAGATTTCTTAATCTCTCGCTTACGCTCTATCCTATGTATATCAAAGGGTGGCAGCCAAAATCTAGTGCTTGTCAGTTCTGATTTAGCAATGTTCTGACAATCTTTCAAAGTGATTCATTTCTTCATATTCTTTAACAAATGAATCATTTAAAGTCTTTCATAGACAGAGAGAAGAAAGCTTGGAGAAAAGCTGGAAAAGAAGCTAATAGCATTCTTTTGAAATGATTCACTAAGTGAAAATACAGAAGTGTTTAGAACTGACTTTTCAACTAGTGGTAATTTTTTGATCCAGTTTCTTCATGTTTCAGAACCTTGAAGGCTCCCGTGAAAATGAACAGAGCTGAAGTTGCACAACTGTTAGTTTTGTTCTTGTGAATCTCGGGGAGCTTTTCCTATTTGTGTGCCTCTTGATTACTCCATTCTGTTCAGCTCTGAGTTTTTATGGCATCACAGAGTGTGTCTTATTTGAGAAAGATTAAATATGTATTTAACATTTCTGCCAATGGAAAAAGCTCATATAAGTGGCATATTAACAGGAAGTTGTTACTCCTAAAGCCCCAGACCAATTTTTCCTTGCAGAACCTAGGACATCTGTGGGTATGCAGATTTGTGAGAATTCAGGTGTGCCCTGGCTTATCAGAAGCATAGGAAGAGATTGTGTGACATACCAAAGTCCCACTGGCAGATTTCTAGACATCATCTCCTGACTGCATATAGGTGGAAAAAACTAGGGATAAAAATAGATTATTCCTTTCCTCTTCTAAAGTTTTATTTGCATTTAGTTTTGCCTAAACAAGTCAAGTCAAAACATGTCAGGACAAGAAAAAATGATGGGAAACAGTGATTGAACTGAAAATGATTTAACATGGCAACCAGCCCAACTCTGTGCACCGCTAAGTGATCTTAGCCTCTGTGAAATAAGGAAATGTTCAGAATTTCAATGAAGATTGTGTATGTACTCACTGTTTCCCATGGACGCTAGCAGACAAATCTTTAGGAAGGTAAAGAAAAGAAGATGAATAGAGGTCAAAAGAGAAGAGACCTGATTCCAAAAAAGACTTCATAAAACATAAAACTGATGTACAACCTGTCTTGCAATAAAAACAATCCTGCCACATCCTTTCGGTACACTTTTTGCTTTTCCATATCTGTTTCCACTGCCCACTCTTTTTCAGAAGTAGCATTTTGTTTTCCTCCCCTCTGTGGAGTAGCCTTCTGTGTGTTAGATCACAGCCTCAAATTTCCACCCATTTCTCCCTATTTTCTGTCACACCTACACTTTTTCGTTTTTGGCCTACTTTTGATGTATATTCCATTTACAGTGTATATTGGAAAAGTTTTTACCCCCATCATGCAACACTGTTTGCATTAAAAGTGCCTCTTGTTCGTGAATGTATGGCGTGTAATTTCATTTTTTTCCCCTGTAGTAGTTACTGTGCCGTATTTACAACACCATGAAAAATATATGCAAGAGAGCAGTAATTACGCTGTATAGTATAAATAATTTTGCTTGTTTTACTACAAAATTTGTAGATGACATCAACAGAAATGGAGTCATTCCCATTTATCTGAGTGTCCTCTGCCTGTTATTTAACAGTTCTATGCCTGCCCTTAAAGCAGAGGCCAGTCCTCCAGCTGCCACAGAATAATGCTTTCTAAAGCTCAAGTAAGTATTGTGAGAAGATGTTTTGTATATATCTCCAGTTTCAAGGATTCCTCTGTACCTGGATAGTCTCCTAATATTGATTAGACTAGCCACAATATTCTCAAAGAGCAGCCAAAAGAGTGAAAAAAAAACAACAATAGAGTGGGAAAAGTAGAGCCATTACTCATGCCTTTTTATTATCCAGACATCTTCCTATTAAGAAAATATCTTTTAGGATTCCCAAGATTAAAGGCTGCACTGGGACCATAGGGCATCAGAGATATGCACTTGTTAGTAGCTTTTCTTTTTACTCTCCAGTGTAATGGCTGAGACAACTATTATACTAAATATTTTTTTCCAATAGTTCCACTGCTAAAGTGGACTGCCTGTGGTAGGAAAATACTGATTAAAACTTTGCTTTATACATTTTAGCTGAGATACGATAACTGATTTTGTTCTGGGTCTGGATTTTATTTTTGATTTCAAAATCTTCGACCGAGTTCTGCACTCTGTTACACATATGCAAATATTGTTTTAATGGATGTGTAACATTCTTAGAGAAGACTTATTTCATTCAGTATTCAACTGCCACTGAAATCAATGGAAATGCTCTGAATGATGTCTATACAAATTGCATCAATCCCTTAATCATTTTAAATGGGATCTAATGGTGAAATGGTTCTCATTAGAAACAGTGTACTGTGAATATGAGCCTGCTGAGCTCATCGATGGTAGCATTAAGGCAATAATAACAGTATAAAGAAAAAGGAGTAATTTACTTGGATTTCTCAATTGGCTATTTGATATAAACATTCTTTTTGTTATAGTAAAGTTTCTCCTCCAGAATAAACAGGTTCCTCCTTTCACCCCAACTACCGAACCCATAGCCCTAACGATATATCATAATTAGAAACTAATCTTGCAATTTATCTTTCTAAGATGAAATCTTGGTACGAAATTAATTATGCTACAAGCCCAGAAAACTACACTTTGCAGCATTCCATATTATTTTATTGGTGCCCACAACAGGCATCTGATGCAAACTATCTTCAGGGTTTGTTGGTACAGAAAGTGATTGCAAAGTACCAGTTCCTAGAAGTCCCACTGAAAATGTTTACCTTATGTCAGTGACTGAAATAGTCATTAGTACCCAGAAACCCCAAAAAATGCACAAATAGCAGATCCAAAACCTGAATTTATGACACTCCAGGTCTCCTGTTTTAACAGGCAACATCTTCAGTTCATGATGCTAGTTCAAGCAAATCACAACATTCTGTAATGTTGCACATCTGGTGGCATAGCAGGGAACAGTGATCACATGTACCCACACAGGCTGCACCACGAAACAGGAAATTCATCAGTTGCTGGAAAATCCATACATTACTGTGAATGACCTGAGCATTATTGGCCACTACTCCTGAAACAAATTTTGCAACTTTATGTTATGCCCTTTTTCAGATAGAGTGACAAGCCTGTCATTATCTATGCTGTGACACTAGCACTGTGAACCTATTGAGTACAGACAGAAATCTCCCACACCTTTCCCCCTTTCAACTTTACATCTTTTGTCACCGTAGTGTTACAGGAGAATTTTGCGCTCTTCAATGAGTATGTGCACACAACTGACGCTGTGTTGCTAGTGTAGGTAATTAATTTTTTTCTTCACGTAATTCACAGGTTATGGGCATGCTTTTCTCCTCATTATTAAAACTGAAAACAGATCAAACTGAGCTGGTAGCATGAGTCTCTGTATTTAAATCTCAGTTAATAAGAGGATCCTTAACAAAGCCCTCCTCTCTGAACCCTCCCACTGCATTCACTTGCAAATCACTGTATGGCTGGCAAAGGCGGCCTCACCCCCCCTCCTCCCCACCCCCCCAGCCCCAAACCTTCTCATGTTGAGCACTGCATCTCCATCAGCGCCAGCATCTCTCAGTGAGGGACGTTTGTTATTAAGCAGGGGCACTGCATGGAAACCAATCAGATGGAGAGTCCCTCTGGCTTCAGCTCCCTGCCTGCCTGACTTAAAAGTGATGCTGGGAGGGAGGGAGCCCTAGTGAGACGCAAGCCCACACAGCGCTGGAGATACGGTACCAGGCAGCGGGGAGGAAGCAGGTGGAGGAGCAGCACCGGACGGGCAGAGCTAAGCTCACACCGACAGCCACGGTGAGTAGATGAACTTTCTTTAGCACTGAAATTGCTCACAGCAAAAGAGCAGATGCTTTCTGAAAAAGTGTCTAAAACGTTAAAGATGCCTTACAGATACTTTCGGGGTGGGGGCAGGGTCAGCAGACCACTTAGGGGGAGATTTCGTTTATACGGATTGGCAAGAAAATAATCGTACTAAATTGCTAGAATCTGAACTCTGTTGCTGTATATAAGACAACTGCTCATGCATATTAGAAAGCTAGCAATGTGTATGCTTTTTGGTAATACTATTAGATATTATTCTAGTTTTACTTTTGTGCAGAATGCTTTTTTGCCTGTCCGGATAGAAGCTATCTTCCTTTTCTTTATTCCTTTTTTGTTTTTATGGAAAACGCCTAATCCAAACAAACACAGTTAAGAAGGATGAAAAAGGAGGAGGTGTTTACTACTAATAAGACTGAAGTACCCAGCCTTTGTTTTGTTTTTCTTTAGTGGGAATAGCAAAATTAGTATTTTTTTTAATACATCTGACAGGGGGAAGTGGTAGCTCATTATTCAGAAAGATTGAGAGCTGAGGGAGATGTCCCTTTGGATATTCATAGTAGTAAGTCAAAGTCAACTGACTTGAAGTGCAACGTGGTTTTCCAGAAGTGCTACCAAACAACCTGATCAGCCTGATACGCATAATCAGAGACCAGCACAGAAAGCAAGGCAGAAAGCATAAAAGGTCAAACTGACCACTTGTTTTTGAAAGAACCAGCAGAAACCAATTGCCCAGTGAATGACATTTTGCTTTTTCTTTTCACGTGCAAGAAAAGTGCAGCCACATCCATTCTATTTCACTGTATGAGCTTCAAAGAAAGAATCATGCATATGAACTATGAAGTAATCGATATCCTTTGCAGTTGTATGGCAATGTACATAGAGTAGCCCCTCGCCTTCTCACAAGTTTAAGTAGTAGGTCAGAAAATAGAATTATATTTTCTTAGGATGATATTCATTTTCAATAGACAAATTTATAACCCATGTATCAGTCTTGCTCTGATTAAAGGCAGTGACAAAACTCATATTTTACTTAAATCACAGCAGGATTATGCTTCCTTGCTAAGTGTAACATTAGTTTTCTCATGGGAAGAACAAATATGGATAAAAAGGCAAGTGTGATACTTGCAATAGTTTCGCTAATGGGATCAAAAGCTTATTATTAATAAATAATTTTGGTGGTGGTGGTAGTGGTGGGAATTGCTAATGACAGATCTTTAAAAATCATTGTTTCCAAGTCATTTTCTACATCCAGAATGTTAATTTCTGTTCCAAAACATGAGAATGGTCTAATTACATATTTAGAAGTCTTGTGTTATATTTTTTCTACAATTATTAAGAACTCTATAGAAGAAACATGCCAGTTTTAAAAATGGTGTGCTGTTATCTATATTTCAGTTTGACAGGTAAAATACATTGTCCTGTCATTTGTGCTGCACTATGTAATACTATAGATTCAAGATAGAATCAAATATGCTTACAGCTAATGTGATTTTCTATTAGCAAAAGTACAAAACTTTTACAAGGTCACATTGTACAATTAAATGCCTGTGAAAGAAACTATTCTTGTTTTGTTTTTTCAAATTAGATTAATTTTAAATGAGGAAATGTACCAGTACTAAAGACTAAACTTGTACCTAAAGTAGTTGTCAATTCTTTTCAAACTTGATCAAGTGATTTCAGCAATCAAAGTTTGTCATATGATTATTCGTGTGAACAAAGTAAAGTATTTCATTTCAGAGGCTGTCTTGCAGCTGTTACTGTGAAAAATTGTGTTGCATGAGTAACTAGTACATCTCACCTAAACACAAAAAGCAGTTTGGAGATGCAGTTTGGAGAGGAAAAAGTGGAGAGAAACAGCTCTGCTGTATGCTATGTACAGCTCCATGGTAAAAGTGCTTCAGGCTTTCAGCATTTTCATACTTGTCTACAGAAGTGTTTATTCTAAAAAGGCCGTCCTCCCCTCCAGACAGTAGCTCATTTGCAGAGATGTGTGCTATCCTTTCACTTGGCTGCTGCTCCACAAGGATACTGATCTCTGTGGCAGTTGCATGGCACTGGCAGAGACAGCCTCTCATCATTGGATCAGCCAATGAGGATGACTTCATTCCTGACTTACCTGCCAAACAAAATGTAATAACCTAAATCCACTAGATAGATGTTATCAGCCATAATGCTGCAGAAGGAACTGTACAACCTAACTGTGATGTTCGCTTATGCCCTTGGCATCAGGACATGGTTTCTGAAGCTGCACAACACAGGTTGCAGGGCATCTACAGTCAGAAGAGTTTAGAAGTAGATCTAGAAAGTAACAGGACTGGCAGTTTCCTCAGGTGACCAGTTTGTTCAAGAGATAAAACAAGGTAGACTGATGTCTCCTGTTTGCTGTCCAAAGCCTGATGATAACAGGACACGTGAAAGAATAATAATTACTTCAGAATTTTCATTTATTCTAGGGCAACACACAGCACAGAGAATATTGCCCCTATTTTCAGAAATGAACAGAAACACAGAAGTGTTCTCCTTTTCTTCTTCCTCCTCCCTCTTTTCTCAATTTTGCAAACTGTTCTGGAAAGAGATCAGTTCAGCAAGACCTTAATGAAAATAAAAACTCAGTAATGATCACTGTTTAAAAATTCTCGCAATTGCTGCACAAATCTTGTGCTTATAAGAAAACTGGGCTTTATAGACCTGGATATAAGACAATAGAGGTATATAATTTTCTATGTTTCTTTCATGCAGTCAGTGCTATTTTAATGGAGAAGGCAACTGGAGCAAAAAGCCTACATAAAAATTCCTCTCCCACTCATATCAGAATGCCTTCTGAATTTCTAAGGCTTGCAGCAGGTGTGACATGCAAATGCTATCTGCAGAAGCACAAATATTTGAACATGAATAGGGATATCTGAGTGAAAGTTAACTACATTCTGCATGTGAGTGAGAAAGTTTATGGAAAGTCACTTGCAGGAATAAATCCAAAATTTTGCTGAAAGGGGATGGGAGGAGAAGGAAAATAAATCAGAGAGAAATGATTCTTAGCTGTGAACAAAAAAATCTTTGTAAAAGCAGTCCAGCATAATTTTAATAACTTTCTCACTTTGGCTTTTCAACAGATAGGAAATTGCTGAATGACAAAAGGCAAGTTACTGTCCTGACTTTCAGCAACTGATCATGATAAAACAGCCCAGTGGCATCGAGGCCTACTTGCTGAGCATGGCTGAATAGCAGAGACATATCCTGATCAGATCATACTATGTGCTTGCAGTGCAAAATCCTAGAAAAAATTGGCTTTGGTTACTTGAAGGAAAATGGTGTTACTGACTTCAGGGAAAAAGTAAAAATACTGGATATATACTGCAGCTTACAAGAAAGCTCCAAAATTATTATGTGTTAGAAAGAAATTATTTTTAATGCATAGTGTGTAGTGTAATTATAGAAAAGTAGGAAGCAAAGTATGTTATTTACAACCTTCATTCCACAATCTTGGAAAGATTACAAAAGGGGATGGGTGGCATTGCCTTCATCCCATACGCAGAGGTTATTGCACAGGGTGTTGAGCTGACTTGGTCTCAGTTATGGAGTAGCTCTGTGTCAGAGCCAGGGCTAGAATGGGGCCTCCACTTTCCCAGTCCTCCAGTTTGTCCATATGAATGCACCAATGTTCACAAAAATAAAAGTGCCTTGAATACTTGAATAACACCAAGCCACAAATATTTCTCTGGAAATATATTTCTGTAACTGCAAAATGGAATGCATGAGTTATGGCCAGTGTATTTCTTTGCCAGTTAAATACAAATTTCTGTATTTAAATTTCGCACCTTTTAGTAGTATGAATAATAGCAGCATCAAGACAACATCACATTAGATTCAATTTTTCCCGTCTCATACGACCATAGCTTTCATTTTAGGATCTCCTGATATGAAAACGCAGATGTTGATGAGGTTTATGTAAGTACAAATTTTCTAGGTGCTACTTGGTGTTCAGGTTGCTTCATCCTCACAAAGCCCAGTCAAGGGAAATAGCCACTAGCTTCATGGAAATTCTGCCTGGAAGAATATTACAGTGTTGGGCCATGCATGTCATTGCTTAGAGACTCCCATTTTCAAAAAAATACTGAAAGGAATTTCCTGTTGTATGTAAGTATGTTGAAAAAGAGCTCCTAAATTACTTTCCAAATTCAAAACAAGCTTTTTAGATATGATATCCAAGAAAATATTCTATGAATAGAGAAAATTGTAGATAATGCTTTAAAGTTTGGGGATGGAAACAGCAGGCCTTTCCATCATTTTACACGAACTGCACAACAACAATCACAAGGAAATTATGTCAATTTGCATAGTTTTAATAGTTCAACTGAAGGCAACTAATATTTGCAAGACTATCTAGAAATATATACAGAAATTATCAGATTCAGCCATTACTTTCAGAAAATGATCAATTACATTGATAATCAATGGTGCAGAAATTGACTTTTGTGTTTTGACACCTCTTAAAAAAGAATTCAGAAAACCACCAGGTTGCGTAAGAGTGTCCATTAAAGGAAACTTAAAAAGCATAATGATCTAACATCCTCAGCTGAAGAGCTTACCAAAATAATTGTTCTTTATTTGCTCTGTAATCCATCGTTCAATATTTGCTCCTGAGGAGATGACGAAGAGGTAAAGCCAAAATGACATGAGTTGGCGATAACGGTGAAGTTAGTTTTATTACTTCTGTTTTGAAAGAAAAAGTAGGTGTAGTACAAATGAAACATTTTAGAATCCAGTATTTATTGTTTATATATGATTAAAGGTATCGGTCAACTACCTATACCTGAGTTTAATAAATCATATAAAGCCCCAGTTCATGACAAAATTCTTCGTATACATACATGTACATTTTGCAAAAATATATATATCTCAATACAGACATAAGTCCAAGCATAATTCAGGCAAATTGTAAGAAGAATTATAAAATATCTTAAAAAGGAACAGATTAAAATGGGTTTGCTTAAGTTTGCAGTGCTACTTTCTGGCCGAAACCGTTTGCCTGCTTACTTTGTTATTTATCATAATATTTTCATGTGATTTGCATTATTCTTTGTCATAATACTGTATCATAATGAATTCAAATATCCAGTTTTGTAGTGAGAAAGTATTGTAAATATGTTCTTTCTTCTGATTTTTAAGGTGTAGGGGCTGATTGTGGGAAATCTCATGGAAATGATTCTGCCACTGTAGTAACAGAAAAAAAATAAGGAAAACTTAGCTATTTTTAAAGTAAATTCTTGCAGTTGTTTCAATTATTTTTCAAGAGAGTTGTTTGTTCTTGTGCCACATTCTGGAACTCTTATTCAGAATGACTAACATTTTGCAATAAAATTGATCCCACTGAAACCAATGAAATTGCTTTTGTGCATTTCCCTTACCCAGAGTAAAAAATAAGTGCTGAATCTCTGTTTTCATAATGATTCTATCTGATGAAAATATATTTTTTCCTCAGAGTAAAAATAAAAATATTATGTTACAGAAACTATTTTCTCATTTCCTGCAAAATTTGCAATAATTCTTAAATTTGTTTCCCAAATGTAAAAGGAAATTTTACCTCTAATGAGAATTCAGACTTGTTGAAAACTGGAACTATATTTAGAAATTAATGCAGACTCTTCCTTGCTGTAATCTACATCCCATGGATTACCAGATCTTACTCCTAATCATTTTATTTTTGTGTGATACACACCTCCTTTACTAATCAAGACACATTTTTGGATTGCATTTATATCTTTTCTAGAAGTACGATACTAAGTAACTCCCCTTGTGTTCTAATGAAAATTAATTAATCTCCTCTTTTTCCTTCAATGAGATAGAACTTCTCTATCTATGATACTGAACATACTGTTCTTTGCTTAGTAGTAGCAGTAATAGCAGCAGTAGTAGTGTTATCAAGGCTGAGAACCCACATATGACTTCAGGTAAGGGTTTTGTAACGTTTTGAAAAGATTTGTTACATTTTAGTAAAATCCAAGATTCTGATGCTACCTGCTCTTCCAGTCGTGGTCCTACTGAAAAATCCTCACTACTCACAATGGTAAACCACCTCTACAGCAAACAGGCCTTTCAAAACAGAAAAGCATGTCATGTGTTTAATGTGCTCCTAGCTACTTCTTAAGGCAATTAAAGAGAAGAAACTCTCCAAAAAGTTGACACAGCTGCTCTCAGCTACAAGAGGCCAAAAAACCTACTGGCTGAGAACTTTTCACTGATGCTTTCATTCAGGAAACAGAAGAATAGCACTAGGGGCGTAAAAAATGGGAGTACAGTAGGAATTGGCTAGACTGCACCATAGATTGATGTTTTTGGCAAAAAATTAAACAGTAAAATGAAAGATGCTCAGTCATACAGTCTGATATAGATCTGAAAAGGCTGAATCTAATAGATAATGGTTTAGGAATGTACCTAGTGTTAAACATTCAGAAACATAACCGTTAGCACTGCTAGAAGGAAAGATTTAACATTCTTGCCAATAGTGCTTACTGTAATAGTTTATTTGTCATTTGACTTTATGCTCACCCAGTTCACTTTTACCTTTTAGAGCAAATTTGTCTAAACCCCCCCTACAACATAGATCCACAAAGAATAAACTCAAATATGCAAAGGTCCTTTATGATTTTTTCTGTCCTCAACATGCTCAGATTCTAGTTCATGATGCTTTCTCAAAACTAAAAGCCTACAGGTAGAATAAACACATTTTTTAAACTACTTTAAGGATTGTATTTATTAAGCATTTGTTTAATTAAATCGTGAACTGCACTGCTGTGTACAGACACAGGACCATAGTTACTTTTGATTACTCAGGAGATGTATTCACCAATGGCAAGTAATATATAGATGATGATTTCAGAGAAACATACATCTGAAAATTTCCTAACAATTGCAGATGAGACTAGACAGTACTTCTGTAGTTTGTGTACAGATCTGTGTGTATAACACCCTAGGACTATCATATATTCACAGCTTGAATGCTGAACATAACTAAAATATGTCTTAAGGATTAACCAGCACAGGATTAAAGTTCCTGGTCTCATGACATAAAGAGGATCTCAACCTATATTCAAAAAGATTTTCACTACTTTTTAACTGGCAGAAAATTGTATAAACTGAGGAGAACTATTCAAGTGATATTTTTCTGAAAGTGCAGCTACTTTGAAACAGTAGCTATGTCCCATGCATGTCACTGAGAACTTTCCTGAGACCTACATATGGGGATCCCAAACAATACAAAGCCAGAGCAGAAACAGACACTGAGTAACCTGATGCAACAGTTAAAGCACATGCCTAGAGCCACTAGAAGAAAACTTGCCAACCTGGTAGAACGAATCACTAGTTCTCTGGAGAAGGCAGGCAGGCAGGCAGGCTAACTGGCTTCCTCTCCAAAGCTTGAAGAGTGGATTCACAAAGATGAAGCAGCATAAAAATTTGTGTAAATCATAGAATCCTAGAAAGTTTTGGGTCGGAAGGGACCCCTAGAGGTCATCTAGTCCAACCCCCCCGCAGCGAGCAGGGACACCACTAACTAGATCAGGTTGCTCAGAGCCCTGTCCAACCTGGTCTTGAATGTTTCCAGGG
>Ga0065711_1027211_pt1 | contig 52524 bp, 25 predicted proteins | sample Hoacrofraction12_FD_59098 | JGI IMG/M metagenome (GOLD analysis project Ga0065711, IMG submission 59098) | Hoatzin crop microbial communities from Cojedes, Venezuela - Epithelial fraction 12 v2 (version 2) | ecosystem: Host-associated > Birds > Digestive system > Esophagus > Crop | place... | reverse complement strand
CCCCCCCCCCCATCTTTTTCTCTCTCTCACCCACCCACACAGGCACGGTTTTGATTTTTTTCCTGTAATAAGGGATTATATTGTCATTTCTTGTTATAGCTTAGTTTTATGAAAACTGAGATTTAAAACTAAAACAGTTGAAAACATTTCATGTATCTTAAAGGTCCTAATTAGGCTGCAGAAATAGATTAAAAGGTACATACTCAAAGTAAAGGCCTTTTTATTTTCAAGTGTTTTGGCATGAATAGTTGTGCCATTGTAATTTCCTTGCCAACTTTTGGTCAAGAACCGGAGTTCATTGTCTTGCTTACTGGAAGTCCATAACCTTTGAGGTTCCTTTCGTCTCTCTGGAAGCCTTCAGAAATTCTGAGATAAAACAGTAGAAGAGTAGCTGAATTTCCGTAAGCAAAAATAAATCAAACTACTTTTAAAAGGGAGAAGTAGATGTAAATTACAGAAGGAAGTGATATTGTGAAACAAATGACCATTGATTCTATGAGTGCTGATACCAAAAAGAATGGCAGAAGGCTCTTGTGAATCATAGCGGAGAACAGCTTTTATGTTCTGGGTGTACTTGCAGATAAACCAGTATTCAGAAATGATTGATTTTATTCATTCTGCATTCATTGTCAGCAATCAAACAAAATTTGCAAGAACATTTATACCCAGGAAGAGAACCAATACTGTGAAACTATTGAAACAATGAAAGGGTTTTTGAATCACGCATCAGACCCTTCCCAGAAGAGGGAACTCAGCCCATATGGTCTCTTGAAGCTACTCTTTAGCTTTACCTGTGTAGCAAAGATGTAAACATTTTCTATCTTCTAGCACACTGATGAAGTTAAGATTTAAAATGAACACATGTAATCAAGGCAATCTAAATGGTACCAAAGTATTTTGATCTGCTAATTAAGAAAAATGCAGGAGATGGTCTGCCGTGATTAGTTCCCTTTTTATGCTTTCCCAGGCTTTGTGTTTCTTGGGTGGGATGCCATACAATTATTTTTGATGTTTAGAGGGATGCTTCTGTACATGACAAAATAAAGCCTGAGGCATGGTCACTAGCGAGAAGAAAGAACAGAAAATGGAGAGCAGAACAGGAAGAAAACTCATGCACATCCTTCTAATTTTTAATATGAATGCTGTGCTGCATGTCTCATTGAGGCTTAGGCTGTGGATGTGCTACTGAAAAGACTCATAAAGGAGTGTAAAACCTAAAAGGGAAATGGATATGCCCAGCTATGCAACTATTTATTTTTGCATAATTATTCCTATCTAGAAAGGTGCTTGGATTGTGTCTTGCAGTGGTCACAGAAAGTTAAGTTGCTGATTCCCATAGCCATCAGATTTGCTGGTTTCACTTTCACTGGCACAGCTTCATCTGTGGTAGCAGTGCTGGCAATACTGATGGAGGCTGCTGGCAGCCCATCTACAGTGTCTCAGCTGGAGTGTCATCTAGTTCTCTGTGAGCAAGTTGGGAGAGAGAGTTGGAGCAACCATATGACATTTTTACTTTCCCTGCGTGCATTCTTTCTTTTTCAGATAAACATGCTTGTTAATTTCACTTGCAGATATTACATCCAAATTTTTAATCCCTTTTCAAAATTCCATTTTGTTGCTATATGGTTATTTTAATCTACTTAATTTTAATTACTTTTGGTGCTTATTTCACATGGTGGTAGAACATGGAAATTGCAAAACACCAGGAAGAATAGTGGGAGGCTGCCTATGAACAGAAAGGTGTTCCAGTCTACAGGGATGCTTAGGCTCGTTTGAAATCCCTAGGACAAAATACAGTTTGTCTGTGTTATGTTAATTTAGGATAATATACAGAAATAATAAATTATTATGTTGATGGTTCTTGTGAGGAAAAGCTATCATGCTGACTGCTGTTTCCAAAGAGACAAAATGCTAACCAGTAAAGTGGGTAGGGTGACTAATAACAAATCCCACAATTTATTGCTGGATAAATTATTTATTCTGTGTATGCTATGGAGGGACAGATACAGTGTGTCACGTTTTCTGACAGTGTTAATTCTGTTGAAGTTGGTTGAATTGTCCCATCAAAGATTTTAGCTTTAGAATCTCAGCTACTGCAGCAAATAAATTTGGTTCTTTTTTGAGAAAGTTCAAATCAGTAGCAATTAGTATTCCCCAGGCCTAATTTTTTACTTGATAAATGAAGACAAATTTAGTTAGAAAAGGTGAATTTGGGAATTCTGCTGGTAGCAAATCATCTGATTACATATGGCTTCACTGAAAAGTCTTGTGTCCTGCTTCTCCTCCCTTATGAGCATGTTCTCACAGTAGTCACTGCACCGAGAGTGCAGTGTGCTTCAGCTGCATCCTTCAGGATTTTTTTCATTTTACCCTGTGTTTGAATTGGTCTCCGTATTAATTTTAAAATTACTGTATAAAATAATAAACTTCAGGTGAGATAGGGCATGGATGCCATTGGACTGTATTTTCATGAATACAGTAGTCTGAATTTTGAAAATATTGATTTGATTGTTTCTCCTTATCTTGTGGATAGGGACTTTCTGGATGTGTGATTCTGCTCTCCATGAACCCTGAGGCTGGTGTCGCTGTGGATGTTATTGCCTATTCCGTACCACCTTTGCCTTGCAGATTTCACAATTTGTCTCTTCCTGTCTGTTTACCCCAGGGCTTTCTTTAGGGATCATCTGAAATTGATCTTCTGGTGTTTAGTTTGTTAATTTTTCCTCATTATTCTTCTGCCTCTGCTGCTTTTAGGGTGGATTCGTTTGTTTATTGTCACACTCCAAGGCACAGTAGGAAGGTAATTGTCTATCAGATGTACTATAGATTTTACTATTGATTACATTGTGCAGTAACAGTAGGATGTCAAATTGAATTTTAAGCTCTGTAAGGTTGCTTCACTGGTAATGCCTGCTAAGTGACGTACCCCTTACTGATATTGTCATACCATGAGTCTTGTTTTGGGATTCTTAGACTTTGGATATTCCTAACTAGTTCCTGGTGATAAAGCAGTTTGAATATTTACTTGATTTCTTTTTGAGTAAATTGTTTCAGATGTTGTCTTTGACCTGTTGCTTTAGCTTAATACATTATCTCTGTGGTTGGATGCAAGTACAGTCATGACAGTAGTGTCTGTTGTGTGGCAGAGTGAAGTGTGCTCTCTGCACCTGAGACTTGTCAGGGAAAGCACCAGCCATGGCTGACGGTCTGTTCTGCAGGTGCTTGACCATAGCAGGGTCACCAGCTACACCACCCTGAACTTAGACGTACAAGGAAGGAAAATCCTGTTGTCTGTGGTGCTCCAGATAGGTGACATTTCAAATGTACTGTGTGAGATCAGTGCCATTTTGTGCTGAGTCTCTGTTTCATTAACTGTAGAGACTTCTAGATCTTCACATCTTTCTTGCAATTGGTTATTACAGTTCAGATGTTTTCAATTTTATTTTTGAGTACACTATGGAGAAACTTTAACTCAGCTTCTGTGTTTATATCATTAAAGTTCATACTTCTGCATTGTACTCTGACGTTTTGTTACTAGCACATTGTTTCCTTCTGTTTGGATGGAAATTACTAGCAGGTACAAACAACTCTGATGCAGTGTACATGGTATATTTCTTCAAGGTGGTCGTACAAATGAGGCTACTAAAACATAAATTAATTCCAATATGTGTGTAGAAATGTCCTTTGTAAGAAGAAGATAAGCATCTGAAATAGCCCATTTTAAAGAGTATGTCTGTTTTGTTCCATTCCTTAATTTTCTTGATTTGATCCACTGTGTATTTAATATTTGAAACTTCATTGCAAATAAAATCTCTCATTGAACACTTCTTTCTAAATATTTTCACTTTCCCTTTTCTCTCTGTAGGTAGAAGAAATTGTTGATATAGGAGCATTTGCCCCAGAAGACATTCATGTTCCCAAAATCTATGTTGATCGTCTGATACAAGGAGAGAAGTTTGAGAAGAGAATTGAAGTGAGTAGCTGAGCCTCTTGGTCACAACATATTTCAGCTTGGGGTGTATTTTAGCCATTACAGGGCTGTTACTCTAGCCACCAAGTCTTAGAGCTGAGAAATTAGTGTGAGAAAGACCTGTCAAGTTTTGCGAAGTACTGGTGGCTACTTAGGTACTTGGTGGTTAGGTGGGGGCTTGAGAATTGAATCTTGTTTCTTATACCTCAGCCTCTCTGGTTCAGTCCCTGAATAGTTTAGAGCAACTGCCTGTAGTCCTGGACGGCTTTAATGCAGTTGAAAATCTAATGGAAAATGCTACTTCATTCTCTTTCCCTGCCTCAATTCACCTTCGGTTGTAACAAAGGAAACACCTAGACTAGGAGCTGGCTTTGACAATTAGATACTTTCTATTCTACTGGAGAGCTTTTGACGTGGTCACATAGGGCCTGTCTCAGCCCCTTTTGTGCTGTGTATTGTATCACGTTACATTACAAAGGTCCTGCAACCTTTGTTTCCTTTTATTTGATTAGAAAGTTTTTTAGCCAGTGGCATTTCTGGTCTGAATAAGAGATGTCAAGAGCTATGAAAAATGGCAGTGATTGTATTAAACATCAAAGAAAATGGTGATTATGTAATTGTTCTTCATTGTTTCTATGGCTTTGCCTCACTCAAGCTATGTTCCTATATTTATTTTGGATATGTGACAATGCTCTTGAAGTGCAATTGAAAATTCTGTATTTCTCCTGTGTCTCCATACTCTGGAGGTGGGAATTATTCAGAATGTCATCAGAAGAGCTGGTGGAGGGGGAGATATATGACACAAGGAAAAAAAATCTTGGGAAAAAAAAAAAAGGTGTAGAAAGGAATTGTAATAATTAAACTTTTATTATTAAAATCAATTCACAAAGTCCAGAAAGTCATATAAGGGCTTTTGTCTGAGTAAACTCGTTTTTGAATGTTAAGTTTAAAAAGCATTTTTTTTCCCTTCCATCTGTTCATTCTGCAAAAGCATGTTGCATGTTATTGAGTATTTGACTGGAAACAGATGTGTCAAACCTCTTTTTTCACCTCTTTTCTTTCTCTGGGCATGTTGTGTTAGATTGCAATTAATGGCCTGTTTCCTTCTTCTGAATGGATGTAATATCTCACAGAAAAGCTTTTCCCTTTCATGAGAGAAATCCATTCTGCGTTTATTAAACTGCTGTTCCTATTGCAGTTTAGCAGTGGATAAGGAGCTTACTCTCTGTCCAGGAAAGAAGACCTTTATACAAACACCTGATTGTCTTTGGTTTGGCTGCATCAGTGAATACACCTACCTAGTCAACTGCCCCCTTCCCTATATGCTTAAGAAAAAAAGGATATGAGAGGGGGGGAAAAAAGCCACTATAAACTGCACATCAAAGTTGTAATAGAGATTAATTTTTTGTAATTTTGTAATTCTGGCATTGGTGCCTTTCATTAATAGAAGTATAGGAAGGAAATGGCAGATTTATTTACTATTCCATAAAATACATATGAAGGAAGTGGCTGTACATATGCAAGTGTGGAGTATGACAAGCGTTAAAAGGAGACATGAGGAGTAAAGAGTATAAAAATAAGGTAGTCTGTCGTAATTCCTACTGGCTTTAAACAGCAGTTACAGCCTGATTTGGCTCAGATGTGGTCCCTCTAGTGCAAGTCATACTTTCTATCCAGCCTTCTCTTTACTGTGGATAAACCCTTCGTGGTTGTTCTTGGTTTTCCCTAACTCTGAAGTGAAGCAATTCTGGGGAAAATGGCAAAGACATAAAAACCAAGTTGCTGGAAAGTTCAGGAGCCTAAGAGGAAATCGACTCCCAACATGGGGAAGAAAGACATGGCAGAAGTTCTTTTATGGCGATGAAAAGGAACACAGGATAATTTTGCCTGATGTGTTCGTTATGCTTACGAAGTAGGAGAGGATGTGAAGACATATGGGGGTGCAGGACATGATGTTGCCCAGAGCAGTTGTATATGCGTGGGAGAAATACGCCAAGAACACAGTCTGTGTAAACAATAATTTACAAAAAAGGTCTTAGAAAGTTCTTGAATGTCATGGCATTGTCACCTACATGCGGTTTAGAAAGCATCAACTTAAGGACAGGAAATCTCAGGAAAGAACTTCAGGCAGATTTATGTGAGATTATACAGATTTATGTTTGAAAACTTGGTTGCTTAGCTCCCAGTATCTTCAGACAACTGGCATTTGTCTATCTCATGCATATAAGTCTAGAAGATCACCATTAAATTGAATGAACGCAGAAAGAGAGCAGTATTTGTATTTTAGGTGGCATTTTACAAATCTATTCAGCTATCTCTGGGGTAATGATCTCAGACTTGCTAGTATTTGCCCTAATGCTTGGTGTCTTCTTAACCAGTTGCCCATATCACGTACTCTCTCAGTCTTGACAATACAGACGAAGAAACAATGTTTAGCTCTAAGGCTATCATTGGGGATGTTTGATGACTCCATTGGCTTAGATAAGCTTGAACTGACAGAATAAAAGATTGGGTTTTTTGTAGAAGATGGGTAAATAATGTTATTCTTAGACCAAGTATCTCAGTGCAATTACACATCAGGCTTTTGTGTCTTGAGAAGCAAGAATCTGGATTCTAATCTTTACTTATGATTACTTCTTTTGTAGCGCTTATCAATCCGAAAGCCTGAAGACTCAAAAGCCAAACAAAAACAAGGAGACAATGTGAGGGAGAGGATCATCAGACGGGCTGCTTTAGAGTTTGAAGATGGCATGTATGGTATCCTTCAGTGACAGCTGTTTTGTTTAAGACGGGTTAATTACCGTGCTGGTTGTCTTTCCAAGAGCCTGGAATTCTCTCACTTTATTAACACTCCATTGAAATAGATGTGATGTTAAGACCTAGGGTACCCGGAGTTTTTGTCCAGGCATATCTGGAGAGTTTGTTAGCAATTGAATGTTTTGCAAGTTTTTTTGAAAAAGTTATGTACATTGGAAATGCAGCTTACTTGCACTGTGTGTTTTTTGTCATGTAAAGCATTTGACAAAATACAATTAGACAGTCCAAAAGGCAAAACCGTTCATCACAAATACAAGGCATCTAACTAAATATGGAAGCGTTTGTGAAGAGAACAGTTCTAATCTGATCGTAGTCCAGTGATAACTTTTTTTAAGTTACTAGTTTGCAGTAAGTGTGTTCCTGTTTGTGCCTTAACCAATTCTCTTCAGCTAATCTGGGTATTGGAATCCCACTGTTGGCCAGTAACTTCATCAGTCCAGACATAACTGTTCACTTACAGAGTGAGAATGGAGTCCTGGGTTTGGTAAGAATCTATCTTGGTCACTTTTTGCAGTGTACTTACCTGGCAGTGGCTGGTTTTTATTCCCCACCCACCTCCAACTTGATTATAATTTTACTAAAAATCATGTTAAAATATATCCCATATTGCATGATGATCAAATTCTAATTTTAGTGCACAGAAGTTTTTAAGGAAATGCTTATTTCAGGATTATAGTGCTACTTTGTGCAGTATGTTCTTAACTACATGTTTTGCTGGAAGGAGTCAGAATCATCTGTAGTTTGCAAGACCAAGCCTTGTAAACCTTATCAAATATAATTTAAAATAAAGCTTAAAGTGAATATTATTTTCATTGTCATATGGCTTTATGAAGTTGCACTTATGTAATCTGTCACTTTGGTTAAAAACAAAAAACCCCCCAAAACCAAACCAAACCAAACAAACTCCCTCTTTGTGGTTATTTAGTAATTCTAATGGTCCCTAACAGTATGTCCATCAGTCCTGGTATGTTAGTTGATATAAATTGTGGCTTGTATCGTCAGAGATGTTATTCTGCTAAAGATAAAAAAAATAAAAGTGTGTCTGTGATGATCTGTTTGCTGTAATAACCATTAGAAATAATAAAGAGGTTATGAATTGTATCTCAGAGGTATTTTAATATAAAGCTGACATATGTCTGTGTTGTTGTCAGGGTCCTTATCCACTTGAAAATGAAGTAGATCCAGACCTGATTAATGCAGGTAAACTCTTTTAAATAAATTTCATTTCTGGAAAAGGATTATTCATTGTTAATCTAAAAATTTTCTTTTGATTCAGTATTTGAACTCAGACTCCTCTTTTATTTACTTATAAATATGAATGTATTTGTCTTCTGATCATTGGTTTTGATCAATGGAGATGTTTAATATTCTAGTTAGAGAGCTTATGCTTTGATGCATTTTAGTAGCTACTGAAACAAACTGTCTTCCAGGCCAGGCAGTATAGGGTCAAATCTTTTTTATCAGAAATGAGATTGTTTTATGAAGCCTTTATATTAATATGGATTTATTTGCATGCTACTTTTCACCTTGGGTCTTCTAGAAAATGGTTTTCAATGATTCTTGTTTGGAACTGTTTTAAAATGTCCAGTGTGTGATGGCCTGGTTTATTCCTGACTAGTGAGTTGCCAGGAATGCAACTCACTTGCGTTTGGAGCAGGAGCGGTAGCCAGGGCATGGGGAGAGAGCTCCCCAGGTGGGACCTGGCACAGCGGAGGGCTGTGCTGCGGGTGGCTGCTTTTGCCGCTTTAGGAGGGGAATGCTGGTCCTCACCTGCTGTATTTGCCCAGCTGTTTTGGGGCATTTCACCTCTGAAGCAGCCATGCGATGTGAATACTCAAACTTTTTACAGTTTAGTGCATCTCTCTGATTTCTGTTCTCTTCATGGAAAGCAGTGCCTGTGTCCGTTCTCTGTTTCCATGTGAAATTACACCTATGTATTGCATTGCGACAAACAGAAGTGGGCCTTGGCACCTTATAAATTCTGTTTGAAGTGAATGGTGTGGGTCACGGACCGATAGCTGACATCTCCAAATTGTGTTTTCATATGGAAAACCTAGGCATTTTATGTTTTTTTATTGAGGTATACATATACATGCGTATACATACATGTAAAGGTGTGTACATGTGTTGATACAAAACGTACCTTTCTCAGCAGCAGTTGACAGGTACAATTAAACTCTGAAAAGTTGAAGGAGATAAAGCACTGACATCAAACAAGCTTTTAATTTAGTATCAGGGTGCAGTCCAGGAACTGTTCACTGACTTGGAACATTTGCTGCCTGGCTTAACTAATTGATACTATTAACATACTGGTATGTCATTGCCCCTGTTTTAGTATTATGTTTTAAATAAGGAGTTATTTAAGGAGATCTTCTTTATTTGAAATAGTAAGAGATTATAAAGGAATGGAGTCCAGCATTTCACCAGCAGGCTACTGTTGTGATACACTGTATGAAGGAAAATGTCAGAGGCATGAGAGCTGTGTTAGTGGTTGAACGGAAACTGAGGCGGTTTTTTTTTTTAAATAAATTATTGAAGTTGTCACTGGAAAGAAAAAAACTGTTTAGAATAAATCCAATTTACTATAAAAGGTGAAATTTTATGCACACACGTTAGAACTAAAGTTCATTAGAAATGAACTCATTAACAGAGTGACAATGAAAAAAAGTATCCAAGAACATGATAAATACTATGAAAAATTATTGTGCTTTTGTATGGATATCAGGATGATATTGAATTGTTATTTATGGTTGATAAATATTTTTTAAGAGATAATCTTGCAGGGATGAAGCTAACATAACAGGTCAGAATGCAACATGGAAACCGGACTATTCTAGTATTTGTGGCTTAGTGTTAAGTACCTTCACATTTTCCTCTGAAGCTGAAGTAGACAGGACACAGGATAGATGAACCTCAGGTCGACCACCAAAATTATTATAGTTATCATTGCTGAAACATTCAGAAGCTGCTAAATCCCACTGATACATACTTCAATTAAGACCATTCTAGGTGCTTTCCAGCCAAATTTATAAAACCAGGTAAAGAAAACAAGCTAAATGTCAAAGCAATAGAATTTAATTCTGTTCACATTTTTTGGCTGGAATGGTCCAGTATCAGCCCCCAAAGTCCACATTTTCAAAACATACTGCCCATTTGGGCTTTTACCAAATTTTTATCAGCAAAGTTAATTATATTTCTCTCAAATATGTATGGGGTTCTTGTCCCGTTTTCCGAATCTCTCACGTGAAGTTTGTCTTCACTGTAATTCAAAGGTAGACTTCTGACTTACAGCAAAAATATTTACAAGTACTGACTTCCTGAGAGAATTTTCAAGAAGTGTGTAATATGGCACTCTTGCTACAGTATTGTGTGGTCCTCAGCCTGTGTCTCTTTCTTCTCAGCATTGCCTTGTTTGTCACTTTATCCTAGGGTTCTTGCTCTATGTTGCTGCTTGCAGGCCATGTTGTCTCTCCCACTGCCCTGGGTGGGTGCCTGGTAGGGAAAGACAACACGTCAGGCGGTCTTAGCAGGTCTGGATGTTAGCATGGTGAATTCTTATGATCTGACTGCAAGACTACTTGTATGACCTTACTTCTATACTATTTTGTGTGTCAAAATTTAATTTCCATACAATGTCTTGGCAAATCAGATACATCAAGTGAACTCAATAAATTAAAGCAGGTAATGTCTCTATTTTAACTTTCCTGCAGTGTTTGCTTCTGTTTTCCCATCCTTGTAGTTAATCTCATTGTCTCTTTTTCCCTGTTTTCTGGAACTGTTTAATGATGTCTCATTCCTCTTCCCTTTTGTTGTTACACTTTTTCTTCACAATGTTATCTGGTGCTGAAGTATTCTGTTTGCTTTTTTTTCTCTCAAGTTTCCCATGATTTATAATTGCACCTTTGGCTGTGTTTCTTATGCCTTTGCAGAGGCACTCTGTTCACATGGGTGTTGCTTAGACTGGTTCAAAGTGCTGTCAGGAGAGGAAAGAGGGCTCTAGACAGAGTCAAAATCAGACACTTCCATGTGCACTCCATTGCTTGACCCAAGCACTGTGCAGAGAACAGTACAACACACAGAAGCGTATTTTCTTGTGCACTTTTAACAAAACAAGAGTTCACTAGATCTGTCATTTATTTTTCAGCATTCTGCATCATTATCACTCTAGACTGTTCAATCATCTGGTCTGCTTGCTCTTCCTTGCAGCCTCCCTGTCTCCTGAAAATGCTGTTTGTTTCAAAAGAGAGTTACCTCTCGCAGCTTCTGTGGATAGAGCAGAAAGCTGAAGTCCACGTAGTTTTCTTAGCCTCTGATGTCAGTGATGTTTTGCCTGGAACTGCTGATGGTCACAGAGCGGGCAATCCTATCATTAAAAACTGTAACAAACTGCTTCAGAATTCATTACGATTGATTACGTTTACATGTACATAGTAAGTGTAATCAGGTCTGTAGTTGTAAAAAATCCAAAGGAATTTGATAAAACCCTCTTATTTCTTGGTTAATAGCTGTGACTTCATTTGTCAAAGAGAGAAAATACATACATACTACAGCTTATTTCTTTTACAGGTAAGGAGACAGTCACTGTTCTTCCAGGTTCTTCATATTTCTCTAGCGATGAATCATTTGCAATGATAAGAGGGTATGTAACAACACAAACCCTGGTCTTTTGAAACATGAAAAGAATAAACTGAGTCAGTGACTGAACTCATTAGTAATTCTTTGAAATGTAGTTAGCATTGAACAAACTGTAAAATGATCAGGGACTTGATCAGTGATAGTTTACAGAGGATTAGGTGTAGCTGTTGGAACCAGAAAAACACTGTAACTAATGGATACCGTAGTGATGTTCATGTCTACCACCACCTGGCCATATATGAACACATTTAATAACTATGTTTTAGCAACTACATTTTGGCCATTTCCAAGTATCTAATCTGTACTTGCACTCAGTCTATTCTCTTTGCTCAGCTTGTAACTGTGATCCTCATTCCACCTCCTTAATGGAAATTCACCATCTGCACCTGTTTTTTGTTTGTTTTTCGGGAAGGAGGCTGGATGCAAACAAACATAAAATCCTAATGGCTCTGAAAAAGATAATGAGTGCATGTAAATACGTGAAGGAGTGCACTTAAAAGTATGAGTTCAGAGCTGATTGACTGTGTGTGCAATTAACCAAAACCAGACAAAAGTAATAACATTTTTGAGGCTCAGTAGGCAGACAGAAAAATTTTCATCAGCAATACATCTAGAGGGGGGAAAAAGCCAACTATGTGTGTGATAAAATGGTTTCTACCTCTGTGGTATGCCACCATTTTTGCATTGATCTAATGAGAATGTGAACAAAAGCTTGTTAAGATTTGTGGGCTGTTACTTGAACGTGATATGCTAATTACACACTTTCTGTTGCCAGAGGCCATGTTGATTTGACAATGCTTGGAGCTATGCAGGTGTCTAAGTACGGTGACCTGGCCAACTGGATGATTCCTGTAAGTAGATTTTTGTACTACTGTCAGTGCACTATATTTAGGGTAATATAAATGTAGCTGAGGGTCAGGCAAAGCAGAAAAAGGCTAAAGAACAATGAGGGTTGTGAAGCTCAAAGCATTAAAATAGAGGACATATACAGCTGTAAGGTTAACAGGTTTTCTTGTGTACTGTTGGCACCAAGCAATCAATTATCAGGAGTCAGGCCTCTAAAATTATGCTTGTGCTAAGCATTGTGAAAAGCTAAACATGATTTATGTAAGCCTTTTTCCTTCCTTCTGGATCTACGTCTTTGAAACGTCATGGATTTTTGCTGAGGACTGATGCTTTTTCTTGAGAGTGACGGCTCTTGTATCGTTGTACCTGGAACAAGAACTTGAATAAGCATGTAGTGCATCGTAGAATTATAAAATGTGTAAAATAGCATGCAGTACATCATAAAATTATAAAAACAGCCTGCATTATTTTTCTTAGTGCTCCTGTCAAAGTATCACAGCATTGCCATTTTAAATACATCTAGAAGGAAGCAATACTATTGTGTTTACCCAAATAGTCCTACAGGTTTCAACCACAGAAATAAAAACTTATCCCAGTATTATTTAAGCAGCTGATGACATTAAGCCATTCTTTGAACACAGTGTATGTTTTGACATTAAACAACATACTCATCTTTTACATGGTTTACAAATTTGTATTTTCAATGGCTTTCAATATGGTACTTTCTGATAGGTTTGTATCAGAGATACCTGTAAACAAATTTTCTTTTAGCCTGATTTAAGGTAATGAGGCATATTTCTGCCTGCCTGAGCCGTGCTAAAGGTCTCAGGAAGGCTTTGAAAACTGAAAGCTGCACAGAAGAGGAAAAAACCCCAAATGAATGTCCTACCTCTTACGAATGTCCTGTCTCTTGGAGAAGCGTTAGCTGAGCCCAGAAGTCTGTGTGACTTCTCCAGCAGGCCTATGAGCGCACAAGTCATAGAGCAGTGGCTGGAGCATAAGCTGCTTTTAGTGAGTGGGGACAAAGATAAGGCTGTACAGGCAGATGTGTGAGAGAGTGCTATTCAAGGTGTCTGTGTGAACGATTGTAGGGGATGTGAAGGGGTTATGGCTAGGTTGGAATATGGCATATAGGAGAAAAATTCATAAGAGAACAATCTTCCTTAGATGTTCTCACAACACAACCTGGTTTTATGGTCACGCAACTGAGAACAGATGGACTAGTGCTGGCTAGATCTTTTCAGACCCCACTGGTACAAATGCTAGCTTTTTCAAGACTCTTTTCTATTTGCAGTGTCATCCAGTTAATACAGTGAAAAGTGGAGTCGGAAAATTAATACTGCTGTTAGTGCTTCACTCTGGGATCTTGTGTGTGCTCTTCTATTGCTGTTTTATGTCTTTCGGTAGAACTCTGTGATTTAAACATAATCTGATGGTCAGATACACTGCAGGAGTCCAAGTATGATGTGCATTCAGGCAATACTGGTTAGCTTTGCATTGTCCAATTCCAATTTCTTTTTTTTTCTTGAGTTACAAGAGCTTCTCACTAGAATCCAAAATAATGAAACAAGCCTCCACAGAGGAATGCACATACACTTTGAAATGTAAGGGATAAATTAAATAATGTTTTTAACCCCAGGTGTGCTGCTTGAGCCAAGGTGAAAGTATGATAGTGGAAGTTTTCAAGGAGTTGAAACCTTGGTTAACTAAAATTTGTGATCTTCTGATTTATCTATGGCTCTGTATGTCAAAGGTGTGATAAGTCATGCAAACCTAATCATATGTAACTTAAAAATATGTAGATTTAGTAAACTGTTTTTTTTTTCAGATGATTGACGTAAATAAATGTAAGTAATCTACACTGTCAGTCCAGTACTGTGGGTATATGTCACTGAGAAGCTGAGTGGGATATTTGTTCCTTCATGTCAGTGAAAGCAATTCCTTCACATTAAACTATGGTGGCGACATCTTATACAAGTAGAAATTACTTGCTTACATAGTGGTTTTTAAAAATGATTATGAATTATTACATTCTCAGTCAAAATTTTGATGATAGACTAGAAAAAATATTTAAAGGTAAGTTGTTACAGTATAAACTCCTTTTTTCTTCATAGATTATTTAGAGATTTTCTTATAGGCACACTTCAGGATGAGTTTAATCTGTGTATCTTTTTATTTCTTAGAATCATAGAATCAGAAGTTGGAAAAGACCTTTAAGATCATCAAGTCCAACCATAAAATTTGAATTGTCAGATGAATTCTAGGTTTTGTTTAGCTGGGTTGCCTTAGACTGACTCTTTATACTTTTGCAACATGAAAGTCACTAGATAAATGTTTCCTGAGACTATCCTTTATATTCAAGATTACTTAACTCCTGAGATTTTCTTCTTCGACAATACTTTAGTGCTGCAAAAGGAGTGTTAAATATTCCTGCACCTAGTAAAGCCTTCTGTTTACTCAAGCTGTTTCTGAAAGGCTGATTAGAAAGCAGGTGGGTTGAATTTTAGGTGGGAAGAATTGCTTTGTTTGCTTTTTTTGTTACCTTTGATAGAAGTGACAAGAGAATTATTCTTCACAGACCCAAGCAAACAAGTAATAAATATTCCTGCTTTAAAGTATTCCTAGTAAACCAGCAAAAATGCACCTTTAGTGATAGCTCACAAAGCTGAAATATTTGAAAAAAGGCACTCCTCAATCATCAGTTGATAGATTTTAGTGTCCAAAAATGCCAGTATGGTCAGCTGAAATTACTGGGATCTCAGGACATGAAATTTCATACAGTTACATCTGTGCTGAATCTAAAAGCTATTTCCTAGAGTGTTCATTCTTGAAAAGCAACGTGATGAGCCACAGCAATTCACCACTTGTTTTCTTGCTTGGTTTAGTTTCACTTGGGGTGGGTTTTTGGTTTTTGTGGGTTTTTGTTGTTTTTTTTTTTATAAAGACCATTGCCCTGTATTTCCAGTTTTAGTTTTGTTTTGACCTCCACTCCCATTGTCTTTTCCTAGGACTTCCCTGCTGTGTTCCAAAGCTTCTTAGCGAGCAGTGTTAGGGGTTGTTGTTCATTATAGCATTTGTAAATAGAGCTGCAGGACTTTTTAAATTAAAACTTGCAGTTAAAATCAACACATTTTCTCAATGGACAACAACTTTTGTTATTTTTCATAGTTTTGTCTTTTCTATGTTTGACAAAGTTAGTCATTCCTAACAAGCAGTTCCTATACTTTTTAGAGTACATGTATTTATTTCATACAACAAAGTATGTTTGGGTGTTGTTTAAGTATTGAATCAAAATAAATCTTTGCTCAGGGTACATATACAGTTATCTTTAAAGAAAGAGGTAAAAAATCAACTTTTGCTGTATTTAGATAAATTTCAAGATCAAGATATTTTCCACAGATATTTTCCCAATATATTTAGTTGACTGTGCAGAGCCTGTTTGATCCCTGTTAGCATGAGTTTCCAAAGATATGTCGCAGTTGGACACTATCAGTATTTTTTTTTGTGGTGTTTTCAACTTGCGAGTAACATCTGTGTTGAAGCAAAACATTAACAGTCTAAACCGCTTCTAAAAACTCAACTTTAACTGTTGTCCTAGACTTAGACTGAATAAAAGTACAGCATTCACAGACACTGCAGGCACATATGATACATACGGTACCACACAATGCTTTCAGGGACTAAGTAATACTCACTTTTCCAGTAGATTTGTGCACTTTTTACTTTCTTTCAGAATATTTTTTGCCATATAGAAGTTAAAGTTTATTTTTCTGATCATGATGTTGAAATTCTTTCACTGACCTTTTTTGTGACGTCTTTCAGTATCTGAAGTACCAAAAGATGAAGCCAGCACTTTTGCATTAATAAAACAGATTGATTTACAAACATATTTCTTGAAACATTGAAGCTTCATAGAAGCACAGAATCATAGAATGGTTTGGGTTGGAAGGGTCATTTAGAAGTCAGCTAGCCCAGCCCCTCTGCAGTGAGCAGGGACATCTTCAACCAGACCAGGTTGCTCAGAGCCCCGTCCAGCCTGGCCTTGAAGGTTTCCAGGGATGGGGCCTCCACTGCCTTGCTGGGCACCCTGTGCCAGTGATCTGTTCCAACTTTGATTGTATTCTGTATTTTTCTCAAAACTGTTCAGACTTACATGTTCCTTCCTTCAGTGTTTTATGTTGTCTAGAAAATGCTAATTTTAGTTTTGCATCTATACCAAGGGCATTATTTTCCATATCTGGAATTGCTTATTTTGCTTATGAAGATGCCTCTCCATTCTATTCAGACCCAAATTTATTAATAACAGGTATGTTTTCAAAACAAGAAATTATAAAATACAACTTCAGGTAGCTTTTATTTGTCGTCTTGTTACCTTTGAGGTGTACGTTTTTACTGGCGTACACCACGTGGGTCCCTGTGACTTTTTACTGTCCTCATTTGTCACTCTTACTAACCTTTGGCTGTCTGCAAATTTGTTTTGCAGTAAATTTGTATTTACTTATTAGTAAATATGCCTGTTTACACTCCATAAATCCAGCCAGGAGCCTTTCCAATCAGCAGTCATTTCCCTTTGGTTACTTTGTTTTGAGATTTGTTGGTCAGATGATTCTTAATCTGCTTTACTGATGCGTTATTGCTATTCTACGGTACAGTTTTTAAAAATGGGATTAACCTGCTCGTAGGCATTCAGATTTCCTGCTTTTCTTGTAAATAAGATGATATGTTATTATCAGTTAAGTTGGATTATCAGCGAGATGCATCTTTTTTTGGTCACAAAATTTGTGTGGGGTGATACAAAGATCGACTTTGCTGGAAGCTCATAGTGTAAGGAAGCTTTATGCTGTATTTTATTGCAACATTTTTAGCTTTGTGTTTAGGCTTGATTTAAGTATTTCTTATGTGCTATAGCTTTTGAGTTCTTGTATTTATAGTGTTTGCCATTATTTGAGAGGCAAGTAATAACTCTAAATGTCTTGTTTTGAATACCATCATGAAGCTATCCTTTTTGTCCCATAAGAGACTGATAACACTTGAGCCGTGGTGCATGCATGTGTGTATTTACTTTAATTTATTATTAGGAACTGAGCTAAGGAAGGCTCATTGCAATAATTACAGCCCTTTCTTCGCTCTTACCTGCTAATTTCTAATGTGGAGGAAAGCCCCATGAGTACAGGAAGAAGAGGGTGAGAATATTTTAAGTACATGCAATAAACAATGCTATTTGCTTAGGCGGAAGTTACTTACTAAACACATTTGTTTTATTCCGTTAAGCAGTATTACTTAATGGCTTTTTGTCTTGCTCCCTTTGGTATTTCTCCAACTAACAAGAGGGTTTCTGGGGAAGGGAAGGAGAAGGAGGTGGCAGATTTCTGAAGCACCCCTGGGGACAGAGCACAGCTAGGAGAAGATGGCCAAGAGAGGTGGAAGGGAATCACTGAGGACATGGTCATGGAGCAGGGCGGGCAGGCCAGAGTAGATGGGAAGTAGTGTAGAAGAGGACTGAAGGCTGGTTAATTAAACTGGACATGTGCAAGTCCACGAGGGCTGATAGTATACATTCAAAGGTACCAAGGAAGCTGGCAATCGACCAGACTCAAAGCCTAGGGGCCACCAGTTCAGTTAATGAGCAGCAGCCTCAGGGATGATCCCAGGACTGATACTATTTAACATCTCTATTCCCTACAAACAGTATAAACCAAATACAATTTTGAGCAAGAAAATTAACTCTAGCTTGGTGTATTCTTCTGCTGGAGTATAGAATTCATGTTTTGATAGCTAAGGTAATACAGTCAGGGGGCTGAGGAAGAGGGTGATGTAATTTGTACAGGTTATGCAGTTTGGATACATAAATCTAGATCATTCTTGGAAAAAAATAAATAATCCTTGAATTATAGAAGCAACAGCCTTAATTTGTAATGTTCTGTCTTGGAGTAGACAAACCTAAAGGATTAAAGCAGTAATAATGAAATAATTTGTAAGAAAATGATACAAAAATTCTAAGTTTTATCAAAGAAGATTATCTGAAAAGAAGACATGAGGAAACCCAATTCAAATTTAGTAATAAATCTTTTAGTTTACCATCTGTAGAGGTCAGTAGAACCTGAGTTAGTAATACAATTTTATACATTATTGGTAGTTTTTCAACGGAGCTGCAAAGTACATCTTTTGCACAGTTTTGGACAGTTTGACTGTGAGGTGAACTGCATGTTCGTTGGTACAGACATTTTAAAAATGGAGGTAAACTGGCAGAGGTCAGCTGAGTATGTGACTGTAGAAGGGTTGTAGTAGTAGTAGTAGTAGTAGTAGTAATAGTAGTGGTAGTAGTGCCAAACCTGAATGCCGAGGGCTCCACAGTGAGAGCTTTTCTGACTTGAAATTACCATTTTTAATGATGGGGGAAAGGACACGTATCCCTGAATGCCTGAGAGCACTGTAGGTCTTCTCCAAAGAGCCCCGTTGCAGGCTATTTGCCACTTTCCTTGAATAGGAGTGTCTTGGCACAAGGCTTATTTTAATTTTGAATCCATACTCACTGTCTAGTAACTCTCTTCTAGTATTTCTGTTGCACTGACTGCATCAAACTGTCAGTGTTTTAAGTTTTACAGCATTGCAAGAAATTTTGAGAAACGTGTTTTAACTATTAACAGTAAAATGATGAGGCACCACAAATTAGCTAAATTCTGTACGAATAGAAAATATGCAGGTCAATTATGTTCGGTGACTGAGTTTCTCTTAGTAGTAACGTGAAGTTGTTTGATGTCTAGGACATGGCTGAGTAGGGCTTATACAGGAGCAGTTGAACAAAGGAGAAGGACGGGACCTGCAGTTACCTAGACTCTCCTTGGAAATCTACATTTCAATGGTATACTACTGTAATATGAAGAGATACTAGGTTTTGCAGGCACATGTCTTGGAATGAAGCCTACAGTAGTACTACCAGCTTGCTGCTTCTCTTCCAACAAACATGTGCCCGAAAGCCCTGCAGAGCCCTTGCAACACATAATTGCTACCATTGGAATACTCCTGGAGCCTCAAAGGAGAAATGGAGCGTGTGGTGTTAGCTCTGCTTCTTCCACCTTATTGAGGGCTTTTTCTATCAGTTTTGTTTGTGTTATTTCTCTTCAGACTGCATGGAAGGATTGTGGGAACTCACTGTTGGTATTTTATTCGTAGTCTCTTAGATTTTCAACGTGAGAAGTGGCAGCTATGCATTAGGCATCTGTATAATGAGAGCAGCTGAAGAAATTCTGCCTGTCTCAAAAATACAAGCGTATGTCAAAAGACTCATGATCTGTGGGTTAGTGGTAACAATTGTGACTATGATATGGAACCATCACTTTCAAGTGAGGCTAGAATTATGTCGGCAGTAATATTTAATTACAGCATGCCATGCTGTGTTTTGGATACAGTATGCAAAAGTAAATGGAAGGCTTAACTGTACCACTACACTGATATAACATTCATTGCTGTAGAGTAAATCCATTTCAATGAAGCGTGTCACAGACTGTTCTGAGTTGCTCCTGAGATGCAGTTTCTCAGTCTATTCATTTGAATTTCACTCAGTCATTCAAATCTGTTGCCAATGGTTATTTCCAGTTGGTTTTATGGGATAATAAAGGAACAAAATTTGACCAACTTTATTTGCATATATTTATGCTGCCGTAATTTTCTGGTTATGGAAAGTAAAAATATAAATATATTTAGTGCACATATTTGTGTATGCTACATTTTAGGGAAAAGTTATTAATAATTTTACTAAGATGTATCAGTCACTCAAGAACTTATGTTCCATTGTTTAAAAAATGGTGCTTACTTTTTAATTTTGCTTTTCATTATGTGTGTGTTAGGAGATATATGATTAGCGTTCTTGAAAATCAGGTCATTTTCTGCATGGCTAAGCCATACAACTAAATTTTTACTTTGGACGTGCTTTAAAGAATATCTTCACCCTGTTGTGCATGTGAAGTGTGCTCAGCTTTGTTGCATTCAACTGGTATTAACTCTTTCTTGTGTCATTGCATTATCAACTCTACTGATTCAAAAATCAAATTAATGATTTCCCAGTGTTTCTTAGTAATGTTTATTCACTCATATTCTCAGAGTAAAATGTAATCTAGCTGTCATAGTTGACACTGTAATTACAATAGTTCTGTAATTGTGCCATATAAGGACACAAAATCAGTGGACAATAGGACAAGGAAGTATATTTCAGAACACCTGATCTTCAGCCTTATCAGTCTTTTTTGATACAGTCTTCATCCAGTCTTTTTCATTGAAGAAACAGAAAGTGAAATCTGGAAGAGTTGTGGCTTTCATTTTAAAATCAATTATAAACATACTTTTCCTTTAAACACTGGAAGGGACTGTTAGCAATGGGCAAAGGATTGTCATCTACATTTTTATGTCGTTAGAGTAGATTTATGCATATGTATTTTTTTAATATTACCTTCTGATTGGTATCATTTTAGTGCAAAGCTAAGGTTGGTGCTAATGTGCACCCCCTCAAACACACAGAAAAACCCCAAATCAACCACATCTAACTCCACAACAACTGACGAGACATTTTTGTTTGTTATATATGGCTCTTATGACCTGAAGATGACACATCTGTGAAGACAGACAGTACCTATATGGAGAGGAAGGCCTGTGTGACTAATGTATGTTAGTAGTGCATCCATACCACTGCTGAGAGGGACAGAGCAGAAAACTTTGAAGGGGTCCTAACTTTATCCTTTTGACTGCATCGTTAGCACCATTCGTGGTGGTGATGCAAGTGTCTTCATTTCTGCTTTTCTCTGTGGAGTTCATACTGTTCCAGTTGGTCTGAATTTTGGCAGCTGTCCCTAGCATGATATAATTATTTCCTTTCATAAGGAAGCTGAGACTGGTGATGGATTCTGTACCTGCCACCTAGTCTGTGTCCATGGCCATCAGAGACATACTGATATTCTTAAAATCTTTACTCTTTTATCCTAGGTGGTCTGTTCAAGGTTTTCTGGGGGATGCCTGAAAATTCTGATTGAATGGGAAGCGTGTGTGAGGACTGTAGTTTAGACTGGAAGCATTCATTATCTTCTGTAAGAATTTTTGAAATAGTGGTTTTACTAACTTTGAGCATAGTGTGAGGCATATGTATTCTTTCTTTTATTTAATGGAAGGAAAAAAATAATTTCAGACTAGATGCTCTTTATTTAATACAGTGTTAGGTCAGTTGGCAACATGGACAAGGACTCTTAACAGGGAAGTTACTCAGTTCGTTTTCAAATGGGTATACATTTTCACCTTGTCTGTCTTTTGATATTCAATTTAAAATGGAATTATTCAAGCTTTTATTTCCATCTGCATTCTAATCTTTCAAACTCTACATTTACCACTGGTAGGTTTTCAGTGTTTCTTGAACCCGTTATTAGCATCTGCTTTGCTGTACTGTTGATGTGATATGTGTTTGTCTCAAAATATTGTGTTCTTTTAATAGAACCAGATCAGTTCAAATGCATTTTATCCTATGATGTTGGGAGTAGCTATAAAATTCAGTTATGGAAGAAAAGTCCTTTCCCTTGGGAATATAGAGGAAAGGTGTACGACACCAGCATGGATTCAAGACCTCAACAGTGTTTGGAGGCTCCTGAGTCTTGCTCTTTTCTGCCAACTACCTCTTTTTAGTCTGTTTGGGTTTTCTGGTATAGTTTCCTGCTTGCTATAGCATCTTTCTAGCTTGAAGTACCATTGTGACAAAACTTCACGTTCTCTTGAAAAATATCTGTCTCCCCCACCTTGGAGTACTCACAAGCTTCTGCTGGAGTACCACAGGTGACCAAACAAACAGGAAGGTTTCTGTTTAGGAATTACTATTATACTAAATTATTTCTCAGGCTCTTGAATGTTGTATTTTGATCACTCAAATGATGTTCAGTTATGAAGACATTGGATAAGAAAATATGTACCTTTCTTTCGTATTTTCTTAAAGATGCCCCATCACCACTATAACAAAAAAATTTATTTTGCAGTAAGTAGGCATTATAAGAAATTCCACTAATTTTGTGTGGTTTGGCTGTGAAGAAGCAGAAGAGCTGAATAACTTAATTAAAAAAAAAAAAAAAAAAACAAAAAAACCCAAAAAACCCAAAAAATCCATCAGGTCCATGAATTTCTACCTCTTGTATCCAAAAATTATTTGAGAGACTTAGCAAGAACTGCTGGTGAAGCACAGTGGGAAAAGCAGAATTCCTCCCTGGAATATGGACTTTTTCTGGTAGTGGAGAAACTACAAGGAAACTGTCAGCTTGCTTCTGTGCTCTACCTAACCTTCTGTATAAATGTTGCCAACATTGGACCTCCCAGCATGCAGATGGCTCATTCAAAAAAGTTTTCTTCCCTCTTCAAGTTCTTGCTGATGAAGTGGGCTTTATAACAGTGCTTCGAACTACCAGTTCTCTACCACTGAACCAAGTCTTTGCTTCTGGTTTCTTAAGCTAGCAGCACCAATGTATTTGGGAACTAAGAAAAATCATCTTAAATAAATAAAAGGGGAGGGGGGGGGGAGAGGGCATAAAAACTCTGGACCCTAGCAGCATGGTAAGAAGGAGCAGGAAACCTGCAACTGTATTTTAGCAGGTGCTTATTTGAAATACCTCCTTTTTTTTGTATAAGATTTGTTTAAAACAGTTAAGCTTTGTACATGTTATTACATTACACTTAAATGCCTTATCAAGTAACTAAGAGTGAACAGTTTTACTGTCTGCAATTTGCCCTGTTTAATCAAAAATAAATAAAAACAAACAGTTTATTGAAGTGAAATGTGTAGTTCCCACTTCAGCTAGTATCCAGCACTATAAACCCAATTCAGGTTTTTTCAGAGATTTCACAGCAGAGTTGGCTGTTACAAGCGGTGTTCAGGAGGAGAAAATGTTTATTTTTATGACAGACTGCATATTACATGCAAAGTTTTCAAATAAAACAGTCCGATTTAGGTCAGATACAATTAAATATGCTATCAAAATTTAAAAGAAACAGACATTGCTTGTTGCTTATAAATGTGCAGAGTTTATATCAGAACTGTTTTGGTCTGCGTGCTTATCCTAGGCAAAAAGGAACAGCATGTCTTTTGGGAATCACCTTTTAGTCTCGAGTATTTGAATTCAAATTTAGGATGCAACTGTGCCCTGTGCCAGTATGGTGTGGGGGAAAGTGCAAGTTGTGGGACTTTGGTAGATGCACTAAGAGCGTTGTAAGGCTCTTACGCTTTGGATGTTCCTCAAAATAAAAGCATACTTGGCTAGTTGGAGTTAATGCTTCATTGATTTGCTTTACCATGCACCCTACAGAGATGAGTATGTTTGCCTAAAGAGAAGGAGCAGATGTAGCAATTTAAAGGTCCCAAAGTCCTGCTTTTTAACTTAACTTGCATTTTCCTGCTTCTGCAGACACAAATGGATGAAGTCTCTTCTCTCAGTCCTGTATGACAGCTTCTTCAGCAGTGGATTTGTCATTGTCCCTCGTTGGCACTCATTTCCTCAGATATTTCCTAGCTGCTGTAGGACTTTACTAGCTAATAAAATTAAAAGGCCTGGAAACTTAACTAATGGCATTGTCAGGGCAAGTATATTGATAGGATAATCCTCAATGCAAACATATTCTGAGTTACTGGGGAGATAACCCATCGTCTTCAGCTACTCTGCCTTACCTGGTCAGTGAGCCTCTGGCAGGCGGCTGAGAGGTCACTGCAGTCTCTGTAAGAGCTCTGTATTTCTGGGTAAGATGAAGAATGATCTGAGCAGGGCCAGGAAGTTAAGGACAGAGATAGATCTTCTCATCCCTTTCAGGTTTGTATTTGTAAAGAAATATTTAGTAGTAATGTTAATTAATGCGATTAATATTAGGTATTAATCTGGCCTGAGAATTTCCAGAGGGGGTGTTTATAGATACAGGAAGATGTAATTTGTTCTTCACTGTGCAAACAGTAAGAAAATATGTTTTTTTGGAGGGTGTGGTGTGCATTCTCCTTGTTATGATTAAGAGACCAATAAGTTGCTCGCCTGGCAGCTTAATGAGACAAATCTTTTGCATGTATTTTATATCATGGGCCATAGATACTGACACTAGTAAGGTACTGAATTACTGGGGTTTTTTTGGGTCTAGTGTTTGTGGTCCAAAAATGACTACCCTGCTCATACTGATAGAACTTTGTACTTACAGTCATTTCTGGTCAGAAGTGCCATGTCTGGAACTCTTACCTTCCAAGATCAGATATGTTCAGTTTAAGGTGGTAGAAGCAGGCAGGGCTTGAATGCCATAGCATTACAGAAAGTAAAAATAGAGGTAGCTGAACACCTAGCCACAGTATCTGTGTTTATTATATAAGCTGTAATAACAGGTGTAGTTTTGACACTCCTTAAGGGAAGAATGAGTCACAGAGGCATTGTTTGGTTTGAGGGACAAACAAGTGAATACTGATCTGCATTCATTAATTTGCCCTATTTCTGAAATGACATACACAGACATCTGGAATAGAACAATAAAATTGGTTTGTGCTGATACAGTGATACAAGACATGGCTTTCTAAACTGGCAGGTGGACAGTGGTCAGATGTTCCTGGTACGTTTCATAAGCAGAGGTTTCTTCTGAGGAAGTAATTATGTTTCTATCAATAGGAGAATGAACACTTTGCTTTTCTAATGTCAGAACTATTGGAACTACGTTCATCACTCCTCAGTGTCAGGGCTTCCATTAAGCTAGTGGTACTACTCAGATTTAAGTTACACCCCAGGGCACCAGCCAAGGCAGTGGATCCTTACTCTACACGTCATTCTTCTATTTGCATCATATAAAGCCTAGAATGAAACAGCTGTTTTCGCTCCAGTGAAGTTCTGTTAGTGTTTGAATACAGTGGTGATGAAAAAGACGGGCTTTCTGTGCAGGAAAAAGTGAACATCGTGGGCTGTCATTGCAGTCAATAGATTTTGTTTTTATTTTTTTTAATAGTAGAAGTGTTACATTTCCATTAAAAATTTAATTTTAGGGTAAGATGGTGAAAGGAATGGGGGGTGCCATGGACCTGGTATCCAGTGCACAGACCAAAGTGGTTGTCACCATGGAGCACTCGGCCAAGGTAAGGCTCTGCCTGTTCCTTCTAAATAAGTGGTTTGTGCTGTAGCAAAATAAAGAAGAAGAAATAAAAAGAAAAGACGTCTTACATTCATTCATGCTGCTTTGTGAGGATTTGACAGTTTTGCTGTTAGTTATTATGGAGGTGTTACAGGCGGCTAGGTTAATATGATTCCTTTCCTCTTGTAAATGAATCATTCACTATGGAAGACAATGAAAGATTAACTTGATGTTTAAAAGCTGCACACATTTTTTTTTAGTTAATTCATGCAAATTTAATGAGAGTGACTATTGTCAGAGCTATGGTAGACGCTACCCCAGAGGCTTTACTCTTTACTTCAGAATAATTTGAAAAATGAGATTCCCCATGGTTAAATACTTGTTATGAGGGGAAGATAGTTACCTTTGAAGTTGTCACTCATGTTGGTACAGACAGCTGAATAGAACAGATCTTTTGGCATGTTGAGATGCAGACTGCCTTACGTCATTTTGTGACAGAGGTTAGTCTAGAGACTTCTTTGTGGGAGGAGTTTTATAGATATAAACAGTCTCCCACAGAAGGTCATAGGAAACTTGTCATCTGAAACTTCTAAAACAGGACTGTTCAAACTATGAGAAAAATGAGGTGAAGGACAAAAATATCTGTTTTCAGGGAATTACATCAAATGTTTAAAAATGAATTTTTTGTTTAGTTTCTGTGTTTCTGTTGTTCCAAATTTGTTATGTGTCTGCAATAAGAATTAGTTGTGTGTTGTTCAAGACAATATCCCTCTCAGAATGCATAAGTGAAAGCATAAGGAATTTGCATGGTAAACTACAGTAAATATGTAAATAAGAGTGTTAACTTTAGTAACAGTTGTATGTTTTTAAAATGTGATTTGAAGAATGGATTTTCACTTTAAAAAAAATGTTGAAAAATGTAGTAGTTTCACAATTTATACTAAGCTGTTATCTCAAGGGGCACATTTTCTGTAACAGGTCTGAGTATGACCCAATAGTTTTCATGTGCATCTGTGTGAATAAGTAAACAAAAGTACAAAGCAAATTAATCTATATGACTCACATCCCTATCACAGCTTCCCAAAAACTGGATATGTAATTATCCATTTGCTCAGACACATATATCAGGTATTAATGTGATCTCAATAAATATTTATGCTAAATTTCTAGTTACTGTGGAATTTGGTTAAGGCTCAGAGTCCACACACAGTGTAATTATTCATGCCAGTTTTTGTCTTAAAAGTACTACTACCAAAATCTTTTTTCGGTACAGTGTTTGGAAGTTGTTTGCATAAGGTTTTTTTTTGTCAGTAGGAGTACAGAAACCCAAAAAAGATGGAAACACAGGTGGGTTCACTGTTACAAACAGACCAGACTTAGATTTATTTATTTTGGGCGCTTATGTACATGGGTGCCTGGTGTGCACTTCTAGAGAGCCAGTTATAGGCTTTCGTAATTTATTTCTACTTTTGTGGGAAGGCACTGCAAAACTAAACGGTGTGCATGATTTTTTATTTTATTTTTACTTTAAAATGAAGGGTATTCTTACCACTGTTTGCTCTTACCTAGCCTGTTTTTGAGGTCTTCATACTGTTGCTTCTTGTTTGCTCAAAAGTGAAGATGATAAAACATAGAAATATGGAAATATATGGGATATATGCAGTGTCTTCAATGGAGGTGTTCAGTAGTTGCTGCAATAGGTGGTTCTTGTAGTCAGCTTTGTCTGATTAGTAATCTTATGAAAGATCTGCTAATCCTTTTCAAGTTTTTTTGTAATGGCTTGTTAAAATTTAAAATAAGTTTTCTAAGAGGTTAAAAGTTCATTCTCCTTTCAGTACACGTGTTGCAATTTTTAAACATAGCAATAGCCTGAGTCCTTGCAGTGCAGGCAAAAATTAATTTACACTTAATTATGAGGGTGAAACTAGTATCTGTCTTAACACTCAAATACTCAAATGATTTTCCTCTTTTTAAACTCTGATATGCAGTATATTACAAATAAAACTAAATATGCTCTGCCCCAAATTATTTACATTTTTAACTACTTAAAGTTTCACATGTGATGAAAACCAAAAGGTACAGAAGAAAGATGACAGAACATGAACTGAGTTTTGCAGAAGACTCTTCAGCTTAAGAAATGCTATTGAGGAAGGGTAACATAGAAATCCAGAAAATAGTAACGCATGAACAAAATGGATGCAGAATGGCTAGTCACTGCCTTATAAGAGAGGTAGGGGTAGCCAACTGAAATTAACAACAAGTATGTTTAAAACAACAAGAAACATTTTTCACAGACAGCTAATGAAGTTGTGGAGGATTGGCAGGATGACGCAGGAACTCAAAATTAAGTCTTTATGAAAGGGACTAAACTGTTTAATAAGGTTAAGTTAATCAGTGAGAATTAAATAGCATTGCCCAGAAGCAGTCTCTAGCCCAGGAAATCTGTACATCACAGCATGTCAGGAACCAGGAGGGCATATCTGTGGAAGGGTGGCTCATTTTTTGCTCCATATGCTTAGAACACTGTGAGACACTTGACAAATGGACCTTAAGTATACTTTGTTATGGTATTTCTTTGTGTATTTTTTTGCTAAATTACTTTTTTGTTTGTATCTATGAAGAAAAATAATAGAATGTAAGATTGTTATTTAATCTCTAAACAGTCACTGTGCAGGTATGCCTAATCCGCTAAATACTGCAGAACAGAAATAAAAGTTAAGTTCTTACCCCCATACCATCATTGACATGTTTTGCAATACATAGTAAAGTAATGGCTGGTAATTGCTCCATGTTGTGAAATGAGTTGTCTACGTGATTCAGAAAAAAGAATGGAACTTAGTTTTAAGCACTTGATTTGGATGTGACTGTAACATGGAGCACTGAATTGAAAACTCCTTTCTGTCATTGTGAATAGTGTTGATTTTAATGTGTTGTGGAAGATTAAAGGAATTTTTGTTCTTCAGCCACAGAATTTTTTACTCAAAGCAGGCTGAAACACCTTAAGGTTTTATGTGTCTACACAATAGTATTTTCATTTGTCTGAACAATTTCCTTGTGAATTCCGACAGTAAAAATTCATGCAGTTCTGTATGGATTCCTATTCTGGTAGTGCCCTGATGAATAACTTCCAAAAGTTGCCTTTAGTGCTAACTGGTAATACAATAATCTTCAGCTCAAGTGTTAAGAAGCTGGAATGTGTCAGTTCTCAGGGTCACAGGAGCCATTCAAGCTGACACCTCTGCAAGTCCATGCATTTCAATCTCAACTGAGTACCAAGAAGAGACACTTCGTTTCATATGGCTGAGAAGTATATGTGATATGTTACTGAAGATATTACAAACAGCACAGATTAATCTTGGCTCTTAAGGCAAAGTCTGCAGGAAGGTCCTTGAGTTGGACAATATAAAAGTCGATCAATTGAAAGTAACACTGTCACAAGTCATTATTTTCATTAAGAGTGAGTGAATTTCATTGTGGCAGTTGCCTTGGTACCAGATATGGATCTTGCCAGTATAAGCAGAATTAAAGTGAAGAAATAGTTCTTCACAGAAAAAGACAAATTCAAATGCACATGGATTGCTCATTTTATTATCACTCAGGAGTCAAACTGGCTGAGAGATGGTGCCTGAGTATATATTAAGCTTTAAGGCAAACTGATGATTGTAAATTTTAAAAAGTATTGCTTTCAGATGGTTAAATGAGACATGCAATACTCCAAGAGTTTTGAAATGCATAACTGAAAATTGATAATTAGAGAAAAAATAAAAGCCTGTGGTAATAGGAGAAATGTGCACTTACGCTACCTCTGTAAAACAGCTACAAATACTGACTAAAAATGTAGTGATCCACCTTTTTTTATATCCATTCAGAGCTCTTGCAGCCTACGTTCATTTAGCAGGATCTAAAGCCATTTGTGAACTCCTATTAAAAAAAATTGAAGAAAAAGAAAGGAGGAAAGAAAAAAGAGAAGGAAAACCCCCAAAAAAACTCACCACTGAAAATTTACCTGCCCAGCTTCATGTCAGAAGCTATGTCTTCTCACTGGGTAATATTTTTGCCAGGATTTAGAGCAGTTGGCGTTTGATGCCCCAGGAAAGGAAGTGCCTTAAAGTAAATACTATTTTCTCTATATACATTATTTTCTACTATATATACATGCTAGTTTGTTCTGATATAACAGAGATAATGTAAGTTCTGTGTAGCAGTTGAAGATGAGCATATTGCATTCATCTCATAGTCTCCTTTTGGGCTTTCCCGGAGAGATTTGGAGGGAATGGGAATTCAATGTGGGTAAAGAAACTGGATTTACTATTTTCAGTACTTGAGCCCTGGGGTTTTGAAATGCCTGTGTGTATGGCTGCTTCTGCACGTGCTGTTTATGATAAAATATAAGACAGAGAAATGTCATGCCCACAATGTCTTTCCCTAATTTTTGTTCTTTGTGTATCATCAGTGAGTTCCCCTCTAAGTATCTCTTATCCTCACATTGCAGCAGGAAAGACAAATTATTAAGCAGAAGTATTCAGAACTTCCAAACTCAGCAGCCCACTCAGTGGTACAGTGAGATTCTTATTAGTCATCTGCCTACATGTGGGATTTAAGTAATAACTGTCCCAAATTGCCAGAGAAGTAATCTGCCATTGAAGTGAATTCAAAGAGTGTTCTGAGTACAGTGAATGTTTCACTGCCACTGAATGGCTGCAGCTGTGATTTTCATGCACATATTTGATTTCTGAGTAAGTTGTGTTGTGTTTGAAAATTAATGTTTGTCAATATATTGTTAAACACAGGGCAATGTCCATAAAATTTTGGAGAAGTGCAATTTACCACTTACTGGGAAACAGTGTGTAAACCGCATCATTACAGAGAAGGTAAAGTACTTTTCTTGAATCCTTGTCTGTACTTTTCCTCCCCTATCTAAGGTTCACTCAGTAAAAGTAGTAAAACTTTGTAAAAATGAAGAATATATTCGGTATCTGTTGCCAATGAAGGGCAAAGATTCCCTTGGAGTTCAATTTCAGAGGTCTGGGAGCTCATGTTTTTCCTTTTAAAGCTTTCACCATTGACATCTAGCGTACTGGACCATACTCTGAGACACCTTCAGAACAAAGGTGCCACACATGAGAAGTATGCAAAGTGTGTATCTTCTTATTTTTACCAAAGAATTCCTGAAAATTTACTGTGAAAATTTACTGTGTGAGATGCAAATCCTCAAATACAGCTGTAATCACAGCTGTGGGGTTTTTTTCCAGCAGAGCAACAACCGTGTAGCATATATGTGTCAGACAATTGGCATCTTCCTTGCCTTCTTTCAGAGAAATACAGCCAGTAACTGTAGCGGGGCTTTAATTCTTTGTCCTCGCTTGATTCCATTTGTGAACAATTTACTCTCCAGTGCAAGTGCATGTGAGCATCAGATATTGCTGCTGTTCAAAGTACAGTAGTGGGTCTTATCAGCAAAGGATAGGAGACTTAAGGTTTTTGCTGTAATCACACTACTTTTATTATCAGTGTTTACATGTTTAAGGACTTAGAGTAGTCCCTCTGTGAGCCATGTATTGTACGTAGTAGAATGCATCAAAAGTGCTGATGTAGAATTTGCTTTTCCGAGGTGGTGTATTGCTACAGTAATTTAAAGGGTTTTTTTCCTCCGCCAAGTAAGGGAAAAAAGATGAAAATATGGAAGTTTTTGTGAGTCTTCTACTAACTGGCCACAGACAAATGTACAGCAGTACTTAGTGTATCAAATTCTGTTTCCAAACTGGCTTCTTGGTGTTTATGTTCCTTATGACCAGCTTCTCTTCTAAGACTGAGAAGAGCTATTGCATTTCAGTCCCATAAATTGGTCTTATGTGCCCAGAGGACAGCTGAGCTTTAGTACACTTCTGTGAGGAGCTTAGGACTTCACTTTCATTTCAGGTTCAATCTCCACCAGCCTATTGCTACTGACTTTTTTTTTCTTTTCTAAGGAAAGTGACTATAGACCTTATGGTTTCCCTGGCAACTAGCTTGCAACCGGTGTATCTCCCTGTGGTAGGCACTATTAAAGTGCACATCATTTTACAGGTGTTTTTATTTGATGCATTTGTGACCCTTAGAAGTGGAAAGCATATCTTATGAAGACATAAGAAAGAACAGCCTTTGTTCTTTCAGCCACTTCCTCCCAGGCTTTCTATTAAAAATACTACAAAAAATCTTGTCTCTCATTGCTAGCTTCTGAAAATACTAAAATTTGCACAGGGTGTGCAATAGCTTTTGGAGAAGCTTATAATCTGGCAAAGCCGATCAATGACTTTGTACCTCTCTACTGGCCTTAAAACGAAATAGAAGAATGAGAGACACATTGTTTTCCTTCATGATTTCTTGGTGAGCATTGTCTTGCAGCAAAGAATATCTCAGCCCTTTTCTTTGGACCTTCCAATTCTCACCAGATTGGAGCAGGAGGTGACATGGTCCTTCTTTCATGCAGTGAAGAACAGTTGCACGTTTTTCCCATAAAACTAACACATCTCATATTTTAGATTCTTTCAGATACAAATAAATGTAGCAGAAATCTTTACTGGTCAGTCAGAAAAGTGAAAAGTGAAACCAATTGATAATGGCATCTTTTGTTACTGAAGGAATGCTACCTACTTCAGCACACCATTTTGTACAACATTGCTACTTACATCCTCATTTTCTACTTTGATAATAAAAAAATAATTGTGTGCTATTTGAACCTCACAGGCTGTGTTTGATGTGGACAAGAAGAAGGGATTGACCCTTGTGGAAATCTGGGAAGGACTGTCAGTGGATGATATCAAGAAAAGTACTGGCTGTGACTTCACAGTAAGTCATTTTACAAACAAATATAGTTAGTCCAGTGTCAGAACAAGATGTTGTCCGCAAATACTCATCACATGAAGACTTGCAGACAGAGTAAGTTTCCTCCTTATAGGTGAAGGCTGGGTAGATTACCTGTGGGGTTTACAGTGCAAATAAGAGGATAATTTAGGGCTAATCTAGTATTGGAAGCATTAGAACCTAGGAAAAACAGAAGAGCTAGAGAAATGACTGAGTAAAGGGACAATGTTTAAAGGAATTTTTATGGTGCTTTGAAGAGAGGAGCTAATTCATATCTGAGAGGTGGATGAATATTTATTTTTCCACTGTATAAGTTAGTTTACCTAACTCTGTTTCTATGTTTTCATACCATCTTTAAGTGAGGTTGTGATTCTTCTCAACAGGGGTGACTACACATGTCCACTCTGTTACTAATGCCAACCAATTAAATGCTCTACTGTTAATACTTTGCTTTTTCTCTCCCATTGCCTTGTATGAATGAAACTTATGCTCTGCATTAATCCAGAAAGCCACTGCCTTTTGACCTTCACATTCATTCTTAAGTATCACTTAATACTAACACAAAACTGGTTTACTAATGAAAAGCTGTACCACACTAGATTGTAATTGATTGCATATGTGTGGTTAATAACATATAGTTTCTTCATGGACTTCTCCTACATGCACATAATGAGATTTTTTTCTTCTTTGTTGTGAAGTCTTTTGGGGCATGTCAGCCCTCCTGTGGTGAGGACTGTGAGTATGACAGTATACAAACTGTGCTGTAAAAATAGTTGGGGAATACTTGGTAATGAAGTGCCATACTCTGCAGAGTTTCATGGTAGGGGTATAGACCATAACTGAAAGACTGTAGAACAGTTAGTGTGTGAAAGAGTTTGTTATTAAGGCTTTGAGCATACTGTTGGCAGTAAGTAAAACTTTCTGAGCAGTAAGTCTGTGCAATTTTATTAATTTCCTGGGTCCATAAGAGAGCATTTCTGATTACTACATATGATAGTGTATGTTTTTCTTGTGGAGCTTTAAATATTCAAATAAAGAGCTGTTCATTTCTGAAAATACATTCGTTTGTCTGAGAAAAATTGTTCAGTTAAAGATGAGTGAGCTGCAACTGCAGAGTGCAGAAAACTGCTGCAAAATTGCTTTGCTCCATTATTTATTTTCCATGTAACATTTTATAGAAGCCATTATTATTTTTTAATGTACAGAGGAAGCAACCTTCCACGTTCAGCAATTCTGTGTGGAAAAGATATTATTCATTTGGCTTCTAACTAATTTAGGAAAAAAATGGTCAATTTTCTAAAACGTCCGTGATGTCAAGTCTTTTTCTTTGGCTGATCAGCCTGTCAAACAGCTAGCATCCAAAATGAAAACATAAAAATGACCTTGTAGGTTTGTATGTATTGCAGTCAATCACTTTGTTTTGTTCTTGCATATTTAATTTGGGGATTAACTTCATATTGAATTTGAAAGTGCCATGTTTAGTAAGCATTTCAATAGACTGAAACTACAGGAAAGGGCTTTTGTTGTCAGCAGACACCAGTCCTTATGTGTTCCAAACCTGCTTGTTTGGAAGGAATTGGTTTCTTTTTGTCTCAGGTGACCAACATATATGTATTTAATTAAGCATGTGTTACCGAACGTAAAGTCAAGCAGCCTATGCTCGAGGCAATGAAAGCAGAAGCAACCGAAGAATTCAGAGAAAGAACTGATAAGTTTAGAACTATGGGCTCTGAGATTAAGCTTGGCATCAGCACAATGGGTATGATAGGGCAAGACTGTTTGGACCAAAGAAAAGATTAGCACCACCCACTGTCCCTTAGTACTTTCCTGTAAATGTTGTAAAGGAATGGTATAAATTCTGAATCTTTAGGATACTCTGAAGTTAGTAATTGATGAGAGGTATTACAGCGATCCACCGTCTAGGCCCCCGGGGTCTGCCTCACTCGGGTCAGGAAGGGACATCACAGGCACCATTTCCTAGTTCTCCTGAAGGCAGATTCCAGTCCAGTCTACTTTGTATGGCTGCTGTGGTCATGCATGAAATCACAAGCTGCACTAAAGGAGCTGTGGGCATGAAAAATGTAGATGCTGCTTGGTTTATGCACTTTCATATACTTATCTTGAAAGCATGCGGCTTGCATAAATGCTTGCAAAGCGTGTACCTCTGCCAAGGTATGCATGGGGGTCAGCATTACCTACTGATTGGTAGTTTGAAAAGTGCCGGAAATCTCTATAGTGCTGCAGATGGAAAGGATGAACCACAATGACTTGTTTGTTAAAGCTGTGGCATGGAAGAGCACTAGCTTTTCCTGTCCCTCTCTTTTTTTTTTCTGTTTTTTTTTTCTCCCCCCTCCTTTTTCCCTCATCTAAAGAATGTTTCCAGGTCACAGTGACCCAGTCCTCCTCCTCTCATTGAAATCCTTACCAAAATGTCTATTGACATGTGTTGCATAATATTGGACCCTTGATGTGTGTTTTCATATACAGTGAACACCTACAGCTCCTTCACTTAGTTTTGGAGTTCAGAAAATAGAGATTTGAGCATCACAATAGGCATTTGTTCAGAAAGCAGCACCCTTGGTCCATTTTTCCACATTTCAAGACTCTGCCTCAGGCTTCCTTGCAAGAGTAACAATTGTGCTTGTGATTATTTATGTTCACTGAATGAGACATCTTGGTTTTGTTTATATTGGTGACAGGAACTTTAGTGATACTGTATTGCTACTGATTGAAACAGAACTAATGTGTGGAAAATGATGAGTTGACCCTTTTCTAGCAGTTTTTTCAGTGAGTGCAGTGAATGATCTAAACTAAAATAAACAGCTCTCTAGGTTCGTTACAAGTGAGATTTTAAGGGATTGCTGTACCTTTGTATATAAGGATCTCTCTCCATGCAGACTACTCCTTTTTGGAGAGAAGAACTTTATAGCCTATGTGGCTTTTTTTGAGACTCATTTGGCTGTACAGTCCCATTTTCACAGCCTGCTTACTTATTTGGAAAAAACATCTCCGAAAGAACCTTTGCAACAACAAAATGTTAAAGAAAAGGTGATTTAGCATCAGCAATGTTCGTTTTGGGCTGGCATCGTATCAAAAATAAACAATTCACTCTTGATGTTACTGTGCTGTGAAGACAAAGTGTTGCCTTGTCTTGCATGCTTAAATCAGATTTACTGTAGCCTAGCATATAGATCACCTTGGCAGGTAATCTGTTTGGGCTTGTACTGGCTTATACCACTGATGAGACCATGAGAGAACAGACTGAGAACCATACTTTTGGAGATGTATTTCATTATAAAGATAATCAGGATAAGACTGTCTGAGTGAAAATTCCCCATTCTCCCTCTTTTTTTTTTTTTTTTCTTAATGTAAAAGCTCAGTTTTACAAAATGAACTTAAAAGATAACATGGCATTTCGGAAGTACATCGGCCAAGGAGACATTAGGTAGTTGAATAGCGATTGACTGGTGTATGTTTAAAAAGAAATTGATTGTCCGAGTTCAAGCCAGTGAGTACAAAATAATAAGAGGATATGGTTTTATTATCTGGAAATAGATTTTCCTTTGAGGAAACAGGCGGTTGCAGGACTGAAGTAAATTTTTAAGTGGATGTTGTGGTTTTTCCTGATCAATTACCTCCACTGCAAAAGTCACATTAGGAACAGATTTTTGAACAACAGCTGGTACTGGAATTGGGGTTTGCTTTTATCTGCAATTTCAAAAAATTAGGAATTAATAGGGGACAAGCAACTTTTATTATTTTAACAAATATACTAACACTGATCATCTTTTTTTTTTTGAGGGGCTATTTTTACATTTTTGGACAATATCTTGCTTTTGCACACCTGATGAGTCCTCATAACTTCTAATGACCTTAACATCATTCAGAATCAGACCTTGAAAGAGCTGCCTGCTGTAAAGAAACATAATGAAATAAGCATAGGGCTGTTTGTGTAGCTGAAAAGGGTAGTTTGGTGTTGGAAATCAGAGTCAACAAGCTTGAACTGCAGGGAGTCCCTGAGGCTGTGTCCTCCTACCAGTTCAGAGGCTGCATACAGGACTTCCCAGGTCAGCTCCTCCCAGTACACCTAGCTGTTCAACGTTAGCAAAGTATTTTGAAGATTCCAAGAGAAGCTGCTCTTGTAAGAGAAGTAACATTAAGAATGTGTTGCTTAGGAGTTACTATAGGAAAGTAGGAACTGTGCGGCGGTGTACTGTATAATAGTCTTCATTAAGCACATTTAGCCCTTACCAAATGCTCTGCTCTGAGCACAGGGTCTTACCAAATGGGCTGACTCTACTGGGAGTTAAAGCAGTGGACTCGGGGGGGGCTTTCTGCATTTCAGATTTGATTGCTCCTTGTTTTCCAAGCACAAACCACCCCTTTTGTTACGTTAGCATTTTTCTGCTTATTTAATCACATTTTATTTAGAACGAACAGTTGTATTTGGGTCCAGACCTGAGTGGTGCTGGGCCCTCACCACCTCTGTTACATTCGGCAGGCATTGTGGCACTTCAGCACTCATGGGGCATCAGACCCTTTCTGGAGCAGATAGTAGCACACACAAATGACAGCTGTTAGCATCTGGTGTGCAGACATTACATTTAATGTAGTATGCTCATTCAAGTGTAAAGCACTAGAGGTTTTGATGGGGACAGAATCTATGACAGCAGAAAACCAATAATCTGCTCCAGTAACTGCCTTTTTTCATTAGTTGCAGAATCCAGATTTTAATGGTGCTATCTTCATCCTCCGGTTTTTGCCTTTACTTCAGTGGAACCATCCCTTGGTGAGGCAGGAAGAGGCCCAAATTAAGTGAGGCATACAGGCACTTGGAATCAGCAATGTTGAAACATTTCTGGAACTCGTCCAGGAATGCTGGTGCACTCAGGGAGTTTCTCCAGCTCCTCTGTGCTTGCACGTATTACATCTATTTATTATCCTATTTCACGCACAACTTTGAAAAATCAATGAACGGTTTCCATCCACTGAAAATGTTTTATTAGCATTTGATATAGTAAACACATTCTTCATGAACTAAGCTTTCCTTGGTGGCTACTCTCATAAGGTTGTAAATGATGATATATAGTGGCTGGAGCAAGGATAACATAGAAATCTAACTGGCACAGGAAATACAGCCCTTTACCTCTAAAAGAAAGAGGCTTTAATTGCTGGAAAGGGCCTCAGGTGTCATTCTTTCATGAGTTAGCTTGTTCGGTACTGTTAGGTGAAAAAGATGGGATAAGGATGCATAAGGAATGCACCATGTGATGTTTCAGTGGGACACATTAATCAACTAGGAGACAGATTATGTGTGGAACTCTTTTTAATCCTGAACAAGTAAGATCACATGAGTTACTTTTGATCTTCGTTCTGGGGCACCTGTTTGAGTAGGACTCCAACAGGAGATGTTTAGAAACTTGGGTATTCTGTGGAGAGCTTTTCCTCAGGATATTTGTGTAGAGCTGCAGTCAGGGTTCAGCCAAATGTTAACCATTGCTGCTCTTCAAAGTCTTCTCTGTATCGTTCCCATTTACACCTTCTTTCCTAATTTGGTTTCCTATTTAGGCTTGCTGTGTTTTATTTTTGATCTGCTGGATATCTTCTAATGTCACTAATGGATTTTTATGAGTATATGAAATTAAAGCAGTAGAATACAGAAGTGTGTCCTCACACAAAAATGAATGTGAATGGAAAAAGGAAAGTTAAAAAAAAGGTAAAATTAGAAGCATTGAATTACGTCATCATCAAACAAGTAATCAAATCAACTGTATACATAGTATATAGTATCTACTCCTTTGTTGCCTCTGCATCATTCAGTGTATTGATGCGTGAATGCAAGTGAATTAGAAGGCGATGGCTGAAGCCATTGACCGTCTGTAGCTATCTCCCTGTTGCTGTTCATGGCAAGTGCAGCCCCGTGTACACAAACTCTGACCATTTATGGGCCAGTGCATTAGCTGACCCACAGACTATTTTTGGGTTACATTCATGCGCCATGCTGTATCCTGTATAACTGAGGAGCTGCTTCACCTGAGTTCAGCTATCCCTTCTGCTGGCACTGGAGGCCATCCGAGAAGACCATGCCATTAGCAGGGTCACGTGCAGGTTCAGCTGTCCAAATTTAATCTGCTTGCATTCTTAAATCAATAACCCAACTCAGAATAACTGAAGTTCAGAGGCTGGATACTAGCACCATGTGTATTGTGTATACCACATCAGAAAATTTAGTTGTGGGAGTGTTTATCTCTGAAATACTATAAATGTATCAGTTTAGGTATACAGTGTCTCAGGTCTTCAGTGGCATGTGGGTGGTAGAGGTGGAAGCAAACAGCGTGTTGTACTGCTATATCTATATACCAACTGAAGTGTTTTTTTCCCTTCTTTTTGCTAGGTTTCGCCAAAACTGATACCAATGAGGCAGATTTAAATGTGAAATACAGACTGGGCTTAACTTGCCAGAAGGCTTGTTTCCAAATGGGAGCTCAGTGAAGAGAAATCGATGACTGTTTTGCAATTTTACTACTTTTTTTTTTTTTTAAGGGCTTTGTGAGTAGTTCCCAGGTAGTTAAACTCAGGCTGTGACTATCAGCCTAAATTATGTTTTACTTTCATAACATTACCAATTCTAATGCAAGGGTGAATTTATTGCCTAAATTTTGAATAACGTTATACTAAAAAGTTAATGAACATTGTCAAAAAAATGCCTTGTAGTCTGTCTGCCAAATACTTCATTTTTTACACAGATTCAGAAAATGACCATGCAAAACTTATGAATGCCTCTGCTCTTCCTGATGTCGCTAAACTTATAAGTCACTCTGTTGCTCTGGAACTACAGCACTGACCACGTCCATTCTCCTGTAAAGGTGTGGAGTTTTTTTTCCTGGAATGATCTACAGCAAATATGCACAGCTGTAGAGAAACATTGGGGATATGGACTTCCCTTTTCCTGAACCTTTCAATGAGTCTGTGACAAAACTGTTTATACAGGTGGAAATAACTGGGTACTTAGCTGTGAATGTATCTGCTTCTTTCCACGGTGTTTGTCCGTTGGCATTAAGAAGCCTCCACCTCCCAAAGTCCAACTCTGGCCCCTTCTGTTTAAATCATACAAACTAGAGTAGGGCTAGTATGAAGGAGGAAGATTGAAAAGTGTCCATCCCCATGCAGACAACTGGTAGCTGCACAATTGTTCCATGTGAACAGCTCTCACTCTCCAGATGTAATTCTTCTCCCCCGCCCCCATTCAAAGGCAAATGAAGATTGTTTCTGGAGAGAGGTCTGTCCTTCCAGAGTTACACAGAGAAACAGGGGAAGAGAATGTTGTGGGTACTTGGAAGATTCTTCTGAAGGGAATACAGTTGGTTAAGAGTAAAAGCAATAAGTTTGCACCACTTGCCAATCAAGGCATCAGCAAAACCTAAAGAGTTTGTAACCCAAACTCATGATAACTAGAATGAACGCCATGAGACAATCAAAATTCAAAATGACAAAAAGCCATTCGCTCATACTAGTTCTGCTATTTGTTAAAGATCTTACTTTCCCTGTTATTAGTTACAAAATGACCTTTATTTTTGCAAATAGGTAATATGACAGCACCGGATCTCACATCCCAAATCAGTGCAATATGTCTTTATTACATAGAGCATGAATTGACTGGAAATCCACATTTACTAAAATACAGTGTTCTCTCCAAGTATAATGGTTTCTGTCATTTATATAAATAGGAACACAGAAAAAGTTTGTTAATAAAATGTTTAAAATATATTTAAAAAAGAAAGTTAAAATATTTCCTGACATAATGTTTGACATCAGGACTGGAGCAGATTCAGTGACTGAAAAACATGTAAAATGTAGATGCACAAATAAATACATAAATATGCCTATCATATATGCACTAAGCAGTGTTGGAATATAGTACAGAACAGCATTCTAGTACTATATGGATGAGGTATTGACCAAAGTCAGTGTGTGCTGTGGAAGGAATGTAAAAGATTTCTAAGGAACCAGACATGAAATTCCTGCAATATGTATCTCCTGTACTAGCCTTGTATTGCATTTTTCCATTCTAAAATACAAAATGCTTCTCTTTCATGGGACAGTTTTAAATTTTGTCTTGATCCATGTATGGGTTTTATAGCAGTAAAACTGTTTTCATTAGAGAGATTATTTTGTTTTGTTGCACTTACTCTAAACAATTCTTTGATAATCTCCTGTCAATATCACAGAATCATAGAATCATGATTCTATGATAACCAAATAGGTTATCATTCTTCCCACAAAGCAATAAACAGAATTCCTTTGTACGCACCTTTATGCTAGCACAAAAGTACTCCTGTAATACTAAGTTGTATGACTTGAACTCATGGGTGCTAAGGGCTGGTAGGCTGTTGTATAGCCTGAATGTGTGGGCAAGACCTGATGCTGAGTCCATGGAAGGAAATATTTTGTACAAAGACTAGTGGCAATTTCATGATTAGACATATACAAGTGATTGGGTTGATAGGTAATTTGCATGCAAGACTTGAAACCACATTGATCAAAGTGCTCCAGAATATCTTAACCCAGGCAGTTTTCACCTAGACTTAGTTTTCACCTGACTTCTCTATATAGCTGTATTTGCTGTGTTATTCACTTATTCCAAACAAGTTACTTTCTTAAAGTTTGGCCATTTCTATTGCTGTGGAAGGGACTGAAGTTCTGTTCACAGTGGTTTTGCAGATTAAAAGTCTCTGTATAACAAAAGTTGACTCTATTTTAGCTCAATATGAAACAGTTTTGGTTTTGGATAGAGCAGCCCGGAGGCCTCTTCCCCAGGTCATAAAGACACTTCAGTAACACTCTGACCCTTGTGGTGCTGTACACAGCAAAAGGTGCCTATCTTTGCCTTCAGGGCCAGGGATGGGTGAAAAGCTACTCTGAGGGGATGGGTGCGATCCGTCAAGGTGTCTTGTTCATCGTCACTCAGAGCTCTCGTAGAGGGTACCCAGAATGGACACCAGTTTTAGGGGATGAGTATCAAAACTGCTATACAGGGAAAGGGAGTTACAATTAACTTTTCCAGAGGAAAAAAACCCCACATATTTAAATGGCTGGAGAAGTCTTAAAGAAATCTATAAATGAAATGTTGATCTATTGTGATTACCTATGCTACATTAGTTGTAGGATTAATTAGTTAATTGCAGCAAACATTTATTGACTTACAGAAAGTACAGAAGTATCTGAGGGCAGCATCAGATGTGTGCTGCTTCTGCCATAGTACTATGCTTTGCTGGCATACGCACAGAAGCCATTGTTGTCATTAATATATGGCTATAAAAGGACTAATGACCTGACGATGTCTGGGAGTTCAGCACCTTGGTTTCCTAAAGCAAAGAACGCAGAGCCAAGGACTCCTGAGTTTCAGCTTTTCCAGTTGTCCACTTGCTGCCTTGAGAAATGTCATCTGTGCTCTCTACCTTGTCTCCTGTTGTTGGAAAAGGAGATGTTCTTCCTCCTATCTCACAGGGATGTTGTGGGGAATAACCAGCTAAGGTCTGTGCAACAGGCTTTTTTTTCTTTTCAGCTTGGAGATCACGCTTGACCAAGAGTGTGGAAGCGTACTTAAAGACTTTTGTACGTGCTCGATATTTGAGTTCTGTGTCTTCTTTTATTTGTATCAGTGTTAATGCAAGAGGGCAAAAGTCAATATGATGCTGAAAACTGGGGAAGAAAGGAGAATAGGCTCTCTTCGTATGCAACAGTGATGCAAATACCTGTATGTCACGCTTGATTTTTTTTATCTTCAGGACAATATGTTGTGGTAGAATATTGGTATTGTTGTGAAAATGTCATGTGTTTGCACAAGCTAATTGCAACAAGCTGTGACTCCACTTTTTTAATTGATTTATAAAATAGAATTAGAGATAAAAGCACTCCTAAATGTTTCCTTCTCTGTGGTTGCAACTGTGGTTCATAGGTAATGTATACTCTGAGCAGTAGTTGCAATGATCGGTATTACAGGGATGAAAACTTCTTGTTCCTCTTTGGTGGTTGACTGTATGCATGCAGGTTTATTGGGACATCACTGGGTTCATATCCTGCTTGACAGCACTTCACAAGACAAGGACAGTTAATACTCTTTGTCCTGAAGAAGATGATGATTCTACTATATGATCACATTGGACTTATTTCACTTTACATTTTATTGACTTTTGTCCCTGAAAAAGCAAAAAAATGAAATATTATAAAAAATGTAGTTATATTGTAAGCTCTGCAAACTAAGCGTCAAAGTCCTATGTATTTGCAAAACAATCAATAAAATAAAGATGAAAAATCTCAGGTTTCATCTATTGCTACCATTTTTCATGGTGTTCTGTTCTGCCATTAGAGGCAGTAAAGGATTAGCTTGTATTCACACCAGCTTGTCACACCTCAGCACACACAAAAACCTCAAGGTCTTGGCTGAAGGTGGAGGGATTTGATAAACAGAAGTAATGAAGCTCGAAGCTCATCTACCAGCTAGATTCTCTGTCTTCAGTCTTCTCACTGATGTCTCTGCTGGGTCAATCTCAAACATAAGTACCGCATTTATTTTTGTAATTACTTGTTTTTCAATCAAGTCAAATTATGGACTACATATGTAGTCCTAGGAGGAATGATTTTTTACCTTTTGATTAAAACTGCTGTAGAAATGATAGCATTTGAGATGTTAATCATTGATGTTGGTGTGTGACTGCACTCTGAAAACAGTACCAGGTGACACATAAAGACAGTTTCCATTAACCACCTGATGAATGATAAAGCAGATGATTGCAAAGTGATGAAAATGCTTGTCTGTGGATAGTGGGGTCATCCTTCCATACATGTCATAAGGTCGTGAGAAAATATGTCATAGTGTCATTTTATCTTCAGTATCATCAGAAAGCAGTTTGATAAATGTGAAGGAAAATGTTTAGGCTCAGCAGAAAACCTTGATGATTTGCTCTGAAATGAAACTCTTCAGTAATTTGTACGTGGGGTCAAAACCCAACAGTCTGTCACGGCTGTGAAGGGGGTACAAGGTAAGTGCCAAAACCGCTGAGATAATACACCAGAAAATCCACTCATGCAAATGTAGGAGGTAAAGTTTTCCTCTGATAGGAGCAGAAGGTTGGTTACAGGCATATCTGGGCCGTTTTGTGCCACCTTGTATATCTTCTGTTGTTGCCTGTTTTACAATATGCCATCATGTCTTTGATGTACTGCAGTATTCTGAGCCCCTCTCCTGCCCATATCCATCTGCTGCTATAGTCCCAGTGTCTTAGCTCTGCGTGTACCTGCCCCGCAGTCTGTGTGGCAGTTTTTAACGGAACAACTTCAGGGGACACCTTGGGGAAGGGAGGGGGGAGGAAGAAATTCCTTTCCTGAAAGTATTTACGTGATGTCAGATTTTGAGGTTCCAGCAAAGGTGAAAGTAGCTATTGTTTGTGTTGCGGAAACTTGCTGTGCCTGGTTCACATATTTACGTACATATTTAGTAGAAGTGAGAGCATGGAAGAAATTCTTGCCTTCAAGGCCATGGGGTTTTCTGTCTGTCTCCAGTGGTGCCTGGATTTTATTTATTGTATTGTATTATTGTAATGGCTTACAAGAGCAAGTAGGACGTTACTTACAGAATCATAGGATGCTTTGGGTTGGAAGGGACCTTTAGAGGTCATCTAGCCCAATCCCCCTGCAGTGAGCAGGGACATCCTCAACTGGAGCAGGTTGCTCAGAGCCCCATCCAGCCTGACCTGGAATGTTTCCAGGGATGGGGCATTGGCCACGTCTGTGGGCAGCCCGTTCCAGTGTTTCACCACCCTGCTTATTTGTGGGAGCAGTAGAGTCTAAAACTAGAATTTCTGTTTCCATGCTCTTAAACCTGTCCTCTCTGCATGCAGTCTGGAGAAGAACTGTCAAATTTGTGTAAAGCTGTGGTAGGTGCTTAGACTGCAGCTGCTGCAACGCTTCCGGGCACTGCCCCGGCCGCTGTTGCACGGGGTGAGAAGCGCTGCCTTCAGCGCAGTGCAGATCATCGCGTTTGTCTCAAACCTGCGTCCGCCGGAGGTGCGGCAGTGGTGTCCATCCACCTGACTGCTGAAGGGTCTCACCTTCTGCTTTCAGTTTTCAATGCAGAAGTGGCGCAGGCCCAGCTCCTTTAAAAATCAGCGACAATGCTTCTTGCCCTGTGTTAACTCAGCAAGGAGAGTGTTTGTGAAGGTTCCGTTCCCAGCTCTGTCCAGGAGGATTCAAAGCACATCTGGCTCATCCCAGGGAAGCACGCACCCCACCACAACGCAGGGTGAGCTGGGAGAGAGCTGCTGTGGGGGAAACCGGCCTGCCTTGCAGGGAGGACTGCCAGGGCTACGAGGCTGTCCACAGAGCCGTGAAGAAGGAGCAGGAGACGGGCATCTAGCATGTGAGCCCCTCACCCAGCAGTGGCAAGGCCTGAACTATCTTTGAAGAATGGCTTTTGTTTTATCAACACGGGCTTTAAACTGTGTAAGCAACTCCCTTCCCCTCCTTTCCCTCTCCCCGGCGCGCAGGCACATACCTGCATGAAGCCCGGTGTTTCTAGGCAAGCGCAGAAGAAAAACTTGAAAGGACCTGTTGAACTGGCAGGTCAAGCAGCATCGTGCTCTGGCACCTCGGCAGGGTACAGAGCAGGATTTTCCCTTTTAAGATTAGATTGCCTGAATTAAGCAAATTCTCTTGTAGGTGCCTAGGTCTATTACTTTTCTTTATCTGATAAGTTCCTAAATATTCCTTTTGGTTCTGTCAGCTGGAAACCACATAAAGCATAGGTAGAAAAGGAATTGAAAACCTGCAAGTGCAGGGAGAACATATTACAAACACAAAAACTGAAGCTGGGAAAATTGGTTTGCATAAACTGAGCAAAAGCAACACGAAAAGCAGACTTACATGTTACCCCTAAAAAATAAATGCAAGCCACAGGAGGACGCTGGTACCACCTACAGAAAGTATACATTAATTCTAGGACAAATTCAACCTCATCTGTTTAGGCGGTAAGTGAATAAAGACTATAAATTGGATCTGATGCCCATATCCTGCAAAACAGTGCTTCCTCCACCCCTTTGGAAAATCTGCCTGTGAGAGCAATTAACACTTTCTCTCAGATCTGTCCAAGAAGAAAGCAAGCTGTGCAAGGCTATAGCAGGCAAAGCTGTCTTGTCCAATAAATATCCCTAAAAATACAAACTTTATGATTAGGCACTCTAGTTTGCCAGTTGTTTCTGTGTAGTTCCTTCTTGCTTTTAGAACCACAGAATCATAGGATGCTTTGGGTTGGAAGGGACCTTTAGAGGTCATCTAGCCCAACCCCCCTGCAGTGAGCAGGGACATCTTCCACCAGACCAGGCTGCTCAGAGCCCCATCCAACCTGGCCTTGAAGGTTTCCAGGGATGGGGCCTCCACTACCTCTCTGGGCAATCATCCAGTGTTCCAGTAAAATCCATCGCCTGTGCTTTCCTCCTACTGGCATCCTCCTGATCCTGAAAGATTAGCTCCCTTTTCCCAAGGAAAACTGCTCAAATTTCATTGTTCTTCCTGCTCGCCAGGGCTCACTCTCTGGTGAAGGAGAGAAGGTAGAAGTGTGTGTCCACCGAGCCACACCAGCAGGGGAACCGAGGCCAGAAGAGCAGAGCTGATGTGTGCTGTGCTCGGCTGGGTGGCTGCAGGTGTCATGCCTGCTCTGGCTGCGCTTGGCCGAAACACGGCTGCCACGGGCAGTGTGGGCAGAGATGGTGCTGGGGAATGGCGTCACAGAGCTGCCGCTGAACATCAGCACCCCTGGTTTGCCGCCTGTGTCTAATGTGGTGCTACCCATGCACCTCCTGCCAGAAAAAAATATACGCATGGTGTGTTCTCTCTGTTACACGTTTCGTTTCAACTTGGAGATCACATGCATGCCCATGTTTGAAAAATGAAAATAATGCACCACGGGGAAGTGGATGCATCTTGGCGAGGAGCCAGGGGCTGGCTAGGCCAAGCCCTGGGCACACTCCCGGCTGCCACGCCTGCTGGGGCAAGGAGGAAGGCACCGGGTTTGGACGTGGCTCTCAGACCCTAGAGGCTCATCGTATGGGCCGTGCTTACACAGGGCATGGCAGGGGACAGGGCTATGCCATGTTGGTCAGCCTTGGCTGAGAACAGCTCAGGACTTCTTCAGAGCAGAAGGCAGGGCTGAGATCTGGGACTGAAATGGCACAAAAACTCTCCTCTGTGCTGCATGGCAGAACCGTTGCTGAAGGTTTCGGTTCCATGAGGAGATGCTTCTCACGGTCTTGCTGACAATTCCTTCTCCTTCAGTCTTACCGGCTGTTTTTTGCTGATTCTCTGCTGCTGTATCGATTAATACTGACATTTTCAGATTCTTCACTTCTTCAGGCAACCTACAGCCTGGAAGAAAAAAAAAAAAGAAAAACCTAGCTGCATAAATCTGCTAGCTATAAAACTGAAGGATGGTGAAATTAGTCTGCAATAGCGTATCCATGTTCTCATTAAGAGCAATTCAGCATTTTTAGGACATGTTAACTGCTGCAGCGAGGAGAAAATGCTGCAGATCAATATAAAATAAACCACAGCCTCACAAAATCCCATTTATAATTTCCAAAGTACTTTCCCTCAGTCATGCAGGAAAGTCGTCGTCAGTACATCAGTGGGGCAACAGCTACAAAGAACACGTCACAGACTGGTTTGGGTGCGGAGCTGCAAAACTCATCGAATCTGAAAAAAATCTCCATGTGTTAGCCAGGACAAAAACCTAGAGGTAATGTATATTGTCACAGAGAAACCAAGAAAGGGTTAACAATCACTGACAGCTGAGAGGTCATGGCTGGTAATTAATTATCCGAATCACTGCTGTTGTATGTCTCTACCTAACAAGCTGTCTGACCCTTTTCAAAACAATCTCTCTGAGAACGCATCAACCTGAGAGCTTGTTTCTATGGGGATTTTAATTGCATGGCAGATTGTTTTCACGGTGGAGCTGAAGGGGGTAGAGGGACCAGGGAGCAGCAGATGCAAGCCGGGTGCAGCAGACTGGGAGCTCGTAGGCAAGCGGCCCCACGTGTTGCATCACGGTGCCGCTGGTCCTGGGGCAGTGATCCCAGCCACCGGAGGTCACGCCTCGTGGCTGTTGGTTTGCGTGGGATCCTCTTTTGGGTGGTCTCTACAAGTGTGTGTTTAGTTTAAGCATATCTTCAAATCTGTTCAGATTTGAGCATGTGCTTGGGGACCTCCGGGAGCTCAGGCTTCGAGGCGAAGGCCAGAGGAAGGCAGGTGATGGGTGTGCTGACCTGAACGGGCATTTTGGCTCCAGCAGAGCGTGGCCGGGCAGACCTGCCAGCAGCCAGGGCACTGGCTTGCAGTGTGTGCGGGACGTAGGGCCGTCCTCAGGGCAGAGCAAGGGACGGCGGGACGGAGCGCCACGCAATGCCGCTGCTGGTGCAATGGCTGCCCCGTGCTCTGAATCCCTGTCTCAGAGTCTGATCAGTGCTGCGCAGAGCTGCGTGAGTGGGGGAGGCACTTCAGCCCTGTTTTGCAGAGACTGCATCTTTTCCCTGAGATGTTGACTGCTGAACCTTGGCTTGCATGGAGCACATCTGTGGGCTACCGTGTACAGAACAGATCTTCCAACATGACAAATTTTGGCAGCAGCTGACAGTTTTACCCCAAAAGGAGACCAGTTTAGTACATGACAATCCTATGCACAGCATGGTGCTGCGGCTGGGTCAGACGTGGCGGGGGCAGGGGGTGTGTGTGGAGGTTGCCCAGCACAGTTTTACCTAGTTCAGCTTTAAGTACTAAACATGTATTAACTTAGTGAGGTTGTGGCCGAAGGATCCCAGGATTACTGCTGCCACGTACGGACTCTCACCATGGAGTCACAGTAAATGTTTTAAGCCTGTGGTTTTCAAGTATTGAGTCAGGTTGCACTAAAATGTAGAAATAATCTAATAATAATATAATCTAACAGCTATATTTAATTTGTGAGGTTCTGTAAAATCTAGTGAAGAAGGAGTGCAGGAGAAGGGCTTTCCTGTGACTTTTTTGCTACTTGGCACTCAAAACTTCATACATTCACACAGTGCTTCACAGGTTAAGAGGACCTGGGCAAGTCAAACCCAGCAGCACCCATTCATCTGCATAATTTCTGGGAGACAGGTAAGAGGAAATAAGCTCTAATTCCGCCACCTCTACTTGCAGGTGAAGCCCTCAAAAAGAAAAGTGAATACAGCTTGGGTCAGTTGTATTGAAACTTAAAGGTGAAAAATGAAAAAAAGATAACTGGGCTTGCTGAATAAATCAGCAGTGTCGTCTCTGCTGGGGAACATGGTTACCTGCATTATGGCAGGAGGAGGAGGTCGGTGCCCCATGCCCAGGCACTGTGCAATCACCCGGGTGAGCGATGCGCGGGCTGCAAACACGGCTGGAAATGGCGCGCGCAGCACGTTCTCACCCACAGAAGAGTAATATCCAAATGGGCTGAAATGACAGAGGGAAAGGTCAATTCTCAGCTGGTGTCTGCCATGAAAGCCCCGGACCGCAGAGAAAGCAAGCTGCTGTGTCCTCTTAGGTGAATTAAATTGGTGGTCTAAAATGAGCACTAATTCCTCTTCAAGGCACGGTGTGGGTCCTGGGGTTTTGTTGCTGCTCCTGGCTGCTGGCTCCCTGCCACCAGCACTTTTCCACCAGCTCTGTTGCCACTACTACTTTTTAAGGCATCACAGAACAATGGAGGTCTTTAATCACAAAATGGAGCTGTGGCGGAGATAATATTCAAAGCAGAGGGCTCTTACTTCTATTCGAGTGGTTCTAAGTAAGATTGCAGAGATATTTGCTAATCCCAGTAAACAAAAAAATCCCTGCAGCTGAGAACCATCTTCAGAAAGCACCGGCAGAGTTGGCTCTCCCACGCCATCCCCCCACAGTTTTCTTTCCCTCTCAGTCATGTAGAATACAATATTTGTTTTTCACCCTTTACCCTGTGTGGGGAAAAAATATAAATGCAGATTTTTTTCTTGGAACAAGAGGGGGGATTTTTGTTTGTTTTTTGTTTTTTTTTTACCTTTTCTTCCACAGATGCTAACAGGATAGTCTCAGGATCCCCAGTACGTGTGCATCTGTAAGAATGTAAGATAAAAGGGGAGAAGATGGCAGTCAAACATGTTAACAATGATACGAACTGGCATGGTGCTAGAAATGCTGTGTCTTAAGGATAATTTAAAATCTCTTTGGCTAGGTCATGGTATTGTTGCCAGTCTTGGAAAAGGGAGTGTGCGTCAGATTATGAGCCATCATGGCTGAAAATCCTGCGGTTTGCTGTTGAAGCCACTTAAATTGAGGGAACAGTGGGGCAGCAGGCAAATGTTAAACTTCCGGAGACTCAGAGCTTTTTAGGTAACCGAAGAGCATAACGTTTGCCAATTAGTATTTTGGACAACGCTAGAGCTGACAGAGCACATGAAGTGCTGGCAGGGCAAGATCTGGTTTCAGTCATGGAGAAGTGCATTACTTCCCACAATTACTGTTGGACAGGTGAAAGCAATTATTTCTGATTACAAAATGGGGACTGTGTGTGATGCCCGGGCTGTACTGATGTGTGCCCGAGGCCACCGCCGCCCTTGGGGAAGCTGAGCCTGCAGGCAGGGACCTGCTGCAGCCTGGGGCTTGGGGCGAGGACGCTCTGTGCGCGCTCGGTCGGGGCTTTGGCTTTTAACCAGGCTCTGAAATAGTCCCCAGAGGATCTTGGTACAACAAAAAACAAAGGAAAATATGAGAATATCCAGGAGAACCAGCTCATTTTAAAATACAGATGACATTTTGGAGAGGACCTGTTCCTGTACTCCCAAGGCCAGGAGAACAGTTTGTTCATTGTCCATGCCTGGAAGAAGTCTTGTGAAACTTGTTTTAAAGGAAACTTTTGGCCAGTGATGGTAGTTTTCCTGTTACCAAAAAAGTTGTTATTTTTAACTCCCATCTGACAGCATCATTAAAAGTTTATCCTCTCACTCAACCTTCGCTTCAGCTCTTAATAAGTGTAAAGTAGGTTTGACCATCCGTACACTCCCCATATTAAATGCTCTTTTCATAATAAATTATACAGTAACTCTCCCAGGGGTGGTAAGTCTGGCACAACAACAGTTTATTCCAGTGCAATCATTCCTTTGATAAGAGTAAAGCTTCTCCAGGAGAGCAGCCACAAGGGACGGTGCCGCCTCCACCCATGTCCCTACAACGGGCTCGTTTCTCTGATGTTTGTGGTGAAAGGGACTTAGAGCATAGCATTGTTCAAGGCAATTTCCCAGCCTGCTCATGACAGACATCCTCAGGCAACCCTGGAAAAAGATGAGGATATTACACGACTATTTCTTGGGACTGACTGTGCTGCATAGAGTATTGCAGGGCCAGAGGGAAGTGCTGCATGGCACACGGGGCGAGGTGTGTTCCTGGGCTATCAGCAAGGGGTTTCCTCGCAGGGAAGGGACCCGCTCTGCCGCAAGACAACACGAGAGGAAAATGCTCTGGACTGGTAAACCAGGACAGCTCTCAGGAGGAAATGTAGAAAAAAAATCACCATTTTTTCCTTCGTTAAGCCTTTAGCCCCACCAAAGCTGCACTGCCTGATTTTGGGCAGCGACCCGCCTCAGCCGTGCCCGGACCCCCTCTGCCCCAGCACCTTGTGCCTCTCCAGCACACACCTCAGCAGCGAAGAAATACTCCCCAGGGAAGCTGCGACCCTGGGAAAAGCCTGGGAACAAGTACTGAAGGCAAACAAATGGATTTCAGACCGGCTTTTTCCTTCCAGTGAGGGTCACCGGAGGGGTTGAGCATCCTCCCACCGGCTTTCAGAGCAGCTGGTCCAGGACCCTCCTCCATCACCCTCTGCAGGGCTTCACCCCTGCTCGCTTCCAAGGCCATGCCGCTGAGGTTTCAGCTGTTCTCTCAGTGGCCTTTCATGAAACGATATTATTTATAGTCCTGCGTCCACTCACATCATCTTTACTCTCTAACAATAAAATTTACAATGCCTTTGCAAGCCTTTGTTATTTGCTGAATGCTGCGGACTGCTGTGTTTCTGAGCTAACGTGCACTTTGAAGAGCCTGTGATTTGTCTCTTGGGTAGGTTATCTTGCTATTAACTGTAAATAGGGATGTAGATAATGTTTTACATCTGTACTATTAAGAAGCAACAAATTAGACTCTTCCACAGCCTCTTCCCATAGCTCACAAGTCTTTGTTAACTCCAGGAAAAATGGAATAAAAAATCATTGTTTGTAAATATACGGACAAAACTCTGCAATTCTTATGCTTGTGAATATAACTATTGAGATTTTTAACAAGATGTGGTTGAAATTCAATATTCCTTTTCCTGGGAAAGTTCCAAAATGTTGCTATTTGTTTTCATAGCAAAATGAAAAGAAAGCCCAAAGCATGAAAGTTTCCTTTACAAAATGAGATAAAAAGCAATTAATTTCAAATCAACCATTTAGAACATTTTGTTTCAATGAAATAGATTTTCTATTTTCAGCAAGGTGCAATACAAAATAAAACACTTCAGAATGAAAAGCCACTTAAGAACAAAAAATACAGTGCAACTGAAACATTTATTTTCAATGCACTGCAAAATAAAATCAGCAGCTTTTAAGTATTGTCTGGAAAGTTTTGTTTTCACAGGCTGACCAGGCAGCAGCTTTCGAGCTGCCTCCTCCCCAGTGAAATTCCTGGCACCTTCTTGCAGGCTTCCCTCGCGGGCAAACCAGAGGACAAAAGATTATTCGGTAGCTGAGGTTTTGAAGCTGAAAAGCACAGCTTAGTTTTGGACAGAGGGGCTTTCCAGACAGAGCCTACCCTGAACAGTGTCCCGAGGCGGTGGGACAGACAAACTACTCGGGGTCCCCACTGCCCTCCAGCCCTTGGTCCCCTGAGACGCTGATGCTTTGCCTGGCCTCTCTGCAAGTGTGCATCCCACTCACTATAACACTGTCAAAAGTCACGCGTTCAGAGGCTCAAGGTCCCAGCTGAGCACTCTGAAATCAGGTTTAAACACAATGGATAGTTTTTGGACAGCCAGAGAAGTTGACATAATCTCATTGGCCTGAACTCCAGTTTCTTCCGTAACTTCTGCATGAAACCCGTAACATCCCTTGCTTAGTTTGGTAAGGAGCCCATTTCAGCTAAATTAATATATCCAGATTAATTTGCGATCAGAGCATGCCTGTTGGGGTTTTGCACTGATTTAAGTTGCTTTTTGAAACCAATTTTTGTTAAAATAGTGCCACTTCCCC
>Ga0065711_1000903_pt1 | contig 52524 bp, 47 predicted proteins | sample Hoacrofraction12_FD_59098 | JGI IMG/M metagenome (GOLD analysis project Ga0065711, IMG submission 59098) | Hoatzin crop microbial communities from Cojedes, Venezuela - Epithelial fraction 12 v2 (version 2) | ecosystem: Host-associated > Birds > Digestive system > Esophagus > Crop | place... | reverse complement strand
CCCACCTCGTTCAGCAGTGGCCCCACATTGTCCCTAGCCTTCCTTTTGCTGCTGATGTAGTTGAAGAAGCCCTTCTTGTTGTTTTTGACATCCCTTGCCAGCTTCAATTCCAGGTGGGCTTTGGCCTTCCTCGTTGCATCCCTGCACATTCTGACCACATTCCTGTACTCTTCCCAAGTGGCCTGCCCCTCTTTCCACATTCCGTGGACCTTTCTCTTCCACCTGATCTCCTCTAGAAGCTCCTTGTTTAACCATGCAGGTCTCCTGCCTCCTTTTCTAGATTTCTTTCTCAGGGGGATGCACCGGTCCTGAGCATGGAGGAAATGACGTTTAAACAGCGACCAGCACTCTTGGACCCCCCTGCCTTTGAGAGCCCTGGCCCATGGGATTCCTCCCAGTAGCAGCTTGAAGAGGCCAAAGTTAGCCCTCCTGAGGTCCAAGGTTTTGATCCTGCTTATCGCCAAGATTAGGAAACACAGTGAGCTAGTGACAGAAATTTGAAAGTGTTATTTCTAACCTTTTTTGATACAGTTGCTAGGATTACACATCAAGAATTTCATTCACACATTTTCAGTTAGGTGTGTGGTTTGTATGTTTATTAACATACATGGTTATTCTGGTGAGAGCCCCCATGTATGCACAAGTACACTTACGTGAGCAGTTTTTACACTTGTGCATTACATTTCACCTGGCAAACCAGAGCAGGTACAGGCATTACCATTTGCAAAGCTACTGCCTTATTGTGCGACAGCAAAGCTACTGCTGTCAGTGTGGCTAAAACTGCTGAACTCTTCTGTGGAAAAAAATTCCTGCGAGGACTTTTCTCCCTTAGAATTTGTTTCCAGTTTCTCTGGAAATTATTTTTTGAAAAGGAATGATAGTTACAATGTGAGCCAAACTGGAATTGCCCATCATACTCTGAAACAACCAGTAAATGGCATTTGCTCAATAGCATTCTTCATACTGTGGTACGATGTGTAGAACATGCTTCTCCTCTGTCTTTCCTCTGAAATAGAAGAGATGATTTCTTCTCTCTGCTGGGTGCAAGTTTTGTCCTACTTCCTCCACTTGTTCTGCAGTTTCTAGGACTTGAGGGGGGGGGTATTGGTTTTATTTGTTGGGTTTTTTTCTTTTTTTTCCTAGCCTTGTCATGTGCTGTGATTTGGTTTACACCAGTCCTGTACAGAGGGTTAGTGGCTTCTCTCAGGCGTTGATTAGGATGCCTCTTAAAGGAATAGTGGTGGTAAAATGAAATTGTTTTGTAGTGTCTGGTGTCTGTAGTGATGGATGGTGCATATCAGACAGTAAATGTGTAAAGGGTGAGATATGCTATCAATATAAACGGGCAACTCCTTATTGTTCTGTTACATCGGCAAAATGTTTTGCTCCATGACTCATCCAGAATTCAATGTTGCCAGTGCAGGGACCTATTCCCAGCTTATTCTTTGTTCCCTAACATGGCACTCCTGTCCTGTTGTCCTGGTTTTGGCTGGGATGGAGTTAATTTTCCTCACAGTAGCTGCTTGGTTTTGGATTTGGTATGAGAAAAATATTGTTAACACTGCTGTTTCCAGTTGTTGCTAAGAAATCAAGGACTTTTTTCAGTTTCCCGTATTCAGCTGATGAGCAGGTGCGCAGGAGTTTGGAGGGAGCAGAGCCAGGCAGCCAGCACAAGCTGGTCAGTGGAGATATTCCATAACATGGACGTCATGCTCAGTTTGTGATGGGAGTTGGCCAGGGAGCAGGAATCTGTCTTTTCTCTCTCTTTTCTGGGAGTTCAAATCCTCTCTTGTCTGGGAGTTTGAACTTTTTCAGGAATTTAATGAAATTTGTAATTTCGGGGTTCCGCAATTGCTGTTCAGGGACTGCCTGCAACTCTGTTGTCGGGTGGTGAGAAAAATAGTATTGTATATAGTTTGTTTTGCCTATTCATTATTAGTATTAGTATTTACTTTGTTGTCTTCTTAATCTGCCTGTCTCAACCCTTCAGTTTTACCTTTTGCCCATTTCTCCTCTCTGTCCCACTAGGGCAGAAGGGGAGGGGTGGGTGATCGACTGTCTAGTGCTTGGTTGCTGGCTGCCAGGTTAAAGTACAACACCTATCTACTGCGTTCCTTCCCAAGCCCACATTTTATTAGCTCAGGACCATGCGACCTCTTTCAGCATAACTGAGTTCTCATAAAGAGAGTCTTTCATTTTTTTTTGATGCCCATAATATATTTACTGTAGACTTTATAGAAATACAAATTGTCAAGCAAAATGGATGCAAAAGAATCTGTACTTTATTGCCAAATAATGCTGTATTCATTTGTAATAGAAAAGGATGTTACCTGGCAGGGTACTGTATTTTTTCTGCATAGTCAGAAAGCAAGTTTCCCATGAATAATGAACATTTTAATTTTAAGGAACAGACTAGGTCACCTGGCTCACCTCCTAATAGAGAACATGCATCAATCATGTCAGTGTGGAAAGTTATTGATGTTCACTTTTCAGAGCCTGCTGTGGAATGCACATTCAGAAAATCCCTTCTTGTTTCTTGCATTCTACAATATAATATAGATAAGAAAAGGGAAAACTTTTTACAAAAAGAGTATTTTGGAAGATTCACAGAGCAAATGGGAATAAGAGTGCAGAAAGAAGCATACCAAGTCTTTAATGTGATGCTGCTTCGGTGAAATAATCTCACTGATATAGGGCTCCATCTAAAAACATCCAAAATCATTTGGTAATGCAAAAGACCAACATTAATGCTAGTATGGCAGCATTTGTGTGCCAGGGCCTATCCGTGTACAACCAACTCCTTACACTGCTTCATCTTGTTCGTGATACAGGGTCACACAAATATGCAAAGTGTATGCCTTGGAAGTCAGCTCTAAAACAAATAGTGAAAAAACTGCTACAGTAATTTGAAATGACCCTTGAATAAATTAATGCGGAATATTTTTCAACCTTTCAGGAAAAAGAACTTCAGAAGAGAAAGTCTGAAGCGAAGTTGATGCAAGCTCCTCTGAAGGTAGCGTATTTTCCTGAAAGCCGGTGCAGGACACACACAAAGGTGTATCCCTTCACTTACAGGCTTCTGTGCAAGTACCTGCCTCCTGTGGCTGCCCCTGACTTGGCTGTTTGCTACTGGGCTTTAGACAAGGGCTTCCTGATGTTATTGCTACAGGTACTCTTCAGCCTGTCAAAAAGGTGACCTCGCACATGGAAAGGGAACATCGCTTTCCAGTTTACCTGTGCACACATATTGCAGAGGCACCTAATGGCCTAGAAACATAGGAATGCAATCTACATCTTTGGGTCAAAATAGATGAAATTACAAATCAGATACAAAATATAATCTTGCAGTCTCAACATGGAGTGAAATCAGTGCACATGTGTTTGTGCCACATAGGCCAAGCTGGCTTGCCTCACCCGAAAGTGCCAGGAAAGGAACAGCTTCATCACCAGGATGCATGGCGAATTTCACAGGCGAGGACTTACTAACTCTGCGTTTGATGAAGAGGTGAAAACCTTGGTGAATGACATGGCCCTGGCAGAGTACACAGTTTCTTTTACACCAGTGTGTGATCGAGGGGTAAGTGTTTTTACTTCCTTGTAAGATCCTCCCATTTCCACTATTGTATTGTCAGTGATTATATTTTTTAAAGTGTTTAGTGAGACTCAGTGTATAGTTATAAAATATATCTCAGCAGTTAATATAAATATTACATCAAACAAGTCAGTGGAGTTGGCTGTTTTACTGCTGTTTTGGTCAGGGTTTAAATCTTCTGGAGCTTATCACAAAATATGTCAATGCTCTGTGAAAAAAACCCTTCCCTGATATTTTGACAAAATATCCTAGTGGATAGTGCAGCACATAAGATTCATTTTCACTTTAAATATGAATTCTGAATTTGCTTCCTGCACAATGCATTGTCTCAGATTTCTGAAGAAATCAGAAGAAAAAGGTCTACAATGAATTGTTTTAAGATTTGAGTCAACTCAATGGGCATTCATATTCAAAAGCTAGTTACTTGTGTTTTACTGGCAAGAGGAAAGTGGTTCACAAGAGATACAGTCTGCCTTACACCTGGTGCTGTTCAGCATTATCATTAAGAGCTCAGATGCTGGAAGTATAATTCATATTATTGGGGTAGCACCTACTTGAAGACATTCTTAAGGATAGGGATCTGGAACTGGCAACCTGGAGAAACAGGAATTCCCTTGGAGTACTTCACTAATCTTCAGGCAAGCTCTTTTTCTCCTTTCATTCTCTCTCTCTCATTATTTTAAACAAAGCACATAAAAATTGCAAAACAATATTTGATAACGTTTGTGTCAAGTATATTCAAGCAGAATCTGTCTGGTTAAAAGGAAAAAAAATGAACATATTTTGCCTTACATGTTTGTAGAATATTGGGAAAGTGGCTGCCTACCACAGCAGGACATGGAACATAGGTTCATGTTGCTTTTTTTACTTCAGCTAACACAACACACTGCAAAATGAATACACAAAAAAAAATTCTTTTTGAATGACATTGATACCTATTTTTCATCAGCAGAAGTAGAGATGCTCACAATGGGCATGGAGTATAGTAAATCCACAGTACTATTTTTCTGATTGTTTTATGTTTTTACACACAGAGAGGTATCTTGTATCACTCTGAAGAAGTTGGTTCTTCTAGCATTATCAAGTGTCACAAGCTATCACTCAGTCATAGAACCATAGAATCGTTTAACTTGGAAAAGACCTTTAAGATCATCGAGTCCAACTACAAACCTTACACTGCCAAGTCCACCACTAAACCATGTCCCTAAGCTCCACCTCTACACGTCCTTTAAGTACTACCAGGGATAGTGACTCCACCACTTCCCTGGGCAGCCGGTTCCATTGCTTTATAACACTTTCAGTGAAGAAACTTATCCTCATATCCAATCTAAACCTCCCCTGATGCAACTTGAAGCTGTGTCCTCTTGTCCTATCACAGGTTACTTGGGAGAAGAGACCAACACCCACCTCACTACAACCTCCTTTCAGGTAGTTGTAGAGAGCGATGAGGTCTCCCTTCAGTCTTCTCTTCTCCAGCCCCAGTTCCCTCAGCCGCTCCTCATAAGACTTGTTCATACTTGTTATAGTTGTTTCTGTGGCAAGAAATAATTTAGCCGATTGTTAAGGGAAAGGTAGATTGATTCTTCAAGGTAAATGGCATTCAGTTTACCTGCAGTAATTAAGAAAATAAACAAGAGAGTTTGCTGGTTCGTAAAGATTTTTTAAATTTTTTCTTTCTTGTCTTATACTACCTATGTCTGACTAGTTGGGTTTTTATATGCTTTGGGTTTTTGTATGCTTCAGGTTTTATGTGTCTTCATAACTACATATACCATCATTTTGTTGTCAGCAACACTGTCAGTGTAAGAAGAAAAGGCAGTGTGGTTGCAGGATGGGACGCAGTTCTGTGTCTGGCTGTGTCTCCTTGGCGTATATCAAGTCTGGGTCCACCACTGTCTCTCTCAGGCTCACTCTGAGAATGAATGTTTTATGTGACAGTAGTTAGTAACTCATCTGTCGGGAGGGAGGTAATACTTCACTGCCTTCAGACATTTTCTCAGACGTTGCTGTGATAAATGAGCATTAGTGTAAAGCTTCCCAATACAATAAATATCAAAATACTGTGCACATTCACACTCTCTCCCTCAATGTCTAATTATCACAAAACTTCGCAGCTCCAGCAGGAGGGAATTAGATTGAATCTGTATTCTGATGGAGAGTGAGTTGACTTGCAGTGTAGGAGCCCCACATTCAGTTCCCTGCTTCAATAGAGATTTAGCTATTCATGCTAAGTGGAGCACAAACCCCTTCCCATAGCATCCAGCACCGTGGTGGCCAGAGGTCCCACTTGGACTCAGGGACACTGGGATTCACGCCCAGTTTTTTGGATCATGCAGAGAACAGATTGGCTCTTGCTGGGCACCATGACACTGAGCTTTGGACTGTTCTGGTCTGTGGTAACTACTGTAATTAGTAATTCCATGTGTAATAGGAAACCTTTCCTGTCAAGGTAGACCTGAATGTTCCCATGAAAAATTTAGGTTTCTGTGGATCAGTTTTCCACTGGAAAACATTTCAGTGAGAAAATATCCAAGTGTCACTACTCCTAATTTAATAAATAATGGTTACAATGGCAGAGAGACTGTTTCATATTAATGTGATACATTCCTTTGGTTTTAAAAATCCTGTACTGAATTCTGTAGACATATGTTAAACTGAACTGACTTTTCATCTTTGATGATTCATTTTTTGCATTTCAACTCTTATTCTTGCTGCAATTCACATCTAAGATTCCAGGGCTATGCCTAGCTTTTACTTACATAAAACTCCTTTGAAAGCTCTTTCCGTTCCTTCCCCTCAGATCTTCACTTCTAAATCACTTCTAACATTTGAACGCTTCTAGAGAAATCTTGATAGATAGAAGCAATTTTTTTTTCCTGCTTAAATTAAAGATTTGCAGTTGACTTTATTAATTTCTGGAGCCAGTGAGAAATGGCAGTTTGTCACACATGGGTGGCAGACCTGCCTGCTTTGGCTGACTGATGAATTTCAAATGAAAGTTTGCAGTGATGCATGAAGGGCTGATCCAGAGCCCTTTGAAGGGAAAAGGGACTCTGTATTCAATCCAGTGCCTGACCTTTTGTAGCTCAGTAAAAAACTTTATGCCTGGTTCTCAGCAGCAAGTATTTTTTATAATTCTGTGAAGAACTCTTTTTCCATCTTCACTTTGTTGGAATTAGATGTAGATTAGATAGATCTGCCCGAGCTGTCACTTATGAAGCTCTGGCTTCGGTGGAGGGCATATGGGCATCAACGAGTTACTGGTGCTTAAAGACAAGGTGAACTCTGGTTCTTTGCTCATTCAGGACCCAACAGATGGTTAGTCATTCGCTTCTGTTTGCTGGAAGTATTTTCTTCCTAATGCTTGTCCGAATTAAAATACTGAAACACGAAAGCAGCCTGATGCAAACCCAATCATCTTCAGAGCTTCTCTTCAGACTTCACTTTCAGCATTTGAGACTGTTCTCAGATAAATCAAAACAGAATGGAGATTTTTCTCAGATAAATCACTGTTGTCCCAATGGCTTCATTTTGTTGATTTCCACTAACTGAAAAATCCAAATCAGTTTGGTTCAGCAGAGCAGCACACATTTTGAGTTTGGCCATTCTTGATTATTTTCACAGCCTGGTGTTATATTCAGATATTTTTGGTTTCAAATGTTTTTGATAGAGAAATAAAATTTGCTTGAATCATGTAGCATCACATGATTTTGTTCCAGCAGTGTACTTTTCACTGAGGCCAGATATACACTGGAGTAATCTGTTCAGAACAAAAAGTCATTTTTCCTTCTCTTAATACTCTTTTCAAGCCCCTTTAAAGAGGGCTAGATTTTGACTTACTTTTCCTTACTATAAAACTGTAGATCATGAAACTCTTTATTTGTAATTTAGTGTAATTGAGCAATTTAGTGTAATTTAGTTTAATTTTAATTTGGTTTATCGTAATAATCATATACAATTGCACACAAGCGGTTTTATTTCAATTTTTTTTCATCCAGTGAAAACGCCTGTGTCTCTGTAATGAAAGCAAGAATTGTGTGCAGGATGCTGAAGAAAAGCTGCTTCTCAATTTTGAAAAAGATAGCCTTTTGGGGAGCAATAGGAATGATAATGTATGTCCAAGATGGACTGGAATTTTTTGGAGGCACGAAGAAGTTAATTTCTAAGCCGTTGCGATATATTTTCCTTTTAAAAGGCTTAAACTTGGAAACCATGGGAGCCCCCACATGGTGGAGCAATAACAAATTTAGGCACCTGAAATCATTAAAGCCTTGTCTTATTTTGTGAAAAACATGTGTCTGAAGAGGACACATCCCAGGGACAAGGGCTGCTTCCAGCAGGTGCACGTGGCACTCGGCACAGTGCCATGGCTGGGGTTCACATGCCCAATGTCAGACATGGAATATGTGGCCAGTTTTGGCCTTTTGTCATGTCCCATTTTCATCATCTTCTTGGAGAAGCCTTGGCCTCATCTTTCTTTCCTTGCAGTTGTAGAATTAATTCATGGACATTATGAACAGTTAGTGTTTCTTTGCCCTTCCCAGTGGAAAGTACACAGGACAGCATTCATCAACCGATCTTAGACACTCATGTTCACTGAACAGCTGACAAAAAGGGCTGGGGCTGAGGTTTGCAATAGCTTGTTTACTTGGTTTGGCAACAGTAGGAAGCAACAGAAGGTGTTCCAGATAACGGATAGGAAATGTGGAAGAGGAGGCTCCACTTGTTTCTGAAATCATGTGTCTACTTGCAGTTTAAGAAACAGGCTTCACCCAGTTTGACTAGCTTGAACATGAGGCAGCGTCCACGCTGCTTTTGATATATTGGACAACCACACAGAGGAGCAAGAGAGCTGGGCTTGCCCTTCATGTGAGCTCACCCCAGCCAGCGCAGCTGTGCAGTATTTTGGGGCCTTGTCTCTCTCTTTCAGGTTGAGTGTGGAGAAACAGGAGTATGCTCAATTCCTTCCCTCAAATGACTGAGCCAGCATGTCCCGGGTTTATGTCCACAGCCTCTGTCCAGATGACTGATGGCTGTAATTGGCAAGGCTGCTGTACTCCTTCACTTCAATCTCATTTGTGCTAGAAGGCTTTGACTTGATGATGTATTTTTTATATTCTTTCTGAAGTGGATCTGAAACCATTGTGGCTATTTGTCCCCATTTCTGAGGGCTGAGAGGGAATTTGTGCGAGGAGTATAGGGATAAAAGGTAGTGCTTTTTAGTGTTTTTCATTGAGTCATCTTAAACCTTATGGATGGAAAGCTCCAGGCAAAGAATGTGTCCACTGTAGTGAAATGTTTTACAGACTAGGGAATAAATGTGCAGAACAGTATAGCTTAATCCTCCTTTGTATCAGGGGATTTCTTTTGAGACACTTTTTGGTAGAACAATGCCCTTTTTTTTTTTCTATTTCTGCTCATTTCTTTGGAAGCAATCAAAGTGCTTTCCTGTGAATCATATTTGAAGGAAACAGGCCTGAAATAACATTCTCTGATGCTGTCCTTAAAATGATTTGTGTGTGGCTGGTGAGATCAGAAGCTTTTCTGGCACTGAGGGCGAGATACATTTCATGTTTGATGTCTGTGCTTCAGACAATCACATCCATGGCAGTTTATCTATATCTTTTCATAGTTCATGGATAGAAAGAGGTGTTTACAAGGAGGTATCCTGCCCATTTTGTGTGTCTGCTTTAGATAAGTTGAGGAGAGTCATAGAAGCTGGACACCACTGGTTGTGAAGGGGGCCAGGAGGAGATATGCTTGAGTCAGATGAGTCCCATCCCCAGAGGCAAGAACAAGTTTAATTTGGGGGTTTCAGTCTTTTGGGGACAATGCTGATCAAGACCAAGGGACCTTCCAAGACAAAGTCTTTTGCAGGAAGAGGCTTCCTTTTCTGACATTACAGAAAATGTGACTTGAATCCATTGGAATTCACAGGGGATGAAAGAGAGGAGATGGTGGTTGTTATTTAGTAATTTTTTAAAAAAGCGTAAAATCCATTGCTGAGACATACGTTATTTTTGACCTTCAGAAATATTATTAAAAATACTGAAGCGTCTAAATTATCAATTAAAGACAGTTAAGGGCAGCGTGGCCTTTCCAGTGAAATAACTGCTAAAGCCGTTCAATAATTATGTAAATAGCTGTTTGTACAGGGCGAATCTCAAGAATGTGTGGTGGCTGAGGAGATGGTGCATGCTCAAGGTTAGTGCCATTTTAAAGTAAAATTGGGTTTGGTTGACAAAGATTTGGATCTGTTTCCTGACTGCAAACATAATACAGATATTTTAACAGTGTTTTTTGCTCTAATTCGTGGGCAACAGCGAGCGTTTGTCTAGAACAGTAAATGCAAGTAGAGTAACAGCCATGATTAAAAAAATAAAAGCTTTGAAAACCAGCCTTCTTTTATTTTCTGATTAATGCTAGAATTTAGAGTAAGGTAAAATGTGTAATTAAAAATATCCAGATGAATTAAAGCATTTTATTCTTACCTCTGACACCACTGACTTTTTATTTTCATAATGTTGCAGTGAGGTGGTGTTTGGTTTTTTTAACATTAATCCTTTCTAGAACTTCGCATTATGCAAGTTTACACTTCAAGTTTGGTGAAATAACAATATTTTCATTTCATCTAAGTGGGGTAATTTGTGGAAACTTGAGAGGAAAGCAAAAAGTATCAAAGGAAAACAGAATCAATATTGTAAAAAAATAAAAAAAAAATAATGCCTGGGCATTGAAACAAAATGCAGGATTTTTGCTTAGCTACATCCCTAGTGGTGTAGAAAATGCAGTCTTTATTGTTTCACAGTCTTATGCAACACTGAAGATGAATGTTTTTGAAAGACTCATACCAACCTTCAAATATAATGCAGACCATACTGTGAGAACTTTGTCAGTGCGGTAGCAGCTTCACTCATCAGGGTTTACATGAAGCCACCTTTCTACTGAGTTTCACTGCTTTGGCTGCAGCAGAATTTCATAGTCCCAAGAGGCAAAAGAGTTTGTGGGTTGAACAGTTGAAGGAAAGGAAAGACCTTGCAAGGAGGTTATTTTTCCAGAAATGGAGAGTGCCAGTGTCACAGCTTTGATTTGGTGCTATGTTTTTTCTGGTAGCTTTACCAGCTCTCCCGCCTACAAGGAGCACAGTGATTTGCCTTTGCATGGGTCATTGAACTCCAGAACCTGTTCGGCTCCTGCTGACTCTCATCTGTCACCAGAAAGGCCTCTGACTGTGCTTCCCGTAGTGATAAAATTCTCATCAAATAATTTTAGATCCAATCGCTTCATGCCTCAAAACACACCAGGGCTGCCCTTTGTAACCCCTCCATCGCTTTCTAGCCAGCTGACATTTTTTGTGGGTACTGGGGAGATAATGCATTCACAACCTTGGTTAGAAACTAAGGACTTCTGAAGACACCTTTGGCTTCTGTGTTTATAGGGGGGCATCCAAATGTATAGCTTTCACTTGCCAGCTGATCTATGCCTGTGATGCTAGGATATGATAGGCTGTTCATGCCACCCTGCCTAAATAAATGCTGTATCCAGGTAGTGTCACAGACTCCCACTGTAATCAGTGCAGAGAAAGTAAGTCTTCTGGGGAAGAGCAGTGAACTAAGTTATGTGCCCAAATTTGGTCAGTATGAGTGGTCCTTCAATTCCTGGATGTCACTGTCTTGTTCACTGGCCTGTTGTTCAGCCTGAAGGAAATGAGCCAGGTGCTAGCTGCTCCTGGGGTGTGTTTCAGCTGGCCAAACATGCTTGTATTTGGTACTTTAACAGGACCAATGGCCAGAATTCAGCAGCATTGGTTCCCTTCTGTCGTGGTGGAGAGCCAAGAACAGAAGAAGAAATGGGACCAAAGGCAGTGCTGATTGCTCATGTTTACCACCCACGTTCTCTCACACAGTGTGCCTGAGGAAGGGTCTGTCCTGCAGCACACCACGCCTAGAGATGGCCAGGCATGGCCCACCCTCCTGACCCTACGAGCTGAGTATCAGAGTGTTGGTGTACTTAGGATTCGTAAGACACATACTTCAGGGAGCCCACGAGCTTTGAGGATCACTTTGCAAGCAGGAGATGAGAGTGATGAGCTTTTCCAGGTCTGGATAGCTTGTACATGTCAGCCACTGGGATCCAGCATCACCTCCAAAGCCATGGAACTGTACAGCCCCACAGACACCTATACACTTTAACCCTGGCATTGGAGCTGCTCTTGAACTGCTTGCAAGCAGCAGGTTTCTCACAAAGCTCCGCGGGGATCACTCCTGCAAGATGGCAAAACTTCCTCTTTTGGCAATGGCAACAGCTTACATACCGTACATTCTTCTTCATGCCATAATAGAACTATATTTTGATGCATGAGCTTGTCAATAAATGCTCATCTTTTTGGGGGGTCACTTCAGAGCAATCTTACTCTACTATAACATTTCAGAATCCTTCAGTGGTTTTTTTTGTTGTTCCAATGGACACAAGTGATGCACCTGATGCTCATTAAATATCTACAGAGTAAAACAAACATATTATTTGAAGCAAAATGTGTTTTGTATTAAGTAACCATTCCTGACCTGGCATATTTATAATATTTGCATTTCTGGAGCTATTACAAGAGGACTAATGACAATGAGTTGATAACTTGTAATCAGATGTATGAATTTCAGAAATAAAGAAAGAAATATTTTTTAAAACTCAAAGGCTGAAACTGTCGTTAACAATCTTAAATTTGTTTTTCTTTGCAATTTCAAGAAAAGATGTAACATTGATCCTGTAGCTTTAATAAATTTGTATTTGGATGATAAAATACTATTGCCCTGTGACAGTCATTTACATTCAGGGAGATATTATTTTCCTGTTTGCAACTGTTATGAAAAGGTGCATAATTAAATCACTGCTGTTTCTCTCTAAATTTGACTTCAGTTCAGTGGCGATATTCAAGAAGGACAATGTTTGTTGTGGTGTTAAAGTTTATTTTGAGGTGAAATAAGATCAAATGAATTAATATTATTTTGATTCAGAATAGAAGGGTCTGCTTAAGTGTTCACACAGTTGAACTACTACACTTTTGAAGTCCGTTCAGCTTAACTTTCTTGAGCATTTGCAGGTAGACAAACCTGAATTTGTTGTGTAGTGTGGAATGGGAGAATATGTGTGTGGAAGAATCATGTTAGAAATGTCGAGATTCTTCAAGAGGAGACCTAACATTAGGCAATTTTAAAAATCAGTATTTTTTTCTACTTTTTACCTAGGTTTTCTTAATATCCAATACAAATTTTGGCTGTAGTTGGATCTTAGAGAATTTTTTGTTTTGTTTTGGGGAAGAGTTGATGAATGCAGGATCCCTTTATAGACAGATGCAGGAATGCTTCACATTTAAAATAATTGGCATGCTATCTTTTTTCTTATTTTGGTAAATGTAGTTTATTTGCATTAGATTCCTTCTGAACATTTATTGTAATGAATTCATCCAAGTGGCTTCCCCTAATCCAAAATAAACAGCATTGGAAAACTTCCTCTATCTTGAATTTCTTAAAATGGTATTTTCTCTTGCAGATGCTGCCTTCTACCACAGCCATTTCACAGGCCAATGGACAGCTGGAGGATCACAAGACGTACATCAAAGTGAGTGGGATGACTGGGTCAATACCTGCAAACTCTCAGCAAGAGGTGGATAGCATCTACAGTTCTCGCGTCACTCCAAACGTGTGTGCTGGTTCTCCTATAAAATTAACAAGTCCGGAGAGAATCATAGCCATGCATCGAGAACTTGCACAAAACCATCACAAAAATTGCCAGGTCAGTAAAAATTTTGCCATTGTTTTTAGTTTAGTGGAATCTAATATTCTTGGCAGTCATTTAATAGATCACATAGATATTTGAATGATTGGTTCCAGAGATGCACAGTGGATTGTTAGTTTAAACAAGCTGAGGATCATAAATGCTTAATGTTTCTCATTATGCATTTTCTTACCCATTGTTTAGGAATGGCTTGGGGCTTGTAAAAATAATTAAAATGTTTTGTTTCCATGATGGGGTACTCTCTTGTAAGACCATCTTTGAAAATTGTTGGATGTTTAAAAAAAAAAGTTGTTATGTTGATCTTGTCCTACCTTTTTTTTTTCAATTCTTTTCTTTTTTTTTCAATTCTTTTCTTTTTTTTTCAGTGATCCAATTATTCCTGTGCCCTGAAGCTCTTTATAGCAATTTCCATTAACTGCAGGAATCCTGTTAAGAACAGTGCTGATCAATTGCAATTGCATTTGTGACAGTCTGCTGCTAAACTAAACACGCAGGAGATTTCACCCTCTCTGAGACAGCATAACCTCTCCATAATTGTACGGAAAGAAAATTCAAGTGTGCAATCACTGGAGCCAGTTAGCTACTAGTTACAAATATTTTTCTACTGAATTTTCTTTATAATCTTGGATTAAAATAAAAGTAACAAAACAAAAGAAATAAAAGCATAGTTCCTGCCTTTAGCATTAATAGTTGAAAAAGCCATGCAAGATACTGAAATTTCCTTTTTGTTAAGAAATTTATTGTACAGTGAAATGGTGACTCAGAATTCCCATAACATGAGAAGCTCTTAAGTTATTTGTTCCAGGAGATATGTGTGACAGTTCAAATCCAGTTTCCTGATCATTTTCCTTATCACAGTCACATACAAAAATGGTCAATGAAATTATTGTGATAGAAGAAAATCATTAGGGAGAGCAGAATGCAAGTAGCTCTTTGATTGAGCTGATCTTTGTGAATGCAGGGATTATTATTTTATATATACAGCTCGTGTGCTTTAATTAAATCCCAATGAGAGTGTGACACAGGCCTACCGTACAATTATATGGGAAGCTACAGCTGAAATCAGCCCCAATGCACAGAGTGGCCTGGAACAACCAAGGTTATGTCTTGTCTTCTTTCCTCCTCAGATGCCTTCAGTTGTCTCCTCCACCTCAAATCCAAAGGCTGACTGCAACCTGCCTGTGGTCCACGAGGAAGCCCCTTGGCCTCTGCTGTCAAGGATGAAGGATGCCCGAGTGCCTCCGGAGCGCAGTGCTTGCTGAGCCACGAAGGGGAGGGATCGGTTGTCGAAAAGTGATGATGTATTTTGGGGTCAAATAGGAAATCAGCATGCAGGTGCTATTCCCCAGGGAATGAAACAGAAAAATGCCATTATGAATAAGGCATGGCTCTCTAGAGAAAAAACAGATGGCTCAACCTCAGCTACCACAGCAAAAAGCTGTTTGTCAGATGTGTTGTCAGCAAGTAATAAAGGTCGAAATCCTGTGGGGAGAAATCAGCTGCACGGGAAAGAATAAAACCCACAGAAATAAAACAAGGTAAAGCATCTTAGCAATGTGATTTTCCCATTCTTACAAAAGTACTAATCATTTTTTAGAACTAAGGTATTTCACTAGTTAGCATGGCCTAGCAACCAGTTTGAGATGACTGGAAAATTCACACAAAAAAAAGCTATGATTCTTTTTGTGATCAAAATTTCTTAGAACATTTGAGGTCTCTGAAACCTATGGATTTTTCAGTAGCTGGGCTGCCCTCCCATATTCTTTTCACCGCTTGTTTATGATTTGCTTTGCTTTTAACTGAGACAATCTATTAAATCACTTTAACTTTTATTTATAACCCATTTCTTCCTTGTGCAGTGGCAAGTTCTGAAAGAACATGTGGCTTGCATCACTGTTTACTTTGGAACTTAAGGAAATGTTGTGTCCTGGACTTCCTAGGAATGCATTTTACAGAAATTTGGGAGTAGTTTTGCAGTTAGTGGTTCTTTAGTGTCTTGGGGTTTTAAGGGTTCAGGGTTTTTGGGGTTTTGGGGTTGGGTTTTTTTGATTTATCCTGCTGACCTACCTCAGGGTATTCCATATATTCCTGTAGGTGGTAGTATCTGTAAAACAGCATCCTTCGATTGTTGCTTTTAAGGTCCTTATTCAAATTGCAGCTGAACTTGAATAGTTTTACTGGATGTGTTCCTGCCCACTTTCTTCAGGTGGCTGCTTGGGCATCATGAGTACAGTAACAGCCAAGTTCAAGGGATGGATAATTCAGGCTGCACCCTGTGCTGCCAAGCCCTTACACCTACAGCAGGGAGAAGTGAATGCGGTGCAGGGCCACCTGTGCTAGCACAGCTGTGACAGTGTTTCCTCATAGCCTGGCTCAGAATTAGTTGTGGTCTGGGCTGCATGAACCTTTGGTGGCTCCTGGTTGAGGGAGGAGGGAAGAGTGTGTGTGTGCAGGTGCATGCATGCACGAACGCCAGCTGAGTCTGCGGAGTTTAACTGAGCACGGTTGCAAATTCCCCAAAACACTGAAATGTTGTTGATACTGAAACCCAACCAGGGTTAATACTTTTGGAAACCCTCCATTATTCAAATCTCCTAACTGTCTTTATTTTTATTAGAGAAGAACATTTTTAACACACAGTAACATGTGGCACTGTTCCTGTGCCCATCTTCTGCCCCCATTGATTACCCCAGCTGGTTCAGAGTAAGTTACTACTTTCTTTGATGCTGCTTTGCAGAAACCAGAAACAAAATGACAGTTTTGAAGAAATATTAATGAACACACTCACACGTTATGGTGGGAAACCCGTCTTCATTTGCTCAGTAAGGTAGCAGTGCAATTGCTTACAGCAGTAACTGAATTGGCCTTCATCCAACACCTCTTTAGAAAATACACACCAGACGCCAAGGGAAATAGCCCCTGGAATCGATGTTCTGGAGCACTGTCTAAGCAGAGGAGACACCAGTGAGATTCCAAAATCTGGGCTTCTGCTCTCATGTGTCTTTCTCTTCTTCCTAATGCCTGGCCAGGCGAGCACTTCTGAAGGTAGATATGCCTGATACCCAGCAACCAGCTGTCTTCTCAAATATTAAGATATTTTGATGTGGAAAAACACTTGTAAATATTTGACATGGTAACTTTTGTGTTGATAAAATGATGCTTTAGGAATTACCACTTGTGAGAGCTTTTTTGGAGCTTTACCTTGCTGACAGTGAAAGACAGGGCCTGAAAGTTAAGGTTGGGGGTCAGATTATAATACATGAAGTGTGCTAATAATAAGGGTATTAATAACAATACACTGTGATAATAAGTCTTTGTTATCCTAGTGTAGCTATCTACTTTCTGAGTGGGACCATAGTAACATACCATGAAATTGAGCCTTTCTGAGTCCAGTCCCTTTCTGTTATGGACAAATGTGTTTTATTTTAAACTATCAGGCTTCATTTTAAGTTAATTAGATTATTTGGCCCCATTCTCCCTCCTGCTGGAATTAATAATTTCCTGAACAACGGCTGCAGACACACAGAGGTGTAGATGGGGGGACAGACACTTGCAAGCAGATTACCTGCATGGAAGCACTGTGATGCAAAATGGACTCAAGCAATTCCTCAGGCAAATGAACTCTGTACTGGCACTGTAGCTTTGGTTCACAACTCACAGATTTCGTTTAAAATCCTGTAGCCACTTGTTTTAAATTTTTTAAGACATCCATTCTTCCTACTACAAAGCATTGCTTAAATATATGCAGATACCACAGTTGTCATTTGAGCAGCTGTTTCAGCTGCTTTACATTTCTCTTAAGTAAAAATGCGAGATTTTAGACATTACAGTGGATGAATGCTAATAATTTAACAGCAATCTCTTTGGGGTATTGCATGCAGCAGCATTAGAAAAGGTGGGTCAGCTAAAGGTTTTCTTTTTTTTAACCTCTGTTCTGTTCCATTTTTTCCCACTACTGAATGGGCAAATGAGAAGTGATAGTCACATTATGCCAAATAATTATGTGCTAATTGATGTACAAGAAGATTAGACGATGTGTTGCACCATCAAACAAGATCCTTCAAATTCTTTAAACACAGTCATTTATAGAACCCATCTCCAAGACGTAGAGTGGCAGGCCAGATGGTTCGTATATTGGCGTCCTCCCAAGCTGAGGTCCTTTGGGAGTCTGAGCTTGCTGAATGACTCATATAGGGTAACTAATATTGGCCCTTCTTCCATAAATGATTTGGGGTTTTTGAAATTGAGGATGATTGGTAGCAATGTACTTACAGAACACACCTGAAGATTTGACTTGTGTTGAACGACCTGTGATCCATGGACCTGCCCAAGCCAAATGGCATTACCTGTGCTTGGCTGGGTGATCAGGAGACTTGGGAGGATGCTGGGCGACTGTGCTTTGTACTGATGGGCGCTCACTGAGCCTGCTTCCCATTCAGACTCTTCCATTTACACAGAACTTATTTAAAAGAGCTCAAACACAGAAAACTATTTGCTAGGATCAATAGTTCACATCAAATGTTTATTAACATATTTGGGCAATGTTTGCCCAGATCTTTTTTCCTAGACTTAAACTCCCCAGTACTAAAGTCAAGCTTCATTTTAGCAGCAAAGTAATTTCTTTTTTCTCTAGTTTTATCAGAGAACTTAGAAACAGAATGTAAACACCATATGTGGAAGTAGTAACCTGAAATGGTGCATAAGTGCCTTTTAAAGGCTATGTGAAAGATAAACTTAGAAAGGAAACTCATGGTGTACCTGAGGCTACAAATGCACTGTAGAGTAGTTTGTACCTCCACTGGGGGAGGGACTGGAATCTGAAAATCAAAAATCACCAGAAGGAATAGCCATTCTCCTATGACAGATATTAAAAAAAAAATAAAAAAAAATCCGTGTTTTCCATGACTGAACAAGCAGTTTTGTGTAATCAAACAAAAATGACAATTGTTGTCCTGCACTCCTGCTGTATCTCTTTTGCTCTTCTCTGGTAGGAAAGGTCATAAACAGGAAATGTAATACTGGTTTTTATGTTCAGATAAAAAGAAACAGAGCACCTACAATGATAGATCATGTGTGTATTACGGAAGTTCTGTATTTTGTCTGCACTCAACTGTGCATGCAGCCTTGCTTAACTACCAAGAATTCACTATGCAAGTTCAAAAAATAAAGTCAGTTTCCACTGACATTTTAGGAACGTCTAAAACAGGCATTGTTTGGTCAGAATCAGTGGAAGGAACATGGTGTGCATCCTTTGAGAACTGGTGCACTAGAGAAGGCCTGGAAGGCACTGGAAACTAGGCAAGATGGTGAAACTCAGTGTCGTTAAAGCAAATGATGCCAATGTCCACTCTAGGTTCTCTTGGAGACAAAACATTTGTAGAAAATGGAGAGGGGTTGCTCTGGAAGCCTGCCACTCCCCATCTACTGCTTATCTTGTACTATGAAAAGCTTTTATGTGTGTGGGAGATCTGGGGATCAGATCTGATGCTCAGCCCGTAGTAACTTGGTTCCATGCTCAGGACTGATATTTGTATGGGTCAGAACAAAAATGAGCCACCCAAGATTAAATTTTTGTAGTCCTTAATAATTTCTGTATATATTTTTTGGGTAGTAATTTTGATTTCTAAAAGCACTATCTAATATCTTCTTAGCAACAGCCTTTTCATTTAGGCCTTAAGCTGATGGATATTAAAGCTCCTAATTAAAACCAGATAATGTATAAAAGATTTCTACAGTGCAGACCTTTCTCTTAAGGCCTGATGAAACCAAGAAACTCCCACATCTGTTCGTGGAACTATATTCTCAGCAGGTCAGACAGCTGGTAGTGTTAACTGAAGTCCATCTTTCTTGCAGTAGCATTTTCTTGGGAATGAAGAGAACAGGAGGAACTAGGACAGAAAATGGAATATTTCAGAAACCTGGGCCTATTACATTTAGCTAGGAATATTGCCTTTCCCCAGTCTGTGGCTCTGAGCCTATCAGTCGTGATAATGGTGAACCGTAGTATAATGTGTTCATTTACATATAAATATCTATGAAATATTTATGTGCATATATATCTATATATGTATAATTGCACGGGGTTTGGCATAAATAAAGGTAGTATAAAATAATAGGGAGAAGTTACTTTCTGCAGATCTTGATCTTTTTTTTTTCTCTCTCCTTTCTGATTTGCTAATAGAAGTAGGGACATGAGAAGAAACTGGTTTTTTATTATTATTGTTGTTGTTATTGTTATTATTTTAAAGACTGAATTTAAACCTGAAGTTAAGAGGAGACTAAGACTATGCAGTGGAAGTTCTGGTTGTACCTTGACTCCACTGGGGGTTAAAATCCGAGTGTGTGTCAGTCTGTGTTCCGTTTCCCAGATACTCTAGTTTCCATAGGAAGGAAATTCACTTGCATGCTCCACCTGTCAGCCCAAGTGTAGGTGACAGTGGGACAAGGCCAATGGGGGACACTTACCTGGTAGCTGTTTAGGTCCCCATTGTCTCTTTTGCTGCTGAGAGGAAGAAAAAAGATCAGTGGTTGTATAAAAAAGTTCTCAGTACATTTTTGTCTTGCTTTTAGATGCATAAACTATTGAACCTTTACTGGGTAGGAGCTGGGCACTGTTAGGGAAAATGCCAGGCTCTCACAGTGGAAGCTAGGCTGACTTGCACCCTTGTTAAAGATCTCTTGAACTGTAGCCACTGTCGTATTTCATGCAATATATCCTATCATCTGCCTTGGGAAAGCTCAATGTAGCGTGGCAAGCTCTTGAGAAAAAAGTTATGCCTGGTGAAGTAAGCAGCTCTTAAAAAGAAGATTAAAAAAAGAAGGAAAAGAAAAAGCTAGTGGATTTTATTACAGATGGTGGGTCAGGTTCACCAGGGTGCTGTAGCAGCTCGGTTTCGGTCTGGTGATGCAGAGCAGCTGTACGCCTGGCTTCTCATGCACGGAAACACTTTGTGTCCTAGCCATTAGTGAATCAGGTCAAACAGCTAAGGATGGAGACAGACTTCTTTTTTTGGTGGGTTACTGGGAGCATTTGATCGACAATTACTCAGAAATTAAGAAGTTGTCTGTTCTGTCTAGTCACTGCAGTTTTGGTCGCAGTGTGAGAACATGGAGCAGAGTACAGGGGAATTTTGGTGAAGGATTCCTTGAAGTTTGCCTGGGTTAGGCTTCTACTAATTGTACTGGGACAAAAGCAAGAAGCTTTGAAGTGCCATGACCTCTCAGCACATGGCTGTCTGGCAAAGCCGTCTTTAAGTGGGAAGCTCCTGGAGCACATTGTCGATTTTGTAACGTGACTCCAAGGCTGAAAGTCATGAGCAATTCTTTCTGACCCTTAGTGAAAGCTGCAGGATGTGGCCGTCTCTTGTTGCTCTCCCTTGCCCCCACCATCTGCTGGGTGCTGCCTTGCTGATTTCCCATCTGTGGGCTGGGGACTCTGTCTCTCAGCAGCCACATCTTTGTTTCCAGCTGGCTGCAGACAGTCTTTTCTGGTGAGCAGGCTTTAAAACCTAGGGGTGAGGCTGCCTAGCTGAGGATACCGATAGTTTGTGATTGTTTGTGCAGGGAGCTTTGCTTGGGAGGCACAAGGCTGTTCTTGTCCCTCAGAGGAGCTGATCTGCAGAAGAAACTGCACTCCATCATGTAGCTGCTCTGTGGGTAGCGAGGGGCTGAGGTCTGCTCATCTCTGCCACCCTTACAATTTTATGTGCCTTTTCTGTGCTGGATATGATCACCAAAGTGAGGTGGCTTCTGAATAAACAGTTAATTAGAGATCTTTTGTGGATGGTGGATCTTTTGGAAATGGTGGTTTATGGATGAGCAGACAGGTTGTCTGATGTACATGAGCTAGCCAGAAATAAATAACAAATCTGCTTTATATGGCTCCTATATGATCTGGATACCTCATCATTTTGCAAGGCAGAAGTATACTGTCTGTATCCTATATATGGTGAGCAGAAGTGTAGAGAAGCCAAGGTCCAACTAAAGAGCTTTAATTAAGAGCACACTGAGTGTTATCAACAATAAATTAAGGCACGGTCTCATGAAGGAGAGTTCCTAAATCTGAGCTGAGAGGCAGATGTGTTGGTTATGCATGTTTTTTATGCTGTCTGCAGAGGGTTTCATCCCCTAATTTACCTGTCATAGCTCATCATGGCCCCGTTGCCTCCTATCCACAAACACAAATTGCCATCTCCTCAAACCTGTCAGTGTGGCTGCTCAAATGGTAAATCCCTGAAACTGTTTCTGTCAAAATGAACCTGCTAAAGAGCAGATGACCACAGAAGGAGCTCTGCAAGAAGTTCTGGGGAAAGACTGCTGTGTGTGGCAGGTGGATGGCCCTGAGTGAGTTTTGGGGAGGGTATTGGAGGCAATAACCCGTTCAGGTTTTTGAAACCTAAGAAACAAAGCTGCAACTGGTCTGGACAAGTATCCGGGTGTGTTTGGTGGTCTGAATTGGGTTCAGAACAAATATTACCTTGTGTGACGATGCTTAGGAGAGCCAGAAAAAATCACTGCTTGTTATCTCTGACATCTGCATCTTTCCCGGAGCAGCAAATTCCTGTACTCTCCCTTTTAGATGTCTCTGTGAGACTGGGATTTGCACTAACTTTTGCATATGGACAGACAATTGACTCATCATTTCCTGGTTCTTCTTGGGTGACACGACATCTTTACTAGGCTACAGAATTAAGCTCTTTATTGCTTATAGCTCAGCCAGCACTGCAGAGCTTCACAGCAATGACTGTCAGATGTCTGTCTCCCATGCAGGGAGTTTGTTATCATGTGTTTAGGAACTAAGCTTAATTCATGCTCTAGGGACTGGGATTCCTTGGGACTTGTATAAGTCTGAGTTAGTCTCCTGGGGTCCCTGATAGTCCTGAAGAGAAATCAGCACTTCACCTACAGGACAGGATTCATCTCATCATAATGTAGGTCTAAAATAGGCAAGACAATTGGCAGTCTAGAGGTGCCTTTTCAACTCATTGACTGTAAAGATGAGTGGAGAGGGACTGCCTCAGATGTCAAGCCTACAGTGCAGAAGGAAGGGAAAGTGATTCCCACCCGAAGTAGTGTAGTAGTAAACGTGACCAAGGTCATATGGGACTTGGTTGTGGCGATCTAGTAGTGCCTAGCAGGACAAAGACTTGAAATCTTCCTCCCGTGTCCCAGGTGACTTCTCTGAAGGCTGGACTAGCCTTCTCATAAGAGATAATGGACATTAACACTTGGGAACCTCTCTTTTGTGTTGTTCTAGTTATTTTTTGAATGTTCTGCCTGAGGACTTTTCCTTTGTACTTATACCTTGGACTAACTGTATAGTTTTGTCTTAAATTGTAGCCACCAGTTCTGTTAGATTTGTTGAAGATATTTAGGTACCAGTTTACAAAGGTATTAAATAGGAAATAAAATGTGTATGTACATCTGAAGCCTTGTTGACCTGACAAATTCTCCTGAGGCCCCAGGAGATCAGAAACAGCATTCATCAAGTGAGGCATTGAGCATATGCCGGGTCTAGTGCTAATACTCGGGAGCTTTTGCATAAAAATAAGCCGAATTCACTGTTCTTTGTCTGGGAACTGTGTGCTCCTCTTTAGTTGTGCATGCTTCCCCTTGAACAGTGTAAAATAGGACAACGCAGAAGAGAGGGAAACAACTTATAAAACAGTGTATTCAAACACATGGATTCAGCCTGAGCTGTGGAGAGTTTTCTTCAGTGGATCAGCACTTGCAGTGCTGCTGTTCTCCTGGGAAATCACGTAAGCACATGTGTTTAATTCAGAGGGCTTCTGACCTCTTTTGTGTTCTTCTTCTTAATTTCTGTGTCCTCAGTAAGGTGATATTAAAACAAATCCTTGTTGGTGTGCTTCCTTGGGAGCTTTACAGAGTGTAAAGAGGGGAAGTAGTTTCTGCTGCTCCTAAATTAAAAGCAATTGCTCAGATTCCTGCAAGTCTCCGGAAGATGACATGTCTGCTAAGAATGAATGCTGCTCTTTGCACTGGCGAGCTGGATGCTGGGGAGAGAATAATGTGATTGTCAAGACACATCTTTCAGTTTAATAAACTATTTTGAGAAGAAGCTCCTGCTTCAGTTTAATAATAGTCCTTGAAAAAAGAATTCTAAACTCTAGCATGAAAATAAATACTCCTTTTCTATTTTATAATAAACATACTGTCTTCTGCAGCACTGTGGTACACTGTAAGTTAAGCCTTTTGTAAACAAGTGGCTTATGAATAGGGCAATTGGTTTAGCAGTATTTCTAGGAGTAATAACTTCTGCTGTGGATGAATCTGACCCTTTCTGAATGTAAAAATATTCATATTTTATTTCCTAGCCTAGCTTTTCCCTCAGAAGAGGTTGTCTTGTCTGTAAGACTTATTTGAAATGTCATGATACATGCCCTACTATGAATTACTGCTTTTGAGCTCTCAGTTGAACAGAGGTCATAGCAATACATTGTTTTGTGCACATCAGCTGGATAGTCTGGAAGCTTAACATCAGGGACTCCTTCCTGCTCCAGACGATTGTTTTGGGAGTCACAGAGTTGTACAAAATATCTGATCTGCTTGCCAGTCTCCTCCTTGATTATCAGTGGAAGGCACTGCTTTCCCATCTGTGTGCTTTACATCAGGACCCCTTTGCATAGGGTCTCCTCTCCCTTCTGTCCCTTGGCAGAGTGTTTGTACTGCTCCCACAGTCAGTGCACCCGGCGTGTTTTCCCTCGGCAGCAAAGCCGTTACATGCCCAGCCATCGCAAGCTGACACCCATCCATTGACAAAGAGAACAAAACATCAGTCACACGGACCTCAGGCCCTGGGAGCTGCACTGCTGCCTTCTGCGTGTGAAGCCATGGGGTCCTTGCTATTCTTGGACTGTTGCACCTGAACTCAGTGTTTTCTGTTAATGACCACACCATTAAAAAATCAACTTCATATTTATTGCCTAATTTATAGGCCCATCTGGTACACCTATGACACGAGTTGAACTCCTGTTCAACGATTAATGTGAAATAAAAGGTAGTGTTACTTGGCCCAGTTCGATTAGATGCTCTTGATCTAATCCTGTCACTCAGCCACAGCTGTTAACAGTCTTATGTCCTCATAAAAGACTGTACCTGTGCTGCTGTAGGTTTTCAGCCTAAAAGAAAATCATATTACAACAAAGTATATAGCCAGAACTTATATAGCACAATAGGATAAGAGATTAATATCCACAAACACAATCAGAAATTTATAGGATATGCTTCAACAAACACAATTTTTATCACATAAAATGTCATGGTGATTTTTCAAAATTTTGAGAAAGCTTTAAGTATCCAGATTTCATTGCCTTTCCATTTCAGTTGGTAACTNACCCCTCTTATGTCTTTGAAAATGTCCCTTAAATTATTGGATTAGATTATACATGACATATAATCATATAGGGCCAAAGATGAGGATTCTTTGTGATTTTTAAATTCTGTTTTTATTCAGTGCAATTTTCCAATTGAAACATTTACCCATGGAAAAGTACAAATAAAAGTAGCTGAAGAACCTCAAGGCAGTTTCACTGGGACTTGGTAACATTCACCTTTGTAGAACCTGGCAAGCAACAGGACTGTTGAAAAGGCTTTTTGTCACCCTGGGCATCAGGAAGCGGCTGCAGAGTTGACTGCCAAGCCACAAGGACAGTGTAATCCTCAGTCACATGTTGGACTTAATGGGAATTAACAGATTCCAGAGATCTTAAACAAATGTTCCCATTAGGAAGGACACTTATCTTCTCCCTCATTTTGTGTGACAAGATCAATATCTCATCAGGGAAACCTTTGATACAGAATATTTTGAATAAGCATACGATAAATAATATTCTCTTGACTGCATTTGGGCTATAGGAAAAAGAGTTTTCCTGGTTTAATGAGTGATAAGTAGAACAAAGATCATTTGGGAATAAAATGTAGCTGTTTGATCCATTTGATAATTTCCATCTGGATGGCATTTGCTTCCCTCAGCAAAGGGAACGAGAGCTGCCTATTTCTAGGCAATCTGTTCATTTTCTTTCATGGGAAAGGACAGTTTAGCTATTCCTTCCATATGGACATACATTATTACATCTAACAAACATGTTGTTCGTCTTTCATTTTATTCAGATGCTGTAAGCAGTCTTTGTTCCTGGGTGGGTTGCGGTGGGGATTGAATATCCTCTTTTTTTTTTTTCCCTCTCTCCAGAAATCGGTAAGAGAAGGGAAAGATCCACATTATTCTATATAGACAGGTGCTGGTTAATTTGCTAAAACAAAAGAAACTTTGCCTGGGGGAGTGGAAAGCAAGATGATGATGGGCCCAATGATGCTGGAGGAATACAAGTCTCCAAGTATAGTTCCCTGCTACTGTGGGATCCGAGTCAGCTCTGTCATAAATTAAGCAAGCTGTGTCTCAGGATTCCCCCTCCTTTAGAACAGCAGAATATTGTAAACATGAAGAGAAGCATTATAACTGTAATGTCATCTTGACTACCCAAAAAAACCCTATTTTCTTAGTACAATGAGATGACACTTGTTAATGCTGTGGTTTTGCCATTGCCCTGGGACTACTGGATCTTGTCCATTTTTAGCTGGGTTTTCCTATTTGTCGTTTTTTCTGAGGCAGCCTGGGCCCTTTGATTAGCTTTCAGGAAGACTTGTTCAGTATCAGAGGGGATATGTAAGAGCTGCCCCACTCTGACACCTTGGGTGGGCATTGAGGCCAGCACCCTGTTCCCCTCGCTGAACATAGTCATTCCAGCACAGATTCCTGTCGCCCAAAATATCTTGAGAGCATGGATGGCTTCCAAATGTGCTAATTCAGCATCAGAGCTCTGATCTTCGCAGCAATTACTCCTCAGCATTTTGCCCCTGAAATTGTTATTCATTTTAATATTTGTCAAAAAGCTGCAAATTGAGATCTCTAGCTTGCAAATACTTGCATGATCTGAAGATGTCTGTGAAGGAAGATTACACTCCAGTTTCAGTGGAGGCTTATAAAGATTCAGTTAGGGCCTGGTTCTCAGGGGATTTCAGTGCCTTGGCAATCAGATATTTCATCAGCGAGTTATGAATTTTGGATTTCAATGCCTAATTTTTTCCATTGCCCTTGCTACTTTTTGGTAATGCTCAGACTGGAAACAAGTAACCTGAGAGACATCAAGCTCTGACTGCTTATGTGGTGGGTTTAAAGGGAGTCCAGGCCATAACACTCATGTTTGGGATGTGCAATCCAAAAGACAAGTGAAACTCTTAACTTCCAGAAAAGACTTTTTTTTCCTGTTCTGACCTTTAACAATCTGCACCAGTGAACAGAGCCATGTCGCAGGCAGCTGGCAGAAAGGCGCTCGGCTCTTTCGCAGCCTTCTTCTGATGTGCCTCCTGTGTGGGAAGGGCGGTTCCACCAGACTTCACCTGCCAGCTCCACAAACACGAGGTTTTCCTGGAACGGTGAAAACAGATCTTCTCTCTGCTGTCAAGTTTTAAGCTTTTTTTGTGGCTGGAAATAAAGGATTTAGCCTTAATTCCTGGCTGGCGTGGCTGTCCATCTCTTGCAGGAGTGCTCCTAAACACTTGCGGTGACATGGGGTGACGGAAAAGAGTCTGGTCAAGTTTCTGGTGACATGGAGTCTCATTGTTCATGAAGTCCACAAGCCACACTGAAATTACTAAGGATTTAGGCCTAGCAGGCTGAGTTGGCTAAAAGTATTTCTTTCATACTCACTTTAAAGGAGGTAAGGAGGGAGAGGAAAAAGATGTAAGGGAAGAAATGGCGGAAACAAGACTCTGATCCAGGAGCAGCAGCAGAGGCTGGTGGAAGAAGAGATGAAGTGGTGTTGGGAGGGAGGGGTTAGAAGGAAAACAGGCAAATGTGTGTCAGGCAGGACAAAGACTTGAACTTGAATCTCTATTTCCCAATCCTGATGATTATGTTTTATAAATTTGCATATATTCTTAATTCTTTAGCACGTATTTAATTCTTCAGTAAAGCATAGTTAAAGCCAGAAACATTATGGTTTGTGGTGAGGACATAAACAGCTTCCTCCAGTGGTGGAGGGCTTTTTATGCTGCTAAATGACACACATCAGAAACAAATAATAGTAGCACTGTAGTTGCTTGTCTTTCTCCACCTTGGTGTTTCCACAGAGCATTTTCAGTTTGCTGATGGAGCAAACCACCATAACATCTGAAATATTCTGGATTGTCTTATGTACATGTTGCTCACATAGTGATTATGAAGGGAGAAAAACCATTTTTAATTAAATTTCTTGTGGGTGCCTTTTAAGAAGCAAATGTCATATGATGCATTAGACTATATTTTAAACAAAGGAAAAAAGGAGGATGTGTGGAATCTCCTTCTGTTCCCCAGAGTTTCCTGAACTCATGGCTAAGCCAGCTAACGCACATATTTTTTTATGTAAAATTCAGTCACGGCATGTTGGAGGCCTTTGTCCCTCCACAGCACAGAGCCAGGATTAGAAATTTTCAGGTGAGTCAGCTCAGATGTGGTAAATAAAATGAGACAGCGAAATGAGTTGTGTGCCGAGGGCTGGGGAAGCACGTGTGCCTGGCTGCGTGGAGCCCAGCTGCTGAAGGACTTTGTAGGGAGGGACAAGGAAATGGGTCAAAATGATGAAACAGATGTTGTCTAGGCAGGAATTCCCATTAGTTTTGCTTACTCACCTGGCTATTGAGGTAACCCCAGGACAACATATGTTCTCAGCTGACAGCCTTTTCATAAGCTTAGCTGTGACACATACAATACCTTGTTTCCCATGGAGAGAGCTGATGTTTGTTACTGCTCTGTCACTTCAGTTGCAGTTGTGGATTTTCTTTCTCTGGAAGTAGCTTTAAATGAGACAGAAGTAGTATCTGGTTATCTAGCACAAATTAAACAGCCAGCTGAGTTTTCCTTCCTTTGCCAGAGCCCTTAGAGCTCTCTTCGGGCTCTTTAATATTTTATCCAGCCAGAACATGGCTTTTCCAATCCTAGTGGTGTGTGACAGTTGGATCTGGCTAATATCTATGCCCTTAATGAGTTATTAAAGTGGGCAGGATCATTAAGAATTTATTTTATGCCTTGGAACCTTTTTCAAACCTTTATGTTATGAGACAGCAGCAGCTACTGCTGGCAGAAGGGGCTCTGCTGCCGCAGTCATGGCAGCGCCGGGGCTGTGCAGTTGTCCCTGTGTGGTACACCCACACTGCTGACACTGTGCTGTGGACATTCTTTGAGCAATTAAGTTACAGCATTCAAATTATTGTTGCAGTTATGTCAGGCATAATTTCCTAAAAATTGGCTTTGTTCTTACTCGCAAGGTTACATCCTCGTGTATTCTGTGGGCGTGTACGAGAACATAGCTAGGGAAGGCCAGTAGCCGAATTATTATGTTGTTTCTCATGCTTAGAGAATGGAAACGAGCTTGTGGATAGAAGGACAGAAATATGCTTGTGGACAGAAAAGGAAGATCCATAGAAAAAAATGAGCCAGTACCTGAAAGCAGATACCTTGGGGAAGAGAAGGCGGCAGACTGATACTCCAGGGCTTTCACCTTTTGCTGCTCAGGGACTTCCCAAGGCAGAGCTGGTTCCTGTTCATTCGGTGGATTTTTCTTCTAGTAGGTTGTAAAGTCTCTCTCGAACCTGCATAAACCTTTTGTATTTGCAGTATACCATGGAAAGGAGGTCCACCACTTAATTACATGTTAAGAACCGCTTTGTTATGAACCTGTTACCAATGTTTTCATTCGTGCACCCTGGCTCTTGTCATTCCTGATTTCCCTCTGCACTTAGATGTACTTCTGTCCAAGAACTGGTCTTCATTTTAGAGCATAAGGTTTGCACAAGAATCTATCTAGCAAACAACAGCTTTGTTTACTGTTAACTTTTCGACTCAAATTTCCAAAGCCATTTCAGACCATGTATACAGTAAACATTTTTGAAAAGTTGTAGCACTTTTCATCTCCAAAATCGCAGGCTTTAGTATAAATGGCCACTTCTTTTTTTTTTTCTTTCTTTTGAAGTAAGGGAAAGTGCTCACTGGGCCAATTCCAGAGCACAGCCAAAACTTTTGGAGGTATGACTAATATTGTAAGCTGTGTTCCTTGTCAGAGCTTGTAAGACAGATCAGGCAATGATAGGTAGCAGGAAGGTGGACTAAGTTAAGCAATAAGGTGGTACCACTTCTTTTCTGTTCCTGATAAGTGCTTCGAGTTGAAACATTAGACATTTATAATGTCTTTTTCTCCTCTGTACAACTCCAGAGTATTTTGCACTCCGGAAAACCCCAGCTTCAGAAATGAATGTCTCAGGTTAATATAGACTGAGGGCAAAGTGAATAGGTAAAACCAGAATGAGAATGTCTTCTTGTCAACTCTTTAAAGCTATGTATGCACAATTAACATCTTCATGATTCCTCTTCCGTTTTCAGTTGCTGCCCATTCTGAAATGAACTTTGAAAGTCAAAGTCTTTATGCCTTTAAAACATGTTTTTACACCAGAATGCCCAAATACATGTTCTGCTGTTGAATATTAAGATAGCCAGTCTTTTCTGGTTGTTGTTTTTCACAGAACCCCTGCCCTGAGAATTTACCAGCTATTTTTCCAGATATTGTCTTTTTTTCCCATGCTACACTATTACACCTTCTTCTTTTCATTCATTATTTTGTATATTAAATGAAAGTCACCTTTCATTTACGCAATTTTACTACCACATGTGATCCAATATTTTAATAAAAATTTTATTAGACTGCCTAGCTAATGCAGAAGACAGTGACTGACATGAGTAACTGTTAAAGTTTTGCTAATCATCTCCAAAATACAGAAATAAGAGGGAAATTCACAGTATTGATAAGGAAGTGTTGATACTAGAAAGCTATGTCCCTGTTGAACCAAAGCATTTAAAGCATGTGCTGAAATTGCATTGTAACTTGAATGCTGTATTGTCCAGGGGGTTAACAATTGACTTAATAGTGAGAAATCAGATGAAATGTTGTGCTGAACTGGGGACACTGTTAAATTGACTTTCCTCTCTGAAAAAGGGAGAAGCTCCAGCGCCTGCATTTATGCTATGTCAGTGATTTGAAAAGCTAGTGAAAATAGTATTCTTGCTGTATGTTCTTTTGTTTTCTCTCCAGGGATGACTTTGCGAGTTGGTTTGATTTACATTATTAAACAGTGGGGAGAGCCAGCCTGGTGTTTTGTTCAGAGAGATGATGATGAATTAGGCTGTTGCAATATAACTTTCATTGGCAAATAGCAGGTATGTTCAATGCAAATCAACATTTAATGTTTTATCTCAAAAGACTAAATAAGTTTTATTCAATTTTGATGCTGCTTTTTTGTATAGTTTCATTCAGATAGAGAAAACCCTGTATGCTAATTTTTAGGAGTGTTAATTTTCAAACGCAGCACATCGATCTTTAAACACTCAATAAAATCAATATAACTATTTTCTGATGACAAATGCAGATCTGACTTTTTTTGCACAATCGTCACTGACATATAATCCATTCTGTTGCCTTACCAAAAAAAAAATCCAGCAAACTAAGTGGAAATACATGTCATCAGAATGGTTTTAAAATCAACTATTTAAAGTTTTACAAATAAATGTATTAAAAGCTGGTGTAATTTTAATGGGAAATTGATTTATTTGTATTAAATAGATATAATCCTGTGAAAGGTGCCAGATTGATTACCTGGGAGATGCAGAGATCCTGTATTCATCAATAGATTAAATAATTTACGTTGATATAGCTATTGAAAACTTGTGTAGGCTTGAGAGAGATACTTTTCTACAAAAATGAGTGTTCATAGTCCATACTTCTGTCCTTTGATTGCCTGAATGCTTGCATTACTATTAATGGGGGACATATACTATTGGATTCATTATGAGAGTCTGAGCACTTCTTCTCTATCTGCTGCTCCATCTTTCCCTATGACAAATCAGAGTCTCCTCATTGCCACAGTAGGTTCAATGTTTCCTCTGTCTGTCCCATAATGCCCTTTTCCTGTTTCCCTCCCTCCAAAGACCCTACAATACTGTTCACCATTTCTCATAGCTTTTGACAACCGGCTGGGCAGGAGACAGTACCTGCTGCAGCTCAGCTGGGTCTAGGTCTGTACTCATTTTAACTAGCACATATATGCCGACAGAGTCAGAATCATTTGCCCCTTTTTCCTTAAGAAAAATAAAATCTCTTTCCAACCAAATATTGAAAATGTGTTCTGTTATCAATATACAAATTTAGTACATTGTCTTCTTTATACTACTTTGGTATAGATGCAATATTAAAGGTACACAGGGTATTCTGCCACTACTATCTGTAGTTCGAAATTACTCTTTGTAATTCTTCCACATATTTCTATGCATAATTAATTTTAAATATACGACTTTGCTGCCCTTTCCAGTTCTCCAAACATAGTCCCAATGAATGTAATGTCATTATTCCTAGTCATCCTGTCTTTTGGATTTATGCATGTATTATCTGAAATGACTCGTGAACATTCAAAGGGATGTTGTTTCCATCTTCTTATCGAGGGCTTGATCCTGCCTTATTAAAGACAATAGTAGGCCCATTTTCTTTAGTAAGAACAATTTCCATAATACAATAAATTCCTTAACTTGTGGTTTAAGAAAGATATCTGTATATACGTGCACATTCAGGAGCAGCTCTTCAGGCTGTTTAAAATGTGTCTCATCATACTAAGAGAGTAGCTGTAGAAATCCAGTCCAGAAGTTGCTTGAAATCCATTGCTTCCTGAGGATTAAGTTGCACCTTGCTATGCAAAGCTGAAATTCAATCCAAATGGCCCAAATTGAACTGAATGGACTGAAGATGTAGACACTGACTTAAAAGAGAATTTGGATATAGCTGCGCAACCCCAAGCAGAGGGGAGCCATCAGGAATGTCTGCCACTTCATTTATGCAGGAAATGCTGGGTCAGGTTGGAGGGATTCCTACAGTGTTCTGTAACATGGGGCACAGGCAGACTGAGCTGGCAGCTTTCTATGAAAGCCTAGAAATGGACCTTTTGCTTGAAAATTGCATGAGATTTGCCTTAATGCTAAAGATGCTTAATCATTTAAAGATGCTAAAGTAAGCCAGTTACCTAAATATGCGTGTGGGGAGGAGGGGAAGAAGAATAATGGCTATAGGATTTGGCCTAATATAGTTAGCCTGGGCTTTACATTTTTACATAGATATTACTGTCTCTGGTTGCCTTTCTGCAGTCATTGGTGAGTGTGAATTTGAAGATGGATTTGGAACCAAATATTTGTAATCTTTAATAGGACAATTTCTAATCAGCCATGTGAACACCGCAGCTGTGCTAGGGTCAGAGAGGCTTTCATGTTGTTTGTCTCCAAGTCTGACAGAAAATCTACTTGCCATTTGAGTCCATCTAATTAAATCATGATGAAGCAGATGCTCTGAAATATAGATCACCCTTTGATATCCACCTAAGACTTCATGACCACCAAAGGCAAAAATCTATCCTATATTAAATCATTTAAACACATTGAGCTTTTCACATCAACTTTTTACCTATTTTCATTTTCTGCCATGGTTATACCCAGATGAAGCATTGCAAAAGTCTGTCATGAGTTCAGCAGGTACCAAGGTAACCCAAGTCTTTGTTTGAAGACATTGTTTGTTCTATGAATATTTAATGTGAAGCGACCATTGAACTGCATAATTTGATAGAGATCGGGGTGCTGTTCCTTGAACACCTCTAATGCTCTCATGCTTTCTTCACTTTTTAAAAGTGTTGTAAGAGAATAAACACCAAATGCTGTGTTCTGGAAAAAGGCATGAAACAAGCTAATGCTCATATATTTTCCTGGCAGTATTTCTGAAACTCTCCTGGGAGCTCAGCAGTTGTCTCTCAGGCAGTGGGTTGCTCAGAGGCTTTACAGGCACACCGAGGTTGGTTCCCAGCACACGATATGGGATGTGCCTTCTCAGACACGCGTTAGCTTCTCCTGGGATTTGTAGTTCTTCCCCCAGTGAGCCCCTTGCAGACATCGAGTTAGTCGTCGTAAGCAGTGGGCTGAGACTAGGTCAGTTTATCTTGGTGGTATTACTCATGGTTAGCCTTCCCCGTACTCGTTGTTGGCTCCAAATGCTGAGGCAGCTTCTGCGCCTTTTATGGCAGCTCTTTAATGGTATTGTTTGTAGTTATTACTGTAAGTACACTGAGATTAGGTTTATTTCTCTGCACTGCTTAGAATTCACCCTAAATATTATTCAAAACAAATTCTTCGAAATCGTCCTCCACATTGTATTGCCTATATGTCCTCTTTGCCAGATGTCTTAATTGTCTGTCATTGTTGGATTCTCTCTGTGATCTAAAAGTGCATTAGCTCATTTGACTCTTTGTTTCTCGTGTCGGTGCCCTACGCCTGTCCTTCGAAATGCAGTAGCACACTTTCTCCCACTGCAGACACTGGTTCCTTTCTTGGTGTTCCTACCTGTGCTTTGACTGTATGTGCAGATGATAGGAATATGAAAAAAAAATATGGAAATGCCATAGACCATATGGCCATATGACAAACGAGTGTATCTTGTCCCTTTGGCCCCCTCCACCTGATTTCTGCTCCAGGGGACTCTTCCAGTACTCCATGCCACTGAGCTAGGAGCTGCCATTGAAAAATACAACAGCCAAGAGAAATGTTTCTATTTTTTGTGAAATTCTCAGACACATAAATTGCTCCTTTGCGGGCCCTGTGAAGTGGGGTCAAGGATATGTCAAGGACAATTGTTAAAGTCCAAGATATTACTGTATTCACTCCCACAGGGAGAACTTTCTTCCATGTGATTTAACACTTTCGGTTCCCGAAAAGATTGATAGCATAGACTTCAAGCTATAATCATTTTTAGCATGAAAGAACTAATTTAATTTTCAAACGATTTTATGACCTTTGTGATCTTTTCACAGGAGGAGTCCAGATGCCAAAACGTAGAGCAGTGAAGCCATGAAGTACTTTTTGCCAAAAAAATATTTTACAAATTTCTAAAGAAAGACAAGTAGAGAATAAAGCCTTTAAATGGTAAGGATTTAAGAAGACCTACATTACTCCCAAGTGGTCTGACACTCCTGCGTAACCTAAGTGTTCTAGAATATAATAAAACTTGATGCTATTTCTCCTCTCTATCTCATTTAATGTACCCCATATTACATACACCTATTACATAGTACACAAAGTAGTGCAATCTCTGCTGCTGCAATCAGGTAAAAATCCTTTCAGGTTGATGGAGTAGTACTCATTTACTCCAGGGAAAGCTTGATCTGGTAGCGTATCAGAAAACACTGCCTAGTAGGTAGTATCGCTAAAAGAGGCTAACTTATTTTGTAATTAATATTTCTTCTTTTTCCAGATTGTCTTAGAAAAATCGTGCTCTCTATGTACTTTTCCAATCAGTGTTCAAACTGCTGGTGTTTCTGGCTTGATTTCTGAGAAGATGAGTGCCCAGTGCAGCTGTAGGAGAGAAGTGCCTTGGTGTGAAGCTCAGCCTTGCTCTGAAAAGCAACGGCCTGTTGCCAGCTCTTTTAAGGTAGCAATCGTACTCTTCATGTGAAAGTTAATGCCGATGTTTATCCTCAGAGCATATCTGTGTGAATCCATGCTATTGTTTTCATTTCAAAAGTGTCTTTAATTTAAATATATGTGTGTTCTAATAAGGAGACACTTTTATGCCAAAGAACCTGTGAAGGGTCAATAGTACATTAAGGTGATTTAGCAGAAATGCACAAAGTTGCTTAGTGCTACTTTTTTTTTTTTTTAACTGAAGCATCTGTTTGTGATTCCTGACTAGATATCGCGTATCTGGGTGAACAGAGTTTCAGTGTCTTGTTAAAAGCAAGTTCCAAGTGACAGAAGATGGAGTTGGAGGTAGGATTAATTGTAAGGGAAGTGGGGGCTAAGGGTGTTTGGTTTCAGTTTTAAGAATCAAGCCTCATGCTCTGGTTAACACTGAGATATATGGATTTGACACAGATTGAGTAGGAGATAACCAGAGCAAGGAGATAAAGAGCAACCTCGGATCACCTGATTGGGACCTAGTTTTATTCACTGTAGCGTGGAAAAAATGTTAGCAAGGGCACAATAAAGGAGTACTCAGCTAAGGCAAAGATTGCTTTGAGAATTTGAAAATATTATTATGTAAAGACTTGTGGGTTAGAAATACAGGGACTTCAAAATTTTGATGATCTTCTGAAGCTTTGTTAAGAAAGTTATGATTTTTCTTACTGAAGAAAGAGGCAGAACATTATGTCTTAGTCAAGAGTGGAGAAAAATACTGGCTAGATCGAGAGTGTCTCTGGTAAAGAGATTTTAGTCAAGTCCTTCCACACTAATCCAAATGTCTTGAAAAGTCACGTTCCTGCAGTGCATGAAGGAAAAGAGTGAGAAAATCAGATTTCCTCACCAAGAATGCCTGGTCTGTAAGATGAGATGTGTGGGTTGTTTGACTTTGGATTTTGCAGGGAGAACATTACACAGCGCTGGTTACCCACAGATTTCCTCCTGACCTGAGCAATTTTGCATTATACACATCCTAGAATGCAAATGGAAGTGATAAATGCCTGCTGTTACGTGTCCCTGCATGCACAGGCTGACATCAGTAAGGAGAGATAGTTCTTTAAATGTTTTTATAGGTTTAGTTTTTGAAATGCTGTGTAGTGCTTTAGAAAAGCCACCAAGCCAGCCCTTCAGCAGGGAGCTGTGGCAGGTCCCTTTATCTTAAAAGGATATATATGATGTAACTTTTATGTATTAATAGGTATTTGGGTCTAAAGGTGATATTTTTTTTACCCAGATCAGAGTAACTAATGTTCAGGCATGAACAAGCTTTGAAATGTTCCCTTCTTGCTGTTATTCTGTCTCCAGAGAGGAGATCCTCTGATTTATTGCTCCTAGACATGCCTCCCATGTTAAGTGTCCGTGCATTGTATGTGTCCAGGGGGAGGGCAGAGGCTGTGCTGTACGGGGCCACAAAACCAAAATCAGTCAGCCTCTTAGATTAAAAACGCAACACAAATTTACTCTTTTGAAACAGAATCCTGTTTGCATTTGAATTATTTTTTTTTTTACCTTTGAAATAAAAATGAGAGATCTGTTAATTCCACACAACTGTAGGCAGCATCAGTCGTGGTGACAAATCTGACAAAATAAACAGAGATAATCTTGATTCAGATAAATAAGAGTCTTTCTTGTTTGTGCTGTATGCTAGCCAAGGCAAGGTAGTTTTACCCACCTAAATGAGAATGCAGTGATTCTTGAGTTTTGATTGCCATACAATAGATACTGCATGTTTGTTAGGTTAAAGTTTATTTTTACTTAGTGCTTGTAAAGTTTTAATCAAAACACTTCACACAAGATCTTTAAAGTCTCTGATTATACTGAATAGCTTATCCAACAGCTGATAATTCAACATTTTTTGGAGTTGCTTTAATATAATTGAAGACCCTTGTTTTTTTAATGTAGATGTCATTTGACCTATGCAAGATAAAACTGACAACTGTCTTCGCAAATACCTTACTAGACTATAGTGAGGAAGTGAATAGAAAGCTAATGACGAATAAAACTAGTTATCTTGGGTAAAAGCAAAAATTGTGTGAGTGCTGATGAGCAATACTTTTTTATTTCATAGTTTTTATAAGAAATGATTGACTCGCTTTGTAACAGGGACAAATTAATCCAGCACATTCATATTATGAAGTTTGTATTATGTAAGGTTGTAGCAGAGGTCTCCAGAGGTAAAGAACTAATGTTCTGCACACTGTGTCCCCAGCTGGACACTCAAAGGCATGCTTTTGATCGTCTTTGTCCCAATCTCTTTTGTTGTTTTTAGCAAGTTCATCTGGGGGAAGACGCAGAATGGGTAATGAGAGAAAAATGCAAGGAGTGAACTAACACTTCTCTTGGGCTACATGGGACAGTCTGTCAGCTTTCTTGAGCTTCATGCTTAGCAAGAATTATATACTTGCATTAACAGTAACAATGTAGGGTTTGTTTTTAACTATGGAATGTTCTTCAGATGGAAACATAACTTTCTTTTGTGAAGGTGTCTCCTTAAGTTGTATCTCAATTCATGTAGCACCATGAATGCAGTGCACCATATGCTGGTGATTCCCTGCTTCCCAGATAGGACCTCACTGATTTTCAGAGAGACTAAAGTGAGGAGTAGTGTCTGAGGTGCCAAATTTACAGAGATACATAGATAGATGGCTAATTGGTGTAGTGTATACAAGTCTCTACATGCTGTAAATGTCTAATTTACATTCAGAGTGGATGTGTTGGCCCGAGTGTTTAGTTTGCACTTAGGTAACTGTAGATAGCATAGTGGAGCACGCAAATTGGATTTCTTCTAAGTGAATCTAAACTGGAAAATGCTCTCCAGCTGCTGACAGCTTTCAGTCCATTGGATCAGACCAAAGCTATTCCAAAATCAACCCCCCTAAACGTTTCTGGTATGAATATTTGGTCCTTAACACCAGCTTTCTGCTATGTCTGCTCCTATTGCACTTCATTACTTGCTAAGTTAGACAAAGCCAAAAATATTAATGGGAATTTAATATTTTAAGAGTCTTAGATAATTCTGTAAATCACTAAAGGTACCTTCAAACATGGACTCTATGACAACAAACCTGCTTTCAGTGCTCCATACCAAAATATTAAAAAACTGTCTAAATAAAAGTATATTTCTTTGGTCCTAAATTTTTTTTCACAAACTAGGAAATTACTTTAAAAGCAGGTATTTGCTAAAAACAAACAAACAAAAAATTGTAACCAGGTACTTTTCAGACAGTTGCAAACATATGGTCTTTGTTCTCATTATCACACAATCTTGAAAAAGCTGTAGTAACTTGGGACAAAAAGGTTATTTACTGTTAATGGTGTCTTAAATACTTACTTGCATGCTATTAGTTGCGATAAAATAGCTCCTGTTAAAGTAAACAGTAAAATAGAGTTCGCTTCAGTTATACAGGATCAAAGCTTGGATGAATAAACAATTTCCTATTTGTTTGTGGTGCTATTCATAAAACCTTTGAATTTTCTCCTTTACACGTAAGTAGAGCCCCCTGAGAGAGAGCTTTGTTTCAACACCAGAGGCAAGCTATATTATCTCTGGTTGCAAAACCACTTTAATCTGGAGGTGACAAACAGGAGAGATTAATGGTTTTAATTTGGACACACGCAGCCAAGTACCTTAACAAAGGCAGCATGGACATGATTGCCTGGGATTTAAGAAAGAAAATACTGATTTGGTTTATGATCTTAAAATACATTATTATTTAGCTTAAAATATTTTTAATATCACCATAGAGATTGGAATACTCTGTATGCTGCAGTGTCATATCAGCAAAACCTGTTAAGTATAGGTTTAAGCACAGAATGAAATTTCATGAACTTCAATAGCAAAAAGACACTTAACTAAAAGTACAGATAAACTGAGGAGTTAAGCAGGTGTTTAAACATTGTAGTAGTTCTTACACCCTTGTTTTTACAAGGAGATGATTAACACACAGAGGGGTGAAGTGACTTTCCCAACATTTCCCAAGAAGTCTGGGGAGGAGAAAGAAGCTGAACACCATTTTCTTGGGCTTTACACACTAGGTTAGACTCAAGAATGACCTATAAAGTCACCCTTAAAATGCAGATGGTGTCAGCATTGCTATTTGTCTATGCAAATCCTGGTGGGAGGGAAAAAACCCCGGTCTTTGCACGGCTAAGGGCCTTTACTAGACAGGTTTTTGGACAGATATTTAGGCTAGTTTTATCAGCATGACTGAAACTTTTAGGGAAAAATAATTTATAAAAGTTTTAGGCAACATTTTCATGCATCTGTGGATATTTTTCCTTGTCTTTACATTGTTTTTAGATACTGTTTGACCCTTTTCTGCTAAAGATGAGAGAGATGGGCTGGGATTCAAAGGAGGGTTGCAGAAATTATGTTGATATATTTTAAGTTTTAGCCAGCGTGCTGTGTTCTCTAAAGAATCCTTTTCTGAATTCAATTAAAATAAAAGGCTTAGAACACGGGAGGGTGCAAAGAGATGACGAGAACTGACGTATGGTCATATTAACTGGAGAGATATAAAGTTCATTTTCAAAGGCACAAGGGAACTCAGTGGTGATGGGCTCAAAAAAACCCTTCACATTCTTCTGTTGTGCTAGGAGCATAGGAAGATTTTTTTCCTCAGTGGTTGATATGAGTGGTGCAAAAAGTGCGGTCTAAGACTTTCTGAAGATTAACTCGTGACATGTGAGACCGCAACCAGGAAAAGCAAAGCACCATTCAGACCTCTGTGACGGTGTGTCATATTCAGCACTTTTAAAAAAGCAGGCCATTTAAATATAGCTGGGAGGCTAAGGAAGGCAAGTTTTAAAAATCTTAGGCAAAAGCCTTAAAATATCAAACAGAAATAAATCTAAATGTTACAAGTGTGAAGTTAGACATATGGTGTGATGGTTTTCGGGTTGCTGTCAGTCATACAGGTTGATTGGAAGTAGAACTCTATCAGTACTCGGAAAGCAGGTGGATGGACACAATCTAATCAGTTTGTCCCCTCCCCAGTCTTAAATGGATCTGTTTGAAATTAATGTTTTTGCCAGAAAATGGCTGTGGACTAACTAAAGCAAATTTTTCACTGGGCTTGTGAGGGCCTATCCTTCCTGTACTGTCTACAGATTACAATAGAAGCAATGCGAAAAAAAAGGCCAAATGCAGAAGATACGAAAGCTCTTTGTTGGCTGAATCACCCACAGTAAGAAATCAAAGCTAAAAAACCAATCAGCTAACCAACCAATCAACCAAAACCCAAAAAATCCCAACCATCCATCTGATTACAGAGCTGTTCAGTCCAAGAATCCCTTACACCGCTGTCTGCTTTACGAGACTTGAAGGGCAAAAATGCTTCTGCATTTTGTGTCAAGACTGCAGTGATAAAGGAGACTTACAGTGGATTTAGTTCATCCCTGTTAGTTCCTCCACTGATATTCATAGATTTTTTTATGGCTTTGAGGCACTGCATCTTGAAGCTCAATTTCCCTCCTCCCTGAAAATAGAAAAGTAATCCTGCTGCCTCTGGGAGAAGAAGTTGGCTCAGAAAAGAATTATATTAGCACAACATATATATATAAAAAAAAAAGTAAATAAAAAAGGAACTTGCTTGAGAGAGAACAATGAATGTTTATTTACTGTCTCGTGGAGACACAATTTTGTGACTGCATGGAAGGTCAGCATATGACTTATATGCTACTCAAGTCTCACTTGAAGGCACACTGTTGTGTCTCTTTTGCTTGGATGATTACCCAGCATGAGAATTTCTTGCCTGTCCTGGACCTGAAGCAGTTAAAAGCCAGATAGAGCTACCCATGCCTTTCTAGTATAAGTTCATGCATACACACTCAGGCTGTTTGTGTCGTAGTAATAAAGGAAACACAGACTAAAACTATGCTGGCTGCCTGCCATGCTTGTAGTAGCTGAACCTGTGTTTTAATAACACTTCAGCAAAGGAAAAGAAATAAAGTTACTTCAGTTCCTGAGTATCACCCTCCACATACAGATCCTGCATGTCACCATCCTGATTGCATGAGCAACATTTATTGGGGCCTCTTCTTTTGTCTGCTGAAGAATGGTCAAACAAACTTTTAGATATTATTCTGATGTGTTATGAGCTTGTAGTAAACTGCTCGCAAGCAAGTCTCTAGTTGAATGAAAGTTACTGACTTCTTAAAAAGAACCAGTTGAGTACAAGAAAATAAAAAGTGAGTTGAAGGAAAATGTGATCTTAATATGTGCTTAATATTCCATAAGCTGGCTGACTAGTTCTGAATTTGCCTATTTGAAACATTGTGGCAATCTGCAAATCTGGTGAACAACTCCAGCTTCTACAAGGTGCTAATAAATTGGTCAACCATACTGCAAAATGCACATTAGTCTCTAGACTTTATGAAGTAGTTTAATTGTGTGCTAAACTGAAAATAGGAAATAAACAGCGAGTTTAAATACTGTTGTCTTAATGTATTGTATCACATACTCTTCTTTAGCATTTAAAGATAAATGTATTTCCGAAAGGACATGAAATAGGATAAATGTAATATCATGAGTAGAGTATATATGAATTTCATAGACCATTAATCATTAATCTTTTAAGGTTCCTGTTCAAGGAAAAATACCTTAATGCAGCTATCAGCTCTTCTCTGCTATCTTGATTGTGCAGGTCACACAGAGGTTGCTATAGTAACCTTGCATTACCAATGTAAAGACAGTGAAGGATCTGGCTATCTAGATAAATAAAATAACTGAGGGGTGCTTGCAACCAACACCCTGATTAATGTAACATTTAGGTCCACTTGAGCAGTTAGTCCTGTGTGGATTACGCCCTTGACTTGTGGAATAGGAGAAAGGCTGGCACTCGAAGCCAATTTCGTGTGGAACAGGTTAGTAATTACGGAGGTGCTCTTCACTGGGAAAGCCTGTGCATGATGGCATATACGATCTTCATTTGTTGTGGTCTGCAATCACACAGTCAAAAGACAGTCTGCTGTGGTTCCCATGTGTGAACTTGCCCTCAGGGAAGCAGATACAGTTTGGACATTTGGAAACCCAAGAAAAAGTAGTTTCGGTGAAGCTGAGGTAAGTCCACGTTGTTGAATACATTGTTGAAGCACACGGCCTGGTGCGAGTGGTGACTAGGCACTCTGTCTTATGGGGAGAACAGAGGAGATTGCACACTGGTTTGGTAACAGACATCATTAAGTGCTAGTGCCAGTCTGTCGTGATGATAAAGGAATGAGAAGATGTACATGGGAAGAAGCAGCAGATTTCGGAACTAGATTTGCCCGTGAGTTGAACGTTTCTGACAGTTACTGCGGGGGCCTGAGCCCCAGCTGGAGCTCTGCAGTATGTGGGTACACAGAGGACTCTCTAGGGGGAAAAATCCTAACTTGCGTAGTTTTTTCTATAATGAGGAAGCTTATTGTGGGAGTTGCTTTCTTTTACCAGGCCTCTGAGTTCTCAGAAACTTGTAGGAAGTTTGAGGCTTTTTCCTTAAGTTGGTTTTAGTTAAACATGGCCATTGGGTTCAAAAGTAACACAGGAATGCAGGTACAGAGAGGCACAGTAGTGAAGAATGCTCTGTTTCCATTGGAAACCAAGCCTAAAAATACTCCTGTAGCCACAGCTCAACTATGCCACCAATTGAAACTGCTGGCAAAGCCTGTGACACAACAACTCGAGACTAAACCAGTGAAATAAAAGAAAGACTTAAAGTTGTAGTCTCTCGTGAGCCTTCGTTCAGCCTTCAGTCCTACAAAGGAAACCCTTATAGCTTTAGAAGGGTCCCAGCTCTTTTCCTTTTTGTCTGGCCCTGAAAAGCCAGCTCAGTTTTGTGACTTGCTTTGTTGAGACTGTCAGCCCACTCCCTGTGAGAGGCTGCTGCTGTCCTGGCAGCTTTCTGCAGGGGGAAAAAAGGAAAGAAAGATTCTGCATCAGCAATTCCATTCGTATCGCTTTCCTTCCCTCCTTCCCAGAACAAAGGTGGTTTTGTTTGTGCTCAAGAACCAACTAAAAAGTTTGGCTGTGAAATGAGCTCTCCTCTGGAGAAATGGGAAGGGGTAGAAGATGTAGCATACAACTGCCAGACACAAACTTCTCCCCGCTCCCTCCTCCACGTCACGGGCTAGAAATGGCTTTTGCATTAGCTGGTGGTTGTGTTGTTTCACAGAGCTGCAGAGCAGCAGTTGCTGGTTCTGAATCCTTGACAGAAGTAATTTAATAAATTAGAATATTCTATTCTAATTTTGTGAGGTAATAAGATAGGACAGAACTTGAAAGAAAAGGTGCTTACCCCTCGTTGGCGGGACACAGGGAACAGAAAGGTTGGGTATTTGTAATTTGCTCACATTGGTATTTGTTTCAGTTCAGAATCTTTGGCGCTGTCAGAAACCAAAGAGATAGGTAAAGCAGTTAACCCTCGCAGCTAACACCCACCTAGGTATCTCAAGATGGTCATTACTTGAGCAGACTGAATAACATTAGACTCAACGAAATAAAAATTCTCCCAATAGCTCCCACTGGTGTGTCATCTCTGCTGATAAAATATGTCCTGTCCCTAAAAAGCTTTTATTCATATTGCTTGTTCCTTGTGTAACCAAGGATTGTCAGGATCAGAGAAGTGTCACGTTATTCTTCTTCCTGTCAGAGATGGGGTAGATATCTTGAATATAGGGGAATCTCTTGTGTGTATTAGTCTTATGAAAAGATAGCCACAGGCAAAGTACTGCTGAGCACATTTCAAGGTTTAGACTATAGTGACAAGAGGATAGGCATGGCCCATATACCCACGGCAGTCAGGCACCAAAACTAGACTGGTAACTGAGTGCCCAACTCTCTGCTTAAATCCCTTGGGTAATGATGGAGTAAGTTTGGAGGAATGTGTGTATTTCCTTTGGCTTCCACTACAGACAGCAGTTTACATATTTTGAAGTAAAGAAAGAAAATGTAATGCCTCTGTAAGAAATGGTAATGAAGTGAGTGTAACTGGAAGCTGTCTGGTGTCATTCTTTATGAGCTTGGTGCCCTTTCTCAGGCTCAAGGCTATGGAATTTGCAGGATAATCAGCCACATAATCCTGTGCAGCTCTGTATGCTCAAGCAAAAGATGTGGGATACAGAATGTCTGGGTAATTAGCCTTGACAATCTTCTTCCAGCTTTTTTGGCTAAAATGACTTGGAGAACTGACCTTTGTCTCTGGTGTCTGGTACTGCAAGTTAAATGCTAGCTTGAGGTTTGAATGGGGAGAAAGCACGGTCATTCTCTTCCTCGTAGCTGCCTGCACACAGACGTGAGCCATAGAAGAGGCTGTCGTTGGTGAGGCTGCTCTCCACTGGAGGAGCATGCCAGTTGGACTGGTTGCATCCCAGTGCTGTTGATGAATCTTCTGAAAACATCACATGAAGATCTATTCATAAAGGAGTGAGGAAGGGTGGAAGAAAGTAAGGGTGAATGAACGATTTTATTTAAAATTTAGTTCACGCTTTCAGTGAAGGTCTATTTTTCCCTTTGAGCTTGCCAACAGCCCTTAATTCATATCACTTAGAATAAAATGACTTCTGGGTGTAAGGATGATTTGAATTGTCTTTTCTGTATTGCTAAATAATGATTACCTGGGGAGATACAAAATGTAAATTGGCAATGAATGAGGTATAGCTTGTAATACTTTAGATGTATTATCTCCAACCTGAGGCCTTCAGTCAAAAGAGAAGGTCATCTGTTACCGTTAAAGAGCACTGCAACAGGTATTTATATTTTCATTTTTCTTCTTTTTTCAGTTGAATTTTCTCCTCACAAACAGTGCAATGCTTTTCTGAGGAGGCATGTGCCACAACTTCTTAGACTTCCTAAATTCTATTTTTTCATGAGATAATCTACGTTTCATAAGGTAGAGAAAGGAGGGATCTGTATTTGGCTGAATGCCTGATCTTCACTAGTTTCCTGGAAATGTGTGATTTTTTTTCCCTTTATTTTCTTTTCTGAACAATCTCCTCTTTGTGCAACTGCTATGTGAACAATTCAGACCATGAAAACATTAAGTCTCACTTCCAATAAGCTATGTTCCTGTGTTGGAATTAATTTTTTTCTTTTGTTCCAGATACATTACAACATGCCCTACATTATGCTGACTCAGACAGCAGCGTAGAAGAGGTACTAATTAGTCCCATGAAGTATCCTTCATGCTTTGCTGAACAACAGAGGATGTGTTTCTTAACCTCCCGGCCTCATTTTTCACATTTAGAAAATAGGGCTGGAATTATTGATGATACTAGGGTATAATACACTGAATCCTGATTAGCTGGGGCAAGATTGTACTGGACAAATGTGCTGGAGGGAGAGGAGTATGGCCTGCCTTGAAATCCTCCCCAGATATTCCCAAAGAGAACAAGCAAACTGGAAGCGTATGGAGACTTGTCTCTTGTCTCCTGTTTGCTGAAGTGAAATGAGACTGCTTGTATCTGGTCTCCTTACAGACCTCTGGGTTTGTCTTTCCACGGAGCAAGAGGGAATATGTGAAGCTTTGTGGCTTCTGCACTACTGCAGACTCCACCAATGAAGTGCATAAGCAACAGTGGGCTTGCTATTTAACTGAACTCTGCTTTTCTAGTTAATTGTTCTCCTCCTATGGTTTTTCATATTTAAGCTGTATCATTATGCCTAACAAAATGTTTGGTTTTACCTGCTGTGATTTTGAATAATTCATGGTATTAATATGCAGTTCGAGACTATCATATGTTCTCTCTGGAGGAAACCAAACGTTGCTTCAGTGTTTTTTTTTGTCTTTGAAAGTGATTGGAAGGGAGGGTTTGGTTCCCATGGTCTTTTATAAGAAAGTTAATTTTGAATCACCCAAGCAAATTAAAGAAGGCATAATGAAGGTATAGTAGTCACAAAATGTTTGAAATATTTTTACGAAATAGCTTGCTAAGATACAAATTAACCTAACTAAACCAGCCCAGGACCTCCATAAACAATGTCTTGTACTTTCAGTCAATTGTTTCCACAGACGTAGTCAGTGACAACACTGTGTTTATCCTACAGCAGTGTTACCGCAGCTCTCAATTTCCTTTGATTTCATTTCCTTTTCTTAATGGATGGGTTAACCAAATCTAAAAATAAAAATCTGTTTTTTCAATTATGACAGGGCTTTTCTTAAATGAGTTTTGTGAGTTGCCTTGGAAACAAGAAAACACTGAAGTATGGCCAGAAAATAGTGTCATGCCAAGCATTGTTTCTTGTTTTTTGCTCCCAGCTTAATACTAGATAAATGATATGGCTGAGTCGTCCAGCTGTTAGCTGATACTGGTAGGTAACTTCTGAACAAAGTTCGGTGTGGTATGCTTGCTTTGATTAGAAGAAAGTCAATGGGACTACTCCACAGTGAAAAGTCATGGTGTCAGAAAAATGCTTTTTAAAAGTGTTTTTCTTCTCCATCCTGGCATGTGTTCTGGAGTCGCTTCACTCTCCCTCTGTCTGCACTTCATCGCAGTCTCAGGATTGCATTGACTCCATCTCTATACAGTCCACAGCAGCCAAGATCTTTCAGACTGCAAGGCTGAAATCTTCTTTATGGTTATCTTCACAGAAAGTTATGGAGTATTTTCTGATTTCTCCAAGTGATGAAAATGCTCGTCCTCTGAACATGAAGGAGACCAGTTTAATGTTAAAACAAAGATAATTCCTAAAGGTTAACTGCTTTATAAATAGCCAGATTGTTCCCTCTCCTCACTGCAAGTTTGCAATCTGCTTAATATATGCACAGTCAGGGAAAAGCTGTAAATATAATGCTAAAAGCAGACGCTTGGAACTATTGCTCTTGCTTTTCTTCAGCTTCTGCAACTGTTTGCAGTAGTTATTGCCAACAGAACTGTTGTATCCTAGTACTTTGGACTTGATCTTATAAGTCTCCTACATATGCTGTTCCCATTCCAACACTCTTGAACAGGTCTGTGTGAGAAGGTTTTGCAAGACCAAGTTGTTAACTGAAAGCCACAAGTATGTCACCACCTGTTTAAGCCATCAGCCTAGAACGGAGCTAGCTCATGAAATTATGCCAGCCGAAGTCCTGGCTAAAAACCCATAGTAACCAAACATTTTGTCTGTAAGAAGCCCACCCCTCAAAACTTATCCAGACAGATCCATTCCACTTGCTTCTCCCCTTGTGAATGATTGAAGTTCACTCTTCCAGAGGTTTTCCAGCAAGTCTTGCTGATCTTTCAGCTGCAGCCTTATGGCCATTGATAGCTGTTCTTTTCTCATCCACCTATTCAAAGCAGAACCTAAAAAATGCAGAGGTTATCTGCATCCATAGCCTTCTCTCTGCAGACAGCCCCAGAAGATCTGTGACAGTAAATAGCATTCTTGCTCCACAGGCATGTAAATCTATTGAAGGTGCTGAGGTGATCCAGGAAATTGCTGCCCTCAAATTCCTGTGACTGTGTGCTCGAGGCGTAGTGTCATCTCTGATACCTGTCTGCCACTGGTGATCTCCAAGAACTCCTTATAAAACTGTAGTCTAATGCATTATCAAGGTGTAGGAGGGAAGGACGTATTTGATGTAAATTTAGTCAGGAAGTCTTTGAAACTGATTACTTAAAGTGGGTGGGGAAAGCCGGTGGAGCGTGATAGACATACAGAATTTTTTTCCTGCTTTCACGATAGTGTTGATTAACTGGGCTTAGTATAGCACTGCATATATTAACTCCGTAAAATTGCTCAGTGGATGATGCTGTTCTGTGGATGAATTCAACAGGCCATGCTCTGGATGTTATTACAGATGCAAATTTAGGGGGTTTTAGAGCTGTATTTCTGCAGATAAAACCATTGTTTTTGGTGAACTTGGTATTGAACTATTGTCCTGGCCTAGGGTCAATATTTCAATTTGTGGTAAAAATGGAATCAAATACAATAACAAAAAGACATGAAGCCACACCTACAGAATGGACCATTTATTCTGAAAAGTCTCAGACTAAGGAGTAACTGTAGGGAAATCCTCCTTCACGTATGCTACTCAGCATAGGTACCCATGAGAGATGTCAAAGGCTTGTCTGTCAGTCAGTCTGCTAGTTTACATGCCAAGTCCTGTTTGGTCTTTCTCATTTGTGCTTGTTGGTCATGCTGACTCATCAGCTATAAGAGCCTCTGATCTTCCTTTGGTGCTGCTCTAGACATGGTCTACCATTCTGCAGGCATGCGCTGCACGACTTGCTCCTAGTGCGTCACCTTGCATTTAACCATAATAGAATATTTATAGAAAATCGGTGATTTCATTTCATTCTAGCTGGAGGCTGGAGTTACAAATTAGAGTTACCTTCTTGGTCTAGAACTGGGATTTGCGTAGATGTCTACATGTATTTGATACCTGAGTAAAGCACATTATGGTGCCTACTGTAGTAGGTCTTTTGTTCTCAGATATGAGTGCATGTCATGGATCTATGCATACTTCATTTCAGTGTGAGAGCTGGGCACCTGCTGTCGACTTGTGTCCCCTTCCCTTCAGAATGCCTTAACCTGGTTTTAATTGAGAGAAGATTTTTACAACCTGCAAGTCTGGATAAAGTCTCCTCCATGCTGTGTCCTGTGGACATGTATGAAGTCCCTGACCATTGCCATGACCATTTCACAGGGGTGACTTGTGAATGTGTGACAAAATGGAACAAGTTGAAGGAAAAGGCAGAGCACGAAGCAACAGTAAGAAAATGTGACGGAGTGAACTCACAAGTTAACAAATGAACTTAAAACAGTGTATTAGAATACAACTAAAATAAATCAACTCAGAATGTTTTCTTTCCAGACATAAAACTGCACTTGAATGGATGGGCACTAGTGAAAAAAAAAAGCCTCATGAAAACGATCTAGTGCGTCTGATTGTAAGCGCCAGGCTGAGAATAATTACTGGTCTTTGGAAAACTGAAGGTTGAGATTTCACTGGGTCTCCTTTAATAGGAAAGAAAGATGGATATGAGCCTTTGATGAACAGCGCACAAGGTTATGTAGCAGTCACAGCGTATTCTGTCTTACTTATTTGGGACAGGGAGCCAGATGCATCACTGTTACATAAGCCTGCTGACCTGCATATAGAGCTTTGTAGTAATAGGAGGTTGAGAAAAATAAATCCTGTTCAACTTCACCATCATGAAGATATAAAATTAGTGTCTTTTTATTTTTTTTTATTCTCTATTTGCTTTGTCTGGAGTTGTATGGCTGTACAGGTATGTTTAAAGGGGAAAACCCCACAGAACATGTTATTCCATAATGGACTTGCTTTTGAGAATAAAATTGGAAGGGCGTGAGGATACCTATGGCACCTAGGATAAAGACGAAGGGTGAGGAGGTGATGAATGTGATGAAAACTCAGTCTGCTGAGTAATGGTACAATCTGTATGTTTAGGGAACAGGACCACAAGATGTGTACACCAGCCATAGCAGGCCATTGTTTCAGTGGTGCGGTGTGGAAAAAGACCATGACATTTTGCAGAGAATTTTGATAGTTTTATTTAGTTAGTTTTTATCCTAATTTGAAATGAAAAGCAGTATTTTTTCAATTCTTAATAAAGTTAATGACACCTAAAACTGGAGACATTGGAAGCTTTGGGATCCCCGGCTCAAGGCAGTCTCTCTGGATCCTCTAACTGCCTGGGATGCCAAGGAGTTTCACATGTCCAGAGCTTCCAGACTCTTGCTTCTTGTCTTTCTGCCTGGTGGGCTAACAGGGAGCTGGCAGCCTTGGAGTTTATGAGCAGGGATACTCCGCTCTGAGTATCTTGGCATTCTGCCTAATGAGATCTGTAGAGGAGCCAGCAGCTTAGGAGCTCTACAAGCTCTGAGACAATCCTGGAGCAATAACTTCTTTCAAACTCCCACTCTCTGCCAATCTGCCAGGAGTACTGTTGAAGAACAGGGAAGGGGACCTGACAGGAAACCAGGCATGATTCCTGCAGCCTCATCAAAATCAAACATTCCATATAAAACGCTTCTGACCGCTTTTAATAACCACACACAGAACCCCTAACATGTCAGCATCTGATCCTGGAGGTCCTGTGTCCCCTTGCTTTAGATAATGGGTGCAAAGTTCAATGAGACAGAAGAGAGGACAAAGAGACATTTACATCATCTAGTATCTCTGCAGTTGGGATGCAGGTCAGCTACAGTTCTTCACATAGTGCTAGACTGCCTGTAGTCATATGACCTACAAATCCCAGTTGTCCTGATGGTATTGGAGGACATGGTTATTCTAGGAAGGCTCTTGACTGGCATAGCAGCTAATATGATGGTACTGGAAAGGCAGATTAAATACATGTTGGCACCCTGCACTTTTTTCCATGAGTGCTTTATGATTGACTTTGAGGTCTGTCTCTGGATAGAGATGTTGGTTCAAACACTGTGGACAGGAGAACTGTCCGGGCACACGAGTCCCAAGTGTGTACTTAAAGATCAATACAGATATTTCCAGTTTAAATTATAGCAACCTAAATGTTACTGTAATTTGTACTTCTAACCTACAGCTACAGAGTGATGTTTCATCAGCTGGGGGTCCGTGGAAGGTGAGCATGCTCTTGCTTTTTCTAGCCATAGAGCAGGAGGATGATAATCCAACAGGCCTTGTGGCTCACTGTCATGACTGTGGCTCCTGCAGGGTGAATCAGGACTAATGACGCAAGGCAAAATTGCCCAAATGACAGAGAGAATCTGGGCCACTGCATTCATCTCATCTAATTTCCAAATTTTTCAGTGCTCAGGGGGACAGGATTGTAGCAAAGTTTGACTTCCTGCTATGTAGGTCATGTGCAGTACGCTGAATCCTCCTCCACAGGGGTAAAACTGGACCAGGGAAACTTGCTTTGCCTCTATAAATATTGATGGGAATAGCAAATGTTTTTCTTTTATTAATAATTTTCTAATAGTTAGATTTAGGATAAAGCCATTTAGACTTTTACTGTTGCATAAAAATACATTGCAGTAACAATGTGTTGCAGTTATTAAACTCTGCAGTCTTCAGATTGCTGCCTCTGAGCAAACTTCACTCTTGGTCTGGAGGCTTTCTGGGTGACGAGTGGGCTGTCTGGCTCTGCCGTGGGGCTTTCAAGGGTACCGTCACCCTAGTGCTGCTGCGACCATGGCTGTGCATCCCCTGTCTCTGGCAGACAGGGCTGTGCAGGTGGGCACACAAATGTACTGTAGGTCGGTCTGGGAACAGTGCAAGGGAGCAACCACAGAAAGCCTACAATTTGCTCACAAACTGATGTGATGATGCTGCATTGGTTACTACTTTAAAAAAAAAAAATCCAACCTACTGTAGCAGTCACTCTGGTTTGTAACAGGCCTTTGTAAAGATCAGGTGGGGAAAACAAAGGAAACCAGAAAAGCTCAAATATTTTGTGCGCCTGTCTTCCAAAGTTTTTGCTATAGGGTGCAGAGCATCTAGAAATCCTCTTCCTCAGATGCTACCTAATCTGTTCTGGATGTGCACACATCATTTTTCCTTGCATGGCTGGAGAGGTAGTGGGATACAAAAATGCTTTGCTGAAATGTGAATTCATTTGCCCTTGTTTCTTAGGCTGACAGCAGCAAGGCAAACCTGCTGATTGGTTACTTGTATGACTGTGCATTTTAGAGGAAGACATTTCTTTGTTACTGATGCAGCTCTGTTGCAGCAATTTAAAAAAATGTGTCTAAGGAGGAGGCAATAACTCTGAAAGCGTCTATGGTGACTAAACATTATATTCTAAATATGCAGTGTTACTGCTGATTTTCCCAGTATCCTGTGAGTCATAAAATATTGTCTCGTATTGAGTGAGCCATTCTTAATGACCTTGACTTTTAAAAAAATGCCTATGATTCCTCCTAAGTCAAATAATTTAAATGAATGGCTTTCTGTAGGACATTTGTAGTGCTTTTCAGATCATTAAAATTCCTGAAGGACAATGGGCAGGTCTGCATTTGCAGGCATCCCTGCTGTCCCCAGGACAAAGCCCCTCTGGCCCAAAGGCTGCTGTAGCTTAGATGAATGCAACCCTTGGTCTTCTGGGCAGCCTTTACCCATGCAAATGTGAACAGAACTGCCTGGGAAGATCATCTGGTAAAGAGACAGCATGTTCTAGAGATCGAAGGGCTCAAATGGCCTCTAATTCCAAGGACCTTATGTTGTCCTGCTCACACTTTGTGCTCCTCTGTCCCAGCGGGTCTGTCAAATTTTCATGGGTGTACTTACCTCCTTGGCTTCCCCAGCATCCACAAACAGACGTGGGTGCTCCTCTGAGGCACAGTCTTTCCCCTCATAGTCTGTTGATCCAGTTTGCAATGCCTTGCTGCAAGGAGGTTGAATCCAACTCAGCAAATGAAGCATGTTTTTACAAGATTCATGACAGTTACCTATTGCAAATATATCTGTTCCAGTGCTGTTCTGCAACTGGTCTGTGAAAATGTTATTACACGTTACCAGCATAACCTTATAATTAAGATTTCAATGTTAAGGATGCCTCTCTGAGAAACTGTAAAGGAAATGATTGGCCCATCGGCCCAAAAGGTTTGGAAATAACCAAGTTGAACATGCATCTATTATATATTTTCGGGGGG
>Ga0065711_1027210_pt1 | contig 52527 bp, 27 predicted proteins | sample Hoacrofraction12_FD_59098 | JGI IMG/M metagenome (GOLD analysis project Ga0065711, IMG submission 59098) | Hoatzin crop microbial communities from Cojedes, Venezuela - Epithelial fraction 12 v2 (version 2) | ecosystem: Host-associated > Birds > Digestive system > Esophagus > Crop | place... | reverse complement strand
GGGGGGGGGGGGGTGGTGTGGGGTTTTTTTTTAATCCTCTTCGTGAAACCAGGGTCTGCCAGCAGGCTGGGCAATCCCTTCAGCTGTTCAGACCTAACACTGTGCTGCAAGGCCGCCTACCGACATTGCAGAGGGAGGGGGGTACAAAAGCAGCAGACGGGCCAAGAGCAGTGCCTGCATTTCCAGTGAAACACCACACGAAGAGCTTGGTGTACAGACGGTGGCTGCAGAGGAAACTGGCAGGGAAAGAACAGATCTGCCTTGGCCATGAGAAAAGCAACTGAGGTCGGTCAGAGCCCGGAAGAGACACATAGCCAACAACTGATCTTCATAAAGCAGTGAAGAATGTTACCTAGTGCCAGAGGAGAAGTGGAGCTCACTCAGCATGTGCTTGCAGTGCACGACCATAATGAGATCACTTATCCAGGACAAACTCAAAAGACAGAATGAGTGACTTCTGGGATACAGGAATGAATTGAAAAATACATTAAATATTTCAGGAATTTTTGGCTACTGAAGTGTTTTCTAAAGATCCCTTTGCTATCCAGCTACATTGCTCAATTCTTACATGAAGGTTACTGCATCATTATTCACTTGCTGGTGTAAAAGTGTATCTATCTGCCGCGTACCCAAACTCTCCCTCAGGTGACTTCACTACTATTAGGTGAGTGACACAGGGGGATTAGTATGGTTGATGGAAACCTCTAGAGGATCTCAGAATTTTGAGCTAAGAACTGGAATAGGTGATATTTCCACCTCTGATGAGCACATTTATAAATGTCAGATGCGCTTTGCGCTGAAACAGGTGAGCAAAGAGGCAGCTGCAGGATCAGAGACATCCCGCACAAGCACCTCTGGACCATTACACTCCCTACTGCACCAACCCTTCTGCAGAGGTCATCTTTCTGGGCAGGCTTTCTATGGAATCCCCGAAAGTCTAGTTATGACCATCAGCCTCAGTCTTCATGCATGGCACCTCTTTGGGGTTGAGCTATTCTGAATTGGTTCAAAGACATAAAACAACAAAATGTAACGCGTGTAAATCACTTGTCTGCACTCCTGTCAGATGAGGAAGCACAATTTGCTTGTGCGGTGTTACCTTGTTATCTTCCAACTCTTTGACTTCCAAGTGAGAGCCACACTACCACAACTAGTTGTAGCTTCTGTAAGTGCTCCTTGTATATAGATACCTGCACAGTGGTTTACGTACAGGCAGGGAAGATCCTGAGGCTACTTTTTATCTTCTCATTAAAGAGCAGCAGTCATGGAAATTAACACCAGTGGAGGGTTTTGTCCATCCAGGATAGAGATATATTTTAAGAATAGTGCCTGTCCGGCTTGAATAACATTAGGGCATACTTTTATTCTTTCTTTTTTTTTTTTAACATCTTTGTGTTATGAAATTTTCATTAGGTTCTAATAAAGCTACATGCTCAGAAGATATTTAGTAGCGTATTCTGTGAATAAGCCAGACTGGAGAACTTGAATGACCACAAACTCTACTGATTCTATTGCTCTGCTTGCTGCAAACAGAGAAATATGAATGTGTAAGTTCTGCTGATGCTGATACCATATCTATGAGACAATGAAAGTTGACTCTTCTAAAAACTGAGCCAAAAAAAAGGTAAATATGAGTACAGGCCCCCAACTTGAAAAGGAGAAAGCTCTATGTGAATGGCCCTGGGCACTACACTCAGTGATGGTGTGTGGCTGGTTACTCAAAGAAGCTAAGTTATTCTCAACAAAGTTATTGCTGTCAGAGAAGCACAAGCTGAAAAGCTATGGGATCCAGCAAACTCTTAGGTGAAACAACATTTTGTTGTCTGTGTCAAAAAAAGTCAATCCCCTAAAAATATCTCAAAGTCAAATATGCTAGAAGATAGGACTCATTCAGGTCTACAGCGCTGGATCATTCAACTTTTGCCATTTTTCACCCTCTGGGACCTAATCCGACTAGCATGAATCACTTGGTTCATTTATCAGAATCGATTCTCCTTCCCAATCGTTGTGACCTGTATCAAAGATTACTGCCATTTCTGCTTTTGTTTACTTTTATTCCAGTTATTGCCCTGGCAATAGGTGCTGTACAAACACATAGTGAGAGGCAATCTTTCTCCCAAGGACTTTGGTTTAAGCAGACATGACAGCCGACAGGCAGGAGAGACAAAGAGCTCTGTCTCTCTGCAGCTTGGCTGGGGGAAGGCTCTGCCACCCTGAGCGAGGAGCGTGTCAGAGCAGGGCTGGAGAGAAGCCACACAGACCCAGACCAGGGTCAGTGCCCTCACCTGGTGCTGCCCAGAATATTGTCTTGTCTATTAACCATATGGTAAAACTCTTTGTGGTAGAAAATCCTCTGCAACAGGTTAGAATAAAGAGTCATTTTCTTAGCAGACCTGGAATTCTGTCTGCATTTAGGGAGGCCTGACCTCAAAGGAGAGCATGAATGTATACAGCAGTTGCAAGTTTGCATTTTTAACTTTCATGCTGTAAAAACCTGACATGCATTGTCCTTTTTTTAATTTGGTGAGAATTGCTGTAACGTACAAGCCTGCGATGGTCTATTGGAAGCAGACCCCTGACTAGGAAATGGAGACTTTAGATGTTATAAACTTCTAGTAATTTATTATTTTGAGATTGGCATATATTTTGGCAAAGTTAAAGTTGGCTGGAGTGATAGTAAGTGATGAAAGATGTTATGGCAGTTGAGAAGTGGCTGAATTCCTTTGTTTCCAGACTTTTCACTGTTTTTTAAGGCACAGAATGTTTATATAGAAAGCGTAATATTGTTCTATGAGTGTTTGCTGGACCCTGCAAAAACCAAGCATTCAAGCTTTACTCTTTTAACAAAGTGTTTTGTTGTGGAATTCCTCTGGATTTTGATGTTTCTAAGTTAGGGTTAAACCAGGTTGGTATGTGGGGGCCATGGGAGAACAGCCCAGAAGTGAGAAACTGTCTGATGTCTAACAGGGCATGCTTCCTCTCCAGAAGGTGATGTGATGGCAGGAAGAGAGAGGACTCTTCAACTGGACATGAAGAAGCCACAACATAGGGGCACAAAAGGAGGAAAAGGGGGCTTTTAGGCACTGGGAAAAGATGTTAAAAGACCCTGCCTGTCCGCCCCGTGTCTGCTCTCTGGGACGCCAGAGCCTGCTTGTTTCCCTCGTCTCGCTTCTGTCACCTGGGACACATGAGCACTTTTAGCCCCATCGTTATAAACTAGCATTCCTCCTTCCTGGTCATCTCTATTTTCCCCTCCAGGACTGTGGTATATGATGAGCCGTGATACACTCAGGAAACACATTCTCATTTCTGATACTTCTCTGCCCATTTCCTCTACATTTACCTCCTCCAAGCCAACTACTCACAAAACTCATTGGCTTCCTGCCCTCAGTTTCGCCCACTAAACCCTGGAGCCAGGCTCCAGCCTTTTTGTTCTTACAATAAAGGACAGCCTGTGTACAGAGTTCCAAGCCACAGGATCCCAGGACATTGTAGCAGCACGGAGAAAACTTTAAACCATTAAGAAGTGCAAGCTGCTAAAGCGCATTCAACTCAGCATTTTGTTGCCGTGAGCCATTGCATCAGGGCTTCCTTCAAGCTGAGTACAAGTAAAAAGAGCAGTCTCTACTAAAGTTAGGGAAAACCAACTCCAGACCAACTCACAAAGCTATTTAGGAATGAGAGAGTCAGTTTTCTGATTGTGCCATGCAGTCTGTGTTGTGATAACTCTCCGCGTCTGCCTTCTCCCATTTAATACTTCACTTTAATGAAGACCTCACATAATGCTTCTACTCTGCTTCAGCCTGCTCGCATTGTAATCTTCATAAACTCCTTTTCCCAAGTAGCATTAAGCACTTCCAGTCCTCAAAAGCATGAAGCAAAGGTTATCTCTCCTGCCCTAGAGATGCTGGATAGCAAATGAGCCAATAAGGAAAAAGCAGGGGGAAGAAGCGAAAGAGCTTGCTTCAGAGAAATTTAAGGCCAAGGCATCTGAACCCTCATCCTGACTAAAATAAAAGACCAAACTGCCAGTGGCTTCAAGAAGGCAAGCATTATACCTCCCAGCTATACTTTTTTTTTTTTGTTTTCAAACTCCTAAACATATATATAGATCTAGCTTAGCACTGTGAGGCCTCATCTGGAATACTTTTCACAGTTTTGGGCACTGCACTTCAAGAAAGATGTGAACCAACTGGAGAGAATCCAGACAAGAGCAACAAGAATGATCAAAGGTCCAGAAAATGTGATGTATGAGGAAAGACCAAAAGAATTGGGTTTGTTTAGACTAGAGAGAAACAGTCTGAGGGGAGACATGACAACAGTCTTCAGACATGTTAAAGAATGCTGCAAAGAGGGAAGATAAACCGTTCTCTATTTCTACTGGAAGTAGGCTGAAAAGCAATGGATTTAAATTACAACAGCGGAGAGTCAGATTAGACTGTAGGAGAAACTTTCTATTGGTTACAGCAGTTATACCTGAGAAGACATTGCCTATGGAAACTGTGGGATCCCATCGTTTGAGGTCTGGGTACTGGTATAGTGGGGTCTGCTCTGTGGCAGAGACACAAACAATAAGACTGGTCCAAGTCCTCATCAGCGTATTTTCCCCAGGGTTAGGAATGCAGGAGAGAGACTGCACGTGAACAGAACAATCCATTTTTTTCTGAAGGAATTTGGACGGGTCTGAGCTGAGTGGTCCTTGAACAGGTGAATAGTTGCAGCCTTAAGTACAGTTTGTATCACTGCCTTATAACCATTACAAACTGTTTGCAACTGCCACACTCAGGAAAACAGGGAAAAATAAAGTTCTGATTCTCATCTGCTCTAAAGTCCCTGGACACTATTCTGGAAGTGGAGGCCTGTGTCAAAGAGTCTGGGTGTAAATAAGCATAACACCCTAAACATTGTCAAACAAACCAACCAGTGATAGATTTCTATAAACTCTGTTATATAGAAAGATTTAATACAGGAAGGAACCCAAACGTGTGACACTGTTAAAAAGTAGAAGATTACATAGTACGACATCTATTTTGGAATGAATTTACAATGAATTTTAACTACAAAATAGAATCAAAATAAAAACAGGTGAAACTAAGACAAATGCAGGGTGAATTGGTACAAAGTGCCTGACCGAGAATTTCAGAGTTAATTGGGAGTGTAAGTTAGCACTTCTGAGATCCGTTGTTTCAATAGGTGGCTTTTGTTTCTGTTGCTACTTGTTTGTCTGCTTTCCATTTATAATGAAAAAATAAAAAGGCAAGATTTCAAAAGCCAGCTTTTTCCTCAGTTTCTCTGGTGCTTTTTGCTAAGCAGCCTTGGAGCTACAAAGGTTCACAGTCTTTCAGACATAGACTCATACCCTAGAAGTGTTTACAATGGAAAGAAGAGTCCTTAAAATATATGACCACATAGAGAATCAAATGGGATCTGCTGACGACACATCTTTAGATGTCTGCATCCTGGTAGGGACTGTGCATGAAGAGGCCTCACTCCTCAGACAGGGATAGGTCACCGGGTCTGTGGAAATACTGGTTTGGTTTAGAGCTGCTATACGTACTGGCTTCTGAGGAGAGAGTTCTGCAGAGGAGGAACCGTCTTTTTTGTTTTAATGTTTCCAGGGCACGAACTCAAGGTTTAGAAGGAGTACTGTGACACATATATCCTCAGCCGGATGACAGAGCTTCCTCTGAAGTTGATGACGGTGTTAACGGTGATCATTTCCAAGTCCAATTGAATAGTACGGGGCCCCTTCACGGGGCGGGTCATCACCAGAGTAGCGCTGATCGGTCCCGTTTGCTGTGCACAAATGCAAGAGGAAACAGGTGAGATTTTAAAAAACGGGTCCTGAAAACTATCCATCTCAGGTGAGACCACATTATGGCCATGGTCTTTGAGCAGCCAAATTAACACTGGTTTCTGCTACATTGTTAGAAACTACTGCAATTTGTGGGGGAGAGAGCTTCGTTTCAGCATTTGGCTCTGTTTCAGTGTTTTGTATGAACTATCACCTTCTACAGTTCGTAAAGCCTTTGGGAGCTCTGCACATAAGACAAGATATTGAACATAGAAATTTGCTATTGTCCAAATGGAAAAAGATGAAAACATGGTTCTAGGGTATGCACAAGCAGTGACACCTTTTTTTTTTTTGTGCATGAGATACCGTTTTGTTTGATGGAAAGAGCACTGTTACTTTGAAGCAGCAAACACCAAGAAGGGGTTATGTTAACAGAGCTTGGAGAACAGATGTTCCTACGTGAACAGGATCAGGGTTTCCTGTGTAATTGCACAAGTTAACATTTCAAGAAATAGAAGAAAACTGGCAGACTTGAGCAACCAGCCTTTGCGTCTGGCAGATCGACCAAGATGAGGGAGAAGGGTTGGGAGGATCAGTAATGACTTCACAAAAGCAAAGATCTTGTGAGATCTACATGATTTTTCTTGGACTGCTTGCCATTTCAGAAATTTGAAACTATGTCTTTTTTTTAACAGTGAGAATCTGAGGCTCTCAGGAGAAATGCGTACTGGAATCTACTGAAATCCCTCATGCTACCAGTTTCTGTGAGGCATGGGAACCATCAAGAGCCACTGAACATCACTTAATGTGAGTATCAAAGCCAGGTTTTGCCCAGGGTTAAAAGTCAGCCTGCTGAATGCCACCTTCCTTGGGGGCTCTTCTTCATTCTGTGAAGACACTTCCCATCACCCCCGCGTGTCAGAGGTGCAGTGAAGATGACTTGGGAACAGAGATGTCTTCTGAGCAAAATTCATATTAAAAAAACTCAAAGTTGTTGTGTTTTCCCTGACAGTGTCTACATAAAATGTGTGTTCTCAGTGGATAAAATACATAACAAATAACAGCAAAAAACCCAGCAAGTCAATTCTTGGGATAAAAGGGGGGCTTTTTTTGCTCACTTTTTTGGTTTTCAGGTTTTTCATTTTCCAGTGAAGAGTTTAAGAAAACAAACGGGAACACTGACTCTTTCAGTGACAACTACTAACTGTCTATCACATAAAAAAAGGTTTGGCACAACAGTTTCTCCTGAGCATGGGAGACATGAGCTATTCTTTGACGGGTACAGCCCTGGACCTTCCTGATCCTAACGTCTCATAAAATAAGCATGTTTGCTTTGGGTAGGTTGCCTTCCTGAAAGCGCCAGCAGCCCCTGCAGATCAGCACACCTCTCTGCCTATCTGCATGTAAAAATGTCTCATACCGAAGGTTTAAATGATGCTCATTAAAAATTGAGTTCTGCTGTCGGAAGGATATTCAGCTAACAGGAAGATACTCTCAGTTGTATCTCAACAAGCTCCAGACTTACCCGCATGTAGAATTCCCTGCCCTCGTTCCCTGATTTGATTTGGAAGATGTAATAGGCTCCAGGGTATCGAGTTGTTGCTTGCATCTGAAAGATGTCAGAAGGTACAGACCGCCCAGACACCATATCCATCACTCTGTACAAGATGGTGAATGGCTGATCTCTGCAACCGGCGTTTTCAGCTGGACACATGCAGCGGCTAATTGTCAGAGATAGGATTGTCATCAGGGGTTACAAATTGCTGTAATTTTTGATTCATTATATGCAAATACAGGTGCATAAATAAATAAACAAATAATGTTGTTGACCAGCTAAAAGAATCAGTGAAACTTGTAATGAATTTTCTCACTTTTAGTATTCTCTGTGCTGCTATTGTGGCCTACCTCTATCCCTGCCTTCCTTTTCTTGTCTTCTAGGCCAAAATATCTTGGCATCCTTTGTCTCCGTAGATCACTCGAAAATCTGTACTTTCTTTAAAGTGGCTCTACAGGTGTAGAACACTCTGTCCATGTTTGTTCTGGTAGTAATTTAAATTAAACTATCCCCAAAACAATGTTAATTGTTGGATCATTTAACTGATGGTGCTACATAAATATTGCATTATTTGTTTAACAATCTTTTATATACTACATGAAAACATACGGGGAGACATCCTGGATCAAATCAAAGCTCTAGCATTGAATGCAGAGCCCTGTGGAAGAGCAGGATAGCAAACCAAGTGTATGACACTTCCACCAACAGCCTCCAAATGTTTGTGACTCCGGAAATTCTTGAAACAAAGATGTCTTCTGTGTACTTGTCAGCCCTTAATGCATTTGTTATCCATCAGCTTGTCTAGTTTTGGCAACCACAGCCCGCTGCGGCCAGGAGCTCCGCAGCCCCCTTCACCTCCACAGCCCCCTTCACTGCTCTCTGCGCTGCCCCATCTGATGCTCCCAGCTCCTCTGTTGAAAGGAGAGCGGCCATTCAATCACTGCTTACCCTCCTCACCCAACTCAGGGTTTCGTATTTGACCCTGTTCATGGCAGAGGAGTCCTAACTTAGTTGTTTCTCACAGGGAAGCTATTCCATATTTTTGATCCTCATTGCTTTTTATGAAACTCTGCCCATTTATATTTCTTTTGAGAGGAGGGGAAGGACCTGCACAGTCTTGAAGATACGGATACACAATGGCACGTGCTCTAAGGATATTCTCTGCCTATTAACACCTCAAATTCAGATTGCTTTTCTGACCTCTAGTGAGTACTGCAGATCATGGAACTACATGTAACAACCCTCAAATCTCGGTTTGGATGGATTACGGTTGGATCAGTGCTCTTTACTTCATTTGTGAATTTGGGATTGTCTTTTTGCTTTACATTCATCTACACTGAATTTCATCTGCCATTTTTATTGCACAGTCATTGAGGCTCCTTCTGCAATTCCTTAATGCCCACCCTTTTCTCTCCTGTCATCACATACTGTTACAGACTTTGCTCATCTATGGTTTATCCTTTTTCCCAGGTTGATTACAAGTATGTTGGATGAAGTAGGTCCTGCTCAGATCTCTGCAGAATTTCCCTGTGAAAGGTGATGATTTAGTACTACACTCTATTTATTTTTTATCTTTCAACTTCTTATTCTTCTGTGCCATGGACTTCTCTCTTACTTATGGCTTCTTAATTTCCATAATAACCTTATGTGAGTTTCTTTTCAGAAGCCTTTGGAAACCCAAGCAGACTGCATCAGCTGAAACGTCCTAGCCACACATTGCTGACTTCTTCAGAGAACTCAAATAAAGTTGTAAGCCAGGATGTCCTTTTATAAAAGCCATGTTGGGGAATTTACTGGAAAAGAGTTGGGCCTTTTTGCCTATTTTTTCTATAACCTCCAATACTGACACCAATTTCAGACAGTTCATCTGGCATGTCCGCCATAAAAAGGCGCTTGGCACTACAAACACCCAATTCCTTCCACAGAAAACACAGATGCAAGGAATTCGTTTGGCTTTTATACTGACCACTTCTAGACATGTGCCACAAATTAAATGCAGTCACATCCAGATATGAGCCAAAGCCACCAAACACAAAGCTCAGAAATCAAGAGTTCTGGTGCAAGCTGATCTACGAGGACTCTAGAGTTGGGTTCTGGGGAATTTAGATACAGAGGCTTCAGATATTTCAGCTTCCAGTTTCAGACTCTACCACCTCTGAAGGCAGGTAAACTCAGAAATGGAAGAAGAGAACATGTCCACTCCTCAGCTGCCCTAATTCAGAAAGCAATGTAAAGACATGAATAAATTATAATGGAAAGAAGCTGACTCTTCATCTCTTGCCTTTCTATAAATACATTAGGCTATCAGGCAATCCCAAGTAATCGGGTTTAGTGCACACTATATGAAATACTATGGGCTGCAACATATACAGCTCTGTCTGAAGCTGAAATATATGGAGCTCCAGGCAAGTACCTACAAAAATGTCAAAGAAACAGGCAATTTTTAGGAAAGTGGGATTTCTTTTTTTGCTTGCTCAGATAATTCCAAATTTAGACAGTAACAGTGCTAACAGCCCCGTCCAGTCATACCCAATTTGTGGCCAAGGCAAGTCAGTCTGTGGGCTTCCCAGCACTTCTAACCTTTAAGCAGTAAGAAACTACTTGTGTCCTGCTACAACTATCATCTAATGTTTAGAAGTACTTCCCAGACATAAGCCCATTAGTAATTACAGGAAGTACTCATACTGATAAACAGGCTGCATTTGAGCATATATGAAGTCAGTTAGTAATGTGAGTAAACGTCTCATTACATTACAAACCTTGCTGTTTTCTCTACTCATAAGTGATTTTCCAGTCTAACTTCCTATGCATCTGAGTATCATCATATCATATCATATCATATCATATCATATCATATCATATCATATCGTATCATATCCCACCTGGTGACCTGGTAAGGAATTGCGATTTATTATTTTTATGAAGCTTACCAATGGTAAATGCAGCAACAGCATATACGTATTGCTGTCTAGACACACTTCATGACTGTGTTGTAAAAATACAGCCTATTTGGTTCACTCCAGACACACTTCATACAGATAGAATTTGCTTTTGTGGCTATGGGTATGTTACTCACTTCTCATTGATCTGGATGTAAGGATCCTCACATCTTACTGGGTCTAAACATTTATATTCTCCTGGGATATTGAAACATGTTTGCTGTGGAGTGCAGGTGAAGTTTCTGTTTTCACATTCATTGATATCTAAAACACAAGAAAGAAGAGAAAGGCTAAAGCAGGGAAATATGTACAAGACACTACTCTTACAAACCGGTTTCCATCTTAAGAAATTATCCCAAAATTCATAACACTCTTGCACCATGAGAAGTGGCCTTTTGATAACTGGCCTCTCTTTTGAGATCAGTTTTTACTCCATTCATTCCTGCTTATTGGAGTGCTCCCATATGCTAAGTGCTGCAAAAATAGAAAAGAAGTAGGCTGCTCAAGCTGTCTGACCTTAGAGAATGGGAAAACTAAAGAGAGACATGCAGCAGAGAGAAGAGCATCTGAGGGCTTTCCTGTGTAGCTGTTTCCTAGTGAGTAAAGTCTTACTTACACCAACAGACCAATTGACCTCAGTGGGACTATTCACGTGATGACATTCTTAAAAGACTTACATAATTGGCCCCTATGAGTATTTCACTGCACATTGCCAAGGCCAAGCATCTCAATTCTTGAAAACCTCTTTCCAGACATAGGACTTATTTTCTGGTCCCCTCGGGTTTTAATCAGCACAGGAATGTTCTTACCTTGGCAGCTTCTGCTATCATCAAGCAAGTTATAGCCCGAAGGACAGATACAGTAGTAAGAACCAGGCCCATTCACACATTCGTGCTGGCAGAGGAACTCTGAGAAGCTGCATTCGTCCATGTCTGCAGTGGTAAAAGAAAGTTTAGTCTCTTTGGCTTTACAGTCAAAACAGCAGTCCCACAGGCAGGTGGCCATCCAAACTATGTGCCCATCGTCCCAGCTGGAGGTTGGCACCCTCCAGCTCCCTAGAGCTCTGCAGCAACCTAGCAAAATGCTATACAACAAGTTCTTGGTTAAATATTTTTCTCCTAGGGAAACCAAAGCTGCTGCTGAACACAATGCATGGCCTTTGTTTATTTATTTTTATTTTCGAATACCTGTCACCCGTTGGCCACGTTTTCAGTTCTGTTTTACGTCAGAGATTGAGCTACTCCAACAACAAAGCTGCAACTGTAATTTGAAAGGAGAGACTTGGCGGTGGTTTTCTTTTCTTTTTTTTGTTTTTTCCTTTTTTCTGGAGAGTGAACTTCCCTTTCCCAGGGCCACATGGGTCCCAGCAGAACTCCTGCAGCCAGCCCCGGCTGTTTTATGTTTCTTAGCCTCTAGCCAGTTACTTCCAAGGCATTCCAGCAAGACTACAGAGCTCATCCCAGCTTGGGTCAGACCTACTGGAAGGCCCAGCCATCTCCCAGATGATACCCAGGAAGCTAAGCAGTCTGACAAATCACTGATTGAAAGCAGAAATTGTGCTCTTTTCCCCTTGCACTCATGAATTGACCAGTCATTGTATTCTGCAGAACTGTGCTCAAGTGAGAAAGACGAACTTCAGAGCTGCGCAGGGAGGCATGGCTGATGGCGGGGAAAACACATGCAAAGGCGCTGGACTGAGGGAGGCTGAAGTTAATCATTTCCTTATTTCCCTGTTCAGGGGAAGAAAGAAACAAAGGCCAGAGCCCCAGCCAGGAACTCCCAAGCTCTTATTCCCAGTTCTGACCTGTTGATTCTACCAGGCAAATCACTTTTACTCTTCAGACTGAATTTCCCTTTCTTTGAAATTGGGCTCAGTCCATTTATCCACTTTTGGTGTTTTGTGCAGATGGATTGGGCAGTATTTGAAGTCCACATATTTTAAAGTGGTTATATGGTTGCAACCACGTTATCAAAAGGGAGATGAGAGGAACTCTACACATACATAGTCCTGTTAATGTGTGACTTGCCCCCGTGAGTTCGCTGAAAAAAACACCTTCCTGACAAAACATGGACCGAGGGCTGACTCTGTAAAGCGACTGAGATATCACCCATCCCCTAGAAGTCTCCTACCCCAGCGCTCCAGCACATCGGATTCATATAACCTGTGCTCAGCTGCTGTAAAGTGCTGGAGGGACTTAAAGCCCCGAAGGTCCTACATTTCTGCAGCTGAGCCCACATAGGACAGACACATCTTTGCTGTGCCTAAACACTGGCATTCTGCTGACAACCCACAGAGGACATGATGTTAGGCATTTCAGAGCACATCTAACGCATATGCAAGAGCTCTGTGATTAGGAAATAATGCCGATGTTGGGAAAGCCAGGTTGAACTCTCTGCCTCTCTCCTTGAATTAGGGCAGGGATGCCTCCCATCTGCAAGGTAAGCTGGCTGTTAGGCCATGGACTAATCCAGTAGCTGTTGAAGTACACCTGGATCTTGGGTGTCTCATAGGAGTGTTCTAACCAGGCATTCCCTTTGCGAGGCTCAGTGATGTCTAGTGATTGCTTGTGAAGCGAAAAAATCTCATCCAGCAAAATTTAACCTTCTTTGACAAGCATTTTCTTGCACAGAACTGTCAAGGAAAGGTTTTGTGCTCTAAATCTGGGTGGCGAAAAGTCTCTTTTGCTGGCTTAACTCTCAGACATGAATGAGGCTCAGGCACCACCTCTTCTGTCACCATTTTGTAGTGGCAATGTGTATGTGGCATTGCATTGAACTTAACTGGTTCAGTCCCCAGCCTAGCTCAGGAACACATAGAAAGGTGCAAGAGACTAACTTAGAAGAAGAAGTTCCATTAGAAAGCAGAAAACTTAAGCTGGGTATTGCAGCTCTAAATGTTAAATGCACAAGACCCTTTAGAGATCTAAGTCTTTGTTCCTTCCCTTGTAATAAGGAGGTTTGCAGGGAAGAACAGCTTTGGAAACACTAATCTATACGCATACTGCATATCACATGTCTCCTCTCTCAGAAACAGCATGTTACATCTGTTTACTGTAAATTAAAAACCAAGTATTTTCCAGTGTGTTTTTCCTTCCAAGACCTATTGGCTGGAATCTCTAATTTTATCAGGCTGTGGGAGCATTAAGCACAGAAATAAGTTTTGCTTTCAATTAAAATCAAGCAGTAAAACAAAAACAAAAACAAAGGAGGAAAAAGTACAGTGACATAAGCACAGTTTCTTCTGCTATGTGCTGAACAGATCAGCAGTAGCTGTGCTAACAAACCATATATTGTTTCTGAAGTGTAGCCAGAGCCATATAGGGGAAACTGGGGAAGGTTTCAGGCACAAGTATGGGGTTGTAAGAGCAAGAGGGATACATGCATTCAACAGACAACTGGAAAAGTGCTTTATAGAAAGTATTTCTTTAATCGTGGAAGAATGTTCTAGGGCAGTCCCTGCTTTATGTGCTCCAATAAAGCTCCCTGTTCCGCATTTAGAAAGTGTTTTCTTATGTTTCGTTGTTATCTCAGAGCTTTTTAATAGTTAACTTCTTTCTTTCAAACCAGTTGCAGCCCTGCTCCATTGTGCTTTTCTGGGTATTTGCTGTGTGCTGTAACTGGAAAGAAGATCATACAAGTTGCAGCTATCCTGCTGCTAACCATGGACCAAGGCAAAAAACTTTTTAAAAAGCATATACAAAACAATACATTGGAAGAAGAAAACTTAACAGAATTAAAGAAACCAAAGCAATAAATAACTAAAAAGACAGTTACCACTGCAGTTAACTCCATCAGCTTCCAGTTCGTAGCCAGGTTCACAGCGGCAGAGGAAAGAGCCGTAGGTATTGACGCAGGTCTGAGTGCAAGGGTTTTCGCTTGTACATTCATTCACATCTACGGGAAACCAATGCCCAATGCATCAGTGACTTCTCCCCAAACTCTATTTTCAATTCATTACTGTAAAGCATTTCAAAGAGATTAGCTGTACAGTCAGAATGATTTGTTCTGAAAAAAATATAACTAAGTCAGTATTGTTTATTGGTATTCAGGCTGATGCCTGACAGTAGCATGTTGGAAACACAACATGCATGGAAATGAAGCATTTTGGGAATGTCTTAAATCAAAAAAATAACATGGAAGATGGGGATGAAATATTTATTACAAATGCTTCTGGTTTTACCCTGCAATTTTAAAACCATTGAACTGATTCTGTCAGAACAGACCTGAGACAAAATGCAGCAGGATGTACCTGAGGAAGATAATGCAATGAGGAACGGTCCTTACAGAAACCTAGGGCTGTGACAAAACCAAAATTTTTTTCCTTTTAGGACATCAGCAACTTCTGGGAAGTCCTCACATCAATAGCAGACCATGTCCTGCAGAATGTGGGAAGATGCTCCTTGCCTAGCTAGGGAGATGCTTTATGAAGAGGTTGTGTTGACTTTGATTCAGGTAGCACATCACAGCAAAAGGCGGTCTAATGGTCAGGACCCAAGTCTGGAGCTTGGAACACTCAGATCTAATTTGCTGATCTGACAGAATTTTTCTGTCTCAGGTGGGTCACACAGCCTCAGATTTTAAAAGTAACTTCAGTACCTAAACTCTCTGTAATTTAAGTGAATTGAGTAAATCTGTATTTTAAGGGGCTTGGGCCTCTGTGCATATTTCTCCTGATACACTGGTCGTGTTGCACTTCTACCCCTCTGAGGTACTGTGAAGCTGCAGAAATATGTCAGGCTGACAAACCTATGAACATTTTCAAAAGCAATGTTGGGCAAGTTACTTGCATGTTAAAAATTAAAACAAATTTTAGGGGTTAGGACAACAGATTTCAGTGATGATTTCCCACACACAGTACCTTGGCATGATCTTCCATCATCATTAAGGGTAAAGCCTGGGTTGCACGTACAGGAGTAGGAACCGGGCACATTGGCACACAGCTGCTGACAGTAGCCGTAGCGACATTCATCGATATCTACAGATGGGAAAGATGGAAACTAGAGTGGTCTGCATTTTCACTTGCAGCTACAAAGCAGCAAACACATTCAAATAAATGCTTCCTCAAAGAATCTTTGAAAGAATGATGCCTGCACTCATTTTGTGGAGGACCTGCAGCTTCTGTTGTGTTTACTAGAAATTGTGTGCGCTCCATACTGAAAGACGGCTCACATCATTTCCAAAAATCTCAGAAAGCTGCAGTATCTGACTTAGGTCTTCTACTGTCTTTGTACTCTTCCCAGCAGATCTGCTGAGTCTAATTCTACTTCCTGTTCAATCAGTCTTGTATGAGACTAGTTTGATGCAGTTCTACAGGTGTGAAGTGAAGTTTGTGTGGCTGAAAACCAAGTGTATTATCTCCAGCCAGTTTGCCAGAAGGAGCAAAGCAAGAAGGCACAGGCTTTGGCAAAATGACCCTCACCGTAGGTTCCAATGTATGTGAAAATCAAAATGACAGTATTCTCCCTACAGTTCACATGTATACATATGTATCTGCATGAATTCCAGCAGTTCATGATTTGTTAACTAAATTGGCTGCTGCCTGTTTTAGTGTTAAATATTAAGAATGTGTTGGGAAACTATTCTTGAACGACTCGAACATTTACATGATGTGGTAATGCCATAAAAACAACAATGTTGTGAATCTTTTGTGTAAGTAGCTACATCCTGCAATTCAAGTTTATATTGTTGGCCTCATTGGGGTGGTTTTACCATAGAAAGTCTCAGGAAACCATTCTGAAAATGTCAAAAGTCTTGAAAATACTCTGTGTAAATTAGCAAGGACACTGACACGCAGTTTTACCCTTACTAGCTTTTATTTCCCACTGCCTTCTAAATAGCAAGATAACCCGAAGGGCAGGGTCAGCTATGGTATGCACGCCAGCAGTAGGCTTGGCCCAAATCCTGCAAAAAATGACATCGGTTTTAAGCAATTTAATATCTCATTTCTCTGACACAATACATTAAATACATGCTTTGGTTTTTGCAGGACTGTTATCTCAAGAGTGCTACATTTTGAGGATAAGGACTTTTACAAAGCTTCTTGTGGGTGGGTCATGTAGACACTGTTCTACTGGCTCCTTCTGTATCCTTCTGAGATAATTACAATAGGCAGAAGTGTAGCTTTCTATAACTGTGGTTTACTAAGAGTGCACCAAAAAAGACTGTCTCTAAAAATCCAGCCCAGCCATCTGATTACATGAAATGGTGCTTTACTGCTTTACACCAGCAAAAATCAATTCTCCAAGGCCAGTGGAAAGTATGGAAAACTGAGACTTTTTTGACATTTGTGGAAAAGTATAGTGAATCTAAATGCAATTTGCATTTAGCTTTTTGTGTTGCCTTGTAATAATCCACCCCATGATGATTAAAGTGGGCAACATTGGGATGTTACTGGCTGTTTTAAATGGCATAAGCAGATACTCAAATCAGTTCAGCGATGCAGCCACTTCAGTTCTCTGGTATATCCATCAAGCAGTAAAGTACTTCTTTAGATCTGTGTCCAAATCCTGAATGCGGCACATAACCCTTTAGTTTGGGCTGCACCTCGGAGAAGTAAATGGGTCACACAACAGACAACGTAGAGCAGAATCCACCTCTCTGCCCGCCCTCATCCCCACCCCATCACATATGCCTGTATAACCCCTGGCACGAGCTTTTTTCCCAAGAGAAGGGGAATTACCAGACATCATGGAGTAAGGGGCTTGCAGACTTCCTATCCCAGGGGAATACAAGACCATGACTCCCCAAGGCAGCTATGGCTGCGCAGAGCCCACTTGGACGAGGCTCAGCTCTGTCCCTGCCAGGTGAGTTACACAGCAGCTGTTTGCAGTAGTTAGGAAAGCAGCCGTGAGTCAGTCCTTCACTGGAATTGGTACTTGGGAGGAGAAAGTCGGAAAATAACTGGAGGAGTTCCAGGAATGGATGGGCAGGGAAAGCCCGTTCTCCTTCCAGCGGAGGTGTTGTGACAGGATGGTCCAGCTCCGCAGAGCTGGCAGGCAATCAGCCCATGCCAAGGGGAAAAAAAAAAAAAGAGTAAACTTTAAAAAAACCCACTTGTATCCTATCTCCTAGGTCCTATCTGTGTACCTAAAATTAATATCTACTTCATTATCCCATGCGCATGTCAAGTCCGGGGAATGGGCTGGAGGACAGGGGAGCTGGAGGGTTTTCCCACATTGTTTGTTGAGGGATGTTTTTTCAACAGGGCTCAGCTAAAAGGATGAACAGGACATTGCTGCAAGGAAAATAATAACATCGAAATAAAACTGCATGGAAGCTACCGAAATGGCACCCCGTTCAAAGGCAATTTTTTTCTCACCCCCAATCAAAAGGGTTGGTTGAATCTAAGGATTTACCGGCCTATTTCTTGGCATGAAATACTGATACTTCCGGGTCCAAACTGTCACGGTGTGGAAAGGACAGGTCTGTTTGAGAACAGATCTTTTTGCATACATGGCTGTGATTGACCTTGTATGAAAGAGAATCCACCAAACTGGGAATATTAAAATCCCACGTGTAACATGGATGCTAGTCATATGGCATTTACATCTACATTCTTGTTCCGTGAGAGAGTCTCTCTGCCAAGCATACTGTTGGCACTGTCAAAGATGAAAGACATGAGTTTCCACGTAGCTGAAGGTTTAACCATGTACTTGACAAAGATGCCCAGACATTATTTCAGCTATTCATAGATACGCATAAACAGATGCACAAATCTCACATCACACGAGGTTTTTACCTAAACACTGGCCTTCTAACAGCCAGTAGCCTTCAGTGCAGGAACAGGTATAGCCCCCCTCAGTATTTATGCAGATCTGGGTGGGGTTACACTGGTGAGAATCTGAAGCACATTCGTCCACATCTGCAACACAGAAATACAGCAAGAAAATATTACAAATGGCAACAACAAAAGATTGTTCACACTGTACAGGGACGTGCATTCACCATGTGTACATCGGGTCTGTGCAAGGAACCAAAGTGCAGTGGAGTAGAGAAAATGACCATAACCTAAAGTAAAAGTCATAAGAATAAATGTCTGAGGGCACTGAGAACTGAGGGTGCTCATCAAATCCCTCCCATTTGCAGATGACCCAGTGGTTCTCAGAGCTCCTCAAGAAAGGGATTGCATTACCTTGAGATTTTTATTACTTCTACATTTGGTTTGTCACTGAACTTCAATTTCCATGCTACAGGGCAGTGTCAAGTCGTAGGGAAAGGCTGCTGAAAGGGCTACATAACTCCACTGCGGAGTAAGAAGAACTGGAGTTCGAGAGATGTACAAACACAATGCAGACATATAAAAAAAATTTACTTCCTACCCCCACAAATGCAGATTATCTCACTGTAATTTTTCTGACAGAAAGTTCAACGAAAATCAACCTTTACCTGACAAAAAACCCCGTATACTTCCCTGGAATCAATTTCCTGACAATAAAACTATTTTTTTTTAACTGTTCTTATTGTTTTTAATGTATTTGGCTCTTTATTACAACCCCTTAGGATGTTTTTGTTTGGGGATTTTTATTTTTTTTTTCTGCAAGGGGGGTGAATAGCATTCCTACATTTATATAAGCCAGGACACTGGAACCTAACTGATTAAAAATGCCTTTCAGAGTCATAAGTTCAATCGGAGTTCCTCCTTGCTCAGTCTCTTCCCTGATGTTTCTGGCATTGGGTTTGCCTCTAGATGTCAGAAATGGAAATATCAAAAGACAAATTGTGTCATTTTTTCAGCCAATTCAGATTTCTATGTTTTATTTATTGATACCTAAACTATTTTTTATTCCAGCATGCTGTGCGCTGGCCTTTGCTGAAGCACTATGTCATCCGAGCAATGCTACTCCCTTCATCCCTCCCTGATTCTTATTAACCCAGACTCTGTTGGGTCATGACTGAAAGTATCTCACAAACGCACTGGGCTGGAGCCGGCACCAGAGGGCAGGAATTATGTCTCCATATCTGCGTCTGAGGCACCTAGCACAGCCAGTCGGCTGTGAAATCCCAGCAGTCATGAAATAATAACTGATTCGATCTACCACAGCAGCATATCTAACATGTTTGGATATATAAATACATACAAACATATTATATATATGAAGAGAGTCTAGAGTCCTTATCTGGCCAACATCAGTACCATAGCAATTTCTGGTCAGTCAAAGCTGGTAAGATAACAAGAGTGGCACAATTAGAGGTAATTAAGTCTGTTGGAAATCAGTTCCCACGTATTTATGGGCCAGAGCAAAGCTTGGCAAAGTGGTGGGGGAAGTGGGAAAGGAGTAAGATAACAAGTCTAGACTATATAGGTACATAGATGTGTTGTTCAGTTCATCTATGGCTTCTGTGATTGGGCTAAAAATTCTGGATCCTCCCTTCATACAGCCTATCACACAGAATTGGCAGTATTTGAACACAGATTTTATCTAACCATAAATTAAATAAGGATGACATTAATGTTTTCTAAATGAAAAAGCTCTCTATTTGTCATGCTTGCTTATTGTTTTAGGAGTGAGACCTTGGGATCTGGCCAACCCTGCTGTTTCTAGCCTACCCTGAGCTTAAAAAGGAGATTGTCATTTTCCATGCTCCCTGCTTCCAGTAATGTTAATAGGTGAAGACCAGTAGTGGCAAAATGAGGGACAGGGTCTTGCCACCACGTACGGTAGCAATGCTGTTCAAAGACTACAGCCACTGTGGTGCATCTTTCTTGCAGAGGTACAACATGCACCCTTCACCAAAAGCAACGAGTGGCTGCAGGATCAGTTTTTCTCCTGAGTCATCTTTGTAGCAGTTGCGTGAGCAGCAGTACAATCACCCAGGAGAAATAAGACATCACTCCTCCTTTCTTTGCTATCTACCAAGCAGATTTCTTCACTTACTCCCAGTCTTCACCTTTTGCAGTGATATGGGAGACATATTTCCACCTGAATGCAAAATTTTTTACAATGGAGGCCACCCGTGGAGTTTCTGCTGCCCGTAGAAAACCTGATCAGCCTGAAGTTATGCATGCAGAACACCTTGCCTCCCCATGTTTTACACTGAATAATACATCACTGACTTAATTAATGAAGTTTTATGCAACCAACAAGTATAAGTGGCATTACAGGCACAAAATCTTTTTGCTTGGGCATGAGTGCACACGTCCAGTTCTGTATTACACACCTCTAGCTTTCTCTAAGATTGCCCCTTACCATGATGTGCCATTAAACTCTGACAGGCCCAGCCAATGGAATCAAATCAATTATTTTTGGCAGGCAGTCTTCTCAGTTCAAAGAGGTAGTATAATCCAAGCCTCTCTGCCAGGAGTTATTTACATTACATGGGCACACTAAGTGAAAGCTGATATTTGCACACAGAAAAATGTCGTTGTGACAAATGGCTAACCGTTAGGTATCCTCTTGAACAATATCAGAGCTAGGAGGACAGAGGGTGCCTTGCTCAGCCCATTTTCACAGTGCAGCATACAGTGAGAACTGGTGTGGTTGATGAAGTCAAAACTAGACATTTGACAGGGAAAGGAAAAAAACCTCCTTATTTCCACTGGGGAGAAAACTATCCATAAAACTTCGAGACATTGCATACAACAGATTCACTAGACTTAAATGCCTGCATAGAAACTATATCAAAACAGAGGGCATTTTTGGTTGAGTGGAAAATTGCAAGTAGAAACAATCTGACAGTTAGTCAATGATGTGTAAATCATTTCTTATTCTGGTTGCACAGCTTATTACTTCTGTCCCATCCAAACATAAATCCTAAGTGTCTTCATGCCCTGCGAATACCACTTCAAAGCTCATTTGTATTACCTTGCCCTTGTGATGGGTGACATAAAATACTAGAGTAAACCACTGAGGCTAAATGTACGTGATTCTAAATTGTCAATAGTTTTGTACGTTCGAAGCAGACAAGACAAATTCCTAGAATAAAAAATTCTAAGGACTACTCAACACAAGGACAGTGTATGTGGCTAAGAAGTCCCTGAGATGCAGTTCTCTGGAGTCTGAAAGAGTGCCTCTGAACCAGCATAACTTGTGTTACAGCCTTCACCATCGAAAGAAATCCCATAATGACTGGCTGAGCCCCAGAGTAAAGTCTAATCAGCTGGAGAGCAGAAAAGTTACTAAAGTGAAGCAAGCAAGCAAGATACCCTAGAAATCCCACTGCCCCTCATTCAACGTGTTAATAGATTTGATATTTGATGATTTTGGCATCAGTACCATGAAATCATCAGAAGGTGTCACCCATCACTGAGATCCAAGGATGGTTTTCGTAATACTGAACCTACTTTTAGTACCTTTCATTGTCAAGATCCTTACAAAACATTACCTGCATCCCAAGAGCAAGTCTAGGCTTTACTAATAGCTAGCTTTATTGGAGACCTCTTCTGTGATTTTGGCTAGATTACTCAGTATGTGGCTACAAGAAGAATTGCCATGAGGTGGACTGGGAAGCAGATGTAAATCAGATCTGTCCTCAGTGAAAACAGACTAAGGTACCTGGTACTTACTGTGCATGACAAGGAACTAGCACAGTGGCAGTGACCACACTGTAGCTCATGGGCTGAGAATTTACCCTCACTCATCCTTGCTCTTAATCTTCAAAGCCCTGCTGCCTATCTGAGAAATGGGGATAAAAAAATCTCTGTCATAGTCCAGCTTCCCTCACTGTTTAGCACCTAGAACTATTCAGGGCAGGGCCTGTCCTCTTGTATGGAGAGCTAGCTCACAATTAGTCCATTTCTGTTTGGAGCCTTCCAATCCTCATTCAGATAAAACTGTTCTATGACCCCCTGTAATGTCCCACTTGGTGATATGTATCAGTGCCCCTGAATTTTAACTGGGAAATTCAAGACTCAGAAATTAAAGGACTTGCCTGTGACCACTCAACAAGGTAGATGCAAGAACAGGTCACAGATGTTTCTGATTTGTAGTCCTTCATGTAGCTCAATACAGCCTGCCCCTATTAGATCACAGAATGGTAGGGGTTGGAAGGGACCTCTGTGGGTCATCTAGTCCAATCCTTAAAGATGCAACTTTCTCAGAAATTTTGTGCAGCCTCTGTATTGGCTAATGAGATCTAAAGTAAAAGATCAACCATCATTCTGAAAGCATTATATTCTGCGAGGAGACCTCAGAGGCATCAAAGGCTCTTTCAGCTAAACTTGTTTCGTCTATGCTACTCACAGTGTTAGTGCCCTACCCTAATGATGCATTGAACCTGAAAGCTTCTGGTAGTTTCTGAAACACGGAGAGAACCCTTGACAGTCAGTGGCAAATTGAAAGAGTTATCTAGCTACCACACCTTTTCTTACCCTTACAGACAAGACTGGAACTGTTGCTGTGGAATTACATATGAAAACAAGATGACGTTAAAATCGTCACAAGACCTAATGATTTTGAGTAAGTCCAAATTTTCCCAAGTGACTAGGGACTCGGTGACTCCTTAAGGGTTCCTGATTCTCAGAGAGCAGCTGTTCAGCACTTGAAATCACACTAAGGAACCAAGGCAGGGCAGGATGGATCCCTGTTCAAAGCTTCTCTTGCCTAGCAGTACTTGGCCAACACTGGCCCGCGATGTCTCGGCTCTTGATTATGCTGCAGTGTGCTATCAAATTAGCAGTCATGTATATTCTCTCATTCAGCTTTCCAGTTGTTGTGTTCACATTACTGCTCCCACATCTAGTTCCAAGGGTGTAAGTTCAGGCAGAAGTCCAGAATAAAATTAAAGTTTGACCTGAAGTGGGCACGATTTACTTTGTTACTTCCCAGCTGAATACCAGGAGCAATCACATGGCCCATCCAGACCATTGCTCTCTGCCTCCTAAGAAATACCACCTAGAATGAACACAGATCCTCATGGCTCAAAGCCATGAGTTGTAAATTCTTTGGTTTACTGACTGAATGAGAGAATAGGTGGGAGACATCACCATACACATTTGTCAGGAAGGCCTTGCAGCAAGAGCCTGAGCCTGAGTACTCAAAAATTAACCACAACCGTCTCTCTTAGCTCAGCGTGTCTGCCTTAAAATTTTATGGTTGTGGTGGTTTGGTCTAGCAGCCCTGGGGTGTGATGTTCTGTTTACTTGACATTTTGACAGAGGTGAGGAGGCTGGGGCAATGGGGTTTCATTTGGGGATTGTAAGGGTGGGGAAAGTGTTTTTTTATATTTCTGGCTGACTGGCTGCCTTTTGTGGGATGTGATGTGCTGATGCTTTGTTTTTGTTGGTACAGAATGTATTTTTAATGGATGGCAGGATGCCTAGTGACGGGATAGATATCATTTACAATTTCAAAATAAACAAATGAACTAATTGTATTTAGCATGCAAATTACTGGCTTTGTGGTTTATTATCTGTAAAAGCTAGCAGTAATCTTCACAGATTCTTTAGAGCTTAACCAAATCATAGAACAGTGAATGAAATTTTTAATTTATTGCCCATAAATTTTTTAAAAATCAAATATTTAAAAGCCATACATTAAAAAAAAGGGACAGCATATTAATATGGTCAGAAAGAAAACCTAGATGTCAAACTGCAGGACAACACCACATCTCACCAGGAAGGCTAATTCTTATCAGAAGATGTAGTGATGTTTTACACTGCCTCATGTCCACGAAGAATGCAGGACTGAGGCTACTGTCATTTGTATCAATAATATAACAGGAAATAACAGCATCAAAAGAAAAACAATACTCTAATCCATTGAATTAAGACCAGACATATTCAATACTGCTCATACAAAAGAGGCTAAAAGTCGGAGACCAGAAATCTTAATCATAACTGTGGAATCATACTGTGAGTGTCTACAGGATTCTGAGGATCTGGTTTTGGTCCACTGTTTTTCATATTTGGGATAAAATGTAAAGGGTCACAAGCTGATGGAGTTAAGAATTAAAAAGCTAACAGAGCTCTTGCATAAAAGTAATTGGTTAGGTGTAGTAGACACATATGAAAGCGCATTTCAAGGCAAAGAAATGCAAGGCCATATATCAAGAGTAAAAACTGTTGGTCATGACAATAACCCTGGGATCATTAAAGATAATCACTTGAACATGAACTTTTCCTGACACAGCATTGCTGACAGGGCAAGCATAAACATGAGAACACTGAATAGAAATTGTTCTTACCACTGTATATTGCATGATGAAAATAATTACTGAAATACATTTCCGGTGTCAACACTTCAAAAAATGATATTGCAAAGAGATCAGAAAATCTCCAAAGAATAATTCCAAGTCATGAAAGGTTGTCTCAGAGCAAGATAATTCCATGTTTATTGATCTATTTAAGAAAAAGTTCAAGGTACATTTACCTGGGATCTATAAACATCTTCATGGATACAAAGTTTTTACCTAGAGATGGTCACTAAAGGTAGCAAAAGACAATAGCACAAAATTTTGTGTTTAGAAGACAAATTCAAAATAAAAATAAGGCACAAACTTTAGCAGTACTACTGATTAACCACATGAAAAACATCAGAAAGCACACGGTAGATGTTCCGTTACATTAGGGCCTTATAATTGAACAGTATTTTCTCTTTGAAATATGCTGTAGGAAAACTTGTGTGCTTGAAACACCAACTGCTGGGTAAGGTTCTAGTTCTATGGCCTGTGTCACAAAAAAAGACAGATTATGTGGTCAAAATGGTGTCTTACAGTCTTCATTGAATGATTTAACATTGTTTAGTTATTTTTATCTACATTCATAAGTGTCACACCTGAGACTTCCTGCTTACCTTACATCTTTTTTCATTTCCTAGGCTATTAGATCTATCTTGGCCACTGAAACTGCTGAAAATGGGAATAGGTATTTGTAAAGTTCTTTGAAGTGATTTCTCCTTTGCAAAGTTTTAAATGTACTTATGTGCAATTTTTTACTTTTATCAATAAATTTGATCTTTAGTGAGAGATCCTCTAATGTTTGTAGTAACTGCAGAAAAAATATGGAAAATTTAGAAAGTGTTGATAACTTTCTTATGCTAGAAGATGTTATCAGCCTAAAGACGTTGGGCATGTCAACCACCTTCCTTTCAGGACACGTGCAATGAGTACATCTTTATGAAGCATGAAGCAAGATAAAGAGGAAGAAACTACAGACAATCTCCTGAATCAAAGAGCCCAGAGAGGACTAAACTACAGTTTAGTGGAAGTGGACATGCAGGAAGTAGGAGATTGTTTGACAAGCTAAGGGGCTTTAAGAGATGGAAAGCCAGGGGACAAAGCCTAGAGAAAAGAGGAGAAGGAGCAGAGGTGCTTAAGAACTGGAAGCATCTGCCCACTGGAAGGTGAAGATCAAAAACTGCAAGCAAAGACACTGTTTGCCTTTCTTCTGCTCAGAAATACAGGGCTTTGTGCATAAACAGGACTTTATGCATTAAAGAATACAGAGGGAAACAAAGTCCTTAAGATCAGCTCCTCAGTCCAGAGACAATGTCAGAGTCCTTCAGGAAAAGACTTTCTCGACAAAACACTACTTTTAAAAGAAAAAAAAAAGTTGAATAAATATATTGATGAGTTTCATTCTGGTATTTGTTAGCATGTGGTTACATACCACACAACACAGTAAACATATATGAAAAGCTTACCAAAGAAGCTCCATCACGAGGAGATGAGTTGCACCTGCCACTGCAGGAGCAAGGCAGACTACTGCCTTGGTAAATCCATCCACCGGTGTTGAAAGTGGTGGGATCTATAACTACACTTCTCCCTCCACAAGCAAGGTCCATGGTCAGGGTGCTGTGACTGTCCCACTCCCTCCATGACAGCCCCTTACCCTGCCAGCTGGTGAATTGATAACACCCCTAGCAGAGAGCTATGATGGAAGGATGTGGACTTATCATCTCTGAGCTAGAACCACATTCTTGGAGACTTTGGCGATTAGAAGAGAAACTTTGCTTGGACTCGGTATTCAAGAGGGAAGCCAATGTGGACAGCAGATTTCCAAGACGATATGCTTTTGGCAATGTGTACTGTTTCGCAGATGGACTGTTACATTTTGTTCTATTTGGAACATATTTAGCATGCATGACTTCCTTTCCTAAGTAATGAATTCTGATAATCATGCCACAAATTTCTGTGGGTCACAGTAGTAGCTGTGTTTCCTTCTTTTGACCAACCATTGACAAAAGTGAGTATGTTTTTGCCATCATGATTATTTGAGAGCTACTAGCACCACGGGGTTCAGCACAGTAGGGCTGAAGATTAATTTGACAGTTGTGAGAGCACAGGTCTAGTAGAGCAAAAAAAGCTTGCATGAAAAGTCTTCTTCCCCTTTCTACAAGGAGGTGTGGGTGATCTTGGCGCCCTACTTCTTTATAATATTCTGTCTGTATTTTAGTCTCGCTGTTGTACCAACACAACCCCGGGAGCTCACCCTGCTCTCAAGATACAAAGTGTTTGCAGAGAGGCTCAAGGCTGCGAGCTTGTTCCAGAATCTCTGTCTGCTCAAACACTGAAGCTCATTCAGTCATTTACAACCCTCAGGGCTCCATTTTAAAATAATACAAAGATTGGATGTCTATTTTTTTATAGGAATAATTGCAGGCCAGGTCTAAACATCCGAGCTCAGTAACATGGGTATCAGTTCCAAGATTACTTGGAACAGAGCACTTTCCCCAAACTTCTCCCCCTCTCCTTATTTGGACACTAACAAATAATTTCCTCAGTAGTAGATTTTTACTTAGTGAAATCACATGTTTTCTCAAAACTTTTTTTTTCTCAAGATAATTACATTTGATAAGAAAAGGGGAGAAATAACAGTGCCACATTCCTAAAGTGCAGATTGAAGCCAAATTCAAACTGCTGCTGTGTGGGGTCAGTGTTTTTTTCCAAAGATGACTGACCCTGCTGAGCTTGGACACAATCCAAGATCAACTCCCTAAACACCTGTTTAATTGCATATTTCAGTGTCTGAGGACTGGCCCTTGATTGCCGAATTAGTTTCTTATCTGCATCCCATGTGCTTTATGTTATTGGTTGATTGCTAAAGAAGGATTAAAGTGTTCTTTCACATAGATGGTCAGCCTGGAAGTGGATACTAAGTAGTGTGAGGCATGGATCTGTAATGCCGCTCCTTCTGCCTGGTATGAAAATTGCTCAACTTGTGTCACAGGTTCTAGCTCTCCTGCCAGCTACCCGAGCCTTTCCTTAGCTAGCACACTTTTAACATTACTCAAAGATGATAAACAACAACTAAACTGTGAAAGGGCTTTTGTCTATGAGCGCAGTTCTGGTCCTGCTTTTGTGATTGAGATTTACAGGACAGCCATGCAGTAAGTGCATAGCAAGGGGACAAAAGGAGCACCAGCCTCTTCCCCTTCTACTCAGAACAGACCTGTGCATGGTTCTCGTACACTTGGCATCACCTGCATGACCACAGCTCCTCACTCCCACCAGTTCCCAGGTCTCACTGTTGGTACATCATTACACCCAGTTGTGTGGACTATTCCTGGTGTCCCTTGAGAGCCTTTGCACAAATGCGTGCGTGTTAATTCTGGGATCAGAAATGAGGGAAGCTACTGATTTCAGTTAATGGCTTTGCTTAAATGTTGAAACTCCATGGACTGGAGTACTCTCTGTACTCTCTGGATTCATGATCTTCTGATGCAGGTTCTGCACAACTTATGAAATCCATGGTCAGTGCATGTGATTTGGAAATCTCCATTATTTCCCTGCTGCACTCAATGCTATTCCAAGTAGCTTTGGTACAGCAGAACAAGAGTGACCCAAATACCCTACAGGAGCAGGGTAAAGATGTGCTCATAATCCCTCTGACTACATTGAACCTGCTGAATCAGGAGGTACCAAGCAGCTGTTGCTCAACATCAGCGGTTTCATCTTCACCAGCAGGAAACATATTTTTCAGCTGCATAAATGCAGTGTTGTTGTTGTGCTACCCATTTCTCAAAATGATCTATTTTTTACGGTCGTATACTACACTGAGATCTGCTGGTAGGGTGGTGAGAGGAGCCAATGAGCACTTCCTGAGAATACTCCCAGCTGTTAGGCGGTTATGTAAGTGACACTTTCTACTGCAATGGAAACAAAAAAGATGTGCAGTCAGAGCCAGGAAATGCACACTAAGAAATTAAAACATACTTCTAACAAGAGGTCCTTACAGTCCTCCCTTTGCTGCATGATATGGAATAGTCTCATGCAAGAACCTCTAGAGGAGGCTTAGAAAAGTTCACAGAAGTACAACCATTAGTGTTGTAAAAGTGAATTTTCTATGGCTGAATTCTGCAATTCTATGGGATAGTTTAAAAAGACCCCATAAAAAATAATATATTAAAAATACAGGAGTTTAAAGCACTATTTATAAAGATTTTAAACATGTCTGTGAAATCCTATTGGCTTCTCCTCCAACGAAGTCTTTCAAAGACTTTTCTGTTAGGGTACAGAGCATGAGAGAACTAAAAGAAGAGAACTGCTATTCCCACTTTTGTTCCCTGGGGAGCTTTGAGAAATCACTAGCACAAATAGTCCAGCCAGCTGGTTTAGCCAATTGGTGGTCAGTTTACATTTCCTCTAATAAGTGAACTTCTTGACTGTACATTTTAACTGAGTCATTAAGAGCTCCTTTTCCAAGCGTTTTGGCAGGCTGAAGAGGTCTGAGACTGTGAATAGACCACAATAACTAGTAAAGAGGAGAACAGCCCTACTTTTAATACAGCAGAAGAAATTCATCCAAATGCATCCAGAAATCAAAGCCGCAATGAAAACAAACAGATGCAAATATCCACCTGCAGGATATAACACAAACTTCTATTGGAAGGCTTGCTTCTTCCATTAAAATGCAGCCACTTGTGACATGCGACATGACAAAATTTTTATCCATTGCTCAAGCATGTTGTGCAAAGAACTGTGGGAGTGAAGTATTGGAGACCTGAAAATACAAGAGAGATTCTAGGTGTGCAATAAGTACATGGTCCTAGAGAGAATTCAGTATGGGTGCTCTAGTCACTCTCACAGGATATCCTGAAATCTCTAACATGTATGAAAAAAGAGGACCCCGTGCATGTCCAGCTCTGGAGCCCTCAGCACAGGAAAGACATGGACCTGTTGGAGCAGGTCCAGAGGAGGCCACAAAAATGATCAGAGGGCTGGAACACCTCTGCTATGAGGAAAGGCTGAGAGAGTTGGGGCCGTTCAGCCTGGAGAACAGAAGGCTCCAGGGAGACCTCAGAGCAGCCTTCCAGTACCTGAAGGGGGTACAAGAAAGCTGGAGAGGGACTTTTTACAAGGGCATGGAGTGATAGGACAAGGGGGAATGGCTTTAAACTGAAAGAGGGTAGATTTAGATTAGACATAAGGAAGAAATTCTTTACTATGAGGGTGGTGAGGCAGTGCAACAGGTTGCCCAGAGAAGCTATGGATGCCCCTCCCTGGAAGTGTTCGAGGCCAGGTTGGATGGAGCTCTGAGCAACCCGGTCTAGTGGAAGGTGTCCCTGCCCATGGCAAGGGGGTCAGAACTAGGTGATCTCTAAGGTCCCTTCCAACCCAAAACATTCTATGATTCTATATATATAAACAAGGGATTTCCATTATGGAGAAATGGAATAGTAATATGAGATTCATCACTAACTAATCTCACACAAAGCTTCAGCATCTCATTCAGGAATTGACTGCATTCAAAGCAGCTTGGCTTGAGCATACAAGTATGCTCCAGCTAGAGGTAGCATGCCTGTAGATCGCTTCATGTCACTTAAACTGCGTGAGTCAAACACACATGCAGTGGAGACTACAGTGCTTTATCTTTCTCCAGGAATCTAAGACCTTAATCCCTGAGCCTATCTGATAAAACCAGGGAAAAGAGCCTGGCCACACCAATGGCGCTTTCAGAGCTTGTGTCTGGACAGTCAGGCAATTTTAAATTTGCTGTAGAGGCTCTGTAGAGCTGACCAGCTACACATGACTCACACCACTTGTCTGCCCCGGCGCAGCCACAAGCTTTGCAGGCAGTGGGAGTTTAGAAGTCCTTCTTGGGAAGGCAGAGCTTCAGCTCTCTGCCCATGACAGCAGCCCTTGCCAGCTGCTCTAGGAGCTGTTGTGGTTGACTGTGAAGAGAGTGTTATGCTTGGCACTAAGGGCACTGGGGAGCTTATCAGGGGAGAAAATTGTTTTTCATAGTTCATCTTTGTTTCAAATCTGTCCATGTGTCAGCATGCTTTATAACAGTCCCAAAAGTGCCACAAAGCCAAAGTAATTCTTGTATAAATGTTAGGGCATTTTGGGCTCTTTTGTAAGCAAAAAATGGGTAGTGGACAAAAGCCAGTGGAGAAGAAAAACCCTTGAGAATTATCCTCTCCAAATACTGGCTTCTAGGCTGAGACAGCTGTGTTCTCATTACTGTTAATAGCAAAGAGCTATGCATGTTGGGCAACATTCCCCTTTGAGTGTATACATAGCAAACCATCTATTTATTTATTTCTGTGGTAGTGATCATTGGAAAATGCCTATAATCCCTACTCAAATAACTGGCTTTAACTCAGATTTGGCATTCACTGTTTTTTAATGATTGAGCCACATTTGCTTCCAATGTTCCAAAAATTGCTGCCAGCCAACTGGGTTGCAAACCTTCCTGGATAAATGAAAACTTTGTGGATATGGGAGGTTTACTTTGTTCCAATTAGTGTGTGATGTGGATATGTACTGGCAATTCTCCTGCTCTCCTTACTTTCAGCTCATGGTTCCCTCGAAAATTAGGTGTTTCATCTCAAAGGGCTTTTTCCCTTTCTCTCTCTCTCTCTTTGTTTCAAAACCCATCCAGTTACCTGTCATGCGTAAATTAAGACAGAAACTTTGAAGATTTGTGAAATCCTGAGATAACAAGCCCTCAAAGCAGATGTGCTGAGCTTTTCAAGGCAGAGACCTGAGGGTCATTTCGCCCCAAAAACTTCCATTTTTGAGCAGGACCACAACAGGTGCTGCATGTTTGTGAAACTCCCAGGCAGGACAAGATGTGAGGCTGAATCTGAGCAAAGAAAATGTCTAATAAAGGTTACCTAATACTTGCAGGAGTCCTGGCCCTCGCCAGTCAACCAATCAATCAATCAATCAATCAAGATAAGGGAAGATCTTCTTCCCCTGTGCTGATCCTGTCATAAAATGGATGTGCTGATCTGGAGAGCCTTGACTGAATTTGCAATCTGTGAAACTCAAGATTCACTTTACAGAAAACCTGAGAACAAAATCCTTCACTTCTGATTATTGCTTCTACTTTGTTCTATCAGCTTCCATGCAAAGATCTTACAGCACTTTAAAATCAGCGCTAAAACTCAGTGTGTGACAAAGAGAGTACCACTTTCATTTTATGGGAGTCTTAGATAAACTAAAGGCTAGAACCAGTATCAGACACAGGCTCCTGCACTTCAGGCACTGCAGTCTCAGAACCGTTGCACAAGGCATGTTGGAGGTGACCTCTAGAAGTCATCTGGTCCAACCCTCCACTCAAAGTAGGGGCCGTTCAGTCGTGTTGCTCAGGGTCTTCTCCAGCTGAGTTTTGAATTTCTCCAAGGATACAACATTTAGCCACAAATTTTACGTGCCTCTGTTCCAGTGTTCGTCCACCTTCACAGGGATAATGCTTCTCCTGTTACCTAATAACAATCTCTCACGTTGCAACTTTTGCCCATTCCTCTCCCTGTGCACCTCTGAGATGAATCTGGCTTCATCTTCTCTACATGCTCACATTAGGTAGCTGAAGACAGCAAGGAATACGATCACCTCACCGGCCTCACTTTCTGAAGGCAGAGCAAATCCACTTGTCAGCCTCTCCTTGTATGCTATGTGCTCCCACCCCCTAACTACCACGGTGGTCTTTTGCTGGGTACCCTACAGTATACCCATGTCTGTCTTATACCAGGAAGCCAATATGGATGGGAGAATCGGGTGCCTGTGAAGGCAACAGGAATCCATGGCACACTGAAATCTCTGCTGGAGGTAGCTAAGAGAAAATACTTAGAACGCTTGTAAATACAGATCAGTTGTAAACCTTATTATAGCAGCAATATTTTGAGAATCTCTGATTAATTTCCTAGAAACTGTTAGGTGGGAGAACTATTTCATTGGATGCCGTACAAACACAGCTAGAACCTGGACTGCCCTATTCACGCATACACATTTCCACATTTTTGTCCCCAAAGCTTCAAGGTAAGACTACCTTCTTTGTACCAGAACTCAGAAATTGCTGACTAGCACTAAAGGCTGAACATGCAGCCAGTCGTAAGACCAATGTCACAGGCAGTCCCACCAGCTCTCACAGCGCCCATGAAAGCTGAGAAAGACACACATTCACACTGAGCATTCCCAAGCCAAATGGTTCAATTCCAAGTAGCCTGGACTGAAAAAGCATGTCCTGTTTAGGTAATTAAAAAAAAAAGTACATAAATAAACAAAAAAGGCAACGTTTCCAACCAGCAGGAACTTTTAATGTCTGTGGTTATTCCTGGAGCAAACTCCTGCTCTTACTCCCCAGCAGGCACATCCCAGTGAATTTTCCATCATGTGGGCCTGCTCTAGTGAAAAGTTAAATTACATTTTTTCCTTTCTCATTGTACTTTCCTTTATTAGCCCCTTCTTACCACAAGGTTAATGGATATGCTGCAAATTGTCAGCTGCTAATTACATTCAGAGATATTCTCCAATCCATGTAGGACACATCTATGCCATAGCTCTCTGGGCTCCAATCTACACTCAAGTTTTTAAAATTGCCTGGGAATATGTTGACAAAATTTTCATTTTTTTGAACTAAAATCATAGACAGCATTGTAAGTCTTATGTGCAACTCTAAAAAAAAATTCTTATCTTCTTATGCTACTTGCCATCTATGACTAGTTAAACCTCTTGAAAACATCAGTGAGCGAAACTCTCATGTTACAAGCCAATTAAAAAAAAAAAATCATTTCCCAAAATGCAATATACTACCTGAAAAAAAAAAAATCACTTATTTCCCAAAATGCAATGTACACAGGTTTTAGAAAACCATACCTTCATATAGCACTGATTTAATGGGGAAGAACACCTCCTTCCTAAAGCTGGCATGTTACAGTCTTACGGGAAGACTGCATGAAACCAAATGATGGCTGTCAATAACAGTTCTGGGCTATTCCATCACAAAGTCAGCCCTGCTTTCAATTAAAATTATTTCAATCTGCTTCTGAATTAAAGCTCCAGATGCAGTCCTTAGTGTTTTGCTGGCAACAAGTGCTGTATATATTGCTGCAGTCTGCCTTTGAAACACATGAGCATGATCCAAGGCTGCTCCAGCCTATGCCTGGTTTGGGATTCCCCACAGGGGTTGTGCTAGCAGGGAATTAGCAGCGTGCCATAGCTTTTGGACCCCATATCCCCTCCCTGGCCTGGCTCCTGCTCCAGGAGTAAGGAGTGGCAGTCTGGCACTGCTCCAAGATTTCTCCTTCAGAAAGGGGGTGCCAGGCTACCCATTTAAACTATATATCTCAGCTTTGCATTGCTCCACCATAGGGACAATAACTGTTATTTAATGGGTGGAGGCCCTTACCCATGCTATGAATTTTCTCTGCAGTGTTAGATAAAGCAAACAATTTTCTTTTGTGCCTCTGTGCACAGGGGAAGCTGGAAACACATCAAAGGACTCAAAAGTACAGCAACTTACAGATACCTAAAAACATCTATCCCACCCCCAACTTGTGCAGGACTCTTCCTTGCTAACAATTGTTCCAAGCAGTTTTTAAATGCTTCTGATGATACATTTTGCACTATTCCTCCACTACAACACACCTAGTGTATTCTTGTATAACCTGATACACTGCACTGTCATAAAGGGCTTTACTATGTTCAGTCTAAAAGCAATTTTCCTTCATTTCAGCAAATTACACCCTATTCAGGAATAATCATACTTTTGTACCATCAACCATACAGAATTTCTGCTTCTCTGACATTTACAGTTCCAACTGCTGTCATCTTACCCTAAGCTTTACAATGTACTTAACTCTTTTATTCAGTCAGCCTCAATAATGCCGCCAATTTACTGTTGCTCTATACTGAGATTTCCATAAGCTTCTGTACACTTATCTGGTAGTAAAGTACTTACACTTGATGTCAGTAGGTTGGATCCATTCTCAGCAGAACACATCAAAGGACTATTCCCTCTCTGTTCTGGGATAAGAAATCTCAGTACCACTGCCAGGAACTGCCCCATGCTACACTGCTCTTGACATCACTGCCTTCTACTGTTCATCTTCCAGCAGATGGCCATGTATTAGGTTCTCTTTACATCTAATGCTGGGTTTCCAGTCACTTAATTCCATGACCACAACTGTAGCTTTTCTAGACTTCTGGGTATTACCGTTTGTGCAATCTTCCCATTCAATGTCACCTATACATACTTTGGGGTTGTACTACAAAACCAGTTAATGCCTTTGGTCCAACCAGCAGTTAACCAGCTCACCAGCTAATGCTTCATGTACTCAGGGGGCTGGCTGGAAAACAAGAATTTCACTTCACAAAAGAAAAATTAAAAAATGGAAACAAGTTCAAAATATTTGAACAAAGCAGACATTAAAATTGTTTCTTTTCATTGAAAAACAAAACAAACAAAACCCGAAACCAATCAACACAGTTAGTGTTAGACCAAGCAGCAGATCATGGATTCATTCAGAGACTGTAAGTTTATGATGCACTCCTCTCCCCATCCTGCAAGGCTCTCCCTGTTTAGTCGAAGAACTTCTTGTATTTTCAGTATCTTAATGCCTCATGAACACAAATAGATTTATTCTCACTGCAGTGGCATGTTATTGATGTAGAACTGAGCCATAGGAAAGCTGAGAACGTTTTCCAGAAAGACTTATGAGTTTGTATATGCACACTTGCTTGTGCCCAAATGAAGACACCATACATACCCTGGCTTTCAGAAAGTGCTGAATGTCTCTGCCTGAAAACCTAGACCTCTCAGGAGTCTCCAGGTGGTTGCTCAGATACTGTGATTCCTCAGATAAGTAGTCAATTCTGAAAACAATATTGATCAAAGAGGTCTGAGGTCACACTGGCAGCCTGTGGCAAAGACGGCAGGCCAGATCAACAGGCATTAACATGCTAAGCTTCCACTGAGGATGAAAGTTAGTGACAGCAAGGGATCTAAACAAGCTTTAGGGACCTGGGCCTTCACTTCAGCTGTCCTGTCACCTATACTACTGCCCCATTATCTCACCATCCTTCTCCTCACACTGCAGCGTAGCCTTATACTAGAGGGCACCTGCAACCATGAGTTATGGTTGAAAGGAACTAAAAGCAGAGAGGGTTTTGCTGGCGTTAAAACTGAAGATGGACTGCAGTGCATCTTGTCATCCCCAATGGGCAGCATGTCCCAGCCAAGAGGCAGAACAGCCAAGCTATTCCCCTGAACTGGCCTGGTGACGTGTAGCTCCTATTCATCTTCTGGTAGCTTTATTTGCTTTGAAAAATTCTCTCATCTCATTGAAGTACTGAAATGGGAAGCCAGTCAACTGGCAGATGAAGGGGTCAGAGCACGTTAAACACCACACAACATCAGGCAGCTCTTATATTTCTGTGTGGCAGCTCTGCATGGGTCTGGTGTCCTACAGACAAGACAAAGGAGCAATGCCAGCACATTACCTCCGCCTATAGAGGCTGGCAAAACCTACACTCCATCTGGCTGGTTTACACCGGTAAAGGAGCCAGTTCATATTTTCTATATATTTTGGGTTAACATCTTGATTGTGACATATAACCATGGCCAACTTCAGGCTGGAACCAAGCGAAAAGAAACAAAGCTGACCCAAAAAATATAAGGGAGAGGCCAGGAAAAACGGTGACTTTGAAGTCATTGAGAACACTGCCACCTCTAGGCACTGTGGGTGCTGCAAACACAAGCAAAGATTAACACAGGCCTGAGCAGAGTGCTGGTGCTATTAAGGGCACTGAAGATAAATAAGCCTTCCAGCTGAGAAGAGACACTCTATCAGGTACTGAACTCTGCACGTTATGCCACATGAAGGTAAAGAAGGTGTCACTTATGCAATCAAAGTCCCTGAGGGTCCCAGCAGAAAGCTAGGTGTGGACTGCCATCCACAGCCAACACAGACACCCATGGGAAAACAAGAGAAGAACAAGCCACGAATCAACAGACTGGGGAAGGGTACTTGTGAAGTCTGTCAATCTAACAGCACCATTAAGCAACTTAATTTTCTTTTAAGCCCTGTAATTGTCTCGTTGGTGGGACTGCCTTTCATGACAGTTATCCCACAAAGGAAAGCTCACAAAATCTGCTCCAGAGCAGACAGAGCTAATCGGTACATAGCAGCTTTAACTGATCTGGCACTGCTGAAATCCCTGGAAGTAAGACATAATAAAGGCAAGGTGGCCACAAAGCCCTGCATATCAAACGGCTGTTAGCACTGAGTCTGGGGAATCATCCAGAGATTAACAGTGGGGGTGAGAGCCCTGCCTTGGCCAGCACATGCCTGAGGGTACAGCAGACTGGGCACCATCACTGCTTCTCTGAAATGAGTCAGATACAACCTCCTGCCAACTAGCTCTTGGTGACAACTGAATTCTATGTATTATCTGGCTCAGGGCCCAGTGACCAACAATGCCAAATTCAGACACCAAGCTTAGCCGGGGCCATTCAACCAACTAAAAAACAGTATATCAGTTAAACCTCTTTCCCCCCTTGCATACCCTTTCCCTCTACAGTCTCCACAGCGCAACGGAGATGGGATTCCTGGGTTCTCGCCACCTTGTATACCAAAGTACTGTACAGCTCCAAGGAAGACAGAAAACTGAAACACATCTTGAGCTAGAGAGTTCACAGTCTACAGAGCTTTCAGCCTTCCTGTGCCTGGATTGGTGCCTGCACGTCTAATGAGACGTGGACATTGCTGCTTTTGTGCTTATGTCCCTTCCCTGCGTACAAACCAGCTATATTTTGTAACATGACACATTCTCATTCAGCTGTCTCCCTTTTTATGCCACTGTGTTTCCCTCCTCACCCCTCTCTACAGAAGAAACCAGAAAACTTTTAATCACGCCTAATAAGCAAGCGATGACACTTCCACAGACAGAATCAGTTTAGTTCGAGCTAAAGTTGAAAGCAAATTCAAACCCTCCTGACTGCCAGAGTTTTTAATCATAAGGTAATCTTCTGACCAGCTGTCTATTCTTCCCCCACAATGCCTAAGAAATCCTTAACACGGTATCAGGAGTCTGGCAGGAGGAAAATATCCTACCAAACTGCCTGACTATAAGCCTCTTTTGGTCAGTGGCTTGGGCTCAAGACAGATTAAAATAAACCTAATAAATTCACTGCAAGAACTTCTGCTCCAAGATGCTAAAATCTTCAACAAAGTCAACAGGGACCATAATCACAGATGTAAGAGGAGCTTTTGGTCTCCAGTTGACTTATCCAGATATCTACCTATGACTGCAGTTCAGTCAAGTTCAGTTGTGGCTATACTGAAGTTGCGTTTATTTTATTTTCCCTCCCCACATCAGCATGCATTAATACAGTCGGTCGGTGATGCTTGAGAGGCACTGACATGCAGAATGATTGACTTGCACTTAGTGTTATGCTTTGCCATATCCAGGAGCCTGCTATTTTTCATTCCAATACACAGAGATGCCAGTTTTCTTAATAACATGCCAGCCTTCTTGGCTTGCATGTTGTATTTTTTGGTTCAATTTTACTTATTTCTTTGTGAGTAGTAGAAGCTTCACAAATAAACGAAGCACTCGCCTGTGCTTTACCCGCCAGACCATACTCCTCTCACACTGCACTTAGTGAGGAATGAAAGAAGGAATAATTCAAGCCACAGAAAGCTCGGTTTACCCTGCTACAGACAGATACATACAGCAACCTTTTCTATCAAGCCAGCCTCTCCACCACAAATGGAGTCACTTCAGTGAAAAGTAGCACTTCTGTGCTCATTTTCCTTGGTAAATTCTTCTGGGAGAAGATACGTTTATTGGTGATCAAATTTCTGTCGGAATGACCCTGCTGATGAACTTTACTGTAGGGACTAGCTGAATCTTGCCTTTCCTCAGCCCTGGCCCATCCAGCTGGAGCAATGGTTTCTGGAGGGATGAAGGAGCTCTGAGTGTTTTCAGCTGTACCTTTTTATTCATGAATATTTTATGGTCAACTTGTGATTACCTTTATGAAGATTGTTGGGGTTGTGAATAGATGAGGCCATCAGATCAGAAGGACCGAGACCGGAGCCAGAAGAATTATAGTTATGTTTGCCTGGAGCTGTACAATGTGGCTTTATCCAACGGGACAGGGCTATGTTAAGTATGTCTGTTCTCTACAATATTAATGATCCTTCTTCCCTTAGTCTCCTGGCATGTGGTCTTGTGTCTTAACGTCCATAGTTTCTATTTACAATGTCTTTATTTTACCTAGCTTGTCTAGTCTCATCATGTTAGATAATCAAGGGTCAACCATCTTGAATTGTGCTAAAACATGAAATGAGCACAGCATAAGTAGATGGTGACTGAAAAACAATGGCATCAAATAACTACTGAAAGCTTTTGTAGCATAGGTATTCCTGAAGTAAATGGGACATACTGATAAAGCTGTGGGACTTCACTTCTCCTCTGATCTATGCAGAAATACAGACAAAGGTGCCCGGTGATTTCCAACCAGTTTAGTGCACTAGGGGAGTAAATAAGTTCCACATCTCTCACTTCAGGCTTCACTGTTCTAGGATTTTAAACTGGCCCTTTTTCCTCCTGTTTACTTATTTTTACATGATACTTGTCAGAGAGTTATCTCAGCACCTATCATCTACTTGTGACATTATCCTTGATACAATCCTGTAAGTGAACTATTATTTCGGTTTACACAGAATGACCTGAAGCCCCAGCACATCCGTCTATGGCAAAGTCAGGAGCTGAATGCAAAATCCTCCAACCTAAGCCTTAGCCACCAACTATAGCTTCTTCCTGAGATTCTTCAGAGGCAACTTTTCTGTTGCTATGGCAGCATGAGGTCTGAATTTATATTTTCACATACAAAACCTGACAGGAAAATCAGCTTATGTATAAAGGCTACACATCACAGCCCTTAATTTAATCAGAAGTTGTGATCAATTACATATCCTTTCAGGAGGCTGCTCTGAACCTCTTGCAGAACCTATTTTCATGCAATCTTTCTTTTCTGGTTTTAGTTAATTTGGACATGATGACAGTGCTCTCATAACAGGGACCGTGTATAGCCTCCAGGAACTGTCCCTCTGGAATAGCAAAAGAAATTATCTCACAGACCGAGATGAAAAGGGAAAGACACCGAGCTGAACCAAATAGGGTTAAAAAAGGCAATGGCAGGAGTGGATTCGCTTTGTTCTTCCTTCACACAGCCCCTTCCAGTGCATCATCTCCTTGTCGCATTCCCTTCCTTTTCTTCTGCCTGTTTCTATACACCCAAGGAGTTCACTGTAGAAAAGTCACTATTAGCAGGCAGCCTGGCTTAGTGGCTAAGCCACTGGATAAGGAATTCCGGGCTCTATCCCCCACACAGGCGTGGGCCTGCTGTCAGACCTGGGCACCTCCTCTCAGTTCCCTGTATCTTCGCTTCCCTCCCCTTGCCCCAGACACACACATCTGGTTCCTTTATTTTGCTTGGAAACTCATCTAGGCACAGGCTGTTCTTAATGAGGTTGCACACAGGGCAGGTCAGCACGACTGCAGGCTTGGATGTGGGGTACAGGTATGCTTGCAATATAAATGATAATGATCTAAACCCCATCTGTGCAAAGGTGGTTTTGAAGGAAGGAGTTTCACTCCATGAATGTAGGACTAGGGACCTGTAGATGCAGAATGTAGGAGGTCCTGGCAGTCTCTGAGAAATGAGGAAAGTTGGAGAAGTGCCTACTCCACAGATGAAGCCTTGAAGAACAATTCTCTTTAAGGCTTGGGAAGAACATCTTTCCATTTCCCTCTGTCTTCATGCTTCTTTCTTTTAGCTTCTGTTTTAATAAGATTATGTGCTTTTTTTTAATTGTATTGTGTTTGCATGGCAAGGTTGTGGTAGAAGGGGGCTACAGGAGTGGCTCTTTTGTGAGAAGCTGCCAGAAACTTCCCCCATGTCTGATACAGCTGATGCCAGATGGCTCTTAGATGGACCCACCATTGGCCAAGGCCAAGCTAATCAGTGATGGTGGTAGCACCTCTGGGATAACACGTTTAAGAAAGGGAAAAAGTTGCTGCACAACATCCATAGCAGCAGGAGAAAGGACTGAGAATATGTGCGAGAAACAACTCTGCGGAGACCAAGATCAGTGAAGAAGGAGGGGGAGGAGGTGCTCCAGGCGCAGGAGCAGAGATTTCCCTGCAGCCCATGGAGCAGCCCATGGTGAGTGCAGGCTGTACTCCTGCAGCCCATGGAGGTCCAAGGTGGAGCACATCTCCCCCTGCAGCCCGGGGAGGACCCCATGCTGGAGCAGGTGGAGGCGCTGGGGAAGCTGTGATCCTGTGGGGAGCCCCACGCTGGAGCAGGCTCCTGCCAGGACCTGCGGACCCGTGGACAGAGGAGCCCACGCCGGAGCAGGTTTGCTGGCATGGCTTGTGACCCCATGGGGGAATCACACTGTAGCAGCCTGTTCCTGAAGAGCTGCACTCCATGGGAAGTACCCACGCTGGAGAACTTTATGAAGAGCTGCAGGCTGTGGGGAGGACTCACATTGGAGAATCTCATGGAGGACTGTCTCCCATGGGAGAGACCTCATGCTGGGGCAGGGGAAGAGTGTGAGGAGTCCTGGGGAGGAAGGCGCAGCAAAGACAACATATGATAAACTGACCGCAACCCCCATTCCCCATCCCCCTGTGCTGCTCAGGGGGAGGAGGTAGAGAAAATCGGGAGTGAAGTTGAGCCCGGGAAGAAGGGAGGGGTGGGGGGAAGGTGTTTTAAGATTGGGTTTTTGTTTCTCATTATTCTACTCTGATTTGATTGGTAATAAATAAACTAATTTCCCCAAGTTGAGTCTGTTTCACCCATGACAGTAATTGCTGAGTGATCTCTCCCTGTCCTTATCTCGACCCACGAGCCTTTTCATTGTATTTTCTCTTCCCTGTCCAGCTGAGGAGGGTAGTGATAGAGCAGCTTTGGTGGGCACCTGGCATCCAGTCAGGGTCAACCCACCACATTTATTAACTCATCTGGCCTCCTCCCTTCTTTCTGTCTCTGAAGTCATACTCATCTTGCCTTATGCTGATAGCTTTCCTAACATCCACTTCTCTGCGGTCTGCTTTCTCTGATCCCTCCATTCAATCCTCTTAGATGCCTCCCCGCGCCCACCATCTCCTCACATTGTGCATGTGCATTAATGGGAGAGAAAGCAAACATAAGAGTCCACCCATTACGTACTTTCCACAATGTCCAGAAGGTTCTGTGTTTGAGGCATGTTTTAAAGATCATTGTAAATCAGGAAACAGCAAGGTGGAGTGAAGGGAAATTGGAAGGAGCTCTCAGCTTACAAATGCATAGTGCAAGAACATGGGCCCTCGCTCCAGTTTAATCTTGCCAACGGTTACTAGACCAAGTTCCTTGAACAGAATGTTATTATTATGACTAACCATTCTGTATTTATAGAGAAGTAGCGTTAGAAGACAAACAGTTCAAGCAGTGCTCTTGCACTAGATGTTCTTTGCTTTTTCCTGTATGTGGTCTTTTATTCCAGCATTAATTGTGGTTATAAATCATTCCCAACCTGCTTTGGAATGAGTTTACACAGACTTTGTGCTGTTGAAAACACAGTACATTTATACATACAAGATATAAAGCATTCAGCACCTCCAGGGGTAAAAATACCATGTATCAGGAATTAAACCCACAGAAGATTTAAAAATCAATTATCTTTAAAATGTTTCCCTGCCTGTTGCCACAAACAGCTACAGCTACTTCTGCACCATGCAGAGGACACTGAAGCAGGCAAAGTGGTCACCAACAGGTGTCTTTCGGAGGCACTTGTGCCAGGAAAGGTTTGGTTGTCACAAAGGATGAGATCTGGAGATAAAATTGAGTCTTGTTAAGATTGAGTGGTGAATAGGACGGGCAAGGAGCGTGGCCATCTAACCCCTGTCTATGACCATCCAGGTCACAAAGGATGAGGCTAAAATAGCTTGAAAGGAAGAAGAATGGCTTATATTTCTTTTTTTTGCTGTGTTGGAATATATCAGCCCCCATGAGGGGCAATGTTATTTGAACCCCACGGGGTGCACATTCCTCTGAGAGCCAGGGAACATGGAGCCTTGGTAGGCAGGTCAGATGCCAGACCAGGACACAGCGACCCTCTCATAGCCTTCCTATGTTTCTGTTAGCTCTAGCAAAGGGTGGGATAAAAAAAAAAAGCGCTTGTTAAGTCTCGTACAGCTTTCAGATCAAATTTTTATCCTGTTTCACTTTGGAAGTCTCTTGAACAACCTCAGTGCTTCAAAGCTGAGGCTGAAAATCTCCCAGGAAAGGTTCCTGTGTTTAATAAGCTGTTTTGACTGGAATTCAAAGAGAAAGTAAAGATTTCTGTTGGCCTAGCTATAGAAAATGTGGCCCAGACCTGTAACACCATATCTGACCAGACAAGAATGTGTGCTCTGTTAAAAACTGGAGATTTCTCAGAAACATTGGAGTTAGACTAGCTCTGGTTACCCTGAAGACAGTAGCAAAAAGTCTCATAATCTCTAATGGAAATACCTGTGACTAGCTTTATTTGGAAAGAAGGTGCTGGAAGGCAGTGCCAGAACACCAACTTCACAAACCTGTAGGTTATATAGTGGCTCAGCTACTGGGCAAAATAGCTTCCACTTTACTCTTTTCAATCATTCCACCACAAAATCAACCCTTGAAGGGCTTTGTATCCTAAAATGGTGACAAGCAGGGAAGCGCAGAGCAAGTGAAATACAATTAGAATGATGCAATGCTTAGCATTAACTTGTAATAAGAGCCATGACTCATGCGATTCAAACTTTCTTGAATGACTCAAATGAAATTTTGGGGGTTTCTGAGGATGCTGTCAAGGTTCCCTGATGCCTCAACTCCAAGACCTTCAAGTGCAGGCTGCACATCACCTGTGTTAACTGCACCACAAGTCCTGGAAACGGGATCAGTCCTTCCTACCACCATGCAGCGAGAGCTGTACTCATACCTCTTCCCTTGGTGCTCACACCTTCCATCCTAGGGCACACAGATACAGAAATAAATACTGCATCAAGACAGTGAATGTCTCCAGTGGATTTCACTAAATGAAAAATGAAATCTGACTCCAGCAGACACACGTTCTCTCTGAAAGGTCTTGTTTTCTTTAAGTTTTGTTTTTCTTCCTCTAACATAAGCACAATCCATCATCTGCTCAAATTCAAACCTGATGTAGACTTTTGAAAACCGTTTCCAGCTAGCTGTGGTACTCAAATGGCAGTTGGTCCTCTCCCATCTATTCTTGTTAATGTCTCTACTCACCAAACTTTCCCTCACCATTAAAGTGACAGAAGTGAACAGCCCTAACTGAAGAAAGCATTAGTCCTCACATTTCTGCCAGCCTTTGCAGGCTGGAAGGTCCACTGTAAATGTTTCCAAAATCCACCTGTTTTGATTGGCATGGTTTCCATGCAGCAGGCCAGAGAGGGTAAAATAGAGGGCTTTCATTTCCCCTTTGATTTCAGCACTTCTCTTCCACCAACTGCCCCATTTCCTGATTCATCTACATCAAAGTTAGCAAAGTGAAAACACTCCTGGAAACCTACAAATCAGCAGATAAAATAACTGAGGTTGGTCAATTTGCTAAGATCAGAAGGACTAGTTGCACTTTTCAAAGGACTGGAGAGTATAGATGCTTATTTTTGCAGCAAACTCATCAGTTATCTTAGGACCTCAAAACTTCTCATTAAAGAAACAGGTTTTTAAAATTTCCAGTAGGTGTTACTAGAACACTGGTTAGAAAATACATTTTTCCCACCTTGGAACATAATGACGGCAACGATTCAAACACAGAAAAATGTGCCCCAAAGTAGCTGAATTTAAATCTAGACTCTCACAGCTCCCGTGAAGCATCATGGTCTCCTCACTAGGGAAGCAAACAAAGTACATCATTCGAAATCAAGTCCTGCCAGAAATTTCAGACAATAGGGCAGAATCAGCCCAAAAGAAAAGTCAGTTTTAGCTCTTGTGTTGTTCTGCAGCAGCATTCAAAAAAGAAATGTTTGAAGTTAAATGCAGTTCCTGAGTCTACAGACAGGCAAAATTCTCTCTTGAAAGCTCACATCTTCTGTAGTCTGGGCTTTTTTTCTTGTCAAAGACCAGTCCTATTTCAAAAAAGATTTTGATCAAAGCCTTCAGACAATTAGCTATATGTAATAACAGATTAAAATCTCACTTTACTGTTAGGACAACTGAGACACAGAAATAACTAGTTTTTACAGATTAGCTTTGTAGTAGGCCTGTGGACTACATCTCAGCATTTATGCTCAGCAGCTGCCAATGATCAGTTTGACCCTGATCTCTTGAGTCCCAGGTTGGCATCAAAACACATATTTTGGCCAGTGGAATTTACTTTAATTTAGTTCAGAATTTTTCTCTCCATTCCTTCATAACATGATATTATCAAAAGCAGGCAAACCAAAGGGATATAATCTAAACCTCCCTTAAATTTTTAGTAACACAGGAGCAGCTTATATCAGAGTTAAACACAATATAAAATGAAGTAAGTGGAATGGGAATCTAGGAAAAGATGCAAAAGTAGAAACTACGAACGCAAGAAATTTTTCATAGGGTTATTAGGTTTACACTTGGACTTGATGATCTTAAAGGTCTTTTCCAACCTGAATGATTTTATGATTATATGATTCTATGATTTATTTTTTGTATTGGAGATTGGGGAATATCAAGGTGCTAAGACAATGTCAGCACTCTGCTGGGGCAGCGATTCTTTCCCCATGTGTTTGCACAGTGCCTCAAACAAGGGAGTTCCAATCTCAGCTGAAGCCTATAGTCATTAAAGCAATGGCAGTGCTAACAGTTGTGTACCACCTTCTAGATCAACAACGTATGTTTTCCAAAGGGCTCACAGTCTAAGTGAAGAACGCAAAGCATGGGAGGAAACAACTCTTATTTATACTATTTACAGGAGGAAGACTGAGGTCCAGAAATCTGAACAAGGTCACATACTACCAAGAACTGAACCAAGGTTTCCTCAGTCCCCATCTCATGCTTCAAATGAAGGGTCATCTGTTTTCTCTGTCAAGGACAGAATCATAAGCATAAAAGATATGCCACTGATGCACTGACAAATCACCTGCCATCTGATGTTTTTTTTATCTCATAAAAACATGACTTCTCTCATAAAAGTGGGTTTCTGATTAAACAATAGGACTAAATCATATCTGAGTTTGCCTTGAATAATGACTATATGAAATGTAGAGCTCACATCCTTTAAAAAAAGGTAGCTGGACTTCAAAAAACTGGGCTTGAGTGACACAATAACTAAAGGACAATTGCACAACAATTGTTTCTCCAATGTTAGCCAAGCATAATATAAATAAAAATATAGAATAAAGATTTCTACTACTTACCAGCACACTGATTGTTTTCATCCAACTGGTAACCAAATCGACACATCAGAGGTCTTGTAACAGTAGGGTAGTTAGGAACGGGGCCTGGCGCTGGGGGCAGTGGATAAATATTTGAATAAGGATTCAGATATGGTGACCGATACACTGGGTTTGTTCGGGGTACACATAAATAGCCACCATTCTGGTTGACACACACCATATCTCCTCTGCAGGCCTCAGGAATAGTCCGACATTCATCAATATCTGGAAGCAAAATGCAAAAATAAAAGGAGTGATTGCTTCTTAATGGGACCTCTCCAAAAAATAGTTAACATGTTTTTCTCAAGACTTTGCTAAAAAAGTTGATACTCTCTTTGAATGGAAAAGCTAATCCTTCCTTGTGGAGCGTCACTTTGAAGTTAGATCATACTAAAACAGGAAACATTCCATGTATTCAACATCTCTGTGTCCTCCTTGTTTTACTTCACTCTTAGAGGGTAGAGGGAGAGGGGAAAGCCTGCTTTGCTATTCTATAAATGTTCGGTTTAAACACTGATTTACGCATGGCTACAGCATGCTACTGCCTGTTCCTGCTGGAGGGTCTGTCCAAACCACAACATGCAGATCAGGATTTCAGACACTGGTGGTTTGGTTTGCCCAGCTGTGAAACTTGGATCCCGATTTGGAACTCCTCAGCTCTCCCCCACAGAAAAAGTTAGGGATGTTCAGATCTGGGGATGCGGTTCAGGCCTCTTTTTTGCTCTGATTGAGATCATTGCTGAATTAAATTCAGAAAGATACAAATGGTTTAATCGAACTGAGCATTCGCTTGGTTCTGGGAGCACAGAGGCAGTGGGTTGCTATGACACAGCAAGCAATCTGTTGCTGGTTCTTCCCTTGTTGTTTGGGTGGCCTTTCTGCACACAGAAGATGCTGCCCTGGAGGCAGAATGCCATTGATAAAAAGATGCTATAGAGCAAAGCGCATGTTTCCTAATATTGCCTCAACAATATACTTGGAGTTTCAACTCTGAGCAGTGGTAGACTTTATCTGACCCTCCAAGTGGAGGCTGCCAACAAAGATAGTAAGTAGTCTGGAGGAGAAAAAGGAGGGTAAACAACCCTTGTCTTTTGGCAACTAGACTGATCTCCCAAACTCTTCTCAATGCATTACAGCTATTTGAGAAGTACTGATGGCCAGTTAATATCTCAACAACGATCATATATATATACTTGTGCTAAGTAAACACACACACATATTTATATATACATATGTATTTTTTTATGTACATATACACAAACACACATACTTGTCACACAGCAAGAACTTTTCAACTAAAGCATGTGAACAGCAGCACAATGTTAACTCAATAGGGTCAGGATTTCTGAACCCCAATTTAAATGTATTGATTTAATTAAAGTCCTACCTAAGCATTGCCCAGAGGCACGGTCCAGGTCAAACCCATTAGTGCATTGTTGCTAAAATGAGAAAACAAAGGACACTCAGTGACTGTGAAACGAGAGCGTTGCAGAGTCAAACGCTCATCTGCATTATTATGCTTACTACAATTGCTCAGCCGCACAGAGTACACCAGAACACAGTCCCCAAAGACAGTCAGCAAGGCATGAACCTGAGACCTCAGCACCTAAGCCAGCCCCCCTAACTCAGAAGGTAGTTCCCTCAGGGGGTGACAGGGTCAGGCTGTTCATCTCCCTGGGGGTAACCAACACATAATGTGGGATGGGCTCCATACCAGTTGTTAACACAGAAGTACATTCTTCAGTTTTGAGGTCTTGTTTTTTCCCAGAACAGGAGGGCTCAGTTAACAGGTACTAGCTAACTTCTCTAACAGGCTCTGAAATGCTACACAGAGACAATTCAGTACACACATCTCAACAGGTTAGTCATCTGACTGAGCTGAAGCTACAGTTAAAATGTAACAAGCTTAATAAAAGCAAGGCTTTTACTTCACACCAAACTTTTTTATTTTTAGAGGATAAATCTTTACGTAACACATATTCTAGGCTTGCTTGTTCCTTCCTGTCCTGCGGTGCTGGTCTTTATCAGTGCTGCAACCCGGAGTCTTCAGCACCCCATCAGTGACCCTCAGCAGTTCTGAAACAGTGATGGTCTGGGTGATGATTGTCTCAAAGTCTGTCAAAATGATTCCCTGCTCTCCCTAGTTTTTGACTGGGCCTCCAGCTATTTAGCAACAGGCCAAGAAGTTTTCACAAGCACAGGATGCTCCTAACCCTAATAGGTTATACTAAGGAATGCAAGCAAGAGATACCCAGAAAACAGGAACCACTGAAGTAAGCAGAGGGCAGAGGGATGGAGTGTGTTCAAGAGTCTTCCTTTTTTGTTGTTAAATGATAAAGACACTTATTTCTGGACTTTGTGGAAGAAATCGGTGAACATGTGAAGTACTTGGTTCATGTTTAGAAAAGTAGTAAGCTGTAGGTGGGACACAAGGGGTGAGATGGAGAAGTCAGTGCAAGTGGGCCATTGCAGGAACTAGGGGGGGGATGTGAAGTGAAACACATGGCACTGTTTGGGCTGCACCTGCCACTTGCACACATGAATACACAAAACCACTACTAGAAGTATCAAACAACTGTGAAGGAGTTCTGCCTTCATTTATTTTGGCATTCTGAGATGTTTTGGTGTCATGCTGTGGAAAGCCAAGATCTTCTGATGGGAGAATGTATAACCAGCCTCAAGTTTTAAAGAATGTACGTACTCTACTTTTTGTTCTCTTTTCCATGCTATGGCATATACACTACACTTAGGTTAGAAGGATAAGTTAAGATAGTTTTTAACAAAATTATTTACTTTTGGGCAGTAAATGATGATTTGGAAACACTGAAACTACCATAGAACTGGTGTCAATAACTTTCTAGAACTTTATTCTAGAAAACATTCCAATATTGGTGAAATTACCAGTTTCAATACCTTCAGAAAGAATTTGTTACTATCATCTTGGTTTCAAGTTGCTTTTTGCTTAGACTTCAAAATCAATTTATGGTACAAGATGTTTTTACAAAAATAGCAATGGAAACAATATTTTTTAAATTATAAAAACAAACCCTTAAAGACATCTCAAAAATTCTCCAGGGGCATGAAAAGCATTTCCCATACAGATCCAAAGCTCACAAAAATATCAATAAGCATGCCATGTGCAGGAAATTTTCAATGTAACAGAAAAAAACCAACTAGATTTCAGAGCCTTTTGGCAAAGGTATTTAGAAACACAGCTCTGGACACTGAGTATATCTGGATTATTGACTAGGAATTCAAACTTAACATGCCTTTGGGAACCATTTTTTCCTAATTTGAAGTCCACTTGGAGCCCAAGAACACAAAGAACTAATGCTTCTGCTATTTCAAGAACTGGACTGCTTTACTTCCATCCACCCTCAAAAGCCCTGCCTCTTGAACAAAAATGATTTTGGGCATAAATTAAAATGAAATCTAGGATGCAGTCATTCTGGATTGCAGTCCAAAATTAAACAGTCTTAAGACAAGATCCTGCTGTACATAGAAAATACCTATTTGTATGAAGATGTTTTCCAAAAGTGGATGTTCCCCACCACAGAGCTGAGCTGTCCCTGCTCTTGTTGGATGGCTTTTCTTATTTCCTTTTCCAAAAGTGTTCAGTTCAGAGGCATAATCAGGCTTTCAGTGAGGTCCAGGTTTCTACAGGGATATTTTGCTGAGCTGGCAAGGATGAGTCAATAAGCTCAGCCCATGTTCAACTCCAGAATTCTGCTGGCTCCAAGTTCTCCCCTCTAAACCTTTAGACCACACAGCTTCCTTTTCATGTAAACCCCAGACCACAGAGCTTCCTGTTCACCTGCTAGCCAGTTAAATCTCATGCCATACAGTGCTTCAGTACAAGACAGTACATAGATCTCTGTGTGCACCTCTCACCTGTGCTTTTCCAGGGCTTGAAAGGCAGATGGCCAGTGTGAAAGCAGTCAGTATCCTGTAATATGCATAGAAAATAGGCTGAAAACCTTCTGATATCCAGGCTCATTATACAGGTTTAAATACACATGGACAAATTAATTTCTAGTGACACTTTAGTGTATTCCACAGAGATTTGTTAACATGAATTTGACCTCTGGAGAGGGAGTAATAAAACTGTGGGCCAGATTCAGATCTCAGCATCACTAATTTTACTATGGTTTTATGCAACTGGATCAGAATTAGACTGAACATGTATACCAACTAACCTCTTTCTTATGATGCCCCATGCAGCAGCTGCTTAATGAACAAGTACGTAATATTCAATAACATATTTTTGCCACTCTCTGACACCTTTCTTTTAAGACTATCAAAGTTTTTCTTGCACATTATGCACATTTTACAGACGGGTAAACCAGAGCATGGGCCCTGCCTAAGCTCACAGTGCAACGCATTGGCAGGGCTGCAGACGTGTCGTGCAGGAGGTCCTGAATCCAAGCCAGTTGCTCTAACCGCTAAACCGCATTTCATCCCCAGGAGACTATATATGAAATTAATCCATTTTCTTAGGGCCAGATTCTGTCCCTTTACTCAGTCTTGAGTAATACGTTGCTCTGCAAGTAGACACACTGTGCCAGGTCATCAGCTACCAGAAGTTGCTGTCTTCAATGGAGCCTTCCCCAATAACATCATCTCAGCATCTGGTGGGACCTCCTGGGTCTCTTCACTGCAACTGAAAGAAGAGGATCCCTTGCTAATAGAGCTCTGTGGCTGTATTTGGAACTCCTTACCTGGAGCATGAAAATTCTGGTCAACTAAGTTCCCACCCCCAGGTATTTAGTTACAGACAGAAAACCAGGAAAGGACTGTAAGAAGTTACTTTTTTCTGTGTACTATGGATTTCAGTGCTTTGCCGCTGCCTGACATAAAATTTCTTCTCAATACAATTAGACCCACATCTTGCTTATCTTGGATTCTAGTTCTGAATAGCAATTGTATAAAATACATTCCCACAAAACCAGTACAGGAAGCAAGGGATATTTTAGGTAGCCTTAGTTCTGCTACCCAAGCGAGCTGCCAACTTTCTCTCTTAGAGCTGTCTCTGATTTCCAGTGCAAACTGAGCTGCTGAACAAGACCTACAAATGCATCAGACAAACGTACACACAAACAGTGACTAAAACATTTGGACAAATTTGTTTTAAATGAGGAGACAGGCACAACCTCTGAAAAATAAACATAAACCCTAAAATGGTTGTTCACAGTGCTGCAGAGACAGATCGTGCTTCTTGGCAGCTTTTGAGTGACAAGGCAAGGCAAATTCTGCACAGACTTTTCCTTAGAGTCAGATGCAAAGCATTCAAAATACGGCTTGCACTTCATTTATTCCTCAAATGTTTTTGAAGAGATTTTAAAGCGTGCAGTGGTGTAAAGACTGCATACTCACTTTGCATATAGCAAGAACAGCACTAGAAGGAAATATAACAGGTTATAGCTGAACGTTACATACCTAGTAACTGGGCTACGCTCTACATTATTGCAGAGCAGTGCACACTAAGAAAATCCCCTATAAAACGGATCAGATGAAACTCATACATTTCTAGACAGTCTTTAGTTTCTGTTGTTACAAGATGATATATTCTTTCTTCTTGGTGGGGGGGTGACCTTACTGCCTCGTATGTGTTCTGCCTGCAACCACCATCTCAATTTACTCGTTGCTTTAGATCTCAAATCCCCTCAAGAATTATTAACAGACATGCAGCACAACCTATCAACACTACATTCAGCTGGTCACAGTAGCTTGCCCAGCAGGCAAAATATTTCAAACTAGTAATTAACTTCTGCGAGAGTAACTAATTAGCTTTGAATCAATCACTGTAGCCAGTGGGATCGTTTGCTGTCGCAATTCAGCACTCCTGCAGACGCTGGGTTTCCTAAAGCGCAACGTATAAGCACAGATCAAGAAGGAACTCGTCAGAGACAGCGCAGCTTTAGCACCAGACAGATCGTCTTCCCCCACCTCTGACCACTGAGATCCCGGTTCTTTGCAAATGGCTTCAGCAAGTGGATTGGCATCCCAAATCCCTGCCACAGATATTTTCCACGAGTAGGTTTCCCTTCAGTAAGTAAAGAAGTTTCATGCATACCACTTACCTTTTTAATCCTTGCATGTCCAAAACCGTTGGGGAAAGGTGGAAAAAAAACAGAGCCTGTGCTGATGAGTAACTACAAAGTTTTTCCAAACATTACCCTCTGCTAGCCCTTCAGTTCCTCGATCATTTATAGTCCCAAGAATGAAACAGCAAGTAATGGAGAAGATCGGGAGCCGTCTGTACTTCCTCAGACACTGGAGAGAATACAGAGAAAGCACCTGGTTTTGCTTAGTTCTCTTCTGTAATTCAGCATTAAACCAATTGGAGGAGGAATGTTAAAAATGAACACTTCATTTTCTAAGTATGTTAAACAATGCAAATGGGGGCCTCAGCCCGGGACAGCTGGTTTAGATTACAAAGCTCACCAACTGGCTAGACTCCTCACAACAACCTCGAGGAGCCTGCCAGGATAAAACACTAACAGCTTGAAGGAAAGCCTCTCCCGCTGCAAACTTCACAGTTAAATGTGCCTCAGAGCAGAGAGCACCGTTATTGGACAGAAACCCTTATCAAGGGACTAGGGAAGGGAAGGAATTGTTTTCCTTGCTCTGAGAACAAAAAAAAAAAAAAAAGTCAGGCTTTTTGGAGGCCCTCTAGC
>Ga0065711_1027209_pt1 | contig 52554 bp, 25 predicted proteins | sample Hoacrofraction12_FD_59098 | JGI IMG/M metagenome (GOLD analysis project Ga0065711, IMG submission 59098) | Hoatzin crop microbial communities from Cojedes, Venezuela - Epithelial fraction 12 v2 (version 2) | ecosystem: Host-associated > Birds > Digestive system > Esophagus > Crop | place... | reverse complement strand
GCGGGCCCCGTCCGGCCCTCCTGGCCCCGCTCCGCCGTGGGCTCCGGCCAGGCCCGGCCCATCGCCCAGCTCTGCCGCCATGTGCGTGAGGCACCTCGCGTCTCCTCAGCCCAGACCTCCTTGGCCGGACGCCTTCGCCACCGGAGAGCGGAGGACGAGGGCGAATCCGGGTGGGAACCGAGCAGCCGTCCTCCCAGCCAACCACGTCTGGGAAACCGGGAGGGCCCCGCCAAGGCCTCCGCACTGCGGCGGGTCAGCAGAAAGTTAGCCGGGACGTTGGTGAACTTCCTGACGAGCCCGGTACGAGCTGCACCGCGCAACGAGTTCTCGTTGCCTCATACATCACCTCGGGGTGCTCCGCAGGACACTGGGCAGACAAGGTGCCGCGTGTAAGCGACTGACTCGAGGAACTGAAGGCATCGTTGTGCCGACGTAGATGTGATGAGCCACTCCTTCAAGAGCAAGTTCTGCAAGACGGCATTTCTGACCTCAAAAGGGCTGGAGGGTGGGACAAAGCCCGTGCCGGGACACGGGTGCCTTACCGTGCGCTCCATCGTACCGAGGCATTCGTTCCTTATTTCATACCACGCCAGGAAGACATACTCTGCTGCACAACAGCACAGGTTAAAGCAGAGTTCGCCACGTTTGTGTAATCGGTCAACCCATTGACTCATTTTTGATCAAGTTGCCTCTTATTTTTATTTTTCTGCCAAAGTCTTTTGAAAATTTTTCTGGAAAGCCAAGAAACTCCTCAATGTTCTGCTTCGGTAAACAAGCTTTGGACTATTGTCCAGCAGGTACCCGTTCGGAAAACTCTCGTCCATTTCTGGGCTTTGGATGTTTTATGTAGAAAGAGCTTGGTCTTTCTACAGACTTGGTTAACCCGCCCGTTCTTTGTGACAAATACATCATGTCTTCCAGGTCAACATCCTTCTTCTGGATAACTGAAATTCTGGTACTGGACTGCTAGATGGACATCTTTTGTGCAGATAAAACATCTAGCAAGTTTCATACTTTTCATACTTCCCTAATTTTTTAACTAGTCTATGAAAAGGTTAGAACTGATGTATATTTAAACCACTTCTTGAGATCTTCAAGAGCTGGGCTTGATCTGGGTGAAAAAGGGGGTCATTCAGTGGCAGTAACAGGATCGTTGCCAGAAGGATAAGCCTGTGTATGAGATGCAGACAGCTAAGATCTAGAAACTCTGTGACAGCCTTCTGGAGGTGTGCATTTAATCACCGTCCCTAAGAGGTGGTCTGAATCCTTTCTGAGCTGTACTCGGCATAGCGTCGTTGTGGTAGCCTCCCTTTGAAGGACAGTCTTTTAAAATAATTGGTAGTCATGTGTTAGGAAAGAGATGGCAGCAGTGGCTGCTGAAGCTGTTACTTCGCTTGCAAGGCATAAGAATAGAACATCTCAATTTGTACTAAGGGTCTTACCGTTGCAGTAAGCCAGGTCTTAGGTGTTTTGATCTTCTGAATGACTAAGAAGAAACACAGTTCATCGGTACTGCTCTATTTTTAGTACTTCAAGGAAACAACAGAAGCTCAGTTTTTAATGTTTCAACCACACTCCACATTTCACCTTCAGTGAAAGAAGTTCTTCTTTTACACATATTCACTGCTGGTATTGCCATTAATTCTTCTTTGCCTTCTATTCTAACCTTTTGTCCTTGTTGCTTGATAAGGCTTGATAAGGCTTTTCAGGAGAATCAACCATACTACCCAAAAATACTATGCGATAGTGCTATGGTTCAAGCACGTAAGATGTACCAGGTTTTGCAGTTGGATTTTGCTACTCTAAGTCCCATGATAGCTTGCTCCCATCTTGCTTTCTCTAGAAAAAATCAGGTTGTCCAACAGTTGTGTGGTGAATTGTCTAGATCACCATTTCCTTCTTATTTCTGAAGGTGTTTCACGCTTTCCTCATTGAGGCAGGACGTGTAATTTTTTAACAATATTTTAGTTGTTCAAACCAATCTTCCTGCCAACTTCCTAAATGGCTTTACTAACATTGCATATAAATGCTTCTAGTAGAGAAGTTGTGTGGAATACAGTAATGCAGCAGTCTAGAAGAGTGGAAAGCCAGGCCACTTTGAGTTTCGACAGTGGCAGCAAATGTTTTTAGAGGTGCTTGAAACAGCCTCAGTTAATCCAGCTTTGGAAAGAATCAGATGACGTCAGCCAGGCAGGAAGTTTGACCACACGCATACAGTGCTTCCAGTTTAAAGTGGACAATTGCCTGTCGTGGCAGCCCTGGTAAAGTCAGGAAGACAGTTGTTCTTCTGTTTAGCAGAATGAAGAATATTCTAATTTATGGGCAAGGTGCAGATCATGGAATCGAGTCCATTTGAAAGGTCAACTCCATTTTGACCGCACTATGTGCCATTGTAATGTCTCTAAAGATCTTCATAGATGGTGGAATAGCTGAATTTGAAACAGTTATGGTAGTAGGCCAAAGCTGGCTGAACGTTTACACTACTGAAAACATCACAGAGACCTGTGTTAGATGGGAAAGGGTCCACATGTCCAGGATTTGCTCTTACCAAGGCATCACAGCTGTATTTGATAGGCAGATATTCATCCACAAGATCGTAACGATGATAAAGTGATTATCGGTAACTTGTGATTGGCTATATTAAGGTGATTATCTGCCTTTTAGTATTTGGGAGTAGGGCTTGGAAAGGAAGCATTTATTAGCTGAGATACAGTCAGTAATTAGCTAAAGGATTTCAGAAGGTGGGATTGATATGGCTAAATGTGATGGTCTACACTGTAGGCGTTAACATCCGATCAAATCATCCTAGGCTCCTTTCTCACAGTCAATGAAAAGCCAGTCAGGGTAGTCAATGGAATTCACGGCATGCTTTGTCTCATCCCAAAGCAGATGCCTGTGTCTGGCCAGATGAATTCAAGTCTAAATTTTATTTACTTTGTTGACTAGATTTTTACCGATTGGAAGTATGGCACCTATTCTGCAACTGCCAAAAGAAAGGTGAGATTAATCCTGCTCATGTTTCTATGATCTAAGACAGCCAGATAAATTAAAACTCCATACTGGCCAAACTATGCTGACAGATTAGATATGAAATACATACTATCCCTCTGTACCTAATATTTTTTCTTTTCTAATTTGATCCTATGCTTGTTTGTCCTCATCTTAACACCTAGGATGTGGCTTGTCCTTGCACTCTGACATCCTCTGTAATTTCTGTCCCTCTTCCTTTCCTCACCTCTACCTCATCTCCATCTCAGTCTCTTGTCTTCTGAGTGGTCTGAGAAGCTTAAGTTAAAATGAAGAAACAAAAATGCTAGAAAAAAATATTTCTTGCAATCTATGTCTGTCATTCCAACACAGACCTGAGAACTACATTTCCCATTTTGTAGGGGGGAAGTTTAAACAGAGGCCATTTCAGGCAGAAAGAAGGGTTTAGTTCTGTGAAACACTAGGGAAAATAGGGTCACCTGAAGGAACGACCATAAAACAAGATTCTTTACGTGAAAGTCTAGAAGAGAGACCCTCCTAATTCTCGAAACTACTGAGACATTACTTTCGTTGATCTGCAAAACATTGACTTCTAGATTAGATTAAGGCAGTAGCATAATCAGATTTAAATAACTGAAGAAAAGAACGGTAATTATGCTTATAGTAGTAGATTCCTTGTAATTTTTGTGGACTGACATCATCATATCTAGCTCTTTATTAATAAGGACATAATTTCTTTCCCTGAATTCTTGCTTTCAAAGAATGTTGGCAGATACTCCAATGTTTCCTTGTGGACCTCAGTGATAGACTCAGTGTGGTAATATTTTCTAACAACCATTACTTTTTCTGCACAGTCTGCCCATGAAATGAGTTTCTATTGTTATGCATCCGCTACCTATGTAGAACTGAGACATGAAATTAAAATAAATAGTGTCAGAAGTGTCCACTGATTTCTGTTATTCCGTTAAAGAGGTCTAGATTTAAGTACCTAAGAGGATATAATACCTTTTATTTTCAAAGTAGCATTCTTATTGATATTTGATACAGGTGTAAATACTAGATGTTTCTGTAACTCCAGCTGGGTACCCAACATCTTGAACTGAGTTTCCAAACATATATGTAGAAGCCATCCGTGACTACTATGTTTTAAATGACTTGCTTAGCATCAAACGGAAGCTTTGTGACAGAAGTAGGACTAGATTATAATCTCATGGGACAAAATGCATGGTTTATCTATAGGACCTGCTTTTCTCTTCCTGTATTCTCCAACCTGTTTCACCACCCAACTTTCTAGTTCTGCAGCACATGAAACTGGAATCGTAAATACAACAGCTTCCATCAGTACACAGAAACAGACATAGATAACCCTGACTATGGGAGCCGTGCAGTCAATGGTAACAGAGATGAGATTAATGACTCTTTACATCCCCGGTAAATCTGTCTGCTACACATCCCTGATTTATTCCTAGAAGATACTCTGTGCCTGGAATGAGGCAAAATCTCCGTGGAAGAGGCAATGCAAATAGCTGATTGGAGAACACACACAGACAGTGAAGGTGTACAAATAATACCTAACTTTAAGAAAGTTTATGTCTGAAAGCCCCAACTGGAAATCTAAAATAAAAATAATCTTGTGCAATCATGTTGCTCACCCATTCAGCTTACCCTGTTGGTCACCAGCAGAGTTTAGATGTTTACATCCACATCAGAGATAAAAAGTTTTAGCTACTTCCTTGAACTCCTTGGCTCTATTCAAAGTAGCGTTGTTTTACCACTGGAATGTAGCTTCCCTTGCGTTGGTAAGGATGAGGGCTGGTTTATACAACAACTAAGAAAAAAAAAATCCTAGCTTAATAGTTGGGTTGGGATGGGAGCATGGAGTGAAGCTGAAGGATAATTTTATCCTTACAGAGCACTTTAAATGGCTGATCAGCCGTAACAGTTTGCTCATTCTCATAGTCAATGTAATGATCATTATGAAGAGTGCATTACGTGAAAATTTAATTAGGGAATGTCCTCTTCAGTTTTTGAAATGAGGTATCATAAGCTAAGAAAGTAGATGATTGAGAACTGATGTGAATGTAGATACCACATCTGAAAGATAGCCATTCTTTGCTTTTCTCTGGAATCCATAATTTACCTTCTCGTGACTAAATACAGTTTTAGAGTAAGTGTGTGGAGAACAAGAGACAGCTGAAATTCTGTGTTTTTATAGAGAATACAGAACGCCCTACAGATTTTTAATGAAGTAGATATTCCAGTATAGCTCATGCAGGATATTTGTTCATAAATAACTTTTTTTTTTTTCTCGTTATGAGTATGGTATTTGCAGGTTGACTTCTTCAGAGTTTGATAATCTGCAACACTTTTTTTCTCAACATGACATATCAAAATCCTATAACCAGTGTTGTCAAGTGAAGAGAATGTTAGTCTGGGTGGTAAACTGTTAGCTGTTTTCCATGATAAGATATCCATTCACAGATATTGAGAAAGAACAAGGTATTCCTTCTGATAATTGCAGGAAGACTAAAGCCCATCATTTTTTCCAATCAGATGAGAAAAATAAAAAGCTTAACTACCTTTTCTTCTTAAATAACTGAAAAAGGGAAAACTGAAAAATGCAGAAGAAAGCTATCTTCTAGAGCAATAGAAATGCATTATTATGAATAAAGAATATGAACTTTTTGATCTAACAGTTGAGTTTTTGTGGATCGAAATGGGTCAATGATCTGTGTTTTTCTTTCAGTTTCAAGATTCAACCCTGTATTTTTCTGTGACTGGAAGAGTAATTTTACTTTAACATGGTGATGTCAGAGTATCAAATACTGTTGTGATGTCTCAGCCGGCGTTGACGGCAGAATGTTATATGTTGCGATCCTTTCTTTCCTTCAGTTCATAGGACTGCAACATATCTCCTGAAGAAGATGATGAAGAAACAAACATCGATGGGATCATCAGCTTAGGTCTGATCACCTGGTTCTGTTACCTGCCTCTTGGAATTCAACCGGCCCTGCAGCTTCCCCTCAGTACTGGCAATATAGATGTAGATGTGTGGGATCCAGTGCTTGATTTCCCTTGACTGTCCAGAGGAAGGTTTTCTACATAGTGCATTAAATTTAGACTTTCTGTAATCATCATAAAGGAGGTTTATCCAGTCCACTGCAGCGTAGCCTAGTTCTACCAAAAGTACCTCGTACCAAAAGTTTTACTCACATATAAAAATATTATGCTAATCGGTTAGGCTTGGTGCTTGAAAACCTTTTCACAAAACTGTGCAAACTGCCTTTCAGCACAGGGAAGGGAAAGTAAAATGTCTGCTTGATTTACAATCACTGCAGATTTGACTGTGGATTCAGTATAACCTGAACAAAAATAATGATCTTCTGTAAAGAAAGGGGTGCAAAAGGTAAGGAATCTTTAGTGGCACCAATAATGTCTTTTCTTGGAGGTGGTTCGTGAAGAGTTCCTTTTTGGGGAAACGTGTTTATGTCAGTACGTAGCTTAGTAACAGTGTGAGAAAGTGGAAGAGGAAGTGGTCTGAATGCCTTACATTTTGTTTCCTTATCTTTCTCTGAAGTTGTCTGTAGAGCTTACTGATTTGACTGGTGGTCCACAGATGAATTAATGACATTTTACAATAATTGTGGTGATATGAAAGATTAAAACTCTGCTATGGCTGCTTGAGGCTTATTCAGCACTGCCATTGGAAATAAATTTATTTCCTGGGGATAGACCATGACCGTATGGTCCTTTAACAGAGAAGTCAACATGACCACTCCTCTTGGGTTAGTTTACAGATGGACGTTTTGCAGCTGAGAACTGATGGGTCTGAAATTGCAGATTCATGCAATTTTCATCTTTCCAGGTAGCCCCCACGAACAAAGGCTGGCACATGCAGTCAATAGCCTTGTTGTTTAGACTGGCGGCACTGGAACAAAAGGCCTTGTTCCAGAAGTTTGCCTGTACTAGGATAGGCTGAATTCTACTGGATTTGCTCTGTTAAATATTAGCAGCTGCTAGCTGGCAATCCTTTGGTATCGTTATTCAAGTTTTGCTGTCAATAGGCAAGGGTAACTCACTAGTAAACACTTTATTAGGTTTTTCCATCAAGCCTCCATGTTGCCTTGAACCGTGTTCACTGTCCTCACACAAGGAGATTGTGTTTTAGCAGGCCATGGATATGGTTTGATCAGTCTTTCTACAGCAATGCAATGGAGAATGACTTTTCCTCTAGAAGGTCAAGCATTAACACAGACACAATGCCTATCTTTATTTTGGCATTAATGACTTTACGTTACTGCATAATATTCATTATTCTTAAAAACAATGAAAAAAGTTAATAAAATAAAATGGTCTAAAGTCATGTCTAATCAAACTGAAGAACTAACTAAATGTCAACCATGTTGGTGTATTTACATCAGCTTGGCTCCCTGAAATTCCAGAAATGATCACTGGTGTAGTTTGGAAGGAACTCTTGCCATTAAAAGTTCCCTACATCTACCTTTTGTAATCGTAACCTTAGATTATTATGCAGCAGTAAGGAAAAGAAGTGAGCAGAGGAGATATGAGGACACTCTAGTGAGTACTTCCTCAAGGAGTCAAGCAGCAGTCAAGTTGTATTGTTGGCACATCCCAATAATGAGAAACTACAAAAGCTATTCAGAGAAGAACATATTTTTCCTGAACATTGTTCTGGGGAAAAAACCCAACCACAAACTGAATCTTTTCAGGCAAATATTCTTTTAAAGACTTCATCAAGAGGCATGTATTGAAAAGTTGTAATCCAAATGGTTTAAACTCAGCAAAGATAACAAGTAAAAATGTCTTAGACTAGGAAGTGTGGAGCAACCTTAACTGTGGGTTTTACTATCTATATTGTCTATTATAAAACCAGCGTACCATAGTATGTAATGCACTCCTGAAAGATCAGATAAGCACAGGCATGCAGAAACACAACATAGTATAAAGATTTTTGAAAATAAATACGGGATGATTCCATTACTCACAAATAGCATAGTTATTAATTAGTTACACAGGTCATCCCAAATGAGTGCAGAAGATAACATCTTTATGTATCACATCATAGTGTTAAATTTTTTCAGTACAATACATATACCAGAGAGGAACTGTTTGAAGGTATTTTTGAAAATTTGAAAAAACGGTTGTCTGTATCTTTTGAACCTATCAAGGCTGCTCTAATTAATTTGACTGCTATAGTTCAAGGTTCAGACAAGATGAAGACTTAGGAGTAATATCTGCAAAAGTCCTCAGAACTACTTTAAATTGTTTCTGTATATGAAAGCAGTTTTAAAGTGCAATGAAGTATTTTCTACGAAGGCTGGAGCACTGGCATTTCCCAAGGGAATAGACTTTTTACTCAAAGCTCTACAGAATGGCAAGGAAAAAAACCCTGTCTACTATCAAAAATATATCACAGATCAGTTATATCTCTATTAAAAGTATCTAAGTCCAGAGCAGAGAACTGTGACTGTTCATCTTCCTGGCTCTATCCAGAGAATCTGTCATGTGGAACATGTCAAGGAAATTGGAGATGGCGTCACAGAAGAAACTTCCGTGCTTCTGCATGAAACAGGAGGAGCCAAGGGCTCACGGCCTACTTCATATCCTGTTCTTTACATTAGTTGTTCTTGAGTATACTTGAGACATACCAAAGAAAATCATCAGTAAGTTGCATATAGTAAGACAAAACAGATTTTCGTGCTTTATGGACATACTCTGTTAGTTACGCGATAAAACTTCCATCAACTTCAAAGGGTCAAAGCTTTATAAAGCAACTTCTGAGAGTCAGCAAACATAATTTTGCTAAAAAGAAGTATTCATTCTTGGGCGGAGAATGTATGTGTATTCAAGGGGTAATAAATACAAAATGTGGTTCTTTTGCAGGGAGTTGTAAGTGTGAGAGTAGACAACGGAGTCAGTATCAGCTTCTGCCAGAATCCTAACATGTCATTTTCAACGTCACAGGAGTGACTTCACCCCTGGCTCCTCTCTGACTTATCTGATCCTGGGCTTGTGTTTGTGTGCAGTCTTGCTTTTGTTTTATTTTCAATCAGGAGGCAAGCGCTATCTTGTATTCAGTAGTGCCTATCATCCTGCAGCTCTGACTGGTGTCAGGCACCTGTTTTCCTTTTGATATTGACAAACAGCTCCCTTAAAAGAGGTCATCTTCATTTAGCAGCTGGAATAAAGCATGACAGAAAAGGGGATTTTCGAAACACCAAAGAGCCTAAGCACATATTTAGTTCAATTTTGGATAAGGTCCAGCTGGAACCAATCCACTTCATAGGGATATGCAGGAATAACATAGTCATACTGATAGCCATCTTCTCACAATTCCCCCCCCACCCCCAAGGACAGGCAATCTCCAACAACTGACACAATCAACTCTGAAAGAGTATCTCAGCTCAGATAACCTGACTTACAGGAGTGAGTTTAAAAATCGGTGGGGATATTAATTGAAAGCACTACTCCACTGTGGGAATACTCTCACCCATGGAAGGTTAACCCAGGTGTTCAGATGCATGTGCCTGTCACCTGGCTGGAAGTGAGGATGCACTGCAAGACCTGAAAGTCATGTGTCCAGTGCCTTATGTATAGTACAGAAACTTCATATTGAGGACAGATCCAAATAGAGCACAAAAAATTATTCAAAGGCACACCCGCATTTGTTGCAGTCACATTCCTATTACATTGTGTAAGAAGAAAACAATATCTGGCAAAAATAAAATAAACAGCAGCACATGAATGAAAGAGAACTGGTTACAATACTTTCACATTTATCTCATGTTTTAAGGTCAGTCAAAATCTGTGTTCGATGTTATAAGGGAAATGTCACATAAGGAAATATAATACTAGTTCACATATAGAAAGTTGAAGAGGAGAATGGCTGTATGTCCTCAACAGAGATGAAACGGTGCAATAGTTGTTGAAGATCAATATATATATTTTCAAAGTCTGCTTTCCACCTTCTTATTTATTCTGATCCATGGAAGTCTTTGCTAGCTTTCATCATGGGTACTTGCTCAGTAACATGAAACACAATTACATTCCTGACGATGAAAATGTAGCAGTGAACAAGGTAAGGAGGTTTATTTTCTGTCTAACGGGTTGAGGAGAATATTCAAACCTGTCACCTAATTCGGAATCTCAGGGGATGGAGGGAATTTATGAAGGGGAAGATTAATAGCCATCCTCTATGCTATTCATGATACACTGAAAAATATTTAAAACAGTGTTTGCGTAGATGTTAGAATCCTTGGGTTTTGAAGAGCTGCCCATGGTAAGAATTTGTTTCACATTTTTAGGATAGAAAAAAAAGAATTTTTGTTTTCAGCAGAACATAAACCTTAAAGCAAGACACCTATACACATACACAGATTTTTTTCCCTCCGCTATAAATAGTCTTCAACATGTAAACTAATGCTCTGCTGATTCAGGCTTGCTGAAGAAATGCAATTTCTATTTAAATCTTGTTAGGGAATTATAAATGTTTTTTGGGGAAGTAAAAACAAAAATAAAAAGTCCCCACGTGGATATTATTTCAGAAAACAAACCCATGCCTGAAAAGAGGGAAAACAATTCTATTTGTCTGGGGACTTTCTAGTTCTGGCTGGCTGTTAAGTGTTCACTAAGGTAAAGGTTGGTAAGAAGTTTACATTTCTGGATTATTGTCAATTGGTAATCAAGTAACAACATAATTTATTTCTGAGTGTTCAACTAACACAAAATCTGAAAGATCAGCAGCTGTGCTTAATGATAATTCTTGAATTCTTGTCATTGATTGGGATATTTAATTTTTTTTTTTTATCACCTTGTCTTCTTTGGTACTAATCCTGAGTTTCTGCCATTTGTGAAACAAATTCTGTAATCTAGATTCACATTGGTTTTGTTTAAACTTGTTCTCATCTCTTTTCTCCTGCATGCAACAGGATCAAGTGAATGGATCCCTACAGCTTCTCCATTAGTGACAGTAGTAATTAGAGATACAAAAAAGACTACGATTGGTCAGCTTTGACTTCCATTCAGAGATAAACAGTCCCTCTCACATTTCATTGTGAATAGAGTTTTCAGGCACTTCTAAGTTTTGAGGACCTCATTGGCTCCTTCAGGTTCCATTCTTGTTTCCTGGCTTTTGCAACTGGCTGTTAAGTCTCCTTTAAATTGCATGAAATTCACTTTATCTTTTCAATGCAAAGAGAAATTATTATTCTTATTGCTATCATTTTTATTCTACACAAAACAAAAGTTAATTTTTTTCCAACTGTGATTTGAGGGATAAAAGTTCCAGCTGCTTTCTTCCTATTCGCTTCAGACTGTGGCATCTTGAATAGGAGGTGATAGTTGTTCTGATCTCAGGAACATAGTCCATTACATTCTAGAGCAACTCAGTTATGCTCCAGGATTCCCTAACAGTGCCATGGAAGCCCACACTGCTACCACATTACATGATTTTGCTCAGAAAGCATATTTTAGTTTAGTTTAATTTCTAACTGCAGGTGGGTTAGAGGACATATCTGTCGTTCGTTTTACAAACCTAACCAAAGAGTTAACTGTTAAAAAATCCCTGTCAAATCCAGCCTGGTATAGATCATTTGTTACTAAGACTCCTTTCATACTGGCTTTTTTATACTTTTGCTATGTATAGAATGACTTGAGAAATATGTAGTAGAGATTCCCATCACTGTCCATACTACCAAGTTGCTATACACTTATGCCAAATAACCTTGGCATTTCTGGTTTCCAAAGTGTCAATAATGTCAAATTTGCTCTTCAGAGATTTTCTGTTGATCTTTCTTTTCTCTTCAGACATAATCTCCAAGTGCAGATGGGCATGACACGTTTGATGACACACGCAAACTATTTTAGAATCACAGAATCATAGAATGCTTTGGGTGGGCAGGGACCTTCAGAGGTCATCTAGCCCAACCCCCCTGCAGCAAGCAGGGACATCTTCCACTAGACCAGGTTGCTCAGAGCCCCATCCAACCTGGCCTTGAACGTTTCCAGGGACAGGGCCTCCACTACCTCTCTGGGCAACCTGTGCCAGTGTTTCACCACCGCCATTGTAAAAAATTTCTTCCTTATATCTTATATCTATTTTACCAGACAGTGCAATGCATTCATAGAAAATAATGGCACTAGGCAAAAAAAGCCTGTACAGTTTTTTTTTTCTGATACTTTCCCTGGGGCCTTTGCTAACTCATTCTGTGATACTGTAGTACCCACAGAATGTGCTCTTGAGTTACAGTTCAACCAGCCTTTCAAATGTGTCAAGCTCAAGTTTTTTTCTTCTGATTAAGTAGGCATTTACTCAGAGCAACTATTCTGGTGGTGGAACTGTCTTATAAATCTCACTAATATTCACAGGTATTTCCACTACCATTTCAGAGTGCCTCCAGTAATGCTGACGTGTGCAGATTGGTGTAAGTACTTTCCTCCTTGTCCACAGGTAAGTCTACCTCTTGCTCAAGCACTTACAACTTCCACAGAATTGTTTTGGCTATGTTTTTGTTGTAAGCTTCTGTAATAATGATTTACAGGGTGTTCTTTTGATCAATACACATTCAGTTGCAGTGATCTTCCAATGTGTAGCCTGCCACAAGATAAACATATCAAGGCAGTATCACATAAATTGTATATATCACATATAACAGTTTCAAAACCACAACAAAACAAGCATCCTCCCCAATTAACACACAAGGCTGTGATGGAATGGGATGCTAACCCACAGTCCTGACTAAGTCCTAAGATATGCCTCTTCTGCTAGATGCCAGTGCTAGCAACAAATGCTGAAGTGAATCAACCCCACTGCTCTGTCTTAAAACCAAGTATAACTAAGGCCTAGAGCCTCCCTCTTCCAGTTCACCCAGTTAATTTTTGGCTCTGGAACTTGAAACTAAACCTTCTTAATTAAAACCACAAATTATTTTTTTCCATCTGCAATATCACTTGAGAACATTAATACAACTATCTTTTATTTGAAGAAAAGTGGGAAAAATAAGTCACGCAAGCAGCTCAAAATCATTCCATCATACATAAGATCAACCTCAAAGGTGCAAATAGAAGTTATCCTGCTCATCAGCCTGCTTGGTATTGGTGATATCAGGGGTAGCAAAGGGAGAGTCTCTGTTATCTGTTCCAGTTTAAAGAAAATCACATATGTCGAGACCAACTTATTTCTGCAACTAGCTGGTTCAGTACTCTGCTCTGAGCCAGGCTGTGACCAGCATGACAGTTCTGCCATCACCTGTCAGTCCCCTTGGTGAAGTCAGGTCTGTTCTACAAATGCTACCAGCCTGATAAGATAATTCTCAGAAGTCGACTCTGCAAATACAGCTGCCAGTCTACTCCTGTCAGACTCGCTTTATGCAGGTACACAATCTCCAAGTAGATACGCCTGTACAAAGAAAATGTTTCCTCTCTGAGTTTGTTCATTTTGAATTTAATTACCAAACCAAAGTCCACTTCCTATAGAGGCAGAGTGATTTGGTGACTTGGGGTCATCTTTTGCAAGCCTTACACATTTTCCTGTGTCAACTATTACAAATTTATTAACATTCATGCAATTCAAACAAATTCTAAGCACAGCAAAATGAACTCTGTATATGGAATTTCACGTAATTAATATTATAGTTATTTAAATAAGCTGGCTAGTACTGACTTTTCCTCTTCTTCAGAGTGCAAAAGAAAGTGCTATTGCATTACTCGTAGTGGTACAGAAACATTATAATTAATACAATACAAAGAGTTCTTTTTGCTTTGCAGGTGCCAATAAGCAACCTCTAGGGAATATTCAAGAATCCTTGGTGTGTTTAGAGTTTTATTGCAGGAAAACTGTATGATGTAAGTGCCTTTCACTTCACTCTCCTTCAGCTATAGTGCCTTTAGTTGGCCTGCTTATACATATAAAACCCACATACCTCTTTCTCCTCTTTCCTCAGCCTTTCTGAAATACTTATGCAGAGTTTTAAAAGAGCTTGTATGCTACTACACATGCACAGAAAACATTAAAAGAACATTATGAAAGTTGCAAAGACAAAAACATTAAGTTGCCTTACTGGAACTCTACTCTTATAGGCATTATGATACTGCCTTTAGTTGTACAATTACACAGCTTCTGTTTTTCCACAAGGCAACTTTAACTCCTAATCTCAGAATGCTTATTTTACAAGTTTTATAATCTGTTAACACAGATTTTTTAATTTTTGTGGAGAATTAAAGAAGCAAATAGAACTCCAGAATCTCCTTGTGTGGCATCATAAAGATTGCAGTATTATCATGCATTAGCAGGGTTACATTTTTTAGTTACAGAAAGTAGGTTCTTACCATTTCAGTTAGTGAGCAGTAATTAGTATTAGTAAGGTATCCACCTCCATATGGTCCACCAACAGAGAGGAAAGAAGGCATCATTTCAGGGATGGTATAAGTGGATGTAGGACCAGCTAGTTAAAAAAAATCTGGGAGTGGAGGTGTTCCCTGCATTCCCATCTGCCTGTGCTGCAGCTTCCACCATTTCAACTTTTGTTGGCATCAGTAATCATGTAGCAACACAGTAAATCAGACCAGCTTGCTGATCTTATTGAAAGCTATCTCTGCAAAATAGTATCTGATGTCTGATTAGATCTGTGAGCTGCATCAGCTCTTACTGTGGGTCCATGCTCCTTAGTGCTGAAGCACGGAGAGGGCAGCCAGAGGCAGGAGAGAATGCATGTTCATCCTGTTCAGTGGCAGTGTGGTCTTAAAGCCACTTCAGACCATGTACTGAGATACCCAAACGTCAGTGAGTTTCACACGTACTTGGAGACAGTAGAAGGATGTTAACACTCAAGAAACTTGGGTTCAGGTCTAAGTGCTGCCAGGGTGTGCTTCAGTAGGCAGAGGACTTAGTTCACCACAGCTGGATGTTCACTACCCCCATCCACTCAAATCTGTCTTGCCAGTCTTCTTCCTTTTCTTCATAATCGTAGTACAGTCTATCAGTCATCGACTGCTTACCAAACTACTACTACTACTACTATCTTCAGCTGCAGGATTCTTCCTGCAGCTCCAGCCCCCCTGTCCCATTCTAAGCTTCTGGCTGTGGCTGGCAAGCGGTTCCCTGCCCTGGTCAGCGTGCGTAGTCATTCCCAGGCTGCTCCTGCTCCCCGCCCCCTGTTCTGTTTAATGTTTTTCAAACACACACGTGAGCACAGTCTCATCTCCCAGTCCCACTATCAATTTCCACCATCTTTTTTCTTGCTTCCTTGTCATCCTTGCCAGTTCCCATCTCCCAGTCTTTCATTCCTCCAACCCAGATTTCTTGCTCCAGATTCTTCATTTAGCTGGTCTCAGGATCACCTTCAACTTCGCGTTCTGTCTCAGCCTTCCCATCCCCTAGCTATCTCCATCCCCAGTCTCCCTTTCCTGAAGCTGATCTCCTTTTCTCAGTTTGCCAATAACAGCAACCAGATGCCTGGTCCCCAAAGCCCACCCAAACTCCCCCATTCCAAGCTTTTGCTGCATTTTGGCATTTCAGACAGATTGCCTTTCCTTTCTTTCTGTGTTTCGATCAGGTTCTTACTCTAGTACCGACTTGGCAGTAGCAGAACACCAAGACCATTGAGAAGAGCCTTCTCCCTTTTCAGGTCCGCTGCCTGCTCCTGCAATGCTCTCCAGCAACCTGGAGCGGCTGTGGCAGGGATTGTCCAGCTCAGCACCTCAGCGCGGAAGGCTCTTAAGCGCCTGTAGCTGTCGGATCGTGGCTGTGCGCTGCTGAGCATGTGCAGAGACTGGGTCTCATAAAAGGCTTATCATTGCGGCAGTTTGTCGGGGAGGCTGCAAAAGGCTCATGCCTGACACAGAAGCTATTTCGCTGCCAAATTTTAACTCCCTCACCCACATCAGAAATCACATATGAGCATCTCAATAAAATAATTTTAGTATTTTAAGCAGAACTAAAACAATTTAAAATAAATGCGCCAAAAAGAAGGCATCACTTAACAACTATCTATTTATTAGGTCCCTCAGAGCAAAGTTTAGAAACGAATACATAGTATATTTTTTCCAGTGAGGTTTATAAAAAAGCTGCTTCATAGTCATCTAACATTTGTCACTATAATGGTGAGAGGGAGACATTCCATTAGTCACTAATAAATAGTTATTTTACTTTGGAAATACTGTATAACTGTTTGTCAGAACAGTTTTATTTCTATTTTAAAAGAGTTATATGCTAACTTATGTTATTTACGTTTTCATAGCTGAGAATATAGGGACTGTCAGTTACTGCATTTTATGTGAGAGATGGTTTCTTAAGAAGCTTCCTGGCTTCTTAAGACCTTGTCGACTTGAGTCGTGTTACCTGGCTATATCCTAAATGTTTGTCTTCATGGGAGAAAATTGCCCTTTATATGATCTATATCAGTTGCATAGCTATGTATTATAAGGCACTCTTTTAAGGAAATTCCTCATTTTGGAAATGAAAAGTGCTTATATTTGGTAGCCTGATAAATTATAGCTTATGTGATATCTTTTATTAGAGTCTCTCTAGTGACCTATAAACCTGTTAAATAATTTCAAACATATTTAACAGAAGGATAGAGATCTCAGAGTTCCCTAAAATGTAGTGGAAATCAGCAGCAAGGTAGCTAATCCCATCATGTTGCTGCTAAGAAAAAGATGTGTTACTATGCTATGGATGTTTAGGGATAAAGGACTGAAACCAATAGAAAAGCAGGCTTCCTTAGTACTCCCCTTGCTCATGAAAGAATTTATTTCTACATAGCTTAACCCCCTTCTCAAGCTACATAAACTAAATTTTAAAAACTCATTTTTGTTATGGGCAGCCTCAGTAGTTCCTTGACATGTTGCATTACAAGTTTGTTTTCACTTGCCTGTCATTCTGAAAACCTTAAAAGCCATCCAGATTAAAATTTGGACTTACCCTTTTCCAGAAGGTTTGTTTCAGTCTGAGCTTCTAGGGGAAGTTTCTTCTGAAACACAATACAAAAACTTTGTGGCTTTTTTTTCCCCTGTGTTAGAATAAAACTAACTAGCTGTTACAGTCCAGTAATTTTGGGCAAAGAATTAAATTTGGCAAAATTATTACTCTTCCTTGCAAAATTCACCCAGTAATTATTAAGCGAAATGGCATTCTTTGGAAAAGCCTAGAGAGAGCTGCTAGCTAAATATGAGAACACTCTTCTGCTTCACAGCTCCTTCGTGTGACTTCCGCTCCAAGGCATCTTGGCACATTCCTGTCCAAAGTTTTAGGAAAATCTCAACACTGAATGAAAGTACTGCTCCTTGTTGTGGTATGTCTTATATATGTCTACACGCAGAAATACCAATAGGAGGAAAACAATCACTCTTTTCCTGTCAGTGTGTACCTAGCATTAACCTAAATCCTGTATTTTGTGGTCCCTCCAGATTTAGGGGCTTTATTAGTATTATTGATTTTCAGGGATTTTAAGTGAAGGTGCAGCTCATATTCAGGAATAATATCAAGAACCACTGTTCAGGCTGAACTTTAGTAGCTAAGTTTTGTGCCAGTCAGTTTGCCTTCTTTTGCTAATGAGGATGCACAACTGGGATTTATATGTGGGATGTCACATGGAAGCTTCCTGATAGATAGCGGAAGGTTTAGGTTGGTAACTGAGGCTGTCTGAGACATCAGCATTTGAATCAGACAGCTGAGTAAACTCACTGAGTAAATTTTTCGTATGTGATAACTTACCCATCTGAGCAACTCCTGGAAAGCTGGCTCAATGAAAATACAGTTGGCCCAGTGAAAACTGGATGTCACAACACTAGTTTTGCTTGCACATCTGCTGTACTACTGTTATTTACATGATGTCAGTCAGCTTTCATGCAGTTTAAAATACATACCTATTTTATTGCAATTTTAATACAAAACTATAGTAACTATGGAGCTGAGGAGTGAAGAAGCAGCGAAGCCTACAGGCACGCATCTAAGTGAGCAAAGGTGAAATGTGTAACTCTCAAGGTTCAGAAGATGTATATGTCAGCACAACATCACTTCAGAGCATAAATTCAGGTTCTGCTGTGGAGATCTCCACTCATATTTCAGCTCTTCTTGTTGCCAGAAACTTGAATTAGAGTAAAAAAAAACACAGATTATTTTTTAACCTCAGATGATGTTGCTGGTCCAGGTTATAACAGCCTCACAGAAAGCCATATTAGCACAACTGAACTGGGCAGTGAACTCCTATTTAAAAACAGGAATGAATGGCCCAGGGCAGGGGAGGATAAAAATGCTTTAAGCTGGTTTTGCCACCAGGAGAAAGGTTTGTGTAGTAAAGCCTAACAGAGACTACAGGAAAGATCATGGTAACTGATGGGCCGTGAGGCAAACATCTCTTGATCGTTGCAGTAAGAGAAGTGTATGGGGGAGACCTAGATTCTTTACTTGATTTTAAATGCACAGTATTTAAGAAAGGAACCTTAGCTCCTTTGGAGTAAATATGAAATAGCTCATACATACCAACAGGAGATGCATTGGAGGAGTCAATAGACATGAACAGAGATTTTCACGTTAGTTCTTTGGGGCTGAGACAATCTCTACACCTTGGTGTGTGTTCACCTACCCTCCTTCAAAGTCTATCAGTTTTCCAAACAACTTCGCTACCAAGATGGAATTTAAAGCACTCTCAATAATAAAATCAGCTATTTCCTGAGGAGAGCTACATCCGAGGAATGCATAGACTAAATGTCTCAAAATTCTCCTGCAAAAGAAAGTTTCATTGCCTGGACACACCGGTATTCAGTTATGTATATAGACTTCAGAACATATTTAAAGTTGAAAGGTGTTGTACTATGGGCATTACATATTGGAAGTACCTTAGTCAAATGATCTGAATTTTTTACCACTAATTCTGCTTCAGTCCCTACTGCTGCAGTTTTCAAGACAATGCACTTCTGTATGTAAATCAACCATCTTGATTATAAGAATAAGTTCCTTTGAGCAGAAAGGCAACTGAAGCAAATGATCTTAAACTTGTACTTTTAACTCTTCCTTTCTCTAGGCACATCAATTTTCAGAATAACCTGGGCATGCACATTGATTATAAAGCATTTTGTAATACTGGCTTTTAAACCTGGATCATTATTTACAGGGCAAATGTTCCTGAAAGAGCTCCTGCAGAATGCAAACAACACATACAAAAATTCTTAAAAATGGCAAGACTAAAATTCGCACCATCCAAGTGCTGTTTGGTTTTGATGGCGTCAGCGCGTTACCATAAGCCACCTATTTATTCTGGTACTAGCCTATCTGCAAACAATTTGGCTTGTAACTGGAATTCACTCCTGTTATACGAATGATTTTATTTGGGTCATTGCCTGGACTTGACTCCCCTCTTATCTCTTCTCAGGATCTTTTAACGTACTGCTTTCCCTATGGAATTTGGAGTGCTGTGGCCAGATTTGAAACATACAATTGTTTGAAGAAGGATCAGCATTAAAATTTCGGCCAAAATGTACAAAAAATATTAAAATAACTATGGCTCTTTGATGTTACATGTATTTTTTAGAGGAACAGTGTTTTTAGAGAGTCTTGTTCAGTCTCAAGTTTTTTACCATAAACTTTAGCTTGATCCTTGGTAGGTTAGAACTGTAGTACTGCAACACAGCGTGCAACAGATATATATAATCACCACAATCCAGCTTTGTTATATATGCTCACTGGAGAAACTTACATTATCTACTTATGTAATTTGTGTAGTTACATTACATATGTAACTTGTATAACATTGTGTGACATGAGAATGGGGTTAGGGAGAAACTTACTGTTGTCTGATAGGATGGTCCCCACCGACATGCTCCCTCACGTTCTTTTCCTGGGGATAATGTAATAGTCTGCACGGTTTGTGACACAACGATGAGGTGCAAGCTCAGGTCTGTCAGTACAGCACCGTTTTATTCCAATATTCTTCTAATACTAAATATCTTTCAGTTATGAAGAAAATTATTTATCTTCAGACATGGATGCTTGGTCTTAGCAGGTTTTAGCAGCCATTTGAATGACCTTCCTTCAGTTTCGCAGCCTACTCCCACGATGCTCTCTCGTGTCTAGAGAATATCCCTGAACATCAGCAGCACCTTTGCAGTGCATCACACCTCCACGCAATGGACTTACATTGCAAAAGTAGTGAAATGCCTCTGTCTCTAAATATACAGATAAGAGATTCTGCAAGTCTTTGTCTCTTGGATCCACAACAATCGTGGATAAGATGGATCAAGAACCAATGAGGGAGAAAGATTTTTCAGAGGTTTAGGTTGCCCAGCAGACTATGAAGAAACGTGCATTTGAAAAGGTGATACACCGAAGAGTGCACGAACCAGGTATCAGACTGAGTCGGATGCCTCTCTATGTCTCTACTCAGACGAGCACAAACGCTAGCGCTAAAGATTAGCCTTTTGCCCTTGGCTAGCAATTTTCCCAGAGCAGCAGCATAACACATGCGTTGTCCAGACCGGCCACATGATTTGTTTGGGACAATTACATTTACATTCTCTCCTGAATAATATGTGACTATAACCAAGCACAAAGATAGCTACTTTCTTCACACAACCCACAATTTTGACAAAGCAGTTGTCTGTTTGCTCCAGAACCAAATCATGTTTCTTTCCCGGTATTTCTTAAGTGCCACAACTTCTAACCCATATTTACTTGTCCATCTCCATCGCTCAAAACTTAAAGATACTTGAAAAAAGCCTGACATGGAATGATCTGTGTTTACAGTAGAACAGGATTATTTTGAAATAATAGAGAAACCATTTTAGTAAGCAGCCCTCTGCAAGTTTCCCAGTGATGACGCATCTGGGAGGACGTAGCAGAAGTTAAGTCGTAAGCCTGGGACAGCTGCCAACATACCCAGGAGTATCAGGTGTGTATCATCGATAGTTGCCGTATTCACTGAGTCAGCTTCTATGCCCTTTCATGTAGGTGCCTGCGTCTCCTAGTTGTTACGTAAGTCATCTGCAGATTCCAGCACTACACGCAGCGTGCAACTTAATGGAAAACTTCCTTATTGTTATGCTAAAAATATTTACCATTAGAAAGTTGATATAATTCATTACATATCACAGGGAGGCCTTTGGACACAAATACATAACATAAGAAGTTGGAGTGTGCTGATTGACCTCTGTAGCCTATTTTCAGCCTTCTGACACAATCAAGAGGCCGTGATTCCAAGTGCACTCATAACCCTAGAAGCACTCAGGAAGCGTGGGTCCTCTATGTCATGGGCATGATGTCATCATGAAAAAAAAAAAGACAAAGAAAAAAGGGTTGAGCTTGTGTCCATGTGTTCAAATTTGCTCTGACATAATGAAGAATCTACTGCAGAACTACAGGTGTAACCTTTGGGGTATATTCTCCGACTTCCTTTTCTTCCTGTCTCCTCCTGTTTACTAGTCTCCTCTGTCTTACTCACCTTTTGAACCACAAACAGAATCTGCCTGTCTTCTTCCTCCACAGTCCCTTCACTCCCTTTGCTACTGATAAATGCCCTCCTCCCCAGCCTATCCTAACTACTTTAATTCCTTTGCCCCACTTATTTGCTATCCACACTTTTCTAATACTCTAGTCTTAGAAGAAGAACTGCTTCATTAGCACAGTCTTCGCAAGTTAACCTGATGACTCATTTGTATATCTATGTGTTTCTCCCTACCTGTGAGTTACTTCAAAGGTTCGGTAGAGTTTCTGGTCAAATAAAATACTTTTTCTGTAAGTGAATGAGGAAATTACAGCAATCTTCATTTGACTGCAACAGCAATTTCCTGATTTCATTTAACAATGACGCATGAAGTTTAGAATGGGGGTAGAAGTCTTCTGACTTGTCAGTGTAAATGACCCAGTTATGTAGCTCCTTTGGCACCTGGCTCAGCTAAGTGAAAAATGTCATTTGTTTCTTCTTCTTTCCTGTCTTCAGAGAAAAGATCAGAAGTGGGAAGGGAGGGTAAAGAACCATGCAAAAGCAAAGTGCTAACTCTGAAGGCGATCCTGCCTACTTCATTAGTCCACATGGCTCTTGGGTACCTACCAGTTTAGGCAGTTCCCATCCTGTCCAGTAGCGACCGAGTCTAGGTGTTAGTGAGGAGGATATTCTTGGTAGCGGTCAGTATTCTGTTCACTGCAAGAGGAAAAGGAGAGACATGGAGTGAGAACTTGGCAGTAAGTAGACTTCATTGATTGAATAGAGCTTGTTTCTTATGATCTACTTGTTTGGCAGCCTGCTCGAGGTCACAAAGCTTTAAAAATGACTGCTTTAAAGCTCTAATTTTGCAAGCTCATCTGGTGGGTTGATTCTTGCTAACATATGAAGCCCCACTAACAACACGATTTTGTGCAGGTGTAAGAATCGCCCCTAGGGAATCAGCCCTGTAGTCAGCAGTAAAGCTCATTGTTGAAACAAATTATTTTTCAGTAACCAAGTATGTAATTATCCTACACATAATAAAAATCTCTGTACATCCTTTGGAGAATTCCGATCCATCCACTGGAACATGTTAACTCCTACTGCCAGTTATAAAAGCTAAAACAGTGACATCACGAACAATTATACAGATGAACTGAAATACACTTGTAAAAAAAGCTAACAGGTCATGGGTGTGCCATTTCAGCAGCACTGGTAGATAAAATGTGTTATGTGTTTGTACCATTTCAGTCTTTAATTAGGGGGAATACAATTTTCCTGAGAGCTAGATTCATTGTGGGGGTTGAATTCTATTCTCGATCTTTCTACTTTCCAGAGGGAGCGGAGACCGCGCTTTGGAAAGCGGATAGGAGCCTCCTCCCCTCCCCCTCGGCTTAGTCATTTTCTCTGACTTTGCAGAATTGTGACTTATGCAAAGTCATAGAGAGCCAACGTCAGAGCTACAAATAGTCATTCCATCCCCCTGTTCCAACTGTTAGATCACTGTTCTAACAGTGCACTGGATCAAAGGTAGGTGTGTTTTGAGGAACCTTCCTTATCAGACATTTAATATCCTTTAATATCATGTTGCAACTAAATTGGCATGCTCATAGAGCAAGACTCCTTTGAGAAAGCTCTAACTAACAAGCCAAGGGAAAGTTACTTATTAAAAATGCACTAAATGGATCGCAAGCGTTTCTCTTATCATTCTCTAATGTTTTAGATAGAGGATGCAGAGCTAAAGATAGCAGGGAATGTTTCAAAAATTCCCAACGTTTTTTTCTTCTGAAAATAGGATTTAAGATTTATGCACGATGATTATACTCTCCATTTTCTGCCTCATACAAATTAACTCAAGATACTTTATAGGTTGCTTAGTTAAATTTTGTTTACATTTTCTACAATAAGCATGGTGAATTGATAAGTCTACAAAGATCTCCCTAACAGCCAGATGGCTGTTGTAATTTGATTTTTTGAAATACTACCAAAATGTTTTCACCATATTTATCCTTGGCCAAGGGCTGGTAGCCATCACAAGTAACAGTTTCTACATGAGTAAGATAAAATTTGATCTGGCTTAATTTCTTCTCACTCTAGGCATGTAGAAGTTGTTTATTTACTCTAAGCTAGTCATATAGATCTCCCTTATAATCAATGGGTAGAGTCAGGAACTTCAGAAAGGCCTCAGCTGATGCCCTTCAGACATTTATTCTACATTTTGATTAACCATTGTTGGGAAGTGCCAGTCTCTCTCTGTTGACTATAGAGGGAGCCTTGACAACTCCCTTAGACAGGTAGAGTCTAGCTTTTATATGACTGATATTAATGAGCTGAATCCTACCCTTACAGAGGTCAGAAAGACAGCAGTCTATAACTCCTTAACATTTTCTCTTCTAATCCTTTTGTGGATGTCACATGAGCATATTATTCCAGCTGTGTTCATATTTGTAACTTTAAAAAACAAAAATAGCATAAAATATCTATAACCAGAAACCTTGCTGCTTTCACAGATGTGTTTTGTAAGACGAATAACCAAAATCCTTATCCTGTTTAGTTTAGTCCTCAATATTCTCAATCCTCTCAAGTTAATTTTGTATTCTTTGAAAAGAGCTTTTGTAAGCATATCATATGATGGAGATGATTCCAGTTTTGCCTTCAAGAGCTGTGTTTAAAGAATATTAACTGTGCATGTGCCCAGTATATAGAACAGACCATTTCAAATCTCTGTGAATGTTAACCAAAGTATCTATTTTTCTTAACCATCCTGTACATCTGAAAACTATCAAACACAGCTGATCCACTCATCTCAAAAAACAGTGACACAGAGATGCCCAAACCTTGGTTTAGGCACCCTACCAAGGGATGCATTTTTATTCCATATATGTATATATAGAAAACGTTGTAGAATAGGAGTATGTAAAGGGTCCACCATACCAATAAACTATTCTGTGATTCTGTGATTCTGTGATTCTGTGATTCTGTGTGGATCTAATACATTAGAGGGAGACATGTGAGTTTTATCACTAACGCTTCTGTAAAAGTACAAATGGAACCAGAGGTATGATTTGTCTGACCAGAAGCAGATGTCAACAGCGTCCATCTTTGAGCTTTTTTTCTAGACTACTTTTATAATCAACAAGAGAGAAAATGACACTCCTAGACATCATTTGCTTAGGCATAAGGTAGATATCTAAAATAGGCCAAGTGAATTATTCCCTATAGATTCTCTTCCTTTTTTGACTAGAGTAAGCCCAATATGACTAGCTCAGATATAAAAGCTTATATTGCAGAATTAGGCGAGATTGATCATAAGCCTTGCTGAAGCATTAGGGTTTCATTATTAAAGGTGGGATTTTGAGAAAAGCTCATCTGCGTTAAGGCAATGGGAGAAACGTTAAGTCTTGTTAGCACCTGGCAAGTTAAATCAATCACTCAACACTGAAGGGAGGAGATTTTCTGGAGCACCGAACCAGTGTCAGAAGATTTTGATGAGATGCTGACACATAGAAAAGCAAGATTTCTGACTGGCAAAACATCTACCAAATTGTTTGCTCTATTCAGCTTCTGAGTAAATGTTTTTATTTTATACATCTTTCATATTCTCTATCTCCCCCTCCATACACCTCGAAAGGACTGTCAGTTACTGACAAAGAAGGAGCCTATCACAGACTCAATGATAATAGTGAGTCTGTGAAACAGAGAATAGCATGTGAGTGAACTGATTTTGTTGTGTTTACACAGACAGACATGGAAGAACTGAACAGTAAAGACAGATTTAACATTATTTTACTCTGCATCATTTTGTCTTAGACTTCACACGCCAGAGAAGTTGCAAGAGGATCAGTTTGGCCCATTTTGGTAACACTAAGCTATTTGTGAAGCGCGCGTTTGAGATTGCACATCAAGAAAGAAAGGCAATAAGGAAATTGGTCCTAATTGTTTTTAAAAATATTCAAAATAATTCACACTGAAAGCAAATCCATTAAGAGAACTTCCATGAAGTATCAGTAAAATTAAAAGAACGTAATAATAATAACAAAGGAGTAACTTGATCTATATTTAGTCCATCTTTTACCAGCAACTGGAATTTTTCCTACATTAGGTTAAAATCTGCACAGTATGTATGAAAACATCAGGACGAATTATATAATATATAATATACAATACACAATATATTATATGTAATATGGAATAACTATGTTATTAATATTACTTTGGTATTAACAATATTGGCAAGAATAGAAGAGTATTGGGTTTGCGTGGCAAGGTTTTGGTAGCGGGGGGGCTGCAGGGGTGGCTTCTGTAAGAAGCTGCCAGAAGCTTCTCCTGTGTCTGACAGAGCCAACGCCAGCCGGCTCCAAGACGGACCTGATGCTGGACAAGGCCAAGCACAAGCCCATCAGCGGTGGTGGTAGCGCCTCTGGGATAACATGTTTAAGAAAAGAAAAAAAATGTGTAAGGGCATTTTGCAGCTGGAGAGAGGAGTAAGAACTCTGCAGACACCAAGGCCAGTGCAGAAGGAGGGGGAAGAGGTGCTCCAGGCGCCGGAGCAGAGGTTCCCCTGCAGCCTGTGGCAAGGACCATGGTGAGTCAGGCTGTGCCCCTGCAGCCCATGGAGGCCCATAGGGGAGCAGATACCCACCTGCAGCCCATGGAGGACTCCACACCAGAGCAGGTGGATGTGCCCAAAGGAGTGAAGAGCCTGTGCGGGTGCAAGCTCCTGCCAGGACCTGTGGCCCCATGGAGAGGAGCCCATGCTGGAGGAGGTTTGCTGGCAGGGCTTGTGACCCCTTGGGGGACCCACGCTGGAGCAGTCTGCTCCTGAAGGACTGTAGCCTGTGTGAAGGGCTCACATTTGACAGTCCACGGAGGACTGTCTCCAGGGGAGGGACCCCACGCTGGAGCAGGGGCAGAGGGTGAGGAGTCCTCCCCCTGAGGAGGAAGGAGCGGCAGAGACAACGTGTGATGAACCGACCACAACCCCCATTCCCCGTCCCCCTGCGCCGCTCAGGGGGAGGAGGGAGAGGAAAATGGGGTGTAAAGTTAAGCCCAGGAAGAAGGGAGGGATGGGTCGAAGGTGTTTTAAGATTAGTTTTTATTTCTCATTATCCTACGCTGACTTTTGATTGGCAATAAATGAAACTAATTTCCCTGCATTGAGTCTGTTTTGCCTGTGATGGTAATTGCTGAGTGATCTCCCTATACCTAGCATGTCCATTAGGGCAGTTGTGGTGGCCATTTGCACGGATACCCTTTCAAATCTATGAAGCAATAAAAGAAAATTCAAAAAAACTCATGTAGATAGTTTCATTTAGCACGTATGCAAGAAAAGGTTGGAATAATTGGTTAGTTGCAGGCAGGAACTGACATACTGAGAGTGAATGAAATGGCTTGAAAAGTGGCAATACGTCGGCAAGGCATTCTTTAAAAAAAAAGGAACTTATTCTCGATGAGATAGCAAAGAAGGAGCCAGTGGAGAGAGTGAAAAAGAAAGGAAGCCAAGCAATGGTCATTACAGCAGTAGTATTAATATTGTTTCTGCTAAGAGCAGCAGAAAAAGGTTGTAATGTTTGAAGGTAAAGATTATGAGCATTTGGAAAAGGGTTATAACTTTATAGCTACTTACAGGCTCGGGAAATAATATGCAAGATGGAAACTTCATCTGATTTTTGGATGTAAAAAGCTCTCTGCATCACCTGCCTGTCTGATAAGGCTGGTGATCACATTATTCACAGCAGTTCTAAATGAGGGAAGTTGTAAGGACTGACTAGGGAAGAGAGGCATGTGAGACATGCTTTAGTCATGCTGCATTTGAGCTGACAGCTATCAGAAGATGACGAGGTTAAGAGACAAACCAAGATGTTACGGATTAAGTAGAGGTATAAATTCGTATCTCTGAAAGGAGATGCTAGTTAAACTGGTGCTTGTGGATGAGACTACTGAGACACAGGCAGACAAAAAGAAGAGAAAGGAGCCAAAGTCAGAACTCCATGCAATCATCTATGAAGGCAGAGGGTCCCTGAAAGTACAGACCAACAGAGTGATCGGTAAGAGAACCCAGAAAGGACAAAGTCGCTGACGTCACTGAAGCTAAGGAAAGAAAAAAATTCAAAAGAAGAGTATTGCTATTGTGTTAAGGGCAAAAGACTAGTGAGGGTACTGATTTTGAGCCTTAAGCAGATATAGGTCAATATAGTAATACTGATTGTAGCTTAAATGGAATGAAAAGGTGGACAGAAAGGTTCTGAAAGCTCAGCTGAACTGAAAGGAGGATGGAATCGGGGCATGAGACTCATGACAGCGATTGCAGTGTGAACTTAGAGAGTGGAAGGAGGGGGGAAAGGCTGTTTTTTTTTAATGGGACAAAATAAAACATAATCTTTATTGTGAAAGGAATGATCAAGAAGATGGAGAAGTGATGAGAAAAGCAGGGGGGGTAATGTGAATGGATAAGAATGCATCCTCATCTGCAAGGACTCACTAATAGGGTCATAGAAGGTCAGCAGACTCAAAATCTTAGTATGAAGAAGATATAGTTGAAGCAGAGGAAGAACAGACTAGCCAAAATGAGGGAAAGAGTACCTCATAGTTTGTCAATTTTCTCTTGGATTAAACCAGTGACTTCTGTCACAGAGAAACAAGTAAAAACAGAGCTGAAAAAAGGCTTAAGAAGCAAGCTAGTGATAAAAAGAAGACATCTAGCACATGGGAGTGGAAGTCTGTTGAACTGGAGAAGTAGACTTGATCCATGTGAAGACAGCAAAATTGAAAGGGAGAAAATACATCTGTAGTACAGGAAGTCAGACTGTTGACAGAACTTTCCACTGAAGATACCATACAGCACGAACAGAGGAAACAGATAATGAGTCTGGCCAAGGAGCTGGCATGCTGCAGCAGCTGATGTCTTCTGCGACACTTACGAGAAAGGTCTCGTATTTTCTTCAGATCTTAATCAAAAATATTGACCATCATAGGGCTCAGTGTGGCTCCTTGTTGAATACACAAGTAACCTCCACACTAGGGTGACAGCTTAACATTTACGACTACGTACTCTTATCATGTTTTTAATCTACTTAATGTAAGCTTCTTTGATTTTTTTGTTTTGATCACAAATTACTTCAATGAGAGTACTACGCAAGACTAAGTTATATTCTTTGCAGAAATCTCGATATATGATGTCATCACGTTATCATTGTCACCAAAGTTTGTAATAACTAAAAAGTTACTTTTTTTAAACAAGATAAATGTTCTACAAGTCATGTTCATTTTGGATTAATAAATGTAGTGACTTCTAAAAATCATTAGAACAGACTCCTCTGACAGTGTTGTTTCCACTGACTTGCCTACCGACCACAGGATTTTAAAGGACCTTCTGATGACTGACGGGTCAAACACTTCTCTCCTTTGGAGTGTGGGTGTGAAACTGCAGATACCTGTACGTGATATTCCCTCTGGCTTTGCTGGAATGTGAAGAGGTTGGTTTCCTAATATGGGTTTTTCTTCTGCCTTTTTGCGGATCCTGCTGTTGCCTCCTCCTAAAAGAACAGAGGAGCACAGGAGGAGGGAACATTCTGTGGAATGTGCCTGCTGTCCTGCTGGGAAACTGGGCGTTGCCCAGCCACTATGAAGGCAGAACCAATGCAAATAGTTTGCATTTATGTTAAAATAAGCAATCAGATCTGATTTTTTTGGAGTACAGCAGGTAGCCTGTGTCTTCATTATGGATGCAGTCATGGAGGAGGCAGATAACAGTTTTTTCCTGTTAGCTCTCTTGTTCATTTTTGTAAAAATAAGCAGCCAATCACGTTTACAACACTTCTTCAAACATAAGTGCTGATTGTTAGCCAATAGTAAATCAAGGAATGACATCTAATGCATTAATTGACAACTATGAACAATTTGTTATAGCTGGAGAAACCACACTGGCTGACTCTGCTCATTCAAATCCCTATTTTAAGATTTGCCTTTTCCATGAAAACCACAGAAACTGAGTCAACATTTTTTTTTAAAAAAACACAGCTGTTAACTGAGTTATCAAGCTCTCTAAATGCTTGAACAGAGTAACCAGGTGACATTATATATAAACCTTGAACCACATCCTCTCTGCTCCATTTTTCACATTTCCTTGATGTAGCTGGAATTTACCATATACAGATACAGCAACTACCATTTGCAAATGACCATTAGCAAAAATGGAGTTTTAGATTATAAAACCATGAGACTGGTATGGGATCTGATAATGAGAAGATGTAAAAAAGGGTAGTTTCACTGTGCTATTTATGCTGCCTTCCTGTCACAGTAATACATGCTGTGTCACCAGCCAGATTTTGAATCCTTCCTGCAAAATTAGAAATTACTAAAGGTTCACAAAATGGTCATCAAGTATTTTGGATTGATTTTCATATGTACTCGGCATTGTTTAGTCCCATAAGTTTTCTCTCACGGAGTAATATTTGCAGGATTTTTTCATTTAGGCTACAAGTGTGCTACAGAACATGCTTTGACCTCATTCTTAATATCTGCCCCAAATATTTCTATATTCCTTTCTGGATTACTTTGGAAAGATGGGTCTTCTAAACTTTCTGAGGGATGTAAGCATGTAATACCTACTACACCACTCAGGCATTTGATTTTGAAGCGGCCTAGACATTTGCTTTTACCCTTTTTGGCTTTCTAGCTTTCACACACATATTTTGGGCTGGAGTAAATTTTCAACTGGAAACTGATAGATAGTTCCTTAAACTCTAGGTTCTTGATAGCCATGTCTTGTTTAAGCTTCTAAATATAGATAACAGTTTAAAACATCCCATTTTCTTGGCTTGCATGGGTATGTTAGCTCAGTCCTTAATAACACTCAAAAAAGTAAATCGAATATTATGAATTGTTAGGGAAATACTAAAGAATACGACAGAGGACATCGTACGCCTCCATTTTGAACTTGTTTCTAAAATACTATGTAAGGACCTGCCGACTCCTTCTGCCAATACCCCTTCTCCCAAAAAGGGGAGAGTAAAACTGGAAAAGGTTTAGAGAAGTGCTAGAAGAACCTGGGAACAGCTTCTATGCAAGCAGCAAATAGGTAGGTTAGCACTCTTCATCTTGGAAAAGATGTTTGAGGAGGAAACGTCAGAGTCTAATAAAATCCTGAGTGTAATGGAGAAGGTAGGAAATTATTAATTATTCACTGTCTCTTCCTATACAAGAATTAGAAGGCAATAAAAGAAGACGGCAGACCCAAACCAAGGAATAAGAAGTGATTCTTCACAAAGCATGTAGTTAAGCTGCAGAGCTGTGAAACTGTGAGAATTACTGTTTACATTAAAACTGTCTTGGGCTCAGGGTGTCCCTAAGCTGCAAATCAGAAATACAAAATCACATAGGTTGGAAGGCACCACCTTCTAGCCCAATCCCCTGCTCAAAGCAGGCCCAGGTAGAGAAGGTTATCCAGGACTGTGTCCAGATGGGTCTCACATGCCTCCACGGTGGACATTCCACAACTGCTCTGGGCACCTGCTCTGGTGTCTGACCACCTTCATAGTAAAAATTATTTTCCCTGTATTGAGTGAGAATTTCTCAGGTTTCATGCTGTGTCTGTTGCCTCTTGTCCTTCAGCTTCCTGTCCTTCAGAGTCCCTGCCTGAGCTATCTTGTAGGTGAGCTGTTTTTCAGCCGTTAACCAGTTGGCCCCCAGCCTCTACTGCTGCATGGGGTTATTCCATTCTTGGTGCAGGACTTTGCCTCTGATTTTACTGAAGTTCATGATGTTCTCAGCCCATTTTTCTAGCTTATCTAGCTATAGAAATACACAAGAGGCAGGCATCCTATTCACTACCCCTAGTTTGCTATCATCTGCAAACTTGCTGATAGTGCACTCTAGCCTGTTATCCAGCTTGTTAATAAAGATGTTGAATGATGTTGCTGTTGGTGTTGACTTCTGAAGGATAATCACTAGTAACTGTCTGTCTGTTGAGACTTCTTATCACTGATCACTGAGCTTCAAGCCTCATGGTCCAGCCAATTTTTTACCCATCTTATCAGGTACTTATCCAGTCCATATCTTATCATTTGCCTATAAGGATACTACGGGAGACCATGTCAAAGACCTGCTAAGGTCAAGGTGTACAACAATTACTGCTGTCCCATTATCCACACAGCTACCCATCTCATCATAGAAAATCAGTTGGTTAGATATGACTTGCCCTTGGTAAATACATTCTGGCTGTTCCGGTCACCACCTTCTTCTTGTGGCTGGAAATAGCTCTCAGGAGGATTTGCTCCTTGCCCTTCCCAGGGACTGAGGTGAGGCTGACCAGTCTGTACTTCCCTATACTTCTTGCCCTTCTTGAAGATGGGTATGATGTTTGCCTTTTCTCAATACCCTTAGGTGCACCTGATCTGGTCCCACGGACTTGTATGTGCTTGACTGGCTTAAGAGCTCCCTAATTGTACCTCTCTCTGCATTCCCACTGACTCAGTCAGTAGGCAGTGGGAAGTGGGCAGTCAGAGGGCAGACCTAACCAGTGAAAACAAAAGCAAAAAAAATTTGAATACCTCAGTCTCTTCCATATCCTTTATCACTAGGTCTCCTCCTCCACTGAGCACCAGGCCCACATTTTCTTCAGCCTTGCTTTTGCCACCTGTGTAGTTGTGGAAGTCCTGCCTCTTGGCCTTCACATCCCTCGCTAGTTTCAACTCCAGCTGAGCTTTGATTTTCGTAATTCCTCCCTCTGTACTGAAGAAATGTCTCTATAATCTTCCTGGGTAGCCTTCCTTCTTTGTACTTTCTTTTTGCATTTCAGCTCAGTCAGGAGTTCTGCAATCACCCAAGCTACCTTCTGACATACTTGATCACCTTTCTGTTCATTGGAACTGATCTTTCTTGCACTTTGAGGAAGTTCTACTAAAAGATCAACCAGTTGTCTTGGGCTCTTTTGCCCTCTAGGGTAGTGTCCTACAGGATTCTACTGAGCAGATACTTGAATAACCCAAGACTCAATCTTCTGAAGTTCAGGGCTGTGGTCCTGCTGTTTGCCTATCTCCTCTCAGGATTTTTAACTCCATGACCTAATGGTCACAGCAGCTAAGATGGCTCATCTTTACATCAGTGACTTGCTAGTGAGTATGAGGTCCAGGAGACTACTTTCTCTAAGCAGATCCATTATAACCTGTGTCAAGAAATTGTCATCGATGTGTTCCAGAAACCTCCTGGGTTGCTTGCTGCACTCCTATTGTCCATCCACCAGCTATTAGGGTGGTTGAGTACCTAGATGTGCAATCATGAGGCTTCTGGATGTCTAAAGAAAGCTTTATCTTCTTCCTCTTCTCGATCAGGCAGTCTGTAGCACATGTTTACCACAATATTACCTGTGTTCGTCTGTCCTCTGGTTCATAGCCATAAGGTCTCAGGTGACTCTTCACCTATTCCAAGGCAAATCTCCATGCACTCTAGCCACTCCTTTGCATAGCGTGCAACCCCTCCTCCTTGCCTTTGCAGCCTGTCTTTCCTGAAAAGCCTGTATCCGCTTACTGCAATGCTCCACTCCTGTTCTGTGAGCTATCCCACCATGTCTCTGTAATCCCAATGAGGTCACAGGTCTACAACTGCATGGACTGCTAACTCTTCTTCTTTGCTCCCAGACTGTGTGCGTTTGTGTACAGACACTTTCTGGTCCCCTAGTCATACTGCTTTCACAAGGGGAGTGTGATAGCATCCCCACTCATGTTGTCTCCCAGACACTTCCTCAAATTGCTGGCTTCTGGGAGAGTATTTGGAAAAGTATAATTATATTCTTGTTCCATTTTTGTACTCTTCCCCAGACATTTGCTTTTGATCACTGCCCTTGGTGTGTACCTGAAGAACTGCCATCAGCAGGAGGGATTACATCTGTTAAATTCTGATGTCAAGAGCAGGACATGAACCCAAGTCTGCACAAGGAAGTTGGAAAATATGCTGCAGAAAAAGCTTAAAGCCTTGAGCCTAGTACCTCCACCCCCACTTGACAACCATCTGAAACAGAATACTGGGCTACACAGACCCAGTACAATCATGCTTGTATTCCTGAGTTGCTGCCCAGAGCAGATATGCAAACTGAATTACTTCTTTTGTTCCTTTGCCTTTTAAGATAATACTTGATTTGGAACTACTGAAATTCTTGCTAGGTGTTTTTCATAATTGTTTTTTAACTCAATCTTTTTGATGCTCAGTAGTCCTTCAGTCTTTGCTTGCATGCTAATTGAGCTATCCCCTAGAAAAACTATGTTACCAGAAAAATCCAAGTCTCCTAATGTACTGTTGTTGAACTAGGCAATGTATGTATCACAGCAAACCATGTCTTTTTTCCATAATGAATGAACAACAATACCAACAGAAAATGTGAAAGAACACTTTCCTATTTGACCGAGTCTACGTTAAACCTTTTAACACGAGCTCACCTAGATTTTACTTTAGGTTGAACCTTATATGAAGACTCATTGATATTAATATTTTGGCATATACAAGATCTAAATATGTTCCAGAATGTTTCACAGCAATTCTGTCAAATAGTTTCTGGAAATTTATGGCGCTTATAACAACTTTTTACTTTTTGGCAGCTCCATGCTCAACTTCATAACTACTTTTAGGATGAAAAAATCTGGTTGACACATGAATTTCTGAATCAAGCCTTGATTGATCATCCTTTTGCTTCCTTTCTTCCATTCAAGATGATATTGTAGGAGATTTGGTATTGCTTACAAAAGCATGATACACATCAGATGCTGCAAAGGCACAGGGTACTTTTTGTATTATTTTTATTATGATGCTATTCTCTTCTTTTTCTGCAAACCAGCAAGGTTGCTGAGGTAAACCAAAAGCAAGTGTCAGAACCTTTCCAAACAGGTGCTGATTAAGAAATTATGTGATGAAAGTGCTAACAGTAAGTCATAAAGCACAGACCTGTAAATGCTTACTAGGGCTAGTAAAACATAACAGAAAAGATTGGATGTATTTTAAAATTTCTTTACAGCTTAAAATGTGTGGACTCAGGTTGTCAAAGTGATGTTTTTTGGAGATGATCCAAATGCCTGTATTGTTAATAGAAAATGTCCTCAGGTTTCTCTCATTAGGTCTTCCTCTTTCTTGTATTATTTTGGGCATAGAAAATGGACTGTGAACCCACCCAGTTCATCAGTTTTTGGTCCTCCCAAAACTTCTGCTTAGAGCAACAAAAGAAAGGGTCTTTTTATTCTTAAATTTCACACTGATGGACTTACTCTAAGCATGGGAGTCTGCAGCAAGGATGGTGGAAACACCCCATCTGATAATGAAGAAGCTACCCTCAGCATCTTTTGCACAGCATGCCCAGGCAGGCTATTCAAGCAGTTCTACCTCAAAAAAAATGAGTGGAATGAAGAAGACTACAGAAATGAGTACAGAAACATCAGATCTGTGTTGCCCTTCTTACATCATGAGCTATAAACCCTGAAATGCGTACAATGTGCATACCGGGTTCTCAGCTCTCACTCTTCCACTCTATATGTCCACACTACTTGCTCATGTAGACATGGCGTCAGTAGTCCCCCTTTTACATGTACCACCTCATCTCCCACCTCTTTAAATTGGAAGCTCCACGTACTCTGCTTCTTCCTCTATATGACTGAGACAGTGAAAACACCTACTGTACTTGATCATCTCCCCTTGATCATGGGTTTGGAAGCGTCTTAAAACTCAAGCTCTGTATTTAGAATAATTTTAATAGAGTTAAAAACATCTCAGTACTACATGCACAGGATAAATTTTGGGAAGGGACAAAAAAGCCAGGGCATTCAAAGACAGAAAAATACTAAAGCAAAATAGTTTTGATTAATAATCAAGATATAATTCAAGGTAACATCGTGAAAATTCAGATGTCACTTGTTTTTGGGAGATATAGAAATCAACACAAACCAATAACCTAAATAAGAATCACAGAGCCAGTGAGGAAGTCATGCACTAAGCAGATGAGCAATACTTTAACTTAATCATTTTGCAGCTCAATAGCAGACTGAGCCTCCTCCAGTGTGTCTTCCTCTGCCGCAGACTGTTGGTGTAATGAGAACAATGTGTGACAGGAGGTGTTTCAGTTTTGGTTCTTTTTCCACAGTTTCCAGCCTCTTGACAAATGTAAATTGCATACTTTTTCTGTGATGAGGAGTATTATATAAGGGATTGTGACCCGATTATTTATCTACTATTTATTTAACTTTTAATATTTTTGCCTCTAAGAATCAGACAGCTTGGTATTCCTCAGAGTCTAGGAAATGTATTTTTAAATAGATACGCAGAGAATGACTCCAGATAATGGATGTGAAGGTGATTTTAGCATTTTGTGTGACTCCTGGCCAATGATTTCTGCACTGTATTTTAAGCCAGGGCTTAAACTCAGCTACAGCCAGTCCATTGAACGCTCACTGCTGTGTCTAGTCTGGCATTGGTCACAGGGCACCAGGGAGGGTGAGGTGAGTGGGGCAGTAGTTTCCATGACTGCACTGAAGTGATATAGGAGCTTGCTTGAGGAGTTTTCTTTTTTCTTTCTGGGAGGCCAGCAGGACTGAAACAACTATTAGGTGCTGCTACCCAGCTAGCATTGGGGAATTTCTTCCACAATGGAGAGAGACAGAGAACTCTAGAGCTAAATGAAGCTTTCCTTTATTCAGTTCCCACTCTTCCTGGCAGCTGAGCAGCGTTAAGTGCAAACTGTTACTAGGATGATACTGAGAAGAAGCATGGGGAGAGGGAGAAGTGCATCTGGGTCTCAAGAGCTGTTTCTTCCCATCTTGCCTGGGGAGAGAAGACTCTGGAATTAGCAGACAATACCGCGATTCAACTGGTACAGGAAGCTGGTATGGAGGAAAGCGAAGTTCCTTTGGTTCCAATGACCTTTTACTTCCATCCATTCCCAAAAGATACGTACTTGTCACACGTAAGCCTGAACCCTAACTTCTCTTTCTGAATGGCCCTTTATGGGTTGGCAGTGTTGGGGGCTGAGCTAGGGGACAGCCAAGCTTGCATTTATATTCAATAATGTGAATGTAAATTGGGTTAGATTTGGGTTAGAAAACCAATTCAAAAGAAAATTGTAATGAAAATATGCTCAGTGAATTGATACCTAAACTAAAGGAAGAGCCTTCCCTTCATCCTGTTGGGCTAAGTCTGCACAAGTCTTCCTTAGAGCCTGAGTTATCCAGCTACAGGTTGGATGTTGGGTAGCTGTGGTTACTGCAGCTCTGTGCTTGATCTAAAATGCTCTGCTGAACAGAAGGATATAGCAAACAGGGCTTAGCAACAGGCTTACAGTGCTGTATGCTATCTTCAGCCTAAAGGATAGGTCTATGAGGCATGTGCATCTGAGAAACCCTGTGTGGGTATACCATTAGTCCAACAGCCTTAGGGAGGTCAAGAGCTGTAACACGGAGGAGTTCGAACAGATTAGAACTTGGATAACACAAGCCCCAGAATTCAAGGCAGCGGAAATCTGTAATCTGTATTTACAAAAACACAGCCAAGGACTGTTGGGTCTTTTAGATCATGTAACATCTACACTGATGTTTTGAAGAAAAAATATGTAGTATTAACATTTGCAGATAATGATGTGGAAGATCATGTAAATATAGGAAAGTACAAATAAATATTACAAATTAACCTTGAGGGAAGGAGAAAGGAAGAGGAAGGCAATCAGCAACATTTCTTCCTTCATGTGCTTTTATGAGAGGACACTTTGCTGAAGAATGGACAGTAAATTAGCAAAGAAGTTGCAGTGCAAAGTACAGTCCCATGAGAAAGTTATTATAGAAGCAACAATGGTATGAACTTTAAATGTTTCTATTACTGCATGTTAATTGCCAGGGTGCACACTTGCATTATTTAGTAAATGTGAGGCAGTCTATGCCACAGTGAAAGTGGTAGGTTAGGCTGCTTAATTATATACAATACATAAATACAATAATGATATACAAATTAGCCATCTTCAGTGTCAAAAAGGAAATTATTATCCTTGCTTACCTTGTGGTAACTTATTAACGTAACAAAACTCTGAAAAACATTGAAGTAAGCTACTGGAATTTGGGATATATATGTTGAGATGTTACTGAAATGGGAAATAAGTGGTTTTCCTCTAGAATTTTGGCAAGTTCTAGTCTAGGATGCCAGTTACCGTCAGAGCAATTCATTCTGGGCTTTTCACCATCAGAAAGATGAAGATGAACTGAATCCTTAACTGTTGCATAGTATTTTAATATTTATGCTTTTTTTTCATACTTTTTGATCCTGTTACCTGGAAAGGCACGGGCCTCATTACCGTTACTGTCTGTCAGACTGTACGCAGAGCAAAAAGAAAGAAATATTTTTGTGACTGGGCAAAATTTTCTATATATAAAGGCAGTGTAAATCTAATGATTTCTTTTTTCTGTATTACACCAGCAAAAGCGAGATGAAATTTTGTGACAGGACATCTGTGTACCACTAAAAATGACCTAAAAAACCCTTTTTTGAAAAAACCTGTATGTAACAGTCTTAAAGGAATACTTGTATTTACAGCTGACATTACAGTGTCCTTTCTTTTCAGTCTAAGTTGTCTATTCCTCCACAAGCTAGCTGAAAATACTTCTTTTCCAGAGAAGCGCATGGTCTGGCTTTGTGAATGATAAACCTCATGGGGTAGCTCCTTACTGGTTAAAAGGTTTTCAGAATATTAATATTAAGAATCTGAATGTAAGGGAGAGATGTGGGAACTATAAACTGAATTTTCATACACTTTTTAAAGTTTCTATCTTCTATCTGCTTGAGGGGTGCATGTTTTCAGAAAGCAGGAGACATTGGCTCTTTGAAAACTGAAACTGTTTTAAGTTTTCACAAACACAATAATAAAGTTTATTGGTCATTAAAAAAATCCAAACAAACTGTAGACAGGTATAATTAAAAATATTTCTGAGCCTCAGACACATTTAAACTAACCTGTCAATCTTATCTTTAAAAGCTAAATTTAATGCTGCAAATTTTACTTGGGTACGATTAAAATACGAACATAGTTTTCAAATGATAACACATTACGAAGCAGTCAATTTATCTGGTTTTAGAGGTAGGAAGGACAGAAGAGATAATAAATAAATAATTTTGTGGAACTTGACCTACTTAGTATATCTTTCTGTATAAGAATTATGAATATTTGTTCTAAGAGATTCTAGCGCGCTCTACCAACTCAAAGTGAATTTTTTTCCTCTGAATTGTGTGTCTCATCCTGTGTTCAAAATACCTTACAGAAAACTCACTGTCACACAGCTATGGCAAAATACCTGTTCCCTGTACTCTGGCGAGAGAAGGTAGTTGGGGGCAGACCACTGTGCCTTGGATTTTTTGGCATCTCATTTAGTACACGTTGCCCACTTCGATCTGAAGTGTCCCTCATGTCTAACAGTGCAACAGCGAGCACAGGCAGCATTCAGGGCTCACTCCCATTCAGATTAAATCAATGTTAAAAGTAATTAGATTTTCTCAGCATAGGATAAAACTTTTAGACAAGCATGTTTGAAATTGAGACTTATCTAAATCAGAATGGTATATAATAACTTGTGTTGGTTTAAGTAACCTGAGTGTCTGTGGATCATGCTTTTAAAGGACAACTTACTACCGACTACAACACATATGCAGACATCTCTATATCTTTGAATTTGCTAAAGGAATTCAGGTGCAGTTGTAGTGTCTAATGACTGTGAAACGAAAAAGGGTTTTCAATGCTGGCAACAAAAAAGGGACCCCAGGTATGACTGGCTATTGTGCTGCTTCCTTTGATTTCTATCTTAAAACATTTATCCACTTGTTTTGCCAGCCTTCATTCATAGATCTATCTCTTGAGGCCCTTGCTTAGTTTTTATGCCATAGTCCTGAATGCAAAAACGAGCACTGTCTCTTTCAGGGCTGCATCTTCTGCTTTGTACCCCCTGGAGGGTACAAAGACGTAATTGCCTCCTTTCTACAAAAGCAACCATATTAGCAGAGTGTCATCTGCTTATCGAAGGGCAATGTCTGCCACGAAAAAGCAGCCTTCGGATTTTCAATAATAATAATAGATAACAATAGATAAATAGAAATTTCTTCTTATTTGGCATCACCTGCAGCTCAGTGCCGTCACTATCAGAGTAATCCGTAGGGTCAGTGCTGCCGTAAGAGAAAAGCTGCCACTGAAGAAAAGGAGAAGCATCATTCCTTGTTACTCTTAGAGTAGTTCTGTCCTAGCTGGACTCTGCTTACTTCGTAAGAGCTGATGAGATCTCAGATATAAGTGGTGTGGCCACAGGCAAGTAAAAGAAAACAGAAATATAAATCTGGGAGTTTTCAGTTTGTAACGGTAATGCCTTAAGCAGAAGCACTAAGCTGCACTTATCCCATTTGAATTCTGCTTTTCCAGTCTCTCCTAATAAGAATCACTCATATGAGCTAAGTATTTCCCTCAGTAGCCATTCTTGCATTATTAATAACCAACTCAATTTGGCCTGCTAGAATAAGAGCCCTCCTTTAATATGTAAGGTTAGGTTCAAGTTACAATCTTTCATGAATGCATATATTATCAGTCTTTTCAACTAATTGATCTCAAAGTATGTAATCAGTCTTATTACCAAACCCATATGGTTTGGAAGCTGTTCTCCTTGTCAGATGCTCACATTTGGCTAAAGACATGGACAGACAAGCAGAAGGAAAAGCTGAGGCAAACGAACTGTGTGTTAGCCATGGTCCACATCCAAAACAGCAAGAATGAAGAAACATAAAGCTATCTAATGCTCTTAGCAGAAGGAATATCCTACATGCAAAAGAACATCAGAAGCAAAAATCAGTGATGGAGGCTCATGACTGTGGACCTAATCCTTCAGCTCCTAATCCATTTTGATGCAAACAGGTCTAGCACTGAAGCTAATCTCTGAAGGACATGTGTTTACCTGAAACAGTTCTGCTAATTGTTAGATTATCCAAAATAGACACAAGGCACAGAATTAGGTGTTTATGACTGTCAGAGGAACAATTTGGTAGTCAGGACTATAGTAAGTTTACTTTTTTGGCATTTAATATACCTAGACCAATAGTCATTGTCTCTGAAGAGAAACTATATACAGCCAATGACAGAAAGAGCAGGTTGCAGAAAGTCTCTGCTTGCATCAGACTGATGTATTTATATCAGCTCTTCATCATTCTCAGCTTTGTTATCCACATAGAAGTTGTGACTCTAAGTGAAAGTATTGGAGCTTTTTTTTTGCACGACAATTTTTACTATTTTTTTATGACATCAAAGTTGATCTCAGTTCTCAAGGACAGCAGAACGGGAACCATGAAGCTATCAAGCTATGGTTACCCAGTTACGTCAGAGAAATTTTCTTCTCATGAAGTTCACTGCACAGAGCTAATGTCTCATGTGCCAAAGAGAGATGATGCATTGCCACACCCTTGGGACAGGGTTTTCTTTCAGTAGCAGAAATGTTCTGTTAAAGGCTTTAGCATATATTACCTGTGCATATTTTCTACAGGTGACATACTTATTGGTTACCACTTCCTCATTAACAAGACAATGGTCGTCTAGGACTTCAACGCAAGACTAAGCAACATATAACACCTACGTCGAGGATGGCTTCCTGGTCCATGGACACTGTTTGCTCTCTGGGCATCCTCTGGCTCAACCAAAGTGAGAGTGATCAGTCAGATCTCCTCCCACTGAGCTGAGCTGGGCTAATGACTTGTGGGCTTTTCACCTCCAGAACCTTCAAGAACCAGATCCTAATGTCTTTGGCAGACAGCTGGACCCTACAGGACAGTGGCACAGGCCCCATTCCTTAGGCACGTTGACCACTGGGCGACTGGACTTAAGTCATCACCCTTGCAGAGCCGCGCTAGCAGCTGAAGCATACGAGGCTGAAAAACCTGGGCCAGACTGATGTCTTCCCCTCCCAGCCGTGAGGAGGACTAGCTGCCTGCCTGACCACGTGTGAGGGTGCCTGTGGGGGGGTGGGAGGGGGTCCATGGGGTTCAGCCTTGGAGGGGGTGGCCAAGGGTCGTGTGCCTCCGGAAGCCTCTGGCAGCTGTGAGCACAGGTGCTTCAGCTGCACAAGCAGCAACATGCGAGGGCACCGCCTTGGAGAGCTTCATTTTCAGCTGACTAACCTTTTTCCTTTGCAAGAAGCAGTATTTCCTTGTATTTTTTTAAAAAGAGAGAGAGAGAGAGAGAGAAAGTGCATGCAAAAGAGAGCTATTTTCCTCCTCAGCATCTATTCTGGAGCCTGGCAGAGTCTGTAAAACCTGTACGCATGTGTAATGGTCTGTTAGGATGAGAGTGTTTTCTCTTCTGGTGGAAATAAGGAGCTTCAGGCTTTTAATTAGGCGTTTCAGCAGCTGGGTTTCACCACATTTTTGCTACTTTTCTGGAGGAGATGCATTGCAAGACTGCCCACCCTACTCCTCCCTCCCTGCTCCTCCCAGCTCATCTTTAGTCTCTGGGAAACACTCAGATCAGCAGTCCCGGCAACCATCCCGCTGTCTTTGCCTATCTGTGATGATCAGTGACAGCTTTTGTTTAAAACTTCAGGACTCAAGATCCTTTTTTCAGCAAATGAGAGGCATTTTGTAATTTGTGTCCTCCCAAATCCTCAATCTTCCAAGTCATTTCACTTAGCGTGAGAAAGATTTTACTGATTTTCCGCTCTTTCTTAACCAAACTCACAGAACAAATTTAAGATGGCTGCTCAGAGAGTTAAATTGGATTTTTCCAGATGGACACTGTTACAAGCCTCCTTTATAGGTGAGATTAATTTTATTAAACTATAATCCTGCCATGCTTACATTATCCCCTTCAGACATTCTCTTTTAATCTTTTGCAAAGTAGCATTAAAACAGATTCTGGCATTCATTAAGAATTATATTAAAATGCAGACCCACCTTTTTAGGCTACAACCACTGAGAAAAAACAAACCTGGGGTTTCCTTTTCTTGAAGCCCCTCTCAGAGCCAATCGGACAGGAACATGTGAGATGTGGTTGCACCAGTCCCATCAACGTGACGACCACAGCGGCACAAAGTAATCCCATAACCACTCAACTGCTTTCCTTCTGGGGCAGAGGCGCAGTTTATTTTCTGCCTCCCAGTCTTGGAGACCAATACGTGCTGCTCTGTAGCCTTTCTTTGGAGAAAGGTCTATAGTGGCTTCTGTGAATTTCCACTTCACCCCCCTGCAGCACAAGGCCTATACACCACTTAAATCCCCATCAAAATAGGGCTTAGGTAATAGCCTTGGCAGAAGGGTGAGTTCCACCCACATTCCTCTGTGCTCATCTCGGCTGGAGAACCAGAACTGGAAAGCTGCGCACGCGTGAGGATTTTTATACTGCTTGGAACTACATACCTACCGTGCACCTATTTCAGCTTTATTACTGGCTGTGCTTTCTGTGAAGCCAAAACCTACCCGAGTAAAAGCAGTTTACATTAAAAATTTGGAGTTCCAAGATCAAGTTGAAGGAATAAAAATGAGAAATCTTTGCCATTCTTTACTCCTGTACTGGTAATAAGCAGAGGGAGACTTCTCAATTACACTATTCACCTCAAAAGAGATTCTCAAGTTTCCAAAACGCTGTCAGTCAGTTATGAAACATACGCATGCTGCAAAAAACTAAATGAATCTCTCTTGACTGGTCTCCTGATTTCTGAAAAAGCCCTACAGTACACGTACTTTACTATTAATGGTAGCATGCTAAAGTCCACATATAAGTGAGAAATAAAGGAGAATTAAATATATGTAGTACAATAAAAGGCAAAGGCCTGCTGAAAAGCCAGACAGAGAAGAACACAAGAGCAAAGAGAAAAGCACGGAATTATTTAATTTTTAACTAAAAGACAAAATCTTGGCAATAATTTTTTACATTTCACCATATAATAAGCCCTGAGGAAAATAAGTTCCTTGATCTGTTTTTGTAAAAATTCTGTTGCCTAATGCTGTAGTACCTCTGATACTGATACATCCCAAATGATTTGTGGGAAGCAGAAGCACATTTTTGGTACATATTGTTACATAGCCATAAAATGAACCTACCCATCCCTAGACAAAAAAGGTAGCCACAGGTAACTAGAAAATCTGAGGAAAAGCTAGAAAAACAGAGAAAATGTAAAAAAAGAGAGGTTGCAGCCACAGTGTCTGAACACAGAGATAGAGGGGTTCATGGCATGGGTGCTCTTTTATTCTCCTGTCACTGATAAAAGCAGGTTTTCAAGGCTCTTGTCATGTGGCATTATCAATGCAATTAAATTACAGTAAGTTTTCACTTGGTTTTAATAAAATTGCTTTGTACTTTGTAGTAGCTACTTAAGGAATCAGTTCTGAAACTGGAAAGCTCTTCAAGTAGATCACTTTCTAAAATCCGTCTTTTTGGAGGGCAGGAATTCATAACAGTCTCCTAAATTATCCTATCCACCAGTATTTGCTTACTTCAATTTTCAGCTGTCCTGTGTGAACTTGGACTCAGGCCTCGACACGCTATAAGCAACGCATTCGCAGTTTTGATCTTGGATGTGTCCATGCTAATGCTGGAAATGAATCTCTGCTCCATCTTCCTCCCATAGTAAATATCACATCTGTAAAACAAGAGTGGGAATGTCTCTGAGAATTTTAACCACTCTTCTTGACTGAAGTATAAACCTACTCCTTGTCTCTAGTATCAGCTGTGGATCTGAAGAAATCTGTCCAGCCACCTGCTCATCGTTCTTCACCAAGGAGATCATCCAGACCAAAACTACTACTGCTCTGGACCAGCCCATCCAGCTTTCATTTGCATCATATAACACAATTGCAGCCATGTAGCTATTCAGCCCCGTTTGGGTGAGGACCACAGTAATCTGGTAGGTGCACTACATGATATTGTCTTGGAACTGAAATTCCTTAGCATGCCCAGCTCCTGGCACCTCCAGCCACCAGTATCTTGGATTGCCACAGCTACACTCTTACCAGAATCTCAGCTAATTAATTTAAAATCAGCCCTAGAATTTCCCAGCTCTTTTGCTTTCTCACTTCACATTCTAGAAATAATAGCAAATCTGTAATACAGCAGAAAGGATGTTCTAGCTGCTTTTAGAAAGTCCTCTCTGCTGGTTGGGTTATATTTACATTGTTGCACAAAATTCCCCATGCACTGTTCTCATTAAGCCCCGTTGCCACCAACGGATGTCTTTATCTGCCACTATATTGTGCCCCGTAGACATAGTCACAGCTCCAAGCCACGGGTTTCGCAACTGAAGGGCGTGCATTTCCAGGTCAGATGGTATGACAAAGCTCTTGCGGTAGGCTCTGTCAAATCTTGCAGTAGAGTTTGAGAAGTTAGGGTTTTTTATTTGCCTACTCCCATCTCGTCTTTGGGTGTTCCTACACCAGTGCAAACAGAAGCAGAATGGGACAGGGCAAAGACACTGCATTTCAGAATTCTGGCACAAATTTAAGTTGGGGTTCCTTTGTGTACTCGTGTTTGGCCTTGTTTTCTTATGATGCATGGTAGTCCGTGTCATCTAAGGGTCCAAAGAGGCTGCCTTTTGTTCCAGCAGATGCTATTGCTAAAAATCTGTTTCATCTAGATGGCAAAATCTACTTTACCTCATTGTCTGTATTCCCAAGATTTACCACTTTGCTTTATGTCACCTGCTTGTATTAGGAAGTCACCATCATTGTATGGAAAATACATCTCCATTGTGATACATATGTATTAGAATGTACACATTTTTTTCCAATTGTGAGATATATGTGTATATATCTAAGTATATATATCTATCCATATCAGTATCTTTCCTACAAAATATGTATCTAAATAACCTGATAGCCTAAAAGAAAATTCCCCCTTATGTGCTTTACACTCCCACTGCAAAACTGCTACGTCCCAGAAACCCCCAGCAATGCTTTCCATTTGTCCCACACAGTCCCCTACACACAGCCCTTCGATGAGTGCCAACCCACCAGCTTGGCAAGGAGATGAGCACGCTGCGGTGAGCTCTAAGCTGCGCGCATGCAGACTGTCAAAAATGATTGACTTTGGACAACAAGTTCTAAAGTTACTGGAGAGAGGAGGGGAGGAAGAAAATCAGGATTGGTAGACATTGTAATTGCATATGGTTAGAAAACCTTAGAAAACAAGGCTAAAAACAAGGCTAGGAGAAAGAAAGATAAACTATTTGGTGAAAGCTGTAGGAGAGAACTAACAGAAGCTACTTCAAATAAGAACAGCCAATAGCCAGGAACATCAAGGCAAATGATAAGATGTCAAACACTATTGTAAATTGAGAACTTTTACTGCAGATTAACCTGACGGTTTTTAACTGTTAGCTATTAAGAGAATAAGGGATGAACAGGTAAGGTTTTAGAAACAAAATCTGTATTTTCACATCTCTGCTGTGAGGACATGAGTGATTGTTCTGGACTGCTGTTATGTTTTTAAAGGTAATCAAGTCATGGTATTAAAGGTAGTGATTTCTAGCAATCTTGTTGACTGGAATAACTAAAAGAAGATGGAAAAAAGCAAATCCCCACAAGCAATGCTATTCACACTGTGATTTGAAGGAAATTTGAGAAAAAAGCAAATGAAATAATTAGATCTAATTACTAAATCTTGGAAAAAAATGTTAAATGAAAAAGAACTTTAAAAATAAACTAGCATTTCAAAGTATCTATTTTTCCTATTTTTAATGATTTCCTCAACCAGCTTTAGATATTGTTATTACTGGTACTAAGAGATGCACTGCATCTGCAGGAACAGAATGGTCCCAGACTGTCTGTAGGTGTCTGTTTGCATCTAAGGCTGTGCTTTCCCATGAAGGATGATGATGCCAGGCCAACCCTATGGGCTTGAAAGGTGCTCTGGAGGCATACCCCAAGAAAAGGTCATTGACCTTTGTCCCCTCTCCTCCCCTCTCCTCCCCTCTCCTCCTCTCGCTTTCCCCAGATTGCCACGTGAAGTGTGTAACATTTACTCCAAGTCAATGGGAGGGAGCCAAAGGCTGTGGATTTATCTCCACTGTGGTGCTGGTGGATGGCTGGCTCTTTCTGTCCATCCCTCTCTGTCCCTTGATGTGACGGCAAATTGTACTGAATTTCTGGGATGCACCACAGCGACAGAACCAGCACCCATGAAGACAGATATGCTTCCCGTGGGAGCAAAGACTGACTGGCTAGAGGCAGCTAAAGAGCTTGGCTGTTAATAGTTGTGAAGCAGAAATACGACTTCCTCAGAGCTTCTCTATTGAGGTGGAGTACCAGGCAGGAAATACTGATGGGACACATCAGGAAATATTCAGCAGGCTCAACTAAGAGTAGATAAAACTGGCAAAGAGTAGGAGACTGAAAGGGTATTCTGCTGGAAGCTGAGGTGCAGGTTTTGAAGAAAAATTTTGCACTGGGGAGTCTGTTTTACTGGAGGCTGAGGTGCAAGCACTTTTTAAGAATGGGGAATGAGTTGCATGTTTTATTAGGCTGCCACAGGCCTTCAGGACTGGACTGCAAGGAAGGACAGTCCTGATATAAAAAGATCGAGAGCTATTGTTTTGAACAGCCATTTCCTCAGTGATAATAACTATTTTGGTTTTACATACTTCGGGGAAGTGACAACTGAACTGCTATGAGCAGTATCATCTCATTTTGCAAATAAACAAACAGGTTTGGGGAAAGACACAAGGTGGTTTGGCTGATGCACTCTTGACATCAGAGACAAGAAAAGAGTAAGAGCTTCTCAATTAAGGGACTAGCCTACAATGAAAATGATTTGGATTCTGTTCTTCGACTTTCATTCATCAGTTCACCCTGTTCTGCCACAGCCTGTGGGTGACCTAAACTGTTTAATTTCTCTAGGTCTTCATTCCTCATGAAACATAACAGGACTATTGTGAAAATAACTGCTTCATTCATGTTGTGAAGTGATGAGAAAACCAATAAAACATAAATTCCAAAGGAAAAGTTGACTGATTGATGTGAAACTACATAAACCTCTAAACAGCTTCATCTATGACTAGCCTGGTACCGAATATTCACTAGCTCACAAAAATAAATTTATAAAAATGTAATGCAGCAGTATTACCAGAATTGCTAAATTCAATTGATGTTGTATTGTGGCACGACTTGGAAGATCTCTTTGTCAGATAATGTAGTTCAGAGATTATTTCACTGTCATCAGATAAAGATGTAGCTGAAGTGCTTCTCATGGTAAAATTTTTTGCTTGGATTCCTGTTGAAGTATAAAGAAATAGACTCCTGTCTTGAAGCTGTTAGATTCTTTGCTATCCTTCAGTGTATTTTCAAAGCATTTTAAAGTAATCTCCAACAGCCAAACATTACCTGTACAATCTTTAAACTCTTATTGTGAAATATAAAAGGCTGTAAAAACAGGAATAGTTAGGGAATTTAAAAAATAAAACTGGGCTTGAAAAAGGACAATAAAGAAAATCTGAGGTATTGCTACTAAAATAATGCCTCTCTCCTGGAATTAACAAACAAATTGAGCTATAACAATTTGTTTCTTTAGCATTGTATCTCTTTTATACTCCATTTCTTGTTTAAAGATTAGAAAAGACCTCTTTCATTAACTTTCCGTTTTCAAGGGGGACAAATTTAGGCAAGGTACTTTGTTGTTCTAGTGTACGTGCTAGAAAATCCTCAGTATCTGTGTACATTAGGAAGCTTCACTGCTTAGATCAAGTCAGTTTAAAATCAATTTAATTGAGTGCAGACTACTACAGGGACACTTTATTTCAGTCAGGTATATGTCAGTTCCAAGTGGTTTAAAATAAACTGAAACAATAGGAGATTAAACCAGTATTTACACAAACATTGCATTACCTTAACTTGAATTGGAGTCTCTTTCTTGGTAGGTTCTCCCTAAAACATTGCTTTTTTTCTCAGGGTAAGCCTGACTATATTAAGGAATAGAACTGTGTAATTTAATGAATTGCCACCCTGCAACTGGAGGTCACTGCCTGTTCAGTTGAAATGCGATAACTGGAGTCAATGCCCTACCACAAACCTGAAATAGAAAAGGTTAAATGAAAACACATCTTTGATGGGGACATGACTTCTACCTGAAGGTTTTCATCTAGTCCTACGATACAAGAACAAGGGAACATAAAGAAACTGATTTTCAATTTCAAGCTATTGACAGATCATGACCACTTACTAGCTATAAGCTATTCCATAAGCAGAGGAACCAGTGAAGCCTGCTTTCTTATGTGGTTGCATCCTATGTTCCCTTTAAGAAATGAGGACAGCAATCCCAGCTCCCTCATGTGACTCTCCTGAGTTGTCGCCCTGCATCCCACAGTATCCGTAGCTTTCTCTGATGTCCCTTTTCGGGATGAGAAGAAACAGCATGAGCGGTGGCTCAGTTGTAGCTCCATAGGTGTAGATAGATCTGATGTACACAACAGTTGCAGAGTCAGAAGGACAAGCAGAACAAGCAACTGTTGGGATCACACTGTAGCATTTCCCTGAAGGGGCAGTGAGGAAAGAATGGGAGTGCCGATTTGGTGCTCTCTCTGCTAATGTGACAATTTCCAGGAAATTTCAGTAACTTAATAACTACAAATGCTCTTAGTCTCCCTCTAATTTAGTTTAAAGTTGCTGATTGAGTAGAAGAATAAGTGTGCAATGAAAGACATCTCAGCCATATAACCTTTACTTACTTAGGCAAAGGAATACTTTGCACCAGTTTCACACATATGTTTAGGTGTTTCAAACACTTTAACCTAGATGGGTATCCTGAAGTTTTTGCAGGCAGGCACATGCAGGAATGGACACATTCTTGCCAAATACAGCTCACTTAGCTAATGACAGTCCTGCGAGGAGAAAACATGTCATTTCACTCTCAGTCTCATACCCTAACCACTGGATAATGCTGTTCTTTGGCATTCACTTCCATGGAGAAATCAATGAGCTCACTTTCTTTGGGGAGATGGAAAGACTGGCCATAGTAGCTTCCTTGTATTTTTATTCTAGCAAGGAACTTAACGTGACAAATGGGTTTCCAATTTCCAGTTGTCTTAGCTGCAGCAACAATGGAACCACTGACCCGAGGGTAAAATGTCAACAAAACACCCAGTCACAGAACAAGGCCCTTCTGGGACACCAAACTTTACATCAATATTTGAATTTATCAGAAGCTGAAAACCTGCTTTTATCAGAAATTTCAAAACATTTCTGTTCTCACTTTGGAAATACTTGAAATGGACTTATTTCACATTTTGCAGTTTTCTAAGCATTTTTAATTAAAAATCATGGAAAGACTTATCAAAAGCTTTCAGGTCTTCTAAACTCTAATGAACTATTATGTTTCCAGAATGGTTTGGGAATTGAATTAAAAATGCCCTTGTAAGAAACTGATTTGTTTTGCCAGTATTGATAAGAGGAGCTTGAAAAGGCAATTTTTGACAAATCTTTTCATTATTCCATTAGAAGCCTTAATGAGCATCTTGATGTAATGACTTTCCTACAGTTGTCATTAATTCAGTCAGAATCACCACGCTAATAATACTCGACATCTTTGCTGCTTTCGATGCCATTGATTAGGGAGGAGGTTTTGCAGACCTGGCTGTGAGACCCCACCGGGATGAACAGTTATACCTTCAGACGGCTTTGATCATTCCCAGCAGACCTGCAGCTACTCCTTTTACTCGTGACCTTTCACCATTCCTTTTCAAGAGCACTTCAGCAAGACTTCTGGGAAAGAATGTGCAATGCCCTGAGCTACAAAGCCAGCAATATGCTGACAGCACCCAGCTCTGTGCCTCAAGGCTGGCTTGTTCCCAGCCGTCCTACTGACTGTAGGAAATTGGAAGCCTGCTGAGTGAAAGGCAGATGGTGTGATGGACAACCTCTGATCCCTATCGGCAGGTTACACAATGTAGACTGGTAGATCTTTTCAGTACATGATAAAATGAATTGTGCTTTCACTGTCATCAAATTAATTCTTGGTTTTAGAGCTTGCAGGCTAGCGGAAGTGAAGATGGTTTGCTAGTCCTATCTAAAATACTGGAAAATTGTCATGCTGTCAGTCTGATTTTACACCCTCTTCCTTCATTTTTGCATGAGAACATTATCAGCTGAAGGGAAAAAGGCTCTAATAAGTACGGTGAAGAATATACAGGGATTTATTTTCATAGTCTAAAATTAGGTTAGAGATACATACAGAAATAGCAAATGAAAATTGAAATTAACTTTAAAAATAAAGCAAAAATAAATTTTATGAAAGTAACAACACAGAAGTTTATTAATCAGTAAACTAAATAAAAACAAGTAGTTTCTGACATAAAACAAACCCAGAACCACTGTCCGTGAAATTAGTGGAATTGCAGGCTAAGACATTAGTTATTCGGAATAATGTGATCAAAATGTATTCCTATGTACACTAAGCAGTTTATCTTCTGCTCCAACTATTAGTCTTTGTGAAGTGAGGAACCCTTAGCATCAAATCTGCTGACTTATATTCATTGCCTGGAAAATTACAGTTACATATTTAATCTGTACTTTAGTATACTCTCTAGATGAGCCCACGACTTTGCTTTTATTACCTGAAAAAAAGCTCTTTACCTTATATTTCCTCTCTGGGAATTTCTGGAAGCTCCATCCTCCCAGTCTGCACATTCTGAGAATAGATAAAGTGCTGGGTGATTAGACCTCACACTTGACGATACACTAGAGTAGACTGAGGTGATTTTAACAGGGAGTTTGGAGGGAATACATTTATCCTCTCCCACCAAAACTGCCTAACGAAATGCCTGCTGCCTCATCTTCAGTTACCAGTGCTGAAGTTGCACTCAGCCTAGATTTGCGACACATCGCAAGTGGAGTGCATTTGCACAGAAACGTGCTCGCAGAGGGACAAGGTTGTAGCTGACAGGCTTGGCTTGTGCCATAACGGGAAGTACAAGCTGCTCTTGGGGACACGGAGGCAGACCGTCTTCCTCACCAGCATGGACAGCTGACGTCATTTTTCAGAGCTGCAGGGGCTGCGATGGCATTTGTTTACCCGACTGATTCCTGTGCCAGGCCGAGTGCGGCAGGCGGGGACCAGGAGGTGGATGGGATGGCTCCCTTTCAGACCTTCACTCAGGCTGCAGTGCTGAGTGTCTCTGGTTTCCAGATGGGTGTGCCTTCGACTGCTGTTGCTCTGGTTGCCAGGAGGGACGGAGAAGATAAATGAAATGGCAGAGCGTTCCAAGCCCTCATTTAGGCTACGGTTGCTAGGTGGTTTTGGTTCCCAGATTGGGTGTCTCCCCCGTTTCCATGGCTCTCAGAAAGGACAATGAAGATGCATGACATGGCAAAGTGCTTTATAGCTTTCATTCAGGCTCCAGTGTCCTCCCCCTTTTGGTACAAGATTCCCCAGTATCTGAGGAAAAGGAGGAAAGTGCCTAGCGTGTCAAACTTCTGTGTGTTAAAGAAGATATGAAGGTAAGATTTCTTGCAAAAGTTGTTTTTTTCCATATGCAGAGACATGCTTGCATGTCATCAACCTTGAAGAGTGGGTTCCAAAACACTAACTATTATTTAGATAAGGAGTTTAATTATCTGTCATCACCGCCTTTCCTGGGCTAAAGAAGAGGGGAATTAGCTTAGAAAGGAGTGGTTTAGAGGTGAAGAACATTCAGCTCTGCTACAGCCAGCTGAGGAGGAGAGGGAGGGAGGCAGGCTGGGGCATGAGGAGGAAATCCTACAGAGAGGTGGCAGAGGGAGCAGCAAGCCTAAGAAGATGGAGAGGGAGACAGAGAGATCTGTTGCTGTGGGAACTGTTGTTGAGGGGACTGGAGAGGCTGAGGGAGCTGTTCAGCCTGAAGAAGAGAAGGCTGAGAGGGGACCTAATATATGCTTACAAATATCTCAAGGGTGGGTGTCAGGAGCATGGGGCCAAGCTCTTTTCAGTAGTGCCCAGCGACAGGACAAGGAACAATGGGCACAAACTGAAGCACAGGAAGTTCCATCTGAACACGAGGAAGAACTTCTTCCTTCTGAGGGTGACGGAGCCCTGGCCCAGGCTGCCCAGGGAGGTTGTGGAGTCTCCTTCTCTGGAGATATTCAAGACCCGCCTGGACAAGGTCCTGTGCAGCCTACTGTAGGTGACCCTGCTTCGGCA
>Ga0065711_1027208_pt1 | contig 52576 bp, 26 predicted proteins | sample Hoacrofraction12_FD_59098 | JGI IMG/M metagenome (GOLD analysis project Ga0065711, IMG submission 59098) | Hoatzin crop microbial communities from Cojedes, Venezuela - Epithelial fraction 12 v2 (version 2) | ecosystem: Host-associated > Birds > Digestive system > Esophagus > Crop | place... | reverse complement strand
TCTTGAATATCTCCAGAGAAGGAGACTCCACAACCTCCCTGGGCAGCCTGTTCCAGTGCTCCATCACCCTCAGAGGGAAGAAGTTCTTCCTCATGTTCAGATGGAACTTCCTCTGCTTCAGTTTGTGCCCGTTGCCCCTTGTCCTGTCGCTGGGCACCACTGAAAAAGTCTGGCCCCGTCCTCCTGACACCCACCCTTCAGATATTTATAAGCATTTATAAGGTCCCCTTATACACAGTCCAAAGCACGAGTGTCCCACAGACCGGGGCAGCGCTGCAAGGCTGTCACCTGACGAGACAGGGAGCAGAGCCACTGTGAGGAGACCCCCGCAGCGGCAGAGCCCACCGCAGAGGCAACGCTTCGCACCTCACCACCGCGTGTCTTGCGCCGTCGCCCGCAGCTTTTCACAGCGAGGGCACCAGACCGTCCGCTGCAATGGTGACACCTCGCAGCCCTTTGCAGTCGCAGAGGGGAAGGTCGAAGTCAGCTCCACTGCAGCTGAACTCCAGCGCTTTGGCTTCTCCACCCTGATTTTGGGGGCCTGATGGACCCTGGACCTGGAGCCGGCCACAACACAGGGCAGGCAGCGGGTGGCCACGGCCAGGAGCCGGATGCCGACGCAGCTGCACCCGCGGCCTCGCGCCCCGTGCCCGAGACGGGACTGGCAGCCCTTCCCTTCCTGGGCGGAGAGGCGCGGCAGGGAGCAACTCACCCGCGGGCAAAGGCTGCGGCAACCACTTGATGTGGGAAATTGACGTTTAGTTCGATTTTGTTATAGCTTTAGTTTAATTTTGTCCCGGCAGCGCTCCCCAGCCCAGCGCTGGAGCACGTGGGAAGTGCTGGAGCAGTGTCGGGCATATTTCGGGTGGCCTTGCTGTTGCCGTTGTTTCAAAATCAGAGTGCGTGTTAAAATCATAACAAAAGCACAATCCTGAGCACTGTTCCTGCTAATGTTTGTTTTTAAATTAAATTCAAACGTGTATTACACACCTTTCTAACACAAAAAGGGAAAAGAGCATCCACTAATAACTGGACATATGAGAGGCTAAAGGCCAAATTTCATCATCTTTCTCTTTATTTATTTTATTGATGTTCTTTTACTCAAGACTGGAGGAACAGAAGAATGCTTTTACTCCTCAAACGATTTTCCTAAAACCATCTGCTGTTACAGCCAGGCTTCTAGGTTAGCGCTGCCCTGTCACCAGAGCAACCACCCGTGTACAGTCTGTTTGGGCCGAGGGTTCCAGGGGCTTCATTTACACCGGCAAAACCGCAGAGCCACAGCCCAGCGCCCGCATGGCCGCTGCGTTGTCTCGCTCGCTGCAAAACCTCTCCAGCCTGCCTCCACCTCGACCAGGGCTCGTGCAGCCCGCAGCGGGGCTGTGTCCGCTCACATACTTTCAGGTTTTCCTCACAACCGGCAGGGATTAGAAAATGAGGCTTTGATGTGTTCAGGACATGTGCTTGAGATTACTCGTGTACCTAGATGCTAGCACATGTGCCTGCAAGTTGTGGTCTAAATTTGTTTGTCCCTGGCAGCTCGTGTTTGCAGCCATGGGTGGAGTTTGTGTAAAATCCTATTACTGCATGCCATTCTGTAGTCAATAATACTCTATAACCTATATGCGGTAACAATATTTGAGTCTATATTGAGAAATGTATCACTGCAGAGTAAGAGCTACGACACACAAGGCCCACACAATGAAAACACCACCACTGCAAGAGAAGCAGTTGAAAATTGATTTGAAAGCCACTTGGAAAATTATTGCAGGATTCTTAAGGAATATCGATGAATAAAAGCCATCTATACTTTTTTTTTTAAAGCTACAAGTTTTATGAATTCCTGCATCTATGGGGAGAGATTTATGCAGCTTTTTTTTAATACTGAAATGACAGGCATTATCTAAATATTATTACACATATAAACACAACTGCTCCACACTGTACTGCGTTTCAACCAGACCAAATACTCTCCGTAGCACAGGAGGTGTTACAAGGTCTTAATACAGAGTTCTGCAAAGAGCGGCAGGATTTTTTGGGGTTTCGCCTTTTTTTCAACAAAAGTTATCTTCTACGGACTTCTGCAAGGCAGAAAACCAAATGCATACCAGTTACGCTTCTTCGGCACTTCACAACTTTGAGATGTGCTATTCCTCTACAAGTCAACAAGAGTTTACAGCTAAAACTAACCCTGCATCCTTTGCCAATTCTCTGTAGTGTTTTTCTCCTAGAAATGCAGGCACTTGGTACATAGATAGCAGTGAGACTGTATTAAAAGCCACAGCAGGTGGAAAATAATACAGCCCAGGGAAGTATTTGTTTTTGACTCTCTTCACAATCAAAGCTATGCGCAAAGCACAATGAGGCACCGTAAATAAAGACATTTCACACAGGCAAGCACGAAAATCTTCCAAAACAAAGAAAATTAAATTATCTTTCAACTAAAGAACACGCTGCAGTGAAAGACTAAATGAGCGATTCTAATTAAAACCATGCTGCGAATCTCCTGCTTTCCACCACAAAAAAAAAGATCAGCTAGTGTTTGTGCATGCACAGCCACCCTCTAAAACCAGTCGAGCAGCCTTCCAGCCAAACGCTGCAAGACGCAGCATCTCAGAACTACAAAACACGCCGGAATTATTTCCATAGCAATCATAACAACAACATGCCAGGCCAGGATGTGCAGGGACGAGGGGTGGCACGGCCGGCAGCACTCATGCAACGCCCGGCCCCTCGCCCCATGGCCGCAGCCCCGCCGCCGCGTGCCACCCCGCTCGCCGGTGCGTGCTTTGGCAACGGTCGGTCTCGTCCAGAGCAGTCCCCGGCACCCCTTCCCCTCCCTGTGCCCATCACAAAGCATCACGTCCCTGTGCCGGAGAGCCACAGTGCTGGCAGCCCTGGTCCCAGGCAAGCACGGGCAACGCTCTGCAAGCCCTGCTCGAGCTTCTTCAACGTGGCGCGCCGCAGCCACGCCGGGCTCAGGTCTTCCTGGCAGTGCTGAACCAGGCAGCAGCCTCAGGTGAAGGCGTTAGGAGGAGGACGAAAACTCAGGACGAACCCTTCGTGCCACGCACGGCTCGGCTCCGAGCAGCTCTCCAGGGATGAAAGGCGATCTCCCTCCCAACCCACTCCCTTCTAGCTCTGTAGCTACTTGCACAGCCACAATACGCTGCGGGCTCCTGAACGCTAGCCACTGTCCTTTCACGGGCAGAGAGCCGAGGGGACGGGAACGTGCGGCTTCTTAAGTACGGCGAATATGGGCATCCACGTCCTGCGCTGAACACGCACGATACGCTGATATGGCTATTTTGATGCAGGCACAGGGACAGGAATCAGCTAAATATAGCAGACTTCAGTGACTGGTCTAAATTACAGATCTAAATGACGTGAAGAAAGGTACAGTTTGCCCAAAGACAGAGGAAAGTGATGGGAAGATTTTGGACAGTGATGGGAAGCTCGGCTCTAGCACCATTACGCCTGACTCACTATCAAGACATACAGTAAAAGCTTCAGGGACACAGGGAATTCATGCCCACTAGATGTGGGCAGGCACAATGGTGGCAGAACAAAAAGAAGATGCAATCATCCTAAGGGATCCCAAAATCAAAGGGACCAAAGGCAGAGGCAGAGGAAAAGGAGGATCCAGCTAACAGCATTCACCTGAAAACGACCACAAGGAAGCAGCAACACACAGGGAGCCTGCAACCAATGCCCAAAGCGCATCAGACTTTTAAGAGGCAAAACTTGACAGATCTCCTGAAAAGCAGCAAAGAGGTCTGCAAGAACAGAGCGCAGATTCTGCAACTTGCTCCCCTGAAAATGCTATTTTTGGGCGACTGGCAGCCCCACCGGCTCACGTGCGACACCCAATCTCCTGTAACGCCTGCGCAAGGCAGTGAAAGTGTCTTAATCCAGATTTTGCAGCTGAGTAACCTGAGCCACAGTAAGTGACACAATTCATTGCCAGTTGGTCAATGCATCCTTGCTTGGTAGAAAACTTACACACATGTTGAACATTTAATCCCACTTTATGAAAATTTAAGGCTGTACTTCAGTGCTCTGCTGCACTACAACAGAAAGATCGCTTTGCTCAATCGCTTTCACATTTTTTCGCTTACTTTACACAGAACTGGACCAGCAGTATTTTTACACAAGTTGGATTGCAAGTGGCAACGGAGGAGCTCCCTTTCTGGTGAGGACGATGGGTTTTCGCCCACAAGTGTTGCTTACTGCTTTGAACAGGGCTGCGTTTGAAACCTAGGCAGCAGACTTTTAAATCCCAGTGTACATAATGTCTGCACACAAACCAAAAGCAGGAGTTCCTCCACTTTACGGGGTACTGAAACATTAAAAACAGGTGTTTAAAAACTGCATTACAAATCTGTCTGCAACCTGCATTATTTTTACCACGTGCAAGTAAATTGATCACTAGCGTGTTTCAACTGTTTCAGTGAAAATACGTAACTCTTGCTATATTACTTCTTAAACACGTGGAGGGAGGAGAAAGTTTATTTGATTTTGCTGCACTGACAGCATGCAACGTATTCTACTTATGTGTATGTATATAGCAGATGCTGTAATGGATCATCTCCCTTTCACGGCACGCATCAAAGAAGATCTCGAGCTATTCTTCACAAGGAAAGAAATGATAAACCCCTGCTCATAATGAAAGCTGCAACGTACTGAGAGAGCAACTGAGTAATCTGACACCGTATTTTCCACTGATTCAGCCTGTTAGTTGGAACAACGACTGACCAAAACGGAAAATTTATATTCTAACCACATATACTGACATTCCAGGTTAAAAGGTGTGTTACGGATGTGATTTTTTACTCTTCTGACACATAAAAATTAGAAAGTATAAAAGCAGACATTATTCCAATGGAGTTACATTGATGTGAAAGTGATCTGAAATACAAACTGACCCCTAGTATATCTCCATACAGAATGCACACAACATAATTTTCATCATAGATATGCTTTATGTAATTTGGAGTACCAAGAAGAAAAAAAAAATCATTTGCCCTGAGATATTACTTTTAGGAATAGAGGACAGATGTCTAGTTGCCAAAGCAGACTTGTAAAAAATTAATCACCTGCCTCATGCAGGTTAACAGTATTTGGCAGGTAGGTTCGTTCAGCTCATTATGAGGCATCTGGCCTTTGGTAAAGCTGCATTTCAATTTTAACCGTGTTTCATTTCAGCTTTTGGGTGCATGTCAACTTGCAATAATCTGACAAGTCTGGAGCAGATTTGCTGATTGGTAACTTTGGTGTAGGTCTGCTCAACTACAACCAAAACTAAGTCAAGTTGCAACTGTGGCTGACGCACAGACCACAGCCTCACTTATCATCTGAACCTCCCTGTAATGCCATTTTAAACCCAGTCCTCAACATCTTACCCAACCACAGTCTAATTTTCTTACAAACAGCTAAACTAAGAGTCAGCAAACTCCTAAGCATGTGCTTGAATTCAGAAGTGCCCCAATACTGCTTTGAATGTGGTTTGGCTTGGAGTTGTTTGCTTGTTTGTTGGGTTGTTTAGTGTTGGGTTTTTTTTATAACTGAGGTCTGGTAATTTTGGGCAAGCAAAAGGTCTACCAATGTTGTATTTTTCCTTACAAAAATGGGTACCCATTTGTAGCACTGCTGGTAGCCTCTTTTGGAGCTGCATCTGCAGCTCCTTCTCAGACCTGGGAGGGAGGGCAGAAGCAGTGCTGCTGAAGCTCAGACAGGTCTGCAGAACTGCAGCCTTCTGATTCCGTGACTCTCATCATGTCCAGCTGCTCCCCCTGATGCATGCATTTTCAGCGGCAGGGTGCTTCTACCACAAATTCACTGGGGGAAAAAACCCACCACCACCACCAACTGTCCTTGTGAGAAAATAATCACTGTGCAGATGCACGGGCCATTTTTTAGCATGAATAGCTCAGGCATTCAAACAATGTTCCCAGGAGACAAAGATCTATTAGAGCATTGATTAAGCAATTGCCAATTTTTGTTTTTACGTTATGACCATATTTTAGACTTTCAAATGTGCCCAAACGCTCAGGAATCTCACTGGCTGTTGTTTTTCTCTTCCTGTGTCACTTAAGCTGAACAGTTTCTTCCTAACACTTCTTTTAAAAAGAAATGTAAGGGAGAACAGACCACATTACGGGCTTCTGAGCTCTAGCAGATCTTGACAGCAAGTATAAAGGAAGGAACTGTGAACGTTTAGCTCTATAAGCACATTTGAAGCATCCTCTCTAGCAGTACCACAAATGCCTTTGCCGGGCTGCTGCAGCTTGCGCAGGTATTTTTCTAGCACACCGCTGCAGAGAAGTCCCCTATTTCAACTGCTGATTATACTAATGTTTTTGTTTCCATCCTCACTGCACACCGCCCACAGACATGCTTGCCCTTTATTTAGTCATGTAGAATAAACAAGGCAAGGGGGATTTTACTTCTCTTGCTTGGGACCTGACCACTTGTGGGAAAGAGGAATGGCAACTTTTTGAAAGAAAATTCAGAGACAGAGACACAGCATCCGCAACTTTTGGCAGGAGTGATGCAATACTAAGCAGGGGACAACAGGGATGGAAAGGACAAAAAAAGCATCGTACTCGAATAGTCATGGATGAGTCCCGATTCCTCCCCGGAGAGCGGTGATAAATGTTTTTTAGGTATGCTTCCAAAATAATGGTGAATCTCCCTTTCAGACAACGTGCAGAAAAAACACTGTCCACACTGCCAGCAATTCACCTAGCGAAAGGATGCGGCATGAGACCTGAGGACAAAGTAAATGAGGAGTAAGAGAAGAAAGGCTACTACATTTGTGTTCTGTCTTTCTTGATCTTGCAGAGACTTCCATCACATTGTTTCTAGATACCCAGGGTGCACGGGCTGTCAGTCACCAAAACCAGCTCGACAAGTGAAACAGCAAGCATGGCTCTGGCAGCAGTGGTGGAGACAAAGATGACTCCTCTGCTTCCTGCCTAGGTCTAACCTAGAAGGTCTTTGCCTTATCAACCACCACCAGTAGACAACTAAAAGACACCCCACACAGCGAGAGCAATGCCACCAACTCCCCTGTCGCAAAGGACGAGGCGGAGGGAAACCTGGAGTGGCCAAGGAAGAGGAAAGCCAGAAGCTGACACCATCATACCCTTTCTCGAGGGAAGGGAGCCAGCAACAGCGGAGGAGTGGGAACGCTTGCCATCCCCTCCTCCCTCAAGGCCACCACTAACTTCTGCTTTGCCAGCAGCCAGCGAGTCCAAACTGAAGGCAAACCTCAGATGTTGCGCTAAATCCTTCACGGCCTGTGAAGGCAGATCGAGTATCTCGGGCTCCTAACAGCCGGGGTACGTACTGTGGCATCCGTCTGGCTGAGTGTGGGCGAGGCATCGTTTTTGAAGGAGAACAGAGCGCATCCCCCAAGCGCTGGCTGGTGGAAATTTCATTTTTCATTTGGAAAGGGCCACTGCGCCAAACAGCAGAGGCCTGTCCCCAGGACTGCTCATAAATTAGAGCTGAAGCTGCATCTTCAGGGTCCTGAAATGTTCACCAGTTGACAGCAGCACACCTTCCGGAATGGCTCCCTTCTGCCTTCTCAGGGAGGCCAGAAGCTACCTGCACGGCTGTGCTTGTGAAGCTACCAGGTGGGACCAACTTCATGTGAAATACCAAAAAAGAGAAACTCTCCCCATCCCAAAATACGATCTTCTAACGATGAAAAACCATGATAAACAGCTTTCAATAGGCTTTCTTCCATTTGTTGGAATTGTAGAAGCAATAGAAGCCTTAAAACATCTGCCAAATCATTCTACTTTTCAGTTTTGATTATCTGTCTGCTAGCTTGAGGTTAGCTTTAACTATATAGATGCAAGAAGTGAGAAAGCCATTCAGCTGAGATTTACTCTTAAGAAGTACCGGCTGTCTAAAACAAGCTATAAAATGTAGGCTCCCTGTCTGGTTTGCTGTATGGTTGCACGGCTTTGTGCTATTAATTGCAACCTGGCTAACAGCTGCTTGCCAATGTCTTTACTTCCTCACCATAAGAAAGGATTATATTTCCGTCTGGGTAAAAGGGTGACGCTGTCTTCTAAAAAGAAGTTAAGAGCAGCACAGAGAGGAGGAAGTCCACTGTGGCATGACAACTTGAATCACTGAGTATGCCCTCTTTTCTGCTCTGATAGACCCAGAGAGCGAAGGGGAACGCAGCTCACACTATTTTTTCCACATCTACTCCTCCTGGTCAGGTGTCAGATGGCCATGAGCTGGACCCACCAGGGACTGTTCTCCTTTCAACTCCCTTGACTCAGCCAGCCCTATTGTTTAAAACAAACTCGCAGCACTGGGGGACCGCTATCAAGGAAAGCACTTATGCACTGCAGGTATACAAGAAGTCACATACTACGTACTTCAAAATTAACCAGGGGCTCACTCTCACTGTGCAGCATCAGAGCATTGCTGCGAAGGACTTGCCCCACTGTGTCTGGAAGAGCCTTCCTCTCGGCTTCCTTATCCCTTCATCTCCTTCCCGTCATCAGTGCTGAACACCTCTTCCCAGTCTTTTCCTTTAGCTCTTCGTTTCACTCTTCTTCCCATCTTGCCTTCTGTGTAACTGCACAACCCTATTACCACACACTGCTAACCAACTATTTGTGAAGCCGGGTGCATGAGAGATGCTGCAATGTTAAAACATAAAGCCCCGGGCTGGAATGAATTTGCAGCTCGCTGGACTGACGGTTGCCCCCTGAAGTTACAACGGTTTGATTGACAAGGCTTTCTATTCCCAGAGGGGTTTGCAAAAGGTATTTGTAACTCTTGGGTCCGGAAGATGACAGGATAGATAGAAAGGACAGACAGATCTGACAGATACCTGCAGTGGCCAGCACCTGGACCCAGACTACTTGAGCTCATCACCCGAAAGCAACAAAACCAACTGCTCCATGGGAAGCAAACGATAACACGCTCCACATGTTACCGGGGTGCACAAATAGCTCAGAGGCATGTTGGTGCCTAATTGTGGTGATGTGGAGATGTACAAAAATACTGAGGCAACAATTGCTTTAGAGAAGAGTTTGACACTTGGTAGTCATGAGGAGATTTAAAACTCCCAACACATGCCTCAAGGCCTTTGACAATCGGACCCAAACTGCCTACCTGAGACCTTGCCAAGAAACAACACAGCCAACTCCTGTGAGCAAGTCTCCTGATACAGACAACATTTTGACTATGTAAATCAGCAGACAAATCATTGTGTTTTGCCTGTGAAATGAGGGAGTTCAGACTATTCATCTGTTCACAGGCTCAGACCAAATTCCGTATTGGAGCTCACAAGCCGTACACAACCTCTATCATCTCACTGCAAAGCGATACAGTGAAAGGCAAGGCTGCATTCACTGTATCTTCAATATTAACTTACTTATCCAAGAGGAGAACAAATTCTGACTAGATTACCTAGATGAAAAAGGAAAACCTCTGTAAGTCCTTTTCTTCCCATTTTCTAACCGATTTATCTACTTCATGTCAAGAATGGTCCTAAAGAAAATTCCTGGCATATTTTGTGTCAAAAACCTGAATAACAATCATGACTTTTGAAGGTGCTTACTAGACTGTTCTGTGCATTTGAATATTTTCTTTCACCATTTAGTCCAGTATTCTATGGGAGTAAATCATACCCTTTAATTAAACATTCTTGAGTATTTGGATTTTACCTCACAGATACACCACACCCTGCTTGTAAAAATTCCATCTCAGGCAGCCAAAGCGCTCGACTTACTCCAAAGATAAGTTATTAATTAGAATATCTGTAGATCATATATTTATAATCTGGTGCCATCCCTCCCCAGGGAGTCCAAAGTTTTATCTGCCAGATTACTTACCTGCAGCTGAAACAGAGCCATCGCTGGCTGGAATGTAGCCCTTATCTTGTGCAACTCCTCGCCTCCACTCTCAGAATGAAGAATGGGAGACAGGTCCAAATGGAGGATGTTTTTAAGATGTTCTGGATGTAAATCCCTTGAATTAAATTCAGCTCACTTCAAATATGGCTGTAGCTATCTAACTATGTGGGCTTCCTAAAGTCCCCATTCACTTTGTCTTGCTTCATTCAGAGGAATCCTCACCCTGGTCATGAACTCCTGCAAATGCGGAGGTGCCAGTGAGATGCCAACAGGCGTGATTTCTCTCCCCACAGTGGTCCCAGGTTTCACCCTCACCAGGCACGGCACCAGCTGGGGCACTGGCCCCATTCGGACTCAGAGGGGGGAGCACCCCAGTCTGAAATCACTGAAGGCAACGACAACTCACAAAATACTTCCCCGGGCCAAGGGGTAAAAGCCGGTGCCAGCCGTGACCTCACCAGCACCGCTCCCCGTCACCACTCGCCTGCCAATCTTCTGCAGCATTTTTAGCTCGCTAGGCGCGCCGGCTCATCCCACTCTCAAAACGTTTAGCAATCAAGAACAGCAATAGCTTGGGGCTGCCATGGCAGCCAAACACCCAAACAGGCAAAAGGCGAAACGTGAGAGAGGGGAACATCGTGCTCATTAGCATTAGAACACCGGGCTCATTAGCCATCACGAGCAATTTGATGAACTCAAAACCGTAACGTTCTGCAGTGCAGAAGGCAGGGTGCAGCCATCCCACGGATGGAAATCCACGGGAAATCCTGCTGCCATGAATGGCTCCTGCAGGCTGTCTCCCAGTGAGCAAGCCCCAGGCAGATGATGGAGAGGTGGTAAGGAGCGAGTGGTGTCTTCCAGCACCAGGCTGGGGCAAGGCTCTGCTGCCATGGTCAGCCACCAGCACCCTCCAGGCTTGGCCCTTCCACGGGTCAGCATAAACCCCCTCGGCAGCCTGCCATGCTCAGCACTACCTGCCCTTTCCCAGGCTCAGGTTTGGGAGAGGAGGGTAACCTCATACACCGGCGGACATCCAGCACACTGCCAGGTCCCAGTGCAATGCTCTTCAGCTTTACATGCAGCCCTCTCCAGCTCCAGAGAAAAGTCACCAGCCTGGAGGAGCCACTACAGCCAAGTAAAAAAATGGTCTCCAACCCTGGACTTCATGTCACACCCACAAAAGACTCCTGCCCTCCTACACCACCGCTCTCCTCAACCAGCATGCCTGCCTTGGAAACCTTTGATTCTCAGACCTTCCACCTCCTACGAGATGGAGAAGCAGCAAGGAAGCTAATGTTGCCTGGAAAAAAAAAAGATAAACATGCTCTATCTGCAGAGAAGGCAACCTCCTGGCAATTTCAGTGGGGAACTGTGTCATGAGCAGCAGATGCTTTTTGGATTTAATTCTCTTCTGCCTTAGCAGGCCCTACAGATATGCGGAGGTATTAGTGTGAGAAAGTCTCCTGGTTTGGGAAGCAGGATGCTAGCGAGAGGGGGTCTGAAACTGAAAAGGCAGGAAGAGACCTCTTGCACATTCTCTTCTTGTCAAAGGTAAAGGGGAAGAGCTTTAAGAAAAGCAGAATTTAAGCAAGCTCCCCCGAAGCCTAGACGTAAGAAAGATCCGACTGCCTACACAGGGCAAAAAAATAACACAAAACGGTAGCGCAAGAGGTCAGAGCAGTTTTATGAGGAGTTTCCCTGAGTCAACACAACTGAAAACACCAGGAAGTATTAGAGGGAAAAGCTTGATCCAAAATCTCTCACGTGAATACACTCAGATACTATGCGAGCTTACACCCAAGTGCAAACTTCGAAGCTTGGGCTCCCTTCTGTATAACATAGTGGGCTGAATCAAACCCGACCCAAATGTCCACAGCATCTGGAAATATGTTGATTCAGGGATGCATTTCACAGCTTTGTTAGTCACTGATTTATCAGAAATTACTCCCTAGATTTCCTCCTCCACCTTTCATTTACTTACAAGCACTTTAGTTTTTCAAGCACTTCTTTCTTTATAAGTACTTACTATTTCTCTCCTAAAAAGTATTTGTAAGTACTTTCTTCTGGGAAGCACTTTCCATCCATCCATCTATCCATCCAAATCTGGTCTAAGTCAAAACCTTTTAAGTATTTCCTCATACAAGTAACTCGAGCCAGGATGGCCATGTCAGCACGGAGAAGCTTTTTCTGGCCCTCTTTATGTTTCTGTCCTTTTTGGTGGAAAGGATGTTCAGGTTGTAATAAAAGGAATGAAAAATACATTAATCCTTATTAAACCGGTAGAGCCGATTGACAGGGCTCGGACTGGCTGCTTCCTCCCCTCTCCCTTCGTGCCCTTCCGCAGTTTCCTCTCCTCTTCTGCCACGCTTGTTTGTGTTTGGAAGCAGTGCGCTCGCTCCCAGCAGACTGGGACAGGCGATGAGAGGGGAAATGTCTGGACACATTCAGTCCAATTAAATGTTGGCATCACATTCAGTCTTTCCAAAAAGCACGTAGGAAACTTTAAACACCAGGCTGGCTGCTGCAAATTCATGCCTCGCCATTTACATTTCCTTGCATCAAGCCACAAACAAAGTAGGTATTAATTGTCACCAAGCCTGTCTGCCACAAGCCCCTCCTCAATATCATTCACAAATGGTCTGCTGAAACCTTTCGTCTTTCAGCAGATGACTTCCATAATCCCATGTCACTGACGAGTTTTGGCAGGGCTAAAGAGCAAACCACGTTTGCTGCTGACAACTCCCCTCACTCTCCTTCCTCAGCTGCTGCGGCAGCACACAGACTCTGCAGGGCATTCCCTGCCCGGCGTCATCTCGGACTCGCAGTCGCTCCTTCAAACAACGTGCTTGCTAACAGGGTTTTACAGCAAACCAACCAAGCCGCACGAGCCCTGCACGTGTGGGCTGCACACCAGCTTGAGACCCCCGGCCTCCCGACCAGCTGCTGCTCCGGCAGCAAGTGCTATGGGGTAAACCCAAGTGGCATGAGCAGCGCCTGCCTCCCTCTTCAGATGCTGCCTCGACACTCGCGGGCAGCGACACAACCCCAGCTCCGCAGCATGGCGGGTCGCAACCCCAACAGAAGGCACTGGAAGTTTAACCGCCAGCTGAGAAAAAAGCAGCTGAGGAGGGAGGGGCACAGTCAGCTCTCTCCCGCTGCTTCTTCTTTCTTACGTCTTAAATGACTCAATCTTGTTCTTCCCACTCCTGAGAAAAGTCCTTTAGAAATGGATGAGACTAGTCATGTAAATGAATTAAGGGTCAGTTTACAGTGTTATTAAATTAAATGCTTTATATACAGTAACTGAAGAGTTCGGCAGAATTCATGAAACTAGATTCAGACCTCACGTGCTTTCCAGAGCGGCTGGAAGGGTTTAAGAAACTAAACAGCAGAAGCTCACAGAGCCTCCCTTTGCTCAGCATTCACTGCCACATCCAAGCCAGCAACGCGCTCCCGCACTGCTGCTACAGCTCAGCCCTCCAACATGTGTTCACAGCTCTGATTAGATCCAACCGCGCGTTAGGGACGAAGTGTACCAAGGCACGTTCCCAGCCGATTGGAGTACAAACTGCGTGTCGGCAATCTGACTGCACAGACAGGTCCCCGGTCACCACTCGCCAGCTGAACCCTTGCTAAGTCGTATGCAGACAGAGCGGCAACCTGCTTGCGCCATGTCCACACCGCTAAGAGCGAGCAGATGCTCTTGCCTTGTTTTTAATGAAGGCTTGACCCACCCAGTTTAAAATACACTCTAAGGCGTGTTCACGGGCACCAATCTCTGAGGATGGGAAAAAAAATGTCCCATCGCTTTTCGGTTTTGGAGAATAAAGGGTGCTCAGCACAGAGCGCCGAGTTCAACAACCTGCGCTGCTCGTTACATGCTTTGGTACCTGCACAATGGGGTGGCCCCCCGCAGACGCCTTCACAGCCCCTCGGCTGCCTTCCGTCTCGTAATGAGCTCGGTGGTGGGATTTCGGCTGCACCTCAATACGCAGTTCGTAAGGTCCTGAGTGAGATGGCAGCTGCCAATCAAGGGCAGGCAGGGATGGGCTATAACGGAAAGGAAAATGTATTAAAAATTAACATCAAGTACACTATCACAAAACCACAAGCATCCAGCACTATTACTTTAGAGACCGTGTTTCGCAGTTCATCCTTCACCATCTTACATCTAAAATTTCATCAACATGGATAATGCCACGGCATAAGTAATTTAGAAGGTAATGGTTATTTCACGAAGATTTATGGGTTGAGCGTATCTGACGGCCCAGATGCTATCCAATTTGTAAACAAAATGGAAAAATGTTAAGATAGAGCTTACAAATATTTTAATAGATTGATTCTTGAACCAAAAGGAGAAAGGAAAGTGGGAAGACGCAGAGGAATTTAAGGAAGAGGATTTCTGCAGTGAAAGCGAATGCCAAAACAGCTCTGGAGGATTTCTGCATTTAATGAATCAAACGGGTTTCAACAAATCTGCTCAGTTTACAGAGAGTGGAAAGAAGAAAGCAAGCCACTTCCCAGGTTCCTTCCCAACAGAAAACTTCGCCAGAGAGTCTCCAAGCAAAGCCGAGCTAGTTCTGGTTCATGCACTGCAAGGGAGCAAGCTCCGAAGTCAGAAATTGCTGACAAATCCTACCAGCAATGACGCACAAGCCCAAAGAAAATCCAGCTCACTCTTCCAGCCCTCTACTGACGCGGCAATTAACTGGAATATTAAGGACTCATTACCATCACACAAGCCAGCAGGCCCGACAGCATGCGACGGTGAGGAAGTGTCATTCTTAGCAACCCACTTCCACACTTGAAAATAGTCAGGAGAGCTGGGCTGTAGGAAATGCCCAGCTGACACTTGGAGTCAAGAAAAAAAAGAAAAAAGAAACAAACAAGCACTGCAGAAACTGCAGGCCTGAGACAAATTTATTGATATTAAAATCAAAGCAAAAAGCCTCATGACAAAAACACTGATTTTCTGCCTAGCGTATATGCTTTCCTTTGGTGAATTCTCCTCACCGAGTGCCCTTCACCAGTAGTTAAACAGCACAACCGCAACACACTACCCTGCCCTCTTACTTCAAGCTTTATTATCTCTCCCATCAGCCTGGAGAAGACGACCACCAAGCAGAAAACCACGGTCAGTCCTCGACTCTTTGTCGTCACCACGGACTGGGTGGACTGGGGCTCGCCACGGCGAGAGGGCTCGTCCCACCGCAGCAGGCAGACGAGGACGCTGAAGGGCTCGCGAGCTCTCGCCGCAGCCTGCGAGGAGGCTGGCCGCCGGGGATTCACCAGCCCCCCGCCTCGCCGCTACAGCCCCGGCGCAAGGACGGCCCGAGCGGTGCGAATCGCGTCTGCAACAAGCAGGCTGGGAGGGAAAGGATGCAGAAGAGCTCCCGTGCTGGACGCACACGCTATAAACACACATTCAGCCGGAGACTGAACACTCCCTTTCCCCGTCCCAGGGACCCACACGCTAACCCAGCGCGCCTGCGGCTCCTCAGCCATTACAGCTCCCGCACCCCCCAAAGCATCCCTGCTGTCTCCCACCGCAGGACCCTTTAACCTCTTGCGCCAGCTTTTTCTTTTTTTTATAAAGTGCTTATCCAGCCCTTTATCAGCAGCATATTTAACTTCTCTCTGCTAGTGCCTATGTGCATGTACACTGATGCGGCTTCAGGTGGTGCCAAGTTTCCCTACACGATGGTTCTTCGCTGCTCATAAACCCGAGCCATGTGATGTGAATCCCTACAGACCCGCACCACATGCATTACAGGGGCCAGCTGGAGGCACCAAGTCCCAGCCCAGGGCGAGGACCAGGACCACCCTCATGCCCTCGGCACCCCCCGCTACCCCAGTAAGGCTTGCTAACGAGACGCAGGCTCCGAACTTCCAGCTGCTCTGCTCTCCAGCCCTCAGGACACCAAGCATCCTCAAAAACAACAGAGGAGGAGAGAAGACAGTAGCCATATAGCTCCCAGCTCAGCCCAAATGCAAGCTCATCTGACAGAAAGATGTTGCCTCTGTGAGGTCTCCCAGCTGCCAAGAACATCTGGACCCAGCAGGAGCCAGCGGGGCACTCTCTGCGGAGGCAAGACCCTGCCAGGGACAAATCCTGAATTTGGCTACCCCATCCTCAAGCACGGGAGCCCCAGCCTTAGCCAGAGGCAGGCTGCTACATCGTCCGAGCTCCTGTGCAGGCCTTCCCCCCAAAATGGCCAGGGCCCACCTTGGGGGCGAGGAGAAGCTCTTCCGCTGTTAAGACACTCAGCAAAGAGACAGCAAAAAAACGACAGTCGATTGCCCATTGTATACAGCCACTCTTCTTTGTCTAGCACATTAGGTACACATACTTTAGCCTGAAAAAGTCACTCTCGCAAAAAAAACCAATTCCGGATAAACGACATTTGACTAATGATAAATGACAAAGAGCAGAGCAAAACAGCTGTGTCTCTCCTGCTGATGATCAGAACACATTTTTAAACAGATGTTTCTGGTTTTAAATAAATTCTCACTTCATGGATTTTTTTTTTCTGAAGACACAACGTCTACCAGATTATAAATTTTTAGCACTTCATTAAAAAGGACAACTCTGACCGGTAGCATGTAGCCCTCAAGTGATGAGGGCTTTTTTTTAACATACCTGGAAGTAAGTAATAGCAATTAATAGTTTTTTAACCTACCTGGAAGTAATAGTTCCATAACTAATTATATCTCTTTAAAAAACAAAAAAAACCACAAAAAACCCCTTCAAATCAGCACCTGAGAATGACAGTATAATTAAGTTGTAAAATTAATGTCCTCAAGTAAAGCCTGAAAATAAAAATACAGTTTGCTGTTAGTCTGCAATCTATCACTGAAATTCCAAACTACCACCTGCCCAATTATAAATTGACAATTAATGGCAGTTTTCCTGATAAAGGAAGCAGAGTGATGCATTTAACAGTGTCACGGGCTGGAGCTGCCAGAGCTATTTCCTATGATAGGTTATCTTCATCATGCACTTCATTTCCTGCGGCTAAACGTGGTTAAAGGAAAAAGTCACCAAGCAAATGGTGTAGTGGTAAAATCAAATCTGGCTGCTGCAAATAAACCTTAGCAATTTGAAAAGGCCCAAACTACCTCACCTAGCCAGCATCGGGCAGAGGGGAGCAGGGCCCCTCGCAGGGGTCAAGAGGAGCAATAGAAGGTCTTCATGCAGTCTTCCTATCAAATATACATCAGTGTATTTCCCTCAGATCGAATTTTCCACCAACTGAAAACCTGTCCCATTCCTTTCCATGCCATAATAACTCTAACTGTAGTCCTCCTAAATGCTGTAACGAGGGATGGTTGTTTCAAGGCGGGTACATGAAACCTGGCGCTAGGCTGTAGCAAACTCGCTCAGTGTAACTCCATCCTACATAAATCAGATTACTAAACACATGAATAGTGATTTATTTTGCATACACCAGATACACAATATGATTAAATCAAAAACAGATTATCCAGTCTGGCTGACTTCTGCCTTTAGCAGAAAGATTTATCAAGTTACAAAAAAAAAAAAAAAAGATACTAAGCAGCACACTGGAATATGGCATAGACAGGGAGGAAACCAAGCCAAAAACTTCTACTCAGCTTTGCAAAGGTGTTTAAGCCCGATTTTCACATGACTGCTATGCATTTGGGAATTAAATTGCCATTACGCTTTCTAAGCTACTAGATGCCCAAGGCCATTTGAAAAAGAGCTCTGCAAACCTTTGTGTCCTTAACTCGGCTGCTGTGCAAAGGGTGGCAGCAGGACTGCCAGTTGCGCACAGCGACTAACCCTGCTCCGTGGCCACGTCCCACGGCGTGGAGTCACCTACCCCAGACCGCTGCCTGACAGCGGCACGAGCCCCTGCCTGGAAGAGCAGCGCTGCAGCGAGCTTCGGCACCCAAACTCAACCAAGTGGCTGAGACCGGGTGCCCTGCACTGAACTTCTCTTTTCTAACAGGGAGTGATCCTTCAGACAGAAAAACATAAACTAGAGGAACCACAGGGCTGCTGAAACTTTTACCAGGCTGCTAGCTTGCCCCTGCTCCAACTGTGCACCAAATGCAAATATGGTTACAATTTATTATTTATTACCCACGTCTCACATCAAAGCGGATGTCTGTTAATGATCCTTGAGTGTTTTTTGGAAGAGGAAGAAAACAACGATGATGCCTACGTGTCCACCAACTTGATGGTGGCAAGAAAAATATACCTGCTTTATGTTTCACCTATGAGTTAATGTGGGTAGATTTTGCTCTCTCTTTTTTTTTTTTTAATTTCCTGTCTGCCAATCGAGCAATCTGGCTGCGAGCTGTTAAAATAGATGCTGCGTCCCACCCCAGACTTGGCTGCATTTTGCTGGCATGCGGAGCAAGCAGCTCCTCCGCGGAGTGCATGCGGCGCACGGGAATTCCTCACGCCGAAGTCTGAAAGCGCAAGTTGTCGTCATGCTCCCGGGTACCACTTAACACCAGCCTCCTAAAATTTCACATTCAGAGATGGATTTGCATGGGAAATTTTGCATTTGTTGGCTTAGAGAAGGAAGAAGGAACTCTTGCTGTGGGAGCAGAGATAAGAAGTGGCCGGCATCACAGCTCTGCTCGTTCTTTATTTAGAATCACACAGTGCTAAAGTGAGCTGGTGAAGGAAGGCCATTAATAAGATGCTCACAGGGCCCTTTGAATGAACTGAAACACAGTCAGGAGAAAGCGTGGGGAGGATTAAATCAAACAGACAAGCAAACAAACAAATCAGTTTACTGAGACAGGCTTCCAAGCAGCCTTCAGCCTTACGGTACAGCAACCCAATGCAATCACAAGTCGCTGCTGCGTGGTGGCAAGCCAAACTTGTTGCAGCATCTACATGTCCCCATCCAACACAAACATAGCAGGAGAGAGAAAAAGGTTAGCAGCATTGCGGGCTCTTCCCTGTCCACTGCCCCAGCCCCTCAATTAACGCTAACGAGTCCCAGGAGATGGTCACCAACACACAGCCACAAGTCCCCACGGCATCGGGTCTATGCCCAGGCAGCCCTGCCTTTGCTTTGTCTGAGGAACTTCCTCTCGCTCGCCATAAACATACCAGTTCGCCACGAACGTGCAGGTCAGCAACTCCGGTGCTGCTGCACCCGTGACTGTCTCATCTTAAGATAGCTGGTGCCCTTTTCCACCCTCAGAAAACCCCAGTTTCTTGAGAAACTCAACTTCTCCCAAGTAAGGCTGTTCTCTATCTCATGATCTGGACCAAAACTTCTATTTAAAAAAAACAAAAACAAAACTAAACAAACAAGCATCAAGAGCATCTGAAAGGTCCACAAATCAAAAGAAAGAGAAGGAAAAAATATGCCACATGTTAAAATGACAATTTTTAAGGAAATCATATGGTTTGGGGCCTCAATGAATGATTTTTGCATGCCTGAGTTTAACACTGTCACAGTCATGAAAGTGGAATCCAAAAAAATAAACAAGCCCATTGATGCAGATGAAAGTCAAACATGCTTTTGCAACTGGTAAGGCAGGTATCCAGCCATACATTCTCTGGGTGCAAACTGCAGCTTCCAGACGCAAAACTACACGACCCCATGTCTGTGAGGTCAAGAACATACACGTATATTTTTGAGGCTGAATAAGAGACTGCAGCTAAAGAAAATGTGGCTTTCAACGGTTAAAAAAACCCAACAAACTGCACAAGAAAACAGAGTGGGGAGCTTTTATAAGCCACCTGGAATGGCGTGTCTCTTCCTGGAAGCTCCTTTTGGTGTGGTAGACCTCATAGATGCCATACGCCCGACCAAAAAACCCAACCATTTCTCTTCCCCCTCCCCCCAAAACACACTACATTTAACGAAAACTCCAGTGTTGCAGGCCAATACACTTCTTGGATTAAACTGATGACGCTTGAAGTAACTGCAATGCATTACTTTTCAACGAGTAAGAAACTGTCTCTGGGAAACGGCAGGTTGTGTTCAGTCAGATACAGCGGCTCAGGAGGAAGTCATAAAAAACGTGTGGGATACTCAGAAACCCGGCGCTTTCGTGAGTGCCTATACTTCTTGTTGTAATACAGGATGATTCAGGACGTGCTAATGAGCGGGTAAACAAATAAAAATAGCATTTTAGCTTTGGAAACAGTGACTAGCACTGCCCCCACGCCCGCAGGCAGAAGTCCAGTCCCGTACTTCCATTTTGACTTTGACATTTTTGCCCGTGAGAGATTCTGCACCACCCAGCACTGAGAAGTGATGGAGAAATGTCACCACTGAGACAGCAAGGGCTCGAGAAACACAGAGCATCACCTGCTCATACAGTAACTGCCTGGCAGAGCACTTCTTTTTAAACTGTTGGCTACATTAACAATAAAAGAGGGACCATAGACAGAAACTTCTTGCATGCGAGGGAGACAGCACAATGCATAAATGCTGAAATAAAAAAAGACCTTGGAGCTAAAAGCTAAAGCAGAAATTCACAAAAACCATCTCTTGACTCTCCACATAATAATTTACCTCCAGTTTCTGAGGCAGATTGGTGCATTTAGGTAATCCGTTGTGGTCTGGAAAAGGTACGACTGCCATCACTACCTCTGGGTCTGTTCCAAAGCTTCCCCTGAAAATCTCTGCTCAGTCTCTAAATATTTTCTACATCCAAAGATCTGGCACAAGGCCCTGGGCTGCAACTGAAGCGCCGCAGACAACTCCCCAGCAGACCCGGGTCACCCTGTGCATCTCCAGCCTCAGTGGTGGCATCGGGCTCTGCCATCTCATGCCGTCTCGTGACCCTCAGCACCCACGAGTCCCGTGCAGGAACAAAGCCACGCATTCACAGCCCTCGAGGGGGACAGGCGATCCCAAACCTGCTCCGAAGAGCCCACAGCCTGGGGAGCGGGTCCTCGTAAGCACCCAGGAGAAGCAGGAGGCACAGCTGGGCTTGTTCAGCCTGAAGAAGAGAAGGCTGCGAGGGGACCTTATAAATGCTTATAAATATCTGAAGGGTGGGTGTCAGGAGGACAGGGCCAGACTCTTTTCAGTGGTGCCCAGCGACAGGACAAGGGGCAACGGGCACAAACTGAAGCAGAGGAAGTTCCAGCTGAACACGAGGAAGAACTTCTTCACTCTGAGGGTGACAGAGCCCTGGAACAGGCTGCCCAGGGAGGTTGTGGAGTCTCCTTCTCTGGAGATATTCAAGACCCGCCTGGACACGGTCCTGTGCAGCCTGCTGTAGGTGACCCTGCTTTGGCGAAGGGTTGGACTAGATGACCCACAGAGGTCCCTTCCAACCCCTTCTATTCTGTGATTCTGTGATTCTGTGATTTCCAAACCAAATTCTCTCGAGGATGGGGAAGGAGTAGCTGTTAGTCCTTCCTACCTCCACACACGCTTCAGAGAAAAAAGGGTGATCTAACATGAAGCAGAACTGTTTCATCCTCTCCAGCTGGAAAACAGACATGAATGGACATTTTACCCTGTTAGGTAGCATCAAAGACATAGACTACCAGGAGAAGGTAGGGCTTTGTGGTGCTGCTCTTCTATAGAGTGACAGAAACTGCTGACCTCATTAAGCTCTGCCCTCATAAGCAAGGAAGTTCTCAGAGGTTAAGGAGACAGAGCAATAAACACAGGTCAATGTAACAGGAGGGAAAAAAAAAAAGAGCTGTATATTAGGCAGTAAAATCTTTTATAATGAGGGCATAGCTACAGCTTAGCATCTGAAGAGAATGTATCTCCATGGAGTACTCCTATTCTCTGCATTCCCTTTTTCATTATCATTTTATCCATTAGTGTAATTTCTCCGTTATAGAAAATGAATGTCAGAAACCAGAATGCTTTGCTTTATTTGTACCCAAGCCAGTGCCAATCAATAGCAGAAGTATTCCCAGTGCCCTGTCAATGCACTTCAACCCTACCTTGTTGAGAGTCCTTCTTAATTGACTCTAGTGAAGCAAATCCAATTTTCACATTCTCAGTCCTTGTACACATATGCTAAGACAGCTAAATTTAAACTCTTTCTGCTCAGTTTTGTGGTGTCTACTCTGACACACATGACAGAATGAGATCAACTGAATTTGCTTTATATCTTATTTTTAAGGCAATTTAATTGGAATTATTTTCTGCCATTGTTTTGGATGATATTAAAGCGATATCCTGGAGGAAAAAAACAAATACATTATTCTACCCCATCATTGACTCTGTCTGAAACCACCTTCTTTACTTTTACTGCCGGATCTGATTTATATCCGAGACATAAGTGTCAATAACTTGTTTTTGATGGGCGAAATACTGCCAGAAAAAATGGATATAGTTGAACATTAAGCTATAAAGTAGGGTATGAAGTATAATTCAGATGGGCTTCATGACACTTGTCCCTCATATGACACACATTCTTTTCATTTCCAATTTCATTGGAACAAGGAGAAAAAACTGTTTCCAATCTGTCCCACCTCATAAAAATAGACCTGTGTTTAATTCTTCAGGACCTAAAATTATCCTTTAGATATTGTCAACCAATCACCCAAGGAAAACGTTCATGGACAAAGTAATAGAGAAATCTTCTAGGTACAGAGATGGCTAAAATATTGCTGTAACTTCAGTTTTAATGATAGCACACAAAGTATTAGGGGAAAGCTAAATGCAGAGATAATAGTGGGATCGTCTGGCACATGTTTTTATTTTTTTAGTAAATGGTATAGTTTGGTCCATGTATTGCTGAAATTTATACATATAAATGATATCACAAAAAGAAATAGCTAATAACATTCCTTCTTTATATCCAGTAGAAAAACTGCGTGCTCAGAAAGAGAGCATCCAAACACTACTCAGCTATACATGATTATAAAATTGACAGAATAGCTTTTTTATGCATGGACGCCTTAGTTTGTGCTTGTGTTTGTCTCGTGAGCAGCAGCAGCAAAGCCTTGAGGTACCCTGGCTTGGGTTTAATTGCTATTTGCACAGCAGGGACAGAAAATCAGAATCAAAACAGCAGCAGTCCAACAGCCAGCTGTGGTTCATGTCATCTTCTAGGTGAGTTCTGGACATTTTCCTAGGAAGGTCGCTAGCTATATCAAAGTAGAGTCGCTGACTTGATGAGAAAAAGTATTTTGGGACAAAAGGCTGGCAGTCTTCATGATGCTGGGGAGCACTTGAGGCTAAAGCTCCAGTGCTTCTGCTAGATCTGCTTGCTGAATATCAGGGTCATATCATGATGATAAAGCAGGTGTAGAAACCATAGAATCAGACAAAGAATCTCCTCCATGGATGCTTAGCTACTCACAAAAATAGTTGCTTTAGTTTCAACAAGAACTGCTTTGGAAGTAAGCATTTAAAATGGAGGTAAAAAATCAAGTCAGGTAGAAGATTTTCCCTGAGCATATAAAGTTAAGGAAAGGAATGAATTGACTCAGGCACACATCATTGACTCTCTTCTCAGGATTATCTGTTATGATGTTAAATTTGGCATTGGTTCTTATTTCAGCTATGCAGTAGATGTTTAATAGGAGTAGAAACACCTAACTGTGGAGATTTTAGTAGAGTTCTGTTATTGACTCAAACTATTCTGGAAATACTCGTCATCTCTGAATTGGTTAAAAGAAGTTGTGTAAATCTGTATAGATTCACTAAAGTTAGCGAAGTCATTCCGTAGAAGCTGAGAATATGGTCTCTTGAGCCAATTGTATGCCTGATCTAGCTCCACAGGAATGAATGGAGGTACACCAGAAATTAATTCAAACACATTTTCACAGGTAAATGGAAAGAAACCCTATGCATTACTTGCTATAGCAGAGCTGAAAGACACTATTCATTTGACTTACAAGGTAAAGAAAAGGCTCTTGATTTGACCCTGAAGGATTTAGATCCAAATATTTTTTCTGATTTGCAAACCCTGCAGCATCACAGGATACAAATAAGCACAAAAACCTGGTCTTTTGTCTTTTCTATTTTCAGAACCAAATTAAAACTGTAGGATAAAAGATAAAGTATCATCCTTCTATACAAGCCTGTCTGAACCCCACATTCTGCATTGTTACTATCATGGATAATAGATTTAATTGTGAAGCAAAACATGCCTAGAAGTGTAATTTGTCTCACCTATGCCAAATTCAATTTATCTGTGCACAATTTATTTTGTTGTATTAAAGGATTATATTTGATTTATACAAAGCCTTCTCAATGTAAAAACAAACCTTGAGAAAACCTATCTTCAGAATACACATTTATATTAGGATTTTCTGGGAGTAGGAGAAGGATCCTGTTTGAGAAAATAAACCATCTTAAGCAATATTCACAAATCTAGCTTCAGATTTTTGCTAGTTTGCAAAAAAACTGAGAGCAATATTGACTAAAAGCCACAAAAATGCTGTGAGTTGAAATCAAAGCTGAGCTTCAAGAGGTTTTAAATTCACTCAGTTTTGGGTTTAGGGTCCTCACTTTAATTTCTTTCTACTCTCTGTTGAAAGTTGTTTCATTTGTCTTTAGACATTATAAGTTAGGCACCTAGCCTAGACTGAGTCAACAATCGGTGGAGAAATCCAGGTATTTTCAAAGATATGTCATGAATCAAGATTATTTGCCCTCAAAAGATGCTCTTTTCTCCCCATTATTTACTGTCAAGGCAGTTTAGAAAATTGCCTTTGTGTAACTTCAGTGAAATACAGACTTCATGTCTTTATCATCAGGAGATAAGGAAGTTCCACTGCTCTCTGTCTCCTAAAGGCAGTGGTGTCATCTGCTTAATAGCTTAAGAGAGTAGCTTTTCTCTGAAGTTGATATTTTGGTAGCTTATTCATCAGCAGTAGGAATGCAAACCACATGCTGCAAGTGCATTTCTGCTGTGACATTAGCGCATTTGTCTGTTGATTTAGAGAAACCTGTGCAAGCTTTATTTGCTAAGCCGCTCTTAGGTCTGTAACACAAATGTCGTGCACTTGACTTTCCATCTCAAGCCAAGATCACATCAGTCACCTGTTGTTCCCCAACTGGAAAGGCAAAATCCCTATTGATTGATTGACTGATTAGTTGCATCTGTAGCAGAAATTTGTAGCAAAGCCCAGCTCCAGAGCAAATAACCTTAAACCGTCTTTTCCTACACTCTCTACTCTAGTTTAAATTTTATTTTCCTGGTGAAGCTTCAGGCTGAAGAGATAAACTCATTCTCCATTCCAAAACCTTTACAAAATTCCACTTAATTACCAATCTATTGATGGCAACAGGTTGTGTTTGACTACTGTATCTTTCCCAAGGGACAGTCTTTCTGTAAAGATCTTTGGAGCAAGTAAGCGCAGAAATTCTCATGGCAGTTTCTTGCAAAAGTTTAGCATCTATGTTGTAAAAATAAATAAATAGATAAATAAATGAACTAACTATGCTTTATCGTTAATTTGCAAGTTCTTGGTTTCAAACTCCAGATATTCTTTCATGCGATGCCTCCTTTTGCCAGACAAAATAACCCTTTATCATCTGATGTTTTCTTCTCCTGTGATTATACTGTTCCTTCTGACAAATGTTCTGAACAATTAATAACATACCCTCAAACATTATTCCAGACTTCATATAGTTTTCTTCGTTCTTAAGTGTACTTTTAACCTTTTTTCAAGAATGGACACTAGAACTAGTAATAATATTTTTCACTAGGCAACAAGCAGACCATGTGCAGGGGGCAAATTCTTTCACTGCTTGCAACTTATCTATTTATTCATGTTCAGACTTTAGTCACTCTTATAGCCCCAACACTGTGTCATGGTTTTGTTCCTACTTGATGGCGCTTTTCAGAAAGTCTGATTTGTAGGACATATTCTGTTATGTTTAGGCATCATCTATATTTTCAGCACTAGACATGCAGCCTTTACTACATCAGAAGTTGTGTTTTAATAAATAATTTTAGCAGCACATTTAGATTATTCTATATGACATGTTCCTTATTATTTGGGTCACTTGCAGGTAAACAGTGAAATTTACAGAGTGAAGTTTTATTTCCTTTACAAACATAACTCAGATCAAATTGAGGATAGAGTCATTCAGAACACAGCTTGCTACATTATCAAAGACGGTAATTTCAACTGAAGATTAAAATTAGTGCGTCTTAGCTAATGTTGTCATAACTCATATGACATGAGGATTCAAACTTTTGCTCCTATTTGCAGTTAACTAAGCCTTTTAATGACAGACACTTTTAAAATCTGAAATGTTTATCTTCTTTCACAACAGAAGAGACATTTATAGAATAATGTTCTGTTGGACTTTATACTTGTTCCTTATGTTGTGAATCCTCTTGAGCTTGAACTAGATCCTACCTCTGTAGGGCTTCCTTTCATACACTGACTTTGGGCATCTAACTTAAAAATGTACACACTTTGTCTTTATTCTACTGTTGCCATTAGCCAGTAAGAAGAATTAGGATCCTTCTGAGCACAGTGAAAAGCATCTAGTTTATATTTATTTCATAAAAGTATACTTATTCCTCCAGTGTGTCCAAAGAAGAGAAATTAAGCCGGTGAAGGATCTGGAGAATAAGTCCTATGAGGTAACTGGGATTGTTTAGCCTGGAGAAAAGGAGGCTCAGGGGAGACCTCATTGCTCTCTACAACTAACTGAAAGGAGGTTGTAGCAAGGGAGGTAAGACTGTCTTCTCCCAAGTAAAGAGTGATAGCACAAGAGGAAACAACTTGAAGTTGTGCCAGGGAAGGTTTAGAGTGGTTATTAGGGAAAATTTCTCCACCAAAGGGATTATCAAGCATTGGAATAGGCTGCCCACCATACCTAGAGGAATATAAAGATGTGTAGATGTGGCATTTAGGGACATGGTTTAGTGATGGACTTGTCAATGTTAGTTTAATGGTTGGACTTAATGATTATCAGGGTCTTTTCCAGCTTATATGTTTCCATGACTCAGTGATTCTATGAAAAATCTGTTATTTTTCCCTTTGATGTTTTTCGCTAAATCTATACAGGTAAATCAATTCTCCCTGGTTTGAGCTAAACCTTACCCTACCATTCTGTGATTCAGTGAAACCTTATATTTTTTCTGTTCACTAAGTGAGTTGGCCCAAAGAAAATTCAGGGATTTTGTCAGGAATGGCGCTAACAATTGTATCTTGGTCAGGCCCTGGCCATCTTACTTTGCTGGTGTGGATCATAGGATCATAAAATCATAGGTTGGAAAAGACCTCTAAGATCATCAAGTTCAACCATCCACCCAACAACACCATGCCTACTAAACCATATCCTGAAGTCCCACATCCACATGTTTTTTAAACACCTCCAGGGATGGGGACTCAACCACTGCCCTGGGCAGCCTATTCCAATGCCTGACCACTCTTTCAGTAAAGAAATTCTTCCTACTATCTAATCTAAACCCCCCCTGATGCAACTTGAGGCCATTTCCTCTCGTCCTATCCCTAGTTACCTGGGAGAAGAGACCAACACCTGCCTCACACAACCTCCTTTCAGGTAGCTATAGAGAGTAATAAGTTCCCCCCTCATCCTCCTCCAGACTAAACAGCCCTAGTTCCTTCAGTCGCTCCTCATAACGCTTGTTCTCTAGACCCCTCACCAGGCTCGTTGTCCTTCTCTGGACACGCCCCAACACCTCAATATCTGTCTTGTAGTGAGGGGCCCAAAACTGAACACAGTCCTCAAGGTGCGTCCTCACCAGCGCCAAGTACAGGGGCAAGATCACCTCCCTACTCCTGCTGACCACACTATTGCTGATACAAGCCAGGATGCCGTTGGCCTTGTTGGCCATCTGGGCACACTGTTGGCTCATATTCAGCCAGCCGTCAACGAGCAACCCCAGGTCCTTTTCCGCTGGGCAGTTCTACCACTCCTCCCCAAGCCTGTAGCGTTGCGTGGGGTTGTTATGACCAAAGTACAGGACCCGACATTAGACCTTGTTGAACCTCATACAGTTGGCCTCGGCCCATTGATCCAGTCTGTCTAGATCCCTCTGCAGAGCCTTCCTACCCTCTAGCAGATGGACACTCCCACACAATTTGGTGTCATCTGTAAACTTACTGAGGAAGCACCCAGTCCCCTCGTCCAGATCATTGGTAAAGACAGTAAACAAGACCGGACCCAAAACTGAGCCCTGGGGAACACCACTCGTGACCGGCCACCAGCTGGATTTAACTCAATTCACTACCACTCTCTGCACTCGGCCATTCAGCCAATTCTTTATCCAGTGAAGCGTACACCCACCCAAACCATGGGCAGCTAGTATCTCCAGGAGGATACTATGGGGAACAGTGCCAAAGGCCCTGTTAATGTCCAGGTTAGATGACAGTCACACCCTTTCATTTGTCCACTGGGTGGGTCACCTGGTCATAGAAGGAGATCAGGTTGGTCAAGCAGGACCTGCCTTTTATGAACCCATGCTGGCTAGGCCTGATGCCCTGGCTGTCCTTAACACTCCTGGTGAGTTCACTCAGGATGAATTGCTCCATTTCTTGCCTGGCAGGGAGGTCAGGCTGACAGGTCTGTAGTTCCCAGGATCCTCCTACCAGCCCTTCTTGTACATGGGTGTTACACTGGCGATCCTCCAGTCATCTGGGACCCCTCTTGTTAGCCAGGACTGCTGATAGATGACGGAGAGTGTGTTGGCCAGCTCCTCCACCACTTTCCTCAGCATTCGTGGGTGGATCCCATCCAGCCCCTTAGACTTGTAAGTGTCCAGGTGCTATAGCAGGTTGTTAACTGCTTCCTCCTGGATTATGGAGGTTTTATTCTGCTCTCCGTCCCTGTCTTCCAGCACTAGGGGCTGACTACCCCGGGAATAACTAGTCTGGCTGTTAAAGACTGAGACAAAGAAGTCATTAAGTACTTCAGCCTTTTCTTTATCCTTGGTGTCTATGTTCCCCCTCACATCCAATAAAGGATGGAGATTGTCCTTGGCCCTCTTTTTGTTGTTAAGACATTTGTAAAAACATTTTTTCTTATCTCTTACAACAGGGGCCAGATTGAGTTCTAGCTGGGCTTTTGCCTTTCTGATGTCCTCTCTGATGTAAGTATAGAAACTACAGAGGGACAGCTTCCTAATTTAGTCACTTAAATCAGATGGTTAATATTGGGTAAGGGGAGTAGTTCTCCAGATAAGCTTGACTTGTTTGCAGTGAAGATAATACAGGGATAACTTCTGTCTGCAAATATGTCAGTGAGAAAAATCTTGTTAAGCTAACAGACATTGCTTATTGTGATGACTGTAAACTAAACATAGGCTGGGAAATTAAAGAAGTTGTCTAATCACCAGAGCAGCAAGAATAAGCAGCAGAGAGTTCTCCTGCACCCTAATTTTCAGTCACTGAATTATATCTTCTTATGCAGTTTTCTTCAAATGTTTCAGATTGTAATGGTACCTTCTTCCTCCAACTCGTCTCCAGTGTGTCAAGGCTCAGTTTTCATTCAAGCTGTCCCTCCAGATGGCTCATTGCCTTGTGATTTTACTTCTTTGGACAAATTGAAACAAATTGCTCCCAGGACATAGTCAAGAGTAGCAATACCTAGCAGGTTTGTTTGTTTGTTTTTTCCTCACAGGCTAAAACATGCTTCTTGACTGCAGATACTGCTGGGCTGAGCTTGCTTCCAGGTCTCTGGAAAGTCTGAGCATGGTCTCCTGAAAAACACATGCCTCATCAATTATACTAGGTGATATTATAAGGGGTCCTCTGTCTCTTCCTTGCAAGGTAAAATATCACAAGTATTTGAGATGTATCTTCTATTGCCAAATTTCTATAGCTCAGAACTGTGAGCAGATCTTTTATAACCTTTTCAGCACATGGTCCTCAAAGCCATTGGCCTAAAGATAGCCTTTCCTGTGCTATCCTTCAACAGACTGTATAGGCTAACTCTCCCCCAAAACTGTGCATTTGGTTCCTATTCAGAATAGTCTACACTGAAGTCTTCTAAGCAGTCTTTCTTAGTACGGGGTTGAGAAGATCTGTTTAGCTGAATCTGGCTTCTTATTTCAAACAGTTTGTATTCCTTTATTTAGAAATTTAATTTCATTTTGTGGGTTGCTCTTGGCAAATTTTTTTCAGAGGTTTTGGGGTTTTCTATGTATTTCTGGCTAAACAGGAAATAATTATATTGTTTGTGTGATTCATATGTTTCTAAAAGGCGTATGACCCAAAATGCTACAGTTGATAATATAACTCCAGAATTTCTCTGTTCTGTCTTCATAAATGCTAGAAGGAAAAGGAAGACTGTTATGTGTGTTTTTAGTTTAGTTGTATTGATTATTTATTTTATGTGTTAATGAGGAAGCATACATGAATGAATAATTCCTTTAAGCACAGTTCTTAGAAGAGTGTGTACAGAGTAGTTCTGAAGCTACAGGGCTCATTTGAGATTAGGTAGTGCAAATTTTGTAAACTGAAAGAAATAGAGTGTAATCAAATGCATCATGTGTTGTATTAGTAATTTTATATATATACATATGAAAAAGGTTTTGCAGTTCAAAATCTATATGGCATCTTGCCTGAGATGGTCATTAAATATAAAGATCATTAATCTTACGGTTTCTAGTAAGTGAACAAAAAAAAGAAATTGCTGTTATGAAGATGATATTATTTCTATTTATGCAAGTCAGATGTGATACTAAATGGCTTTAATCATGCAGATGTCAGGCTGAAATTTTAATTGAATTTTAAAACAATCTTTCACAGTGACTTGGGGAAAAGAATAATGATTAGTCATTACATCTATTATTACAAAAATTCTATCTCCCACTTTTTCTGTCAGAGTCTCAAAAATAGTAGAGGTAACTGGAGTCTGACCTGAACACTGTGAGTGGCAGATAGAAAAATGATCATTATATACAGAACAGTAACAGTTCCATGAGAGACATATGGGCCTGGTATTTCTTTCTGTTAGCTGGGAGCAGCAGCACTTTATGGTTCAGTGATCTGTTGAATAATCACAAAATAAGAGATAACATTTGTTACAGAGAATAAATCTCAATAATGCTGTTGAATTACAAAATGACTCCTCTGTAATCACTAGTTTTAACAAGATGTGAATGTTCCTTGTGCCATACACTGACTCTGACATCATGCTATCATTTACCCTATGAAATGAACAAGCATTCACTTTCATATGAAGACATTACTTGTGTCCCAGAAACAGCATCGTCATAAATCTCTCTTGTTATTTTATCCATTTTTTTATTTTTGCCCTTAGGAAAAGAAGTTACCCAGTAGAAAGCCTCAAGATTTAGGCAAAAAACATGAGCATTGCCGATGGCTCACTGCAATCTTCAGTGGTGTGCAAAGCAAATAAAATTAGCAATGGTCAGCATTTGGCCTGTATAGAAACTTAAGCTGTTTCAGTGGCATCACTGTAACTCAAATGTATGTGGTCCTTAACATCTCCTTAAATGGGCTGAACTGCCTTTGATTTCACTAAAATCGGGTATTTCTTTTACCCTAAACTGTGGGCATTACCCTTCTTCTTAGAGGTCTGCACTGAAATTGTCTATTGGAAAAATATATCCCACTCGTATGAATAACCACTTTGTTCTCTGGCTCTGAGGTTAACAGTTATCATCTAGCCATATTTCTACTCTTAATGAATTTTGCGTCTCAAAGGAAGGTCACAACATCCAAGCTGGGACTAATCTCTGGACTGTGTTAGTTCCTAAACCATTTCAGGAAATGGAAGAGTGCTTGCCAAGTAGACCATGCTGGCAGCTGAACACTGGTTTCCAATGCCTCTACCAATGGCTCTGGGATTATTGAATGTACTAGGATAGCCGTAGCATGTGTGGTCTGATCACAATTATGAAGTCTTTTATAGATTCAAGCTGCACACTGCTTTGCTGTCTTATGCCTGTGAATGAATTTTGCCCTTATAAATTTAAAACACTGCATAGGATTCTCCAACACAGTTGCCCAAACTTCAGTTTCATTTTTATGCATTGAGTAAAGCAAAGCAGATTTTTCTTAAGCATCAAGAGTATTTTTTCTTAGTTATCACAGATCTTGAGTTTGTAATCATTGAAGATAAGAAGTCTAGCAGCTGTGTAAACTAAATGTGACAGATTTTTTTAAAGATAAAACTGCATTTAATACTTTAAGACTTTATATAGGCTGTTTCTGCTGAAAATTAACAATGTCTGCATAACCCAGTTTTTTTCTGGAAGGTTAATTTACACATTTATCTCAAGTTATATCAAATATATTTGTTTCTGGGGGCTTTGTGTTTTATTTTTACTGCCTTTTCAAGGTATTTGCACCTTGATAAAGTTTGAATGAACCCTCCAGATTTTTAGGTAGACTTTTGTTTTGCAACAAATAGTAAGTACATTATTGTTCATACAATGCTAGAGGCTGTAAAAGTTGCAGAAAAAATGGTGAAGGATTTTTTTGCTTCTGTTTTGTAGCCATTTATTCCAATGCAATGACCTGATTTGATCTAACAGTGATATTTCAAAAGCATAAAGATTGTTAGTTATATAAAATTTGGCTGAAATTGAAGATTTGTTAATATTTGTGAATATGAAGTGTTTGTTGTCAGCATTATTCTGTTCTGAGTTTTCCTCATCCGAAAGACTTCACCTGAATTTTTATGAAATGTTTTGCATATTTCGGTTTGTTAAACATGCATAAATACACATAGGAGAATATTCCTGACCTACCGTGTATTTATGACTAGGTGTTCAGTGAATTGCAATAGCACCTCTGATTACTGGAAGTAATAACTCTGCCCTACCTCTGTGCGCAGCAGCCAGAATACCTAACCAAAGACAGAGGAAGATACGTTACAGAGTTTGAAATATTGTAAGGACATACAAATATAAAATTACCAAGAATTTGCAGATATGTTGGGAAAATTACTGTTCGTTCATTAGTCACCTCAAAATTGTTCCTTGCAATAAATTTTCCAGAGCTCAATCCAGATGGAGTTGCCATTTAGTACCCAGTAGAAGTTTCATAGATATTTCTTTTTCTACCTTTCTTAGACTCTCTACTAAGCAAGACAATGACAACCCTGATTTTTTTACCTTCTTGACTAGTCATTCACATTGTTTCCTATCTTTTCTGTAACATTTTATAGGCAAATCTGGATAAGAAACAGCCGTAAGGCTTTGTCTTCAGTGTGGTATTTGGATCCTGTATGATTACCTGCAACCCACCTGATCTTCCCTCTATAATGAATTTAATCTCTTAGGCTCACTACCCATGAAATCAAGGTTTCACTACTAATAGTTTAGCCTTACCAGGTTACGTTTTAGACCTTCAGCAGACATGTCACCAAAGCCATAGTGACATTTTAATATCTGGGGTGCCCCAGCCTCAACACTAAACTCCTTAAATTCTCTTCTCTTTACCCACATTTATCAGCTCTTTGGTAACAACAACGTTGGGTTGTCCACATTCCTGTGTTTCATACTTACACATGCATTGCTACAGATGGTATGGGTAGCTGTGTACAAACATTTGAACATAAACACATGCATATCCACATCATCTAACATGACAACTGGATTTGTCATTTCAGCACTCATAAAATGCATCCTAAGCCTATAGAAGCACTGAAATGTTCTTAAGTTGTTTAGAATTTCTTTCTTGCTTCTAAATTTAAAACTAGGCTTTTGGGGCACGGGCTGTACTTTCTCTGGGGGTGTAATTGTCATGTACATATTAATATATGCAAATAAAATTGGAGTTTCAACAGCCACTATTCCTCCAAAGGTTACATTCTCTAATTAGAGCCAAGCAATTAGTTCTAAAAAGTTTCCTTTTTTTTTCTAGAAGTCTTGCTTTTCTTTAACAATGAAATTACATCTCATCCATTCCATTTTGTTTCAAGATATGAAATAATTACAACTGTAGCTTCATTTCATCTTGCCCACTAATTGCCCCCTTTTAACACAGATCATTTCAAGTGGTGCCTCTTCGAGATTTTATAGCTGTCTAATACGTACATGAGCATGGGTGCAATGCAAGAACAAATTAAACTGTTCTTTGTCATTCTGACACCTTAAATCCCATGTTGCTGACTGATGTGACTAGAGAACCAGCAATAACTAACTCTCCAGGCTTAATGTTCTTTTTTTCTTTCTTTTTAAATAAAAATAATCTTCGCTTGATGTAGGAATAGTGTGACCCACTGACTGCACTCAAAGACGGATGAATAGTTGAGATTTTTTCTTTCTCTAGGATAGCATCTTAAATTTTAGAATAAACTGTATTTGACCTTAGCATGACTTTTTGATTCCTTCTTGTAAATGGAAGAATCAACAATGATCAAATGAAAAAGGTCAGACAGTGAGAACAGCAAAGCGATTCATGTAACTTTGAATGATTCATGGTACACGATCATTTTTATCACAAAAAAGAGTAAACAAATCAATGTAACATGCCTGTCAGTTTGTTGTCTGAAACGAGTACCCACATCCACAACATGTGTCTGGAGGCAAAAAGAGTCTATTCTCCCAGCATCTCCCTACAGGGAGATACAAGCAGCTCCAGAGGGTAAGTCATCACCCCCAAGACACACGTTTCCCTCCAGTGAGCACATCTCTCTTTCTCCACTGACTTTTTGGGGAGCTCAGCATCAACAGGCTCCTGATGTAGATCCCTCAATCGAGTGCTAAAAATACCACATGCTGTAGAAAAGGAATAGAAGTGAAATGACTTTCCCGTGTGGCACTTGGGCAGCCAAAAGTAAATATAAGCTCTCCATTTGCAGAAACCAGTGGGCAATAGATGGAGACTTTAATCCAGTACCTCAGCTCACAGGTGTCCCATGCACAAACTGGGAGAACTGAGCCAGTAGCATTCACCCTCCAACCTGTCCCCCATTTCCTGGTAGCATAAAAAAAGGTATCAATATCTACACGAACAATGTAGGAAAAAAAAGGAGGTGGAGAGGCTCAAAGAGAGCTGCAACAGGGTTGAGGTAATGAAGATGTGACATACACAGGCAAATATGCCAAGGACTTGTCAAATTGCACTCTCCCAGAAAAAGAACCCTGATGTCTACAGCAATCTGAAGTAGCAACAGAAGGAAGCGACCTGAGGGAGCTAGAAAGAGCTGAGGAGGCTGGGAGCCCTTGGGGACTAGAAAGGATGAGTGCCTTGGGAGAAAGAGAGTCCAGTGTTGCCAAAATGTCTCATTACTTCTGTTCAGAGACACAATGACACTCTGAAAGGGCAGGAGGACAATTTTGCAGTTAGCCTTGTTTTTTTTTCTGTTTTTGCTTTGGGGGAGGAGGAGAAGAGGAGGAAATGAAGGGAAGGAAATAAAATCCAACCTGTTCTTTTTAGTTCATGAACCAGCCCTTGCTTAGGGCTGTGCCTTAAGGCACAATATAGCCCATCCTGATTATTATAACAATTTTAAGCTTATTCCTGCTTCCAGTAAATTGGTACACTTATACATGTGCATGCATATTAGACATGAGAGTGACTATTTTTTTTTAAGAAATACAGAGAAATCGATACTGGAAGCACCATCAGGCACTCATCATCCCATAAACCAACAAAGGTGGCAATATCAACCTCAGCCAGGACCATGGATCCACTTACCTTCCTGCCTGTATAGACACATAGGCTTTGCCTTAGGTGGAGGCTGAGGTTCACAGTCTAAAGCCTCATATCCTTGAAACCTAAGTTGATCATTCAGTAGGCAAGTAGAAAAAAGAAAAAGACAGAGACTTCTTTGGAAGATCCTTAAATATTGTATACATAATTTTTTTTTTAACTGAGAAAAAATACTTAACCGATTTATTGTTAATTGCATTTTTTGTGGATTATAATTTTCTCATGTATTTTCTCATGTATAGTAGCATTCGTTTACTCAGCACCATAGAGAAAGTATTAAGAAAACAGTTCTTCAACATGTTTTTTCCTGATAGTTCCATATGCACCATGAGAGGAAAATATTCTGGTTCTAAGCACTGCGTTGCTGTTTACCGACATTCTCTAGTAAAAGAAGGATCTACGTGCAGTGGATTGATTTAATCTTAACTTTGTGCTGTCATCTGCTGGCATAAACAAAGGTCCAGGGTACAAATAAGTGAATAAATATCTTCTTCTGGCAAGATGTGTCTTCAGCAAGTCTTTAAATTCTTTCCCCAAGCCGACGATTTCATGAGAGGCTACTGCTGTGCTTGTTGCTCTCTAGAAGACATTCATGTGCTTGGAAGATTGTCTTGAGCCAACAAAGCCTAGAAAATCAGCTTTATGTTCTTAGTATTGATTTGGGGGTTACAGTTTATTTGGCACCTTCCTATTATGTAGGAATAAATGCTTTTCTGCACACTAAAGAGCAAGTAGAAACTAACTGAAAGTCATGCATCCAGATGCACTTATAAGAGCCAGGAGCTGAAGCATCTTCATGAAACAATGGCTTCAATCTCTTCCCTGGGTCAACAGCATCAGTAGATCCTGTCCTACAGTCACAGTACCACTTCGCAGCTCCTCAGCAATTTCTTACATTTTGTAAGAGGCAACAGCTCCCAAACTCTAATATTGTCTACCAGAATGCTTAGTCTCTAATTTGAGAAAGAAATTTATAAACATCCCACCTTCTTATAAAGATTCTCAGTCCTTAATCCGCAGCTCACTGCACTTGAAACCAGGCTCAGCAGACATAGCCCCCAAAACTATGTTGCGTCAACCATGAACCCGATGACACCGGCTGCCAGCAGGGAATGGATTACTTGGCCTCTTGAGATATCTCCCAGCCTTGCTTTCTACACCTCTATGAAAGGAGCAGCAGGAGATGGGTTCATTCAGTTAAACCACATGGGATCTTCCCTCATCAGGTTTCTGTGGAGCCAAGGTGCAGTGTAAAGCTGTCATCCCTTTGGGTAATACACAGGGGGCAGGGACAAGGCAAACACCATCTGCTCTTTCTCCTTGGCACTGTGTCTTCACAGGATCTGGGAGGTGCATTCGTACCTCCATGTGGAGTTAAATCAAGATCTCACTCATCAAAGATATTGTAATAGTCGGCCAGAAATTTAATATAAATGTCAAGCAGTTGTTCTGAAATATCATAGGTGTTGTTTGCCATATTGCTGCCTTTACCTTTCTCATGTGAATTTAGTTAGAACTGGTAAAAAAGTGTTCCAAAAGAACATGGGAGAATGCTGACTGGACAAAATGAAACTTTCTTCAAGAACATGACAATTTTGTCAAAATTTTCAGGGGAAAGTATTCAAGTGTTCACTTTCATGAAAAAAGGTCAGGGTCCTTCACCTCCATTTTGCCATGTAGTATAGAGAATATCATGCAAACATACATAGAAAAAAGGCAATAGAAATGCCAAAACAACAGGATCAGCATGAAAATCTCAGAAGTTCTCCAAACAATGTACTTAAAAATATATTTTGTTTTAAAAACCAGCAAATATCAGTAACTCAGAACTTCTCACACACACAGAATAAAAAAGACATTTTGCCCAGACTGAAATTTCTCAAAGGTAAAGTGTGTCTGTGAAGGTCATCTGCATTTTTTTCAGTATTAAGCTCAAGAAATCCTTCTAAAATTAGCTAAAGTTCTTCAGATATAGACTCTGGATGCATAAAATAGGACTTCAGACCCAATTCCTGTATTTGTCGATTCTGGTGAATAGCTGAAGTCTTGGAAGAGGTGATGTCATTATGGTATTTCTCAGATTATTTAAACATTAATGAATCTCCTTGAATTCCAATTTAGTGCATGCTTAGAGATGTTCCTGTCTGATTGCTTTGATACCACCCTCACAGCAACATCCCCTGAGGCATTTGAACTGGCAGATGTTTTCAGAATACCAGTTTACCAACTGAGACTCACACTTCATTAAGTAGAGATACAGATGCTTTCTACTGAGAAGAGTGACAGTGTCCGTATTTCATATTATAACCCAATGGTTAGAGCATAGACACACGTGGGAAAGAGGGCCATCTTCCTTCTCAAGGACAAAAATTCATTTACTCTTCTGTCAGAAGAGAAGCCATAGCATCTGGTGGGTTCAAGCTGCTGCTGCCTGAGTTAATTTTTTTATTTCAGATGGTGACTTTTGCGATTAGGTTTGACATAAAGACAGAAACATCAAGATCTCTTAGTGCTGTCTCAATGGAGACTAGTAACGTGCATGACTGACCTCAAGCCAAGAAGAAAACCCAATTTCCTACTTTGAAAGGAAGACTACCTCTAGCAGGTTACGATATAAAAGGTGGTTGGAAGTATCTCTACACATAAACGCAAAGAGACCACTGTCTTTCCAAACACTGAAAGAAAGTAACACTGTGGAGACGGCTGTGGACTGTAAAACAACATGCTTGACTCCAGGTCTGTCCAGTTGCCAAGCTCTGGAGACCAGAAGGATCTCAGTGATACTCCTGCACAGCCAACCTTCTCACCAAGAGATAATTCTTATATTTAAATTTTCATGTCTGAGGTGCACCGTCTTCCCTAGTCAATATATAGGGAACTTCAGTGTATAGGACACGGTTACAGAGAATGTTGCACACCCAGTACCAACAAGGCAGGTGTCCATGCTATACTGGACCTAAACATTCTTCAGGTGCCTTCAGCTGCTCACACTTCTGCTCAAGCTGCCTGCAGTGATACAGGAAATTCTTTAGACTGGTTGCATGTTTCAAATGAAATTTAACCTCAATGCTAGTTCAGAGTGCATTGATTTTGGTGGTGGGTACCTTCAGAGCAGTGGGGCTATTTCTCTAGTCATGCTGCTCATATTCCGTGATACTGGAAACTTCAGTGGAGTTCCTCTCCTCATTTACATCGTATTGTAGGAGTTTAAAGAGTCTTTGAAGAAGTGAGGCTAGAGAAAGGATTTGGAAGATGAGAGAATGGACAAGAGAGTTTATCAGCCTTTTCATTCTTTAGATTTGAAGGACATATGAGATCAGTATTCAGTAGAGCCGAAATACAGTCACAGTTTTTGGATCCACTTACCATTTCTGAATCATACAGAGATTATTTCCCCCCAGTAACTAAGAGACAGACTTCAGGGGTCTGATATTAAACTGGGGTAAATTATCTTAGTTTCCCTGACACCAATGAAGACTTGACAGTTTACACAAGCTGCTCACAGATGTCCGTCGCTTGCAAACACTGCCTTTGTAAGCCAAATTTTAACGGGTGACCTATTGATTAAAGGCTTATGTGTTTCTACTGTCCTGTTCCTAATCCCTCTATCAAAACTGTTTTGAAGAGAGTACTTTTTGAAGCATACAATATTAGTTCCCACTAAAAAGAAGGCCATTCTTTAAAGAGGAGCTCTTTGTGATCAGGTAGAGATTTCAGCAATTTTGCTTGATTAAACTTCTTTGGGTCTTACTAAACATAAGTTACAGTAGATTGTGACAGCAATGCTGAGGACTAGCTTGGAAATTGTGTCAGATCTCTGACCAGAAAGCTCCTAAATTGATTTGACTCCTGTTAAACTAATGGATACAGCTTTGTGTCGGCAGAAGATGTTTTATTCCTCTTGACGTTGCATGTTGCAGGACCCCTGCTGAGGCATTCTGTCCCATCTTATTGTTTACAGTTTACATGTTGCTACTGGGCTGTCAGTTGGAAGCATGGGGTGGCTTAGACTGTATTGTCATGCAAATGACATTCAGATTTACATATTGCTGCAGACTAATATTCATTGTGATGTCTCAATAAGGTTGTCTGATGGATAATCATTTTTCTAAGACTACAGTCTTCTTTGACAGTGCAAATTAAACAGAAGCCTCATTAATAGGATTTCAATAGTCTTTAAATGCTGTCAACTGTTCAGCTGCATTGTGGTGTTTCAGGGTCAGATTCTACCATACGGACTTATGTTGGTGATTAGTGACTGCTCTGCAAATAACTTGCTTACAGATAAAAACTATTACTCTGAGCAAGCCCAGTTGATAGAACCTGATCTTACTACAAGAAAACACAAGAAGTACAAACAATTCTGGTGAATTTTTCAGTTAGTATAAGTATGTAACTCAAGAAATAACAACCAAGACCTGTAGTACCTCACAAAAAGTTCCATCCGTACATTATATTCAGTGCATTACACTGCAAAGGAAAACACATTTGAATTTTACAAAGGAAGACTGCTGAAGCCTTGGTATTCAAAGGTCTCCACACCAGTGAAAGGTCAATATCCATCCTTTCAGTGAGGTTTTGAGATGTAGCGTACCCTGCCTTAACGGTCCCTGTATGACTGTAAGACTGACTTGTACGTATCACCCCTTTCAAGGAACTTGATTTAGTTACAGGAAGCGCAAGGAAAGCTTTAGGAGATATGCAATCTCTATTTAATGTCTCCTGTTTCATCAGGAACTCTGCCCTTCATCCAGACCTCATACCTGAGGGATATTCTCAGCTTTATATCCTTCTTTTATGCAGAGGTCTACAGTCATCATGTAGTTCCTGATGACTGGGCTCACACACCTACAGAAGTCAATCAGCTAGGCTTCTAAGCGGGGAGTAATATTAGTTCTGTTTGGATGCTGGCAAAAACTTGTTCCTGGCCACTGTGTCTGAAATAAGACTGTCATATTTTTCTCTGGGATTTACAGAACAATGATTGCTTTTACTGTACTATAATAAGTTAGTCCAGTACATCGAAAAGGAAAGAAAATGTCTTGAACATGTACTCAGTTTTGAAATTCCATTGAAAGAAAACTGTCATCTATGAAGAGAGGACATCTCTGAGGGTGTACCATTACAGGGTACACAGTAGCATTTGTCTGACCCAATCAAATGTCTACAACTTATACATTCGTATCTGTTCCAATGACTGTAAACTCTGCTAATAAGATGAAGAGAAAAAAATAACTAGGAAGAAACAATCCCTATGAGATTTCTCTTACTTTATCCCACTTGCTTGCTTTCTGCCTGTCTGTCTGTCTAGCAAGGGGTCCTAAGGTAATGTGCTCAGATGTAGTTGTCTATGCTGTAGATGTATTTAAGAGAGGTAGACCTGCCTGATGATACCCTTACAGACCTTCATCCTGGCAGCGTTATTTCTACTCACAACAGCAAATTCTGTATTTCTTCCTTGGAACCAGAGCTTTTTAAGAACTCTTCTGCAAAATGTAGATCTTTCACAGAACCATAGAATGATTTGGATTGGAAGGCACCTTATAGATGATCTTATTCCAACACTCTGCCATGGGCAGGGACACCTTCCGCTAGAGCAAGCTGCTCAAAGCCCCATCCGACCTGGCCTTGAACACTGCCGGGGAGGGGGCATCCACATCATCTCTGGGAAATCTGTGCCAGTGTCTCACCACCCTCTTGCAAAGAATTTATTTCTTATATCTGATCCTCTTTCAGTTCCTAGGTATCACATAAGAGTTTGCAACCTGTGTCTTCTTCAGCTCTAGCAGTTTGTTGGACTCTTAAAGGAGTCCTGTGTAGAAACAACCCCGTGCAGCTGAGATACTAGCCATCAAGAACCAGTGACTATTAACTTTCCAATACCGAAGTCCTAATTTATATGTATGTGAGATATGGTGGATTCTTTCCCATTTAGAAGCTAAACATCTAGACCTAGCACCTAACTTCAACATTTAGTCTCACTCCTAGGCCAAAGGCATCAGACAGGCAGTTCACTTTATTTACATCAAGGTGAGACAAATTCTTTTCTAATAATGCTTATCCCTCTTCTCCGAGAAGAAACTTAACTTTTAGATAGCAAATGTCTGTGATTAACTAACCTATATCAATGTATGTAATGATATTTATAGATAGAGTTTTTCTCTTACTTAAATGCTTATCCTGGGCAAGAGGTAATCCCTATTTCTTTGCCCTTTCCCCCTGAGAAGCCCTAGAAATTAGCTGTTATCTGAGAGAATTATATTATAGTTCCTGGGAGCTAAATGAGATGTAGTGCAGTGCCTCTAGCCTAACAAAGAAACACAGACTTCTCTGAGAGGATTAAGGATATCTTATATGCTTTTTCTCCCCATGCAACAGCAATGACTGCCTGCATGATGAAATCCTGCCCTTGTGGAAGAGAGCAGTGAAGTTATTCTGGATTTGCAGAGCGTGAGGTTTTCAACTATTAATTGCTTGGTGGTGAAAAAAGAAAGAAGGAGCAGAGAATTCTGGGTACACGTAACTGATGAAATAAACAAGCAAAACATACAGCCTTTGATATAGCTTTATCAGTTACAACACTAACTTATTATTTTCCTTGGCTTCATTAATCTATAACTAATTTGAGTGGGTTCCAAGCTTGCTCTCTCTCATTCCCAATTAACCCAGTGGCAATTATCCCTGGCTTTAGTCTTTAATATCTAAGAACTCTCGTCTACCTCTTGAAAGAAGCTTTTGAAATCTGAAAATGCCAAACCAGCTAATGTTTTATTTAAGCATAGAAAATGAACTTTAGGTTTTTCCCCTTGCCATAGGTTAACTAATTATTTATGAAAAAGAGAACGAGAGAAAGGAGAGAAAAAAGAAGAAAAAGAATATTAACCTCCAAAACCATCTCAGTTGTACACCCTAACTTGTATGTTAAAAAATTTGTTTCCATTTTCTGGGAATTCAATGTACTCTCAATAATTGTCACTGTTAATTTGGGTCAATATAGCTGCATCTATACTAATAAATTTACATCTGTTCTAATGATAGTAACATTATCTGGCCGTAAGAGTAGCCGATATGGTCTGTCCATGTCCCTATGTCCCTGCTACTGAAATAAAACAAAATGGTTGGCTGTAAACTGCTTATTGGGAACAGTTCTTCATCCATTATAACCCCAGCACTCTTGGGAATTTTTCAGGTCAGTGCCACTTGGTCCAGGCCAAAAGCGTGCCAGGTTTCTGTGCTAACAGATCTTGTACCAACAATCAAGTTTCAGTGCTCATTCCCAAGTGCTAACAATGTTCAGTTACTTTCAGAGTCATAACTGGTGTACCTGATGCTGATGTAACAGTAAATTTAGAATTTGGTCTAATCTCTCTTGGACATCAGGGAAATTCCCATTAACTTGATAAGTTGGGGTCTGCCCTTACATTTCTTATTGAGATATGATACTGTTTTACAACATAACTAATATGACTGAAACAAATGGCATATTTGTGGTTTCAATCTGCACCCAAACAGGCCCGGGGTATCCAGGCAGGAGTGAGGAGGGTTGAAAGGGGGAAAGTCTATGGTTTATAAGAAGTACAGCTGAAATGTTGCTTACATGTTAAGGGCATGGACAGATGGAATTTCCTGAAGTTCTCACAAAGGAACACATATTTATTCGGGTCTGAATATAGACGGAAAAATTAAATTTCGTATATATTGAGATCTAACTTGACTTAAACAGGTAATCTACCTCTTATCCCTCTTCTTTTGAGCCTTGTAGCATCAATACAGTTGGGTAAAGGCAATCAGACTGTTGATTACTGTTTTGGGGATACAGTGAGAAAATAATTGTGAAAAAAGTTAAAACAAAGGGAAGACTGTTATTGTGACAGAGGAGAGCAAAACATCACAGACAAACAGTAACCAGAAACCAGTTTAATTTGTATCCTTCCACGACAAGGAAAATTAAGTGTAGTCCATTTGGTTAATGATATTGTAATATAGAAGCAAAAATTATATAAAAAGAGATGCTGAGCTCAGTAAAAATGTGTAAAAATGAACACTGAGGAAACTTTGAGGAAGACAGAAGAATCCCATTTTGTTTTCTGGTTCACACCCTGGTCAGAAAAATTGAGAGCCAAAATCTGTTCATCTCCTTAAAGCTTCATATCATTTTGCCATTTTATTTTATTTAATAAGGCAATAAAATTCTGCAGTCTGGATGACTGGAATGATCTCTCATGACCTCATACAACTACCTCACCAACTCCACTTGCTGGTATAGCAATTCAACCTATACCTGTGGAAGTTATTTATTACCAGTTATTTATTGCCATCAGCTGAAGATGTCTGCCCAATGTCCTGCTGCCAGAAGGCAGTATGTCAATAAATCCTTAATAAATTTGTCAGAGCAAAGTCAGTCAAATGAGCCAAAAAATGTTATTGTCATGATTTTACTGAGGTGAATAATGTTGCACTGAGGCAGGTGAGGAGTATTCACACAGTCCTTTCCACTATCTGTAAGTAAGAGAATTAACCTTCTGCAAGGATCACTGATTACATTTATTATACACAAAGTGAATGCAAGTCTAGGGTCTAGGAATGTGAGAGCCTATGTGGTTTATGAGAGTTTAGTTTTCCTCCTCTAGGATCACAGCTATTTCTAAGTATAAGTAGAAAGCGAGATTTCAAATTGTGAATAACCTGATGCCAGAAAAAATTGGTTCAAAAATAAAGAAGTGTGTATGACAGGAGTATATCAATATTTAATCACCACTTTAGAGGAAAAAATAAGGACCCATCTTTCTGACTTAACCTTTTCAACATTTTCACCATGGTGAACGATACGCAGTGTGTTATAGAAATCAACAGAATAAAATTTAAAGAAACAGAAAAGTCTCAAGCATATCAGGTGTTGCAATAGAAAGGAAGATGCATGGAAACAACCTGTTTCACTTAAGTGATGAAGTGGGAATACACGTAGATTACAGGGAAAAGACTGTGATAATTTCTGTGAAGCCTCCTTCTCTGGGGATACTAAAAACCCGCCTGGACGCAGTCCTGCGCAACCTGCTCTAGACGAACCTGCTTCGGCAGGGGGTTTGGACTAGATGATCCACAGAGGTCCCTTCCAACCCCTACCATTCTATGATTCTGTGATTCTTTCAGCAATAAGCTGCCTCTCAGCTCTGCTGAAGGGGATGTGACTGATATGTCTAGCTGTCATGGGCTAGTTTCTTTACATAAGAAAAGAGGAATCAGGAAAGGAATCCATGGTATATTTCAGGGGGCAGAGGAACAGTATTTGGGCACAGGAACAGGATGCTACCTTTTGTACCATTTTCATAACAAAGTTACTTGCAAGGCCTTGAGAATTTGTTTCAAAGAGCTAAATTCTAGCCACCTCTGTCAGTTTTAGTACTGCCTGGCTGTGGACCATCAAGAAGTCCTTAAACACTAGGAAGTAGTAAGTACACAAACTAAAATAGATCTTAAGGTCCTTGTAATATACATGGGGGTTAGGCTAGATGACTTTTAAAGGTCCCTTCCAACCCAAACGATTCTATAATTCTATGATTCTATAAGCACCATATAAACATCATCTATTTTCCCATTTCATCTTCTAGGTAATGTCTGGTAGGAATATCCGATGTACCAACACCTACTTGGTTGAGTCCAGTCCCCTTGCACTTTACTTATGTATTGGCCCTTAAAAGGAACAGCAATCCACAGCGTTGGGAAAAAGCCAATACACTGTTTTTTGGAATAAGTTTAGATAACAATTTCAAAACTTCTATTGAATTTTTGCTTAGAAATCAAGCTCTTTCTTTGAGGAGAACTGAATTATCAGGGAAAATTGTTCAAAGCAAAAGATTTTTTTTTTCTTCTTTTTAAGTATGAAATGTGTTTTGGGAAACAGCTCTGCAAGCTATCAATGTCATAAGGACAGAGGGACAAGCAGGGAGCCGAGAAAACCTCTTCAGAGAGAGTTTCAAAGTGATGTGTTCCTTCCCCTAGAGTAGCTCTCTGAATCCGAGTCCCCTTCTTGTGCTGCACCCACTAACTAGTTCTAAACAGTATTTCAGGCTCAGAGAGCTAGCAGAACCATGTAGACACCTGTAGACATGCTACGGGCATCCTGCAGGCAGCAATCCACAACATTAGAGCTGGGTCAGACAGCATGCTCTAACTGACGTGGCTTCCTGCCTTACACCCTCAGGCAAACCTCTGAAATTTCTTCTCTCTCAGGGTTTGAGGCACCTGAACCAGGTAAAGTGCAGGAGAGGATAGCAGGAGATCATCTGCCTGGGGAGAAGCCACAGAGCTAAGCTGCAAACAGGGAGGTGTGCATTAAAGGAGATACCTGGAGGACAGGGTCCCACCAGGTTCCAACTCCTCTCAGCTTGTGACATGTGGTGGTGGCCTCTGCCTTCAATCCCTGACCTGGTAAGCCAAATGCTGCTTCTCAGATCACCGGTCAAGCTAACTGCCATCCAACACACTAGCCACAGAGCAGAAGAGATACATCAGTATTGTAATGCAAATAAAGAGTAAAGAGAACATTCATCAGGAAATAATCGTGTGAGACATCAAAAGTTTGAGTAAGACCTGAATAGATACAAATGTCAAAAGCATGGCAATATTTTCAGCTGAATCACTTTTCCCTCCTTAAGAAATAATCTTGACAAAGGAAAACACAGGTTGAGACTGTTTCAGATTCATTTTTCAACATCTTCTAGTAGAAAACAGTCTTTAAAAATAATTTCTACATTCTTGTTTTGATTGTGTGGAAATTATGCATTAAAATTGTCTCCAGTTAAATTAATTCAGAACATATGTACGTGAATATATATATATACACGCTTTCTGATGTTATCTCCTTTTGCATCCTAAAAGACAAACAGCTACATTTTGATGTCTACTTTTAGCATTGCATATACATACACACATACATACGTTTTGCTGTAATTTTGATACTATCAAATAGAAAATTGAAATTATTCAGAAAATCTTCTCTTGCATAATTCATGTTTTATGCACAATTTTTATTTCAGAATGTCTTAGTCACATAATCCTAGCTGTTGAGCACTGCAAGTTAAGATGGAATTAATTCACATACTTCTCAATTTTGACAAATTTTTTTTGGTTTTTTGTTTTGTTTTGTTTTTTGAAATATCCCATTGTGGAAGAAACGGGGACCGTTATCTATAGCCATCTATATCCATGTTATATGGTAGCTTCGTGACAGAAAAACACTGGTAGCCATGAAGCTGTACTGAATTCCCTTTGCCCCCTTCCTGTGGCCACCGATTTCCACCTGTGTGCTACAGTCTGCCTTCTCTTCATATATATAGGCACTACTAATGTTAATGGCCCCCCGCTCCAAAGAGCAAAACCTACCCATGCTTCTGCTTGGGCTATATTTTTCTGGCTTAACAAGTAAATCCTTTCAGTGAGGACTGAGACCGGTGGAAGGAAGATGGCATGCAGAACCATGAAGCCAGAAGAAAAGGGGAGAGAGAGTCAGGACTGGGACCATCCCTCTCAGAAAGCAGCAAGTTTTAAAATCATCATCTTTCCTTTTTAAACTAAATGTATCCACGAAAATGTAGCAGGTGGAGGGTGGGGGCAATATCCTTGCTGTCTGGGTCTGTTAAAAAATGATTGTCTAAGAATCATAAAATCAAAGTCTTTATTGTCAAAATAATCCTTTGGCTTTAATAGGGCTGTGTTAGTCCTAGGAATGAAGTAGTGTCAGAACCCATCCTCTGACTCTGAAGTCAAATGTCCTAGTCTGACTATATTCCAGTAGCATAATTTTACTTTTTTTAAGTGCTCGCAGATTTAATCCATTTTTATTTGCTGTTTGTGATATTTTTTTCCAGCGTGATTACTAAGTGTTAGTAGAATTATTTTGATGAATAATTTTCAGACATCTGGTTGCTCATGAACTGTTTGCTGCAACTATTTGATGTTTGTTATTCAAGTTGTATGATTAGCTGTGCAAGTCATGCATAATTCTTTCTGATTCTTTGTAGGTTATATTTTTTAGGGTAGAAGGTGAATAATGATGCCTCTGACAAACATTTGGAAGAATATTCCGTTGTATTAATTTTTGTGAGAGTATCAAGATTTATGAAAGATTACACATGCTCACTCTGCGTCCGTCTTAATACTCACTGACTTTTTTGTCAGTGTTCTGGAGTTTCTGGTACATTCAGGGTTTTTTTCTTGATACCTCTTGATGGTGTATTAAAGGCTCTGCCACAGCTGAAATAGTAAAAAATAATAAGGAAAAAGGTAAAATGAACAATTATTTGAATTAACCATAAAACTTTTTTCTCCTTATCAAAATATCCACAAACTGGAATTTTTAATATTTCTACCACTCTACTCTTTTTGTTGTGAGTTTGCTTGCTTAGTTTCATGAACAGTTTCTTCTCTTAATTGGAACAGCTGGATGCTGGGCCAACCACAAAGCTTTCCTAATTAACTGTATTTTCCTGCACTATTTATTATCCTTTGATTTTTCTCGCAACAAGACTTCTGCAAAGGGAAAAATGAAAATACTAGAAATATGTTTCAACAAAGTTTCTTTTTATTCTTTATGCTGTCGGGTTTTTTTATTTCATGCTCTTATAACTCTCATAGGAAAAAGTACTTTTTGATACTACCAGAATTAACCCCTGAAATGAGAAATAGTACTGAAAGAAGCTAGTAGTTTCCTGTTCATCTTCAGAGCCTTTGAATTCTCCCCCAGACACATCAATGTTACTGCACTGGCACATTCAGTGGAGGGTTTGCAGGGAGTTTGCCAAAGCTGAATTTGCAGTCCCTGGGAAACAAAGATATGTACCTTTATTACTTGTTCATGAAAGCAGAAAAGGAAAGTAAAAGGAGATCTTGTCAGTTAGCGAAGTGTATGATTCCTCCCATGACTAGGATTATCCTACCTCAAAGCCTTTTCTGGGAACCTAGTATAATCATCACACAGTAGGGTATGATTTTGCAAGAAGTACAAAAGCTCCAAGAGTATTATAAGAAGATACTGGAGCAACAAAAACTGGCACATCCAAATTTAAGGCTCAATTTAATGATCCCTGTCAGAATCAAAAAGACCTAAACTGAAACCAAAGGATTTTATATTCATATTCCGGGACCACAAACACATGCCGCTGCCTCTGGTAAAAGAACAGCAAGATGCAGCCCATGACTATGGCTGACAGCTGAGCTGACAATATCTTCAGTCACAACAACTATATTTGACTGGGATCATCAGTCAGAGTCTTTAGCTGGTCCACTTTCCCCCTTCTCCAGAGAGGATCTCACACCATCCCCCTACTTGCTGCAGCTTGAACCTCTATCACATCACCTTCACCAGCTGAATTACTGGAGACTTCTATGCAATTTTTTCCTTCCCTCACTTCCCACTTCTGTGAAACTACCACTGCTTCTATTTTACATTTGCAAGGACAATAAATAGTAGATAGTCCTACAGGGAAGCAAGAAATGTTCTTACGTTTTTTGCTTTCCCCTTGAAGGAAACATTGTCACAAAGATTAGCAGAGCCCAAGAGATTAAAAGAAATGATTAACGCTTCCAACTGCTGACTTAATTTATCAGTGGTAAACTCTCCTGACTCTTGCTAATTCAATCCTGTTGATTTGCACAAAAAATTAAGTAAAACCCATCTAAAGCTGTACTCCCACCTTTGATTTGTGACAGAATAAACCTGCTGATCTCCCATGCATATACATCTTTTGTGAAAACAGTTCCAAAAGTACAGGAATTTTGAAGTCCAATGGATTGTTGTTTGCTTATATGTTTTTAGGTTATTCCCCTGTCATTTTCTGATTGTTGACTTGTGCAGGCATGAGGCAGTGTGTTTTCTATTCCATGAAGTCCTGTTCCACTGCAGGCTTTGAGAAGATATTTCTTTGTTTTGCCTTGTCCAATTTCAGCAAAATGCTAGGACGCCTCCTCCAAAATGGAAGTTGTTCAAAATCAAGGCCTGCTGTTGTTTGGAACTGAGGTGTCTTTTGTTTCAGTTGGGGACCAGGAGCATCACGCCGCTAATTTCAATAACCTTCCAAACACAGACCAGTTTGTGTTCTGAGTTTGCAACAGGATTGCAATCAAAAAGAGTAAATTAGCTCAAGCACTGACTCTATCTTCCTTTCCTGTTTTTTAGGTCACCATTTCTATTAAGTATTCTGATAGTTTTTGAAGACTAACTTTGTTGATAGCACTTGCAAACTTCAAGCCCATGAACCACCAAATTCCCACAGCCATTCAAAAGCCCTGTCCAAATAGCAGTGTAACTTGAGGGACATCGGGGAAATCTCCTTAGTAAGCTTTGAATCAAGACCGTAATTTCCACCTGCCACACGCTAATAAAGTGCATTTTCCTTGCTCTTTGCAGCTGGTGCCACACCTACTTCTAATGAGCAGGTCTTAGATACTTTGAGCTCTGCAATGTTTATCCCAGGCAGCCCACATGGATTTATGCAAAAACTCCATACTCAATGTAGAAAACTCTGTTGCATGTACTACAGAAAAGTCACCTACAGTTAAAGTAAGTACAATATACTAAATAGTGACCAGTTGCACACACGGTACATCTCAGTGCACTTTTTGAAGCACACAGAGGTTGAGGTGACCACACAGACACATACCACACACAAAAATCGAACAACCTTGAAAGTCTAGAGCAAAGGCTGTGCTAGAGAGGGAAAACTCTCCGAAAATCATGATCTGACTAGGAGTGAAACTTAAAACACATGTAGAACACTTCAGCATGAAGTGTGGCTTTGACAGCAAGTCTGCTGTGCGGGGAAGAAAAACAGAAAACTGTTTCTCTGTGCTGAGCAGAGTAGGAGTTAAAATGATGAATAATCCTAATGAATAACCCCTGGAGGGGGGCTGTACGGTGGTAAACCAGATTTGTGTAATCAGTTCTCATTTAAGTTCTGCTGCTAGTTTAAAGAAATTGAATGAATTATTGAGATTCCTAATGAGACAAGCCTGTTTTTCTTGAGATAATTGATATAGTAGCTCACAGTAAATAATAGTGACTTTAAATATTGCCAGTGCTAAATGCTATAAAGTTTAAAGTGTTTTCATCAGTCAGGAAATAAGGGAGCTGGGAAGGGCAGACCTCTTCATCTATGAATAAACAAACACAAGAATTGATTGAATTCAGAACATTTGTTTTTTATGAAGAAAAAAAAAGTACTAGCTAAAAATATTCTCCCCTGAAAGTTCTGTAGATCCTACAGAATAAATGTTGTAAACAAACTTTGTTCCATGACTTTGAAGTCTTCCTAACCAGTTTCCCCAACTTATAAAAATTAGACTATTTATAAAAGTGCATAAATTGTAATTTAAGTAAAAAGCCTTGAAATTTTTATCAAAAGCATTCAAATTAGTCTCTCCCCAGGTCAGCTAATGAGTTGTCATGAGCTGGCCTCTTACTGTAGTGCACCTCCTGCAGACTAAGACAGTGAACCGTGTTTTCATCAAAGGAAATGCTCATTAGTAGAGCTTTCAGAAACTGATTTGATTATAGTTTCACTTGTTAAAGTGAAATATTTTCAGCTCATTAGGATGATTACGATTCAAGGTCATCTTTTGAAGCTAGTCCTGTCAATATAAGATAAATGGGCCCTCATCTTTTTCCCTTCTTTACGTCTGTGCTTTTTAAACTCTTCTGTGCAAAAGTTCCATAGCCATAATTAATTTTTAGTTCTTCTTTTACAAAGCTGCTTAAAAAAAAAAAAAAAAAAGAACAAAGATTTTGGCTACCAAAAAGGCATTGAAGAACTATTAAGAGGAGGAGGAGGCTATCTTGTTTCAGAGAAATCAGAGAAAATCCTTGAAAAGTTCAGCTTTTGAAATTCAGCTATTTTCTCCTTGACCTCTTCCAAAGTTTCTAAAAGGTACTTTGTACATATTTTTGCATGTATCTTTTAATCTCAAAACTGTAAAACGAAATTGAAAAACCACCCAAGAAGTACTGGTGGCTTATTATATAGCTTTTCTTTTATGGCGTATGATAAATTTAACACCTTTAAAGTTTTTTTTTTTTGGTCTCCCCCTTTATATTCACCACTTAATTTTTAAGTGGTTAAAGAGACATTTAAACATGAAGGGAATACTACTAACCTCTGTCCACATACTGAGAAACTATACATTTACAGAGGGCTTGCAACTTAAGCCTAATTGGTCAGATATTGCCTCATACATCACCTCGAAAGATGAGGTCAGGAGGCCAGTTTATGTGCCGCATATATCAGACTTAAAAACATTAAAACTGAAAATCAGGAAAAAAAAATAAAAAAGCAGATTTGGTCTCTTCAGCACTAGGCAAGTGAGTTTAAAAGTGACATAAATTTCTGTTCCCCATGATGAGTCTGAAAGTGGCCCACCAGTCTGGATTATCGGTAGAGAGTGGGGTATGTATATGCGAGTGCTGGGGATAGGGGTTGGGGAGGAGTAAGAAGTGAATTAAGAGACTTCCAGATTAACTGTCAAATGATAAATGATTAATCGTTTTGTGAACAAATTATCCACAATGAAGCCTTGCCTTTACACCAAACTGGTACCAATTATACCAGTGTAATTACATCAGGGCAACCTCCCTAGCCAGAGCACAGTAATAGAACTATTTATCCAATAAGGTTTACTCCCAGAAGGGGAGTACTCTTATGCAGTATCTTTATGTTAATATATAGCTGCATTTGTTCTTAGACCTAAACTATCATCCTTCTGATCAAAAGAAATAAATAATTTCCCCTGTAAAAGAATTATATATGTGAACACAGGTTATTTTTTTTACTCACCCTATTGAGAAACTTTTAATAAGGGCAATTATAAAAACTGGTTGCAGAATCAAAAAAGTCCCTACATTTCTTGTTGCATACATGCCTTTCTCAATGTGGATCCAGCTCTGAGAAACTTCCTCTACATTGTGAGGCAGTAACAAGTAGTTACAGATTTAGTGAACTAATGAAGCTTAGCATCCTAAAGATTTATGTCTTCAGGTTGAGTTTTCGAGTTTCTATTGATATCACAGACCTGCCTAATCTAACAGTTCAGTAGATCTTTTTGTTTATGTGTTTATTAATTATTTTGGGGGGGGGGGGGGGGGGTTTTTTTTTTTTTT